>Ga0181520_10003626_pt1 | contig 26874 bp, 13 predicted proteins | sample PEATcosm2014_Bin_29_FD_132451 | JGI IMG/M metagenome (GOLD analysis project Ga0181520, IMG submission 132451) | Peatland microbial communities from MTU Mesocosm Facility, Houghton, MI, USA - PEATcosm2014_Bin02_30_metaG | ecosystem: Environmental > Terrestrial > Soil > Wetlands > Peat | place...
GAATCGGGATTCCATATAAAGAGCACCCCCTTGGCCGGATCAAGCAGCGTTGCCGCCTGCTCATCCGATAGCGTAAGCGTCACTTTGGAGAGCGACACCGGCGCACGACGATTCAAGATCGCAGCATGTAGTTCAATCGTGTATTCCCCTGCAAGAAACGCATAAGAAGGCGCGTCCTTGGACGGAAGGAAATGGTGATTGAACGATACGCCGTCCTCTCCAACCCTAAGTCCGCTGCCGATTTTGAGGTCTTTGGTTTCTCCATACATCCAGAAGTTAAAGGTGTCCGTCCTATTTCCACGCTTCACTGTGAGATAAAGGGCTTCGACAATATGGCCGCGTTTCCCGGTGGCATAGAGCATGGCGCGATAAAAGATCTTAGCCTGCTCCGCCTCATGGAGAAAGCCAATGAGCATGGGCTGCGTCATACCCAATGTGCCGCGCCGAAACAACGTCAGCCAGGCCACGGTGATGGAAAGAATCAGCGACACCGCCGAAATGACCAGGGGAATCAACGTCATTGTTCTAGCTTTCCTTAGCGCCAATGAAAAACTTCTTAACATCGAAGCCGATTCCACCGATCTTGGGCTGCAAAATGACCGCATCAACCAAGGCTCCGGCGACGCCGCGCTTCATGCGCTTCGCAGCCGCGAAGCGAGAGAGCTGTTTTTTGTCCTTAATGTCTTCGAATACCTGCTGAATCAATTCCGCAACATCCTGCGCCGATTTGCAGATTTTCCGAAGCGGAATCAGCAAGAGTGCGTTTCTACTCTCTTTGCTGGTGTGTTTCGCCTGAAAGGACTCGCGGAACGTCGACGGATGTCGCGTGGTAAAGAGAATGGCGGGTAGGATGTCCTTTGCGTCCTTTCCATTGACCTGATGCCAAGAAAGTACTTCATTCTCGAAATGGACCCCTCGCGGACCATGAATGACAAACGCATCGGAGCGTGAAGCCAGCTCCGCCATTCTGGGCAGATTCGCCCTCACCGCCTCTCCGAGCGGTTCTTCCCAACCGTAATCGAGTAGATAGAGATAGTAGAAGCGTTCGGCTCCGGCCGGAATTTCCGCGAGTGAATGGACGTAGAGACCCATGCCTATCTCCCTTTTGTTAATGGTTCACCATGACTGCGGCCTGAAATGCGCGTACGCCCGGCGGAATGCGGCAAGAACTTCATCGCGCAGCCGCTGCAATTCGTGCGCGGCCTCATAGGGCTGAAAGAAAAAGGTTGGGCAGTTCGGATCGCTGCACTGGCAGTGACGCAAGATGCCCGTTCTGCTCATCTCGTCGTATCTTGCCCGCAGCCGCGACAAGGCCATTTCAACGGCCTGAATCTTCGTTCGCAAGTCCGCGCTCGTCAGTTGGTGACGCGACGGTATGCGGTCAATGACGTTTCCGTCGCGGGCTTTCCAGATGCCCGTGCCCAATGTCTGAAAGGTATCGGTAATCGCCTGCTTGAAATCGCCCAAGTTGCTCTCCTGATGGATGGGCGTATAAAAGGCTGGGCGATCAAACACCCCCGCATACAAGGCAAGAATGTCGTCGTCGGTCATCGGCGCGGCGGACTCCGCGAGCTTCTTCAGGTCGTCCGGTGCATCCGGGAACGGTTCGCCGTCAAAGAACCGTTTAAGTAGTATTTCGGACCCGTGGCGCAGAAACTCTTCAAACTCGGACCCTGACCAGTTGTCGCATTCTTTTACGCCGAGCGAGAGGACATGGGGTTTAATTTTGTCGCGCATCTTTGCTGAAATATTGGACTGCGCGACAACGCGAAAACGATAGGGCACTCCATTGGGGGCGGTCAGAACCTTTGCAATGTCGCTCGCGACTTTGGTGAAAGACAGCTTCTTGCGATTGACGCATTGGATGCAGACCGTTTCGCCGACCTCGCTGATGCCCCAGATGTCGCGCCCGAGATCACTTCCGGCCTGTCCGTACCATTCCAGAGAACGCCAGAGGCCGGTTCGCCAGTGATATGCAAATACAAGGCGCTCGAAGTCGGAGCCGTCAAGATCGTCGAAATGAATCGGGTGCACGGAAATAGCGGGATTCGGCATAGCTCACCAAGGCACCAACAAAATGAGGCTTCGTCGTTTTTCCTCGCGCGCTAACCTCCATGTTTATACCGCCGCGGCGTGGCTTGTGTCATCTGCCTTGTGAGTCTCACTCCCTACCCTGCACGGGGAGGCACCTCTGGTAACTGCTAGTCATAAGGCACTGCAATGCGTACCCAAACCTAGGGGACGCCTGTTGCATAATCACCGAGGCACGTTCCCAGGCGCGGCGGTTCGGGCATGACAACGCACTCCCGCGAGGCGGCGCCGAAACGTCATTCCAGCACCCTTTTGAACACCCTGAATCGCACCAAACCGGCGATTTGTGCTCCATACCTCTGCCGTGCAACTGCAGAGGTCAAGAATCGATATTGAAATAGGAGCGGGAAGTCGGTCTGTGCGCATAATGGCCGCCACAGGATTGGCCGGTGCGGCACACAGCTGGCACACCTTCGGCTGCCTATTCAGGGAAGCTTGGCGTCACGCAGAAAGAAAAGGATCCTCTACTAGTCACCGATGTGCGCCGCCTCGTTGCCGCGTGTCCGTCGCACTTACTTGGTCTGCGGGACCGCGCCCTGGTGCTCGTCGGACTTGCAGGCGCCTTCTGGAGGTCGGAACTTGCCACCATCGAGGTTCGCAATCTCGTGTTTTCGGAGTCGGGCGTCGCGATCACCCTTGCCCATTCAAAAACCGACCAGGAGGGCGCCGGTTGCGAAGTCGCCGTGCCGTTTGGCGAGCATGCGGAGGCCTGTCCGGTGAGTGTGATGCGCGCGTGGTTGAAAGCCGCTGGAATCACTGCGGGCGCCGTCTTTCGTTGCGTCGATCGCCATGGTCACACTTTGCCGCACGGTCTTCATCTCGATTCAATTGGCCCCATTCTCAAGCACTCTGCGATGAGGGCCGGCATCGACGCCAGCAAGCTTACCGGACACAGTATGCGAGCAGGCATGGCCACCCAGGCGGCCATGAACGGCGAAGGGGAACGTTCGATCGCTAAAACCACCGGTCACAAGTCGCGACGAGTGTTGCGGCGCTACATCCGTTCAGGCCAGTTGTTCTCGGAAAACGCGGCCGCGAATCTCGGCCTCTAATCCCGACCCCGCAGTTGCTTTTCGGGGCATCTCTGATAACTGGTAATAGCCACTTATCAGATCCCAGAACAGGCTCAATCCGATTCTCAACGAGATCTACAGCCTGGCGCTTCTCTCGATTGGCGCGGCGATCAGTGCGCGATGGGGTCACAGCCCGCGCGTGGCTTTTTGGATGGTCGTCGTCGGTGCCGCGTTGATTGTAATCCACGATATGTTCACCTACTCCATCACTTTTCTCGTGTTCACAGCTTGAGCTTCGCGGCCAATCTGGAAGCGGCGGGTTGCAGCGACTAATATGCAAGAAACCTTTACAGAAGAGAAATCTCTTCGGATTCCTATAGGCGGCGAAAAAGCTAAACGCGAAAGAGGAACTGACATGCGAGCACTTATCATCTCTGACATTCACGCCAATCTGCCGGCTCTCGAAGCGGTTCTTGCCGCTGCGCCAGAGTACGATGTGGTCTGGAATCTTGGCGATATTGTTGGCTACGGCGCGAATCCCGATGAGGTGGTTGATCTGGCCAAGAAGCTCGGCGGAATGGTGGTACGTGGCAATCACGACAGAGCGCGCAGCGGAAACATTAAACCTGACGAGTACCTAAATCTCAACCGCGATGCGCGATGTTCAGTAGATTGGACACAGGAGATTCTGACCAAGGGGAACGCCAAGTGGTTGTCGCGGTTGCCCCGGGGCCCGGTAAGACCGCTCGGCCACAAGGTGGCATGTGTTCACGGATCGCCGTGTGGCGAAGACGAATACGTTTTTTTCAGGGAGGACGCTCGGGCCGCTTTTCGTGCGAGTCGCGCTCGGATCATTTTCTGCGGTCACACGCACTGGCAGGTAGGCTGGTCCTTAAACGGGCGAGAACTGACTCCTCTGAAACCAGAATTCCAGTCCAGTGAGGGTCTGGATCAGTTTGAACTTCCGCTGCGCAGCGAAAATCGTTATGTTCTGAATCCCGGGTCCGTCGGCCAACCTCGCGACGGCGACTGGCGTGCGGCATTCGCCGTCTACGACGATACCCATTCGGTGGTCACTTGGTACAGAGTGCCTTACACGCTGCTTATGGCACAAACGTGGATACTGCGAGCGGGTCTGCCGGAATTTCTCGCTGATCGGTTACGAATGGGAAGGTAGCCGCTCCCGGAGCGGAGGCAACGAAATGAACGACGAGGTGCATTGCAATCACGGTCTCTTTGGAGCGTACAGGGGGATCAGATTTGGAAAAGTCTGTAATGAAAGTGAGCGAGCTAGTTAATCGACTGCAAGAATTCGACCCGGACGCTAATGTCTACGTGCAGGTCGATAGCAGATGTTTTGGGTCCCCGGTCTGGGTGGGGATCATGGATACCGCAGGCTTGTTCGACGAGGAAGAGCAGTTTCAACTCGTCATTTCCCTCTGGGAGCCGCAGGACTACAGCAAGCCCACGAGCGACGCGCAGTTGTTAAGAAAGAAGGCTCTGGCTGAGCTTACCGCCTACGATCAGGAAATCGGGCTCTCGCATGATGAGAATGCGGAAGGTAAGAATAACAACTGATCCTTGCCTATCCGGTTTACGCATACAACCACAAGGTATAGATTTTCTGCGTGTCTAAACCGGATACCGATCCGTCTTTGCTGAGACGAGAGTGATGGAATGGACGGTCGAAAAGGCAACTGCGGTAAAGAATCGTCGTCGCTGGCACAACGATGCCAATAGAGAGGACTAAGAGATGCCCGAAAGTAATCCGCGCGATGGGTGCAGACTTGGTCTCCCGATTGAGAACGGAATCCATGTCAATCCTGAGAAGGCCGGGTGGTACATTCAGGGTATGAGAGTGTATTCATCCAACTACTGACTTCCCCGCCTTGTTCGGACTACGCTGGCAGACAAGAGGAACTATGAAGATTAAGGAAGCCGACAAGATGCGTGATCATGTGGTCCGTACACGACTCCAACCGGCGCGCGCTCTGCGATCCCCCAACCGCGTTCCGGTGCCAGTTCGATCCGTTGATATTGCCAGGGAACTGAATCTGGAATAGAACATGCCGAATCTCTGCGGTGCCGTGGATAGGAAGAGGTTCCGTGAAGACAACAAGATTGTGTTGCAGTCAAGGACTAGCCCTAAGGCGGGAGGTACGGTTGTCTCGGTGTTTCTCTTGTGATAGCTCGCCGCCGTTGGTGCTGACTGAATCCAGCGGCGATCGAGAACGGGACCAATGAAGGGGCCCACCGCGACGAATTGCCCCCTGAAGTGTGGCGGGATCCCGGAACATCATCTGGCCCCGGTCGATTGCAAACCCCGATATTCCAGTCGCCATGGCGACATTCGGGATCAATTTCCTCATCTAAGTCTAAGTCGCTGTGTTCAATGCACTTACATGGTTCAATGAATAACTCAGCCTGTATTCTCATTGAGCAACTTAAGTAACCGTTATTTACCGTCAGATAGACGAAGGACCTTTCAGGGCAGCATCGTGGTATAGTGGGGGTAATTTTCACAATCGCCAGTCACGCACAGAACGGCTCGCGTCAGAGATTCCTTCGGGGGCTCTTTCCAATATCTCCGTGCTCTTGCATGAATCGGAAGCGGGACAACCAGCAGTTTTAACCGACTGATAGGGGTAGCATATCAAAGGTTTCCGCAGCAAAAGTGCTCCATCTTCATCATGATGGATTGCTAATATTTGTCTTCACCATTTTTTGTACCTCGCCATCCAGGCGAGGCCCGCATCCTGGTTACAAATGGAGCCGATCGTGAAAGTGCGGACTCTTTGGAAGTACGCCAGCGTTATAGTTATCGTTTCCCTATCTGCTGAAATTCAAGCGCAGCAATCAATCCAGAGTGTCTCTGGTAATAACGGCGCCTCTCCGCAGATCGTCGAACCAATTAATGAAGGAAAACTCCTTTCGCTCCCTGGGAGTCCTCTTTCTCCGTTTCGCGCTAATCGAGATCAAGGAATTGTCGCTTCTGACATGGCGCTGGGGCGTTTGCATCTGATACTCAAGCGGGGAACGGAACAGGAATCGGCGCTTCAGAGCCTGATCCGTTCGCAGCAGGACATCCATTCTCCTCTGTATCATCACTGGCTTACGCCGGAGGAGATTGGCAAACAGTTCGGACCGGCTCAGGAGGACATCGAAAAGGTTACCGTCTGGCTGCAGTCAAAAGGGATACAGGTCACCAGTGTTGCAAAAGGTAGGGGAAGCATCGAGTTTTCGGCCACGCACCGGCAGATTCAAAATGCGTTTCATACCGAACTGCATTGGTTTGACACGAAGTCAGGCCGGCAGTACGGCAATGTTTCAAGTCCTCGAATTCCTGCCGCATTGGGTCCCGTTGTCGCTGGCATCAGCTCACTGAATAGCTATGTGAGCAGGCCGTTGTCGCACGTTGTGCGGCAACTCTCCGGCAACAGCGTGTCTTCTGGCAACCCGCCATCCTATTTGCTTGGATCATCGAACACTTTGGCGCCGGGCGATTTCTGGACTATCTACAATGTCACACCGGCTGAAACCAATGGAATAACCGGCAAGGGAGTTACCATCGGTATCGCCGGGCGAAGCGATGTAGCCTTAAGCGATGCGGCCTCGTTCCGCTCCACTTATTTAGGCAACTCCTACTCCGGTACCTTCCAGCAGATTATTAATGGTGCAGACCCAGGAACCCCGTCGGGTGATGATCTTGAGAACGCTCTCGACATCGAGTGGTCCAGCGCACTTGCTCCTGATGCGAAGGTTGTTCTTGTCTCTTCCGCGACCAACGGACAAGACGGAACCTTCCTTTCCGCGCAGTATCTCATCGACAATAACCTCTCCGACATTGTGAGCGTGAGCTACGGAGAGTGCGAAAGCTTTCTTTGGACAGGTGGCGAAATCGAGTGGGCGAGCCTTTGGGAACAGGCTGCCGCCGAGGGGATCACCGTAGCGGTAGCCACAGGAGATAGCGGTTCGGCTGTCTGCGATCTCGATGGATCTCCCGCGGCTGAATTCGGCTTGCAGGTCAATGGTATAGCTTCCACACCTTATAACGTGGCTGTGGGTGGAACGGAGTTCGTCGAACAGGGGGATTCCTGGGCCGGGTCGACAGGTTCTACACCGCTCCCTGGGACTTCAGCTCAGGGCTATATCCCAGAAGAAGTCTGGAATGAGAGTCAGACTTTCGGAACTCTCTATGCCGGCTCAGGCGGCGTGAGTAACTGCTACTTTAGCCTGCTGGAAGGGGACGACACGACTGGGTGCGGAGGAGGGTGGCCGAAGCCCGACTGGCAGACGGGAGTCACGGGCATTCCCGTGGACGGTGCACGAGACCTCCCGGATGTTTCATTCTCCGCGGCTTTGCACGACGGATATCTTGTCACACTTAAGGGAAACACCCTGATTGTTGGCGGCACTTCGGCCTCGACCCCTGCATTTGCAGGAGTGATGGCGCTGCTAAATCAGAAAGCCGGCGGTCGCCAGGGGATGGCGAACTATCAGCTTTACGCGCTGGCGGGCCACGAATTCGGCGCTCCGGGCGCAGAGAACCAAACAAATCTCGAGAGTTGCAATGCAAGCTTGACGCAAAATTCCAGCAACTCTTGCATCTTTTACGATGTGACGAGCGGAAGCAACGCCGTTCCCTGCTTTGGCGGCACGGAGAATTGTTCCGCTACCAGTTCTGGTACTACCGGCGTGTTGACGGGCTACACGGCTGGAGTCGGCTACGATCTGGCTTCTGGGTTGGGCTCGATCAACATTGCGAATCTAGTGAACGCCTGGAGCGTCGCACCGAAAGGAAACGCTGCTACAACTACCAGCTTGCAAATCTCACCGGAATGGGGAATTGTGCATGGGTCACAGGTTAGTGTCGCCATCACAGTGGCGCCCACCAGTGGCAGCGGCACACCGACGGGATCGGTCAGCCTGGTTGCAAATGGCGCTAGTGTTGCAACCGTGCAATTGTCCGGCGGCTCCTGGTCCGGCAAAATTGCAGCACTTCCCGGAGGCGATTATCAGGTCACAGCTCAATATTCGGGAGACGCCAGCTATGCAGCTAGCACTTCTCCGCAAGTGCATATCGACATCACTCCCGAACCCAGCACTACCACAATCTCTTTGACTGCCAAAGACGCGCAGTTCGGGAATTTATTGGCGGCTACATCGATTCCCTACGGCAGCAACGTGATTCTAAGCGCTACGGTCAAAGGACAATCCGGGATCGGTTTTCCTACCAATTATGTCTCGTTTACCGTCGGAAGCAATCAATATATCGGACTCATGGATACAGCAGGACACTCCGCCTATACAGTCACGACACTAGCCCCTGGCGGCTATTCGGCGACTGCGACCTACGGTGGAGACTCCAGTTTCGCTCAGAGCGCAAGCGCGGTACCGGCCCAGTTCACGATTGTTCCCGCTAGCACCACTGTCTCTCTCAGTGTCGGTACTCAAGCCAACGGCGCAACTCCGGTAACGGCTTTAGTGAGTGCAGCTACGTTTGGTAATTCCCCCACGGGAAATGTGATCTTCTTCGTCAATGGCACCCAAGTGGGAACCGGGGCTGTTCAGCACGCTCAAAGTGGAACCTTGATAAACTCCGGGATGAACTGGTCCAGCGTCACGTTCAACATTTCGACAGCCTTGTTAATAGAAGGCGCGAACGCGATCACGGCTGAATACGTCGGTGATGCCAACTACACGGCATCGCAGTTTTCAGCGCCCGCGACCATTATCCCGACCAAGATTACCGTTACCGCGCCGAATCCTCCCGTCGTGCCCGCTGTGGCCCAGGGTTTCAAGACGGGGACACAGATATCCGTCAGCGCGATTATTCTGGGCAGCTTTCAGAGTATTCAGGTGCAGTGGGCGCCCGGTATCAACCCCTCAACAGGCTGGAGCACCAACGGAATCACGGTCAACGGAAGCCTCCCCCAGCCAGTGCTGAATGTTCCTATCGCGAGCTGGGATACAACTTCGATTAGCACTGCCGGTTATTACACGCTGAGTATTTCTGTTACAAACGCGGGCGTTACAAACTCGGCGACAACTTCTGTTTATCTGGAGCCCGATCTTGTCTCTTCAAACTGGCCTATCTGGCTTCCAGACGCAATCTATTTCAACCTCGCTCCATTGCCGATGACAGATTCTTTGGGAAAGACGGATCTGGTTTTTGGCACCTTCGGGCCCGGGGCGCAGCTCTTCGAAACGTCGATTGATGGAAGCACCCGAAACTCATTCTCGCTGACGCAAGGTTCCTGGTATGAGCCGGCGGCAGCGAATCTTCACTTCGTCCCTGGGGACGATCTCATCTATCCAGACGGAAATTCGGTGGTCGTCGTCAGGCCCGACGGGACAAAAGATACTCTTGCGCCACCAGCCTCCATGAGCAATATGAACTTCAATTTTCAATATGCTCAGGTCGTGGTGGACGACGTCGATGGAGATTCGATTCCAGAAGTTGTCGCGGTCGGGCTTGGCCCAGGTCCGACGAACTGGTCAACCACAGCCTACTTGTTTGCGTGGCGGAACAACGGCCAGCAGTTGAACAGTAATTTCCCTATCGCGATTACGGATTCGAACAATTATTTGGTGTTTGGTTCGTTACGTGTGATGGTTGGGGATGTTGATGGCGACGGGAAGAAGGAGTTTGTGGTGCTTGAAGGTACGTCGGGGACGTCCTTCACGCCGCGGCTCTTTGCTGCCGACGGCACGCCGAAGCCTTGGAACGCACCTACCATTCAGTCCTATGCGAACCAGATGGCGCTAGCGGATCTCGATCATAACGGTAAGCTCGAAACGATCATCGATTCCGCAGACGGCTCTCTTCACGTACTCAACCCGGATGGATCCGAGCGTCCAGGGTGGCCGCAGTCTCTCCTGTACCAGGGAACCGGCGACTCAATCGCGGTCGGCGACTTGAATCGCGACGGGAACGAGGAAATCGTGTGGTCGCACGGTGGCGAGCTAAGCGTGCTCAAGAGCGACGGCACCGCATTCTGGCCGAACTGGACAAATCCCTATGGGGGCTTTGGACCTGCAGTACTCGCAGACGTCAACGGAGACGGCTATCCGGAAATCGTCGCGTCCTTTGGGTATCTGTCTCAAGATCCGAGGTTTCCTGCCTACAACGTGTACCAGTTGCTCGTCCTGGATCGTACTGGCGCAACAATCAGATCCTGGACCCTTCCCGGAGAGGATGAGCAACAGATCTCATTTGCAAGCGTTAGTGCCGGAGATTTTCTTGGTGACGGAAAGAGTGAAATCGCCTCTGGATATTCACTTTCCGGTATTGCACCCTCGCAAATAGGCGCGATGGGAGCGGAGGTTTTGGGCACAGGTTGGAGCTACAATCCCTCCGCCAGTGACTGGCCGACGATTCACCGAAACTCAAGGCAATCGCCGGTCCTTCGCCGTGTCAGCCCGACGGCCATTACACTCTCCTCTTCGGCGAACCCCTCGAACGGAGTTTCGCCCACTACACTTACTCTCGCTGTAGCTTCATCTTCTGGTGGCTCCGGAATCCCAACCGGTACAGTGAACCTGATCGATGGCGATCAGAACATCGGTTCATGCATTCTCTCTTCGGGAAGCTGTTCGATCACACCAGCGTTGGTAGCGGGCACCCACTCTCTCATTGCAGGCTATGTTGGGGACCAGAATTATGATGTCAGTTATTCAGCATCCATCACGCAAACGGTCAATTTCGTCTCTACCGCAACGGCGCTTACGATCTCGCCAAGCGGCGGATCGCTGACCGTGGGCGAGAGCTACACGTTGACAGCAACAGTGACGCCGTCGAGCGGTACAACGTATCCGACGGGCGGCGTAATCTTCACAATCGGTTCAACTACGCAGACGGCAGCGCTCAACTCGTCCGGCGCAGCGACTTACACGGGAGTAGCACCGGCCTCTTCCGGCCAGTTGACTCTGTCGGCGGCTTACCAGGGATCGACGGAATTTTCCGTCAGCAATTCCAGCACTCTGACCGAGAATATCGTCGCAAATCCCGTTCCAGCCATTTCCAATCTTTCTCCCGCTTATGAGGCGGCTGGCAGCGCAAAATTTACACTTACGGTAAACGGCAGCGCGTTTATCAGCGCCTCTACGGTCTATTGGGGAAACGCCGCGCTCACGACTCAGTTCCTCAGTTCAACGCAACTTTCAGCGCAGATACCGGCTACAGATATCTCAACAGCAGGTATAACGGCGATCACGGTACAAAGTCCCGCTCCGGGAGGCGGCACATCGAACACGCTGCAATTTGAAGTCGATAGTGCGGAAGGCGTGGCAGGCATAGCACCAACATTTACGACATTGACAGCTTCGGTGACGGCAGGAGCGACTGCCAGCTATCCAGTGACACTCTCGTCCTCAGCAACGGATGTTTCCGTTACATGCCTGAACCTTCCCGCTGGTGCCACCTGCAGCTACTCATCAACCACCGGCACCGTGACAATCGCGACTTCGTCGACAACGCCGAAGGGAACCTACCAAATTACGGTGGTGTTCGAAGGGACCTTGCCGGGTTCGACTTCGGCATTTGTAGTGCTGCCCTTGCTCTTGTTGCCGCTTCTGGTCATGCGCAGAAGGTTAGTGGCAAGCAACATTTGTTTCACTGCTTTCCTAGCGATGGTGATTCTGGCTGGGCTTGCGACTGCTGTCGGCTGTGGCGGATCCAGCCCTGTATCCCCGACGAATCCTACGCACGAGGTCACCTCTTCCGCAGGAGTGACACTAACGATCCAATGACGGTGGTTGAAGTGGTGATGCTTCTGGGAGCAATGTTGTTGCTGGCATGCTGCCTTCCAGCGCATCGAGCCAGCGGGCCGAACCGGTTGCTTCTATAGGTCAGCTTTAGGCAACAGTATCAAGGGCGGCACGAAATCTGCGGTCAAGAGGCGGATCCGACGATTCGGGCGCGGATTTCCATTTTCGGCCAAATGCCGTATATCTTCATGCTCTGCTCGGTGCACGTGAATGGCAACGAAACTTCCGCAATCACGCGAAATCTCAGTTCCCGGAGTCTTCCTTCTACGTTGGCGTGAACACCCGAAAGCACTCATTGAGCCTGCATTGGAGCTGCGTTTCGAAAATTGGTCCCCATAAACCCCGTAGGCTCTGGGAATCTTTTCAGACCCCAGCCCGGCGGGAGAGCACGAGATTTCAATCGCCATGCCGACATTTCGTTACTTATCGAATTATCATCCCCAAAGAATCTGCGGCAGTGCCGGTCAACCCGCTGTTCCAAAAGGGATCTGCCGGAGTCTCGATTCCACAACCCTTATGGAACAGCGAAAAAACATGAAAATCTTTCGCAAACCGCCCCTAAAGAACATCGCATCAGCGAATCGCAAGCCATTGAAAACGGGAGTTGGGGCTGAGACCACGCGAGTGTTTCGAGATGTGTGGGTTGTCAAACAGCGGGAACATCGGGAGAACCGGACTGTAAAGAACAAGTCAGACCCCGGTGCAGCTACAGGAGACACGCTCGGCTTTCTTCAGTCATGCTTTTGAGAAGGTATCGATCCTGAATTTCCGTGAACCCATTGAGAGGCGCCATGTGGTGGAGCACTGCTGCGCTTGAGCAGGACCGCTGGCGCAGAGGACGCCTCTGATCCTGCCTTCGAGGCGCAGCCCTCGACAGCCTGGTCAGGCGCTCCGCCGTCCGCCGCAAATGTGCCGATCAATTCATGTTTGGTACCTGACAATCTGCCGTCAAGCCCATTTCTGACGGTAAATAACTCAATATTTCACAGCTGCTTACGCGTGAAACAACAGCAGCGGGCTGGCTTGAAGCCGGGAAGCGCTTGAGCCATCCCGTGCGCCGTCCACCTTCACGCGTAACACAAATCCCAGCAGATCACATAGAGAATTCTGCCAGATTACTCGGCGGCGAGAATATTCAGAAATATTATTGGAGGATTGACTGCTCACATCAACCTCGTGTGCTAATCTTTACTCCTTCCCGAAAACGTTGTCGAGCCCCTGCGCTGGACTAAGTTCATGCGCGGTGGCCATTGTTTCTTACTGGAGTGTTTATGTCTCGATTCGCCGTTGCCGCAGTTCGTTCCGTCCGCACTCTTTCCGGTCTGATTCTTGTTGCCGCGTCTGTTTTTCTCTCCTCGCCCGCTCTGTTCGCGGGGGGCACGACGGCTGCGCCACAGCTTCTGCCTTATACAGTGAGCGTTGTGGCCGGCGGGGGAACTTTGGGCATCTCTACAGCAAAGTACACCGTAGGCGATTACTGCGGAACGAATACCACTTCGCCCCCCACAGGCACGCCTCCGGCTCCCTTGACGAGCTGGCCAACTGCAACGGATACGGTTGGCGACGGCTGTTTGGCGACACAAGTGAACCTTTATGTAAGCACTTCTAAGCTGCCGCGCGCCGCTGCCGCCGACAGCGAGGGCAATGTGTTTTTCATTGATGATGCCAACCTGCTCATCCGGCGCGTTGATGCGCACACCGGCATCGTCACGACTTACGCCGGCACAACTTCCTTTGCAGTGACGGTGGCGAGCGGCTACATTACGGCTAACCCCAATCCATCGAGCGGCGAAAATTGCTCATCCACAGACACGACCCACCAGTCCATTGATTACTACGGCGACGGCTGTTTGGCGACTGAAGTCGCGCTCGCCAGTCCCGAGGCCCTGGCGATCGATCCGCAAGGGAACGTCTGGTTCTCTGACTATGCGATGGGAGCGGTTCGGAAGATCAACAAGGGCACCGGCATCATCAGCACTATCGTTAACACGGCTTCGGCACTTACCGCGCCGAGCACTACAGTTCAAGGGCAGGGATATAAGGCCGACAACGTTGCCTATACCAAGTCCGGGATTACGGCGGCAATGGGCGAACTCGAAAACCCCTACGGCCTGACCTTCGACCAGCAAGGAAATCTTTACATTGCCGACGAGTACAACAGCGTCGTCGATGCGGTGAACCTGGGTAGCGCCGCCATCACCATCGCAGGCATTTTGATTCCCGCGGGTGAAATTTATACTATCGCGGGCGTTGGCTGCCCTTACGTCACGTCCACTAGCGGTTGCCACACGGGCTCAAAAGGTGGCTATTACGGTACGACTCCAACAGGTACCAATACCCTCGCTGCAACATCAGCACTGCTTTACTATCCCTATCAGGTGGCAGTGGATAACTCTGGCAATATCTACATCGATGACGAGTACAACTATGCAGTCCGCGTTATCAACTCCTCTGGCACGCTTTCCAACTTCGTCAATGACGCCTTCTCATCTTCGACCACAGCTCTCGCCCGCGGTCCAGCTCTCACGACCAAGCTCCAGAATCCTTATGGCGTCGCGACCGACTCGTTGGGTAACCTCTATATCGCCAACTATTACTCTGCCACCCCATTCGGAAACTATATTGCGCGCGTAGACCAAGCCACCGGCGAAATCTATGCGATTGCTGGTGAGGCTCCCGGGGCAGCGCCAACCGGTCCTGGAGTTGCTCCCTTGGGTGCCACATACTGCGCGGGCAAAACCGATGCGCTGGGTGACGGATGTTCCGGTAGCCAGGCAACCTTCTGGCATCCATACTTCCCGTCCATCGATGCGGCAGGTAATGTCTACGTGGATGATGCTTACAACGGCTTGATACGCAAGATCTCCGTCGGCACGCAGTTTCACGCCACTGCTGTGGGCTCACAGGTCACGCAAAACATTGACGTTCATTTCGGCGCGGGAGATTCGCCAATTGGGACGTCTCCTAGTTACATCGGCGCCTTTACCTTGCCCAGCGGCTTTGCAGATTTCACTCTCGGCACACCAACCTGCACACCAAACGACGACACGACCATGGATATAACAACCACCGACTGCGTGTTGTCAGTTACGTTCAATCCCTCCCAACCAGGCGTACGCTCGGCGCCGCTTACAGTGACGAACACCTCGACAAACACGTCAGGGCACGTCTTCACTTTCTCGCTAATCGGCACCGGCCTTGCGCCTGTGTTGGCGGTTGATCCCGGCGTGCAATCCACGCTGGCTCCATCGGCTTCGGCCACGGCGCCGCTTACGGGCATCAACAGCATCGCTCTCGATAATGGCAACAATGTCTACGCTACGGTTGCGAACACTAATCCGGTGGTCATGATCCCGTCCACCGGTGTGGGGTCGACGTTGAGCTCCGGCACAGCAAGCGCTAATGCGGTTACCGTCGATGGCGCTGGGAACATCTACGTAGCGCTCTCCAATGGCGCCATCATGGAACTGCCGGGTGGAGTTGCCGCCAGCGCCACGCAAGTTGCCGGCGGCTTCACTACTCCCTCGGGTTTGGCCGTAGATTCGTACGGAAATATCTACGTGTCGGATTCAGGTGCAAAGAGTGTCACCAAAATCATTGCCGGCACCGGCGCACAGACGATTTTGGCCACCAATGCGTCGGCTGATCTCAGCCACCCTGCCGGTCTGGCGGTTGACAGCTATGGCAACGTCTTCGTGGCCGACTCTGTAGCCAATCTTGTCTTTGAGCTTTCTTTCAACGGCAGCGCCGCGGTCGAGCTTGGATCAGGCCTCGATGCGCCAGCCGGCGTAGCTGTCGATCCGGCAGGAAGTCTGTACATCGCCGATGGCAAGAACAGCCGCATTGTCTTCATTCCGAATGAGAGCACGGCGCTGAATCCGAGCAACCTGAACACTGCCGACCAAATTGCCATCATTACTAATGCGCAACTTGCGACGCCGCTCGGCACGCCCTCGGGAGTTGCCGTCGCGGGCAACGGCACGGTCTATGTCGCCGACAGTTCCAACAACGCGATCTACACATTCGTCCGCACGTCCGCAAGCTTCAATTTCGGCGGTGTGGCGACAGATGCCCCTCCCCCAACAGTCCCGGCCGACATTATCAGCATGGGCACCGAGCCAGCAACCTTTAGCTCCACCTTCTGGACCGAGAACAGTAACAGCACATACTTCAGCCTGACGCCGTCCACAATTCCCAGCGCCTCCTACTTCCCAGACGCGGGGTATGGAGTATCGCTGACAGCAACCTTTACCCCTCTGGCGGTTCAAAGCGGCCTGAGCGCCGTGTATACCTTCGGTGCCACCAACGTCACGGCACCGACGCTCACGCTTAGCGGCTCCGGCCAACTGCACGGTAGTGACCAGAGTACTCTGATGCTCAGCGCGCCCCCGCCGGCCGGGCAGTCGAGCTGGATCTACGGACAGACGGTCACGTTGGATGTTACCGAATCGGTCACAGCGGGTCTGCCGACGCCTACAGGGAACGTGATTGTCACAATCGGCACAGCAACTTATAACGTCCCGCTCACCTCTGGATCCGGATCGGTCCAGGTCCCCAATCTTACCGCGGGTCTGAACGCGATCAGCGCCAGCTATGGCGGCGATGATAACTTCGCTTCAACCACGGGCAGCCTCAGTTTGACGCTTGCTCAAGAGCCTCTCATTGTCACGGTCAACAGCGTGAGCAAGCCATTTGACGCTCCGATTCCCGCAGGATTCCTTACGGGGAGTATGAACGGGGTGGTCAACGGTGACAGTATTGGCGTGACTTACAGCACGACGGCGACTCAAGCTTCTCCGGTTGTTGCCGGCGGGTATCTCATTACGGCTACGCTGTCCGGTAACGCCATCGTTAACTACAACGTGACCATTGCGCCCAACGGTCCAGGCGGAGTTGCGGGGGGCACACTCACTGTTGTTCCGGATAGCACTGTGACGTCGCTCGGTGCATCGGCGGCCAGCGTCAACAGCACGACGCAAGTCACCCTGACGGCGACTGTCAGCAACCAGACCGCTTACTCGATAGTCTCCATTCCAACCGGGAGCGTCACCTTCTTCAATACGGTTGGCACAGTCACGACGCAGATAGGGACCGGTCAGATAGACCCCGCTACAGGTATAGCTACTTACGTAACAACCTTCGCTGTTGTCGGGACAACGACCAACAACTCAGTGACCGCAGTCTACTCGGGAGATACTAACTTCTTAACCTCGACCTCGGCTCCCATCCCAATTACGTCGGGAGCTCCGACGTTCACGCTGGCTCCGGGCACAAATTCGTCCCTGACGGTTGCGCCTGGCCAGAGCGGCCTGATGTCCTTCACGCTCACTCCCGCCTATGGCTACAACGGAACCATCACTTTCTCCTGCACCGGGGCTTCACCTACGGTCAGTTGCAGTTTTTCGCCGTCAAGCATTTCCCCGAATGGCTCGACTACTCCGATTCTGGTTGCTACCACGTTCAATACAACGCAATCGGTGAGCCCGCAGTCGTTCAATCGCAGGCCGTCCGGGATCCTTGGCTCAAGCAAGGTTCCACTCACTCTGGCCGCCATTCCCGGCCTGACGCTTCTATTTGGCGTCAGTCGCTTGCGTCGCAAGTTCCTGCGCCGCAGCGGCTTCCTTCTGTTCGCGGTTCTGTGTCTGTATGGCCTGGGTCTGACCGGGTGTGGGGGAATCAATAGCGCCCCAGGAACGCCAGCAGGAAATGAAACCATCACCGTGGTCGCCACGGGGACAGGCGGAAGTTTCGCCAGTGTTACGCAACAGTTCAACGTTTCGCTGACTGTGGAATAGTCGGCGTCAATGATTCATGGTCGGGGGGATGGAGAGCGGAAGAATTCAGAACCAGCATTCTCTCCTCCCCGCGATCAAAGTCGCAAGCAGTAACCGTGTTGCCTTTTCATTTGGCTTTTTAGGAGAACCAACTTGATCGCCAGCCGTCGTCTCTTATCTCATCCGCTTCGGTTTTCGCTTTTGGCCGTTTGCCTGTTCGTTCAATCGCTGTCCTTTGCTCACGCGCAGTCGGCGACCACGGGCGCCATCGGAGGTACAGTTTCCGATACTGGCGGCGCGCTTCTGCCCGCAGCCGCCATCACCGTGAAATCGCTCGAAACAGGCGTCTCGCGCACCGCAAAGACCAACGCTTCCGGCGAGTACCGTGTATCCGAGTTGGAGCCGGGCAATTACAGCGCAACCTTCACGGTAGATGGCTTCGATACCTACGTGGAGAATGCCATCATCGTGACTGTCGGCAGCCTTTCAACCGTCTCGCCGGTTCTCAAGCCCGGCTCGGTGACCAATAGCATCACCGTTACGGATGAAACGCCGTTGTTGCACGTCCAATCCAGCGACATTTCGACGGCTCTCGATCAGGCATCGATCGATAACCTTCCGATCAACGGGCGGCGCTGGTCGAATTTCGCGCTGCTTACTCCGGGTGTGGTCTCCAACGCTGACGGCTTTGGACTGCTCAGCTTCCGCGGCATCAGCTTCCTGCTGAACAACAACACGGTGGACGGCGCTGACGATAATCAGGCCTATTTCTCTGAGGCCCGCGGACGCACGCGCGCCGCTTATTCAATTACTCAGGCTGCAATTCAGGAGTTTCAGGTCAACACTTCGAATTACTCGGCGCAGTATGGCCGCGCTGCCGGCGGCGTGATCAATACAGTGACCAAGAGCGGCACCAATCAGCTGCGCGGCGAACTGTTTTTCTATGACCGCGACAACGATCTAGGCGGCGCTACCAACCCCTACACCTTGCTCACCGTTTCCAACGGGAACGGAACCTATAACCAGGTTCCGTACAACCCGACCGATTGGCGCAAGCAATGGGGCTTCGGTGTGGGCGGCCCGCTGCGCCATGACAAGCTCTTCTGGTTCTATGCGTACGATCAAAACCGCCGCAACTTCCCCGGCACCGGGCGAGCTCCGGATCCAAACGATACTTTCGCTCCCTCCAATGCGACGCTGCCTTCCGGGGAAGAAACCTGCACTCAGAATCCGGTATCCGGTGCCATCACCCAGTTCACTGCCACAAGCTCTCCCACGTATTCCACCGAAGGTGACTATAACGCTTGCGCCATCGCGGCCACGATGGGCGTGAATTTCCAGGCTGGATCGGCTTACTACCAGCAGGGACTTGGAATCATCAGCAGCTTCCTCGGCACGGTTCCGCGCACCTTGGATCAGGTGATCAACCTGCCCAAGCTCGACTACCAGATCAATGAGCGCAATCACCTTTCGCTAATGTACAACCGCATGCGTGAGAGTTCGCCGAACGGCTTCCAAACGCAGGCATCCGTCTTCTACGGCCGGGGTTCCTTCGGCAACGACTTCGTCAAGGAAGACTTCGGCATCGCGCGCCTGACCACGATTGTTTCCGATTCCATCGTGAACGATGCGCTGGTTCAGTATGGCCGCGACTTTGAGTACACCATGTCAGATTCGCCACTGCCCAACGAACTGCCGCTGGCCAACAATGCTTTTGGGAGGCCGGCTGAAATCACCATCGGTAGTTACTTCTCCGGAAGTTCGGGCTTCAATATCGGGAAAAACGAAGATCTGGACCGCGCAGCAGACCCGAACGAGCACCGTTTGCAACTGCTCGACGGCGCGACCTGGAGCCACGGAAAGCACGTCTCGAAGGCAGGTTTGGAGTTCAACCGGGTTGTCGATTATGTGAACAACCTCTATGACGGCAACGGCAACTACAGCTATGACTACTCATATGATTTCATCTCCGACTATCTGCACGCCACGACGGGGCAAGGCCCAGCTGGTTACACGGACTTGTATTACAGCTATGGGCAGGACTTCGGCAATCCGGTTGGCGAAATTGCCACGCGCGAATACGCGGGCTATGCAACGGACGACTGGCGTATTCGGCCCAATCTGACGTTGACGCTGGGTGCGCGCTACGAGTACGAATACATTCCGCCAAATCCCTTCCCAAATACGGGAAACCCGGTGCTCGCCACCATTCCAGGGGTGACCGCTACGGCTCTCCCACAGACGACCAATCGACCGGACGACCGCAACAATATCGCTCCACGCTTCGGCTTTGCCTGGAACGTCTTCGGAAATAACAAGACGACGGTGCGCGGAGGCTACGGCATGTACTTCGGGCGAATCATCAACTCGAACATTCTTCAAACCTACGAAGACTCCGGTGCGCCGAATGGGCAGGTCAGCGTGTCCAGTTTGTATGCGCAAAACTGCGGTCCGGTCTTCCCTAACCTTAAGCCATCATTTGCCTCGGCTGGCGGCTGCATTGGTTCCACCACTAACGTCGCGTACCTTGATTCTCATATGCAGAGCCCGCAGGTTCATGAGGCTGACCTGGCCATTGAGCGGAATCTCGGGCACAAGACGGTTCTTGCCGTGACGTATATGATGTCGATGGGCCGCGAACTTCCCAGCGCGATCGACACCAATCTGAACCTGACAAACACCGCGCTGTTTCGTTTCACCGTGGCTGCGCCAACTTCAACCGTCACAACGGCATGCCCCAGCGGGTATTGTTATCCCATCAGCACCTCGCAAGCGGATGCGCCTCCGCAGCCGCCTCAAAGCGGTTATGTCACGCTGCCGCATGGAGGGGCCAAGCTTCCGTTTGCGGTCGGCCAGACTCTCACTTCATCCGTCAAGGTCTTCCTCGCACCAGCGAATGCTTTATCCAAGAATGTTCGCCCAAATCCTGCCTACGGCGAGATTCTCGACGTCAAGAGCAATGTAAACTCCAGCTACGATGCTCTGGCCGTTCAGATTAACCATCCTTTTGAGCATGGTTTCTCCCTGATGTCAAACTACACATGGTCGCACTCGCTGGACGACAATCCATATCAGTCCACGGTGATCCCCACCTTTAACGCACTCGATCCAACGGACCTGAAGCATGAGCACGGCAACGGCTCGCTCGACATTCGGCAGCGCTTTGTCTTTGCGGCGGTCTATCAGCCGCAGACGCACTTCCACGGCCTGACGGATAAGATTCTCGGCGGCTGGCGCATTGCTCCGATCGTGCAGATACAGACCGGACTGCCCTATACGCCTTACGTCTCCGGTTCCATCGCCATATGGAGCGCCTCAAATCCCAATGGACTTTCCGTCCCTGTTGGAACCGATGGCTGCTCTGCTACGATTGCCGCTTCGGAGCAATTGCCAAATGGAAATTGTTCGGTGTACCCGGCTTATAAGGGCTTGAACGGTTCCGGATCGAGCGCGGATCGCCTCCCCTGGATTGAGCGCAATACCTACCACTATCCCAAAACCGCGGTCGTCGACGCGCGCCTGGGCAAGAACTTCTTTTTCGATGCCCCGCATTTCGAGCACATGCGGCTCGAACTCCTCGGCGAAGTCTTTAACATTATGAACCACCAGAACATCACTGGCATCGAGGACGAAGCCTACACCCTCAGCAGTACCAAGGGCACTGCGTTGACCCCGACCTCTGACTTCGGAACCTACACCAATTCCAACAGCAATTGGGCGTACAGTTCGCGCCAGATACAGGTCGCGGCCAGGCTGCACTTCTAACCACAGTTCATAACCGCGACAAAGGGCGGCCGTTTCGGCCGCCCTTTGTCGTTACCGTAATGCGTTTTACTAAGGTAGCGGCTATGGAGTTGCCGCGGGCCAAACAGCCGGAGCAGGTTAAGGGGCGGGCGTTTCTGGCGCCACAAGTATCCGGTTCAGCACGTGCGCTATGCGCAGGCCCGCCAGCGCCAATTGCGCATCCACGATCTTCGACTCCACTTGAACATACGCTCTTGTAATCAATGCGCCGTTTGGAACCATGGCCTGCTCCGCAAATTGGTGTGAGAGGTTGGCCCACGTCGTCGGCTCACCGCCGGACGACTGCTCCCATTGATTGTCCTTGATCTCTCTGAGCAGTCTTTGCGTATATTTCTTCTCGTTCAGTCCTTGCTCCTCGATGATCATGCTGTCCCAGACACTATGCAGGTTGCAGTTATATGAGTCGCACATGCTGGAACCCAAAAAACTGACAGCTATGTCATTTCCTCCGCGCGCATCACCCATGGTATGAAAGGGCTGATGAACGTCGCCGATCAGATGCACCAGGAACTTCAATGCAAATGCGCGCTCCGCAGTGCTTAGTGATTCATCTCCCAGGCGTCCCTCGAAATAGAAAATGCGATCGGTAACACAGTCGCGCCAAGGCGATTTTGGATCTACTTTCGAGGCGGGGCAGTCGCGCTTGCGGTCAAAATTTCCTTCTGTCAGGGGAATATCGACAAAGTGCCAAGGCCCGGTTTCCGGATGGTCTTCGCGATAAGTGTCCGCCCATGGCGCGACATCAGCCAAAGTTTCATTGCCCAGGAGCTGGGCCACTTGCACCTTTGCCTCCGGCGTCAGATACGCTTCAGCCACTAACGCAGTCAGTCTATGACCCTCGCGGCCCCACGCCCAACCAAGTTGAGCTCCTACGCACGGCAGAAGTACACCTATAAGTACCGCGCGCAACGTTCTCTTGATTTGGTCTGTGCATTCCGTCGTTCTTCTGTTCACTCGCCGCCTGCCTTAGTTAGAATGGAATCTACTCAAAGTTTAAGCGATTGTGGTGTTGTGACAGGACAAGAGAATCAGCCTTTTCCGTTGTTTTTCCGTCAATATCTTTAGGTTGCAATTGCATTAGGTTTGTTTTGACGATCTTGAGAAAGAGGTAGAGTTTGCCGCTATTGCCTGCCGTTCGACGTTCGCTCTGTTGCGCCCTCATGCCTCTCATAGCCGCAGTCTTGTTCATCTCAGCGCTTGTCGTTCTTGTGCCGCTGCTCAGTGCGCAAACACCTGAACAGACTCCGGCGAAAACGCCCAGCGCACAGCCCGCGCACGAGACTCACCCCACCGTGCTCACCATCAATGCGCGTCTGGTAGTGCTCGACGTTGTAGTGACTGACAAAACCGGCAAACCTGTCGATGGCCTTACCGCCAGCGACTTCAAAGTATTTGAAGACAAAGAGCCGCAGCGCATCCGCTCTATCGACCCACCCTCGGATCACATATTGCCCGCGGCATCGGTGGCCACTGGTACTGGCGCCGTCTTCGACCCCGCGCAGCCGGCCGGCTTCGGCCACTCTCCGGTTGACATACTGGTATTTGACCAACTGAATACGCACTTTGCCGATAGCTCGTTTGCGCGGCGTAGCCTGCACGACTACCTCGTCCGCCAACCCACGCTTCTGCCGCAGCCCACGACTCTGCTGACAGTCTATGACAACCACTTCAAGCTTCTGCAAGCTTTTACCCGCGACCGCGATGCACTTTTGCACGCGGTCGCAGCCGCTCCTGCAGAGTACCCCTGGAAGCTTGAACGGGACGGCAAGGCCGAATATGGACCCATCGAGCGTCTCGACCAATCACTCCGCGCGCTGGAAGAGATCGCTCAGAGTTATGCCCGCATCCCCGGCCGTAAGGACCTCATCTGGGTTGGCGGCGGCTTTCCCACTATCAATCCCACCACCATTGACGGCGACGAAGCCCTGGAGGTCAAGGACACGCTCAAGCACGTCACAGACGTTCTTCTCGACACGCATGTCACACTCTACGCCGTGGATCCGTCCAGCACCGCAGCGGGCATGACCGAGATTACCGACAGCTCACAGGTGCAGTTCCTTCTAAGCGCCGGCGACGCGCTCGCCGACAATTTCGATCCCTTTGATGCCAACGACGACTTCGACCGGCTCGGTCCGGTAACCGGCGGCCGGGTGGTCCGAGGCAGAAATGATATTGGCCAGCAGATCGCTTTGTCGGCCGACCTCGGCGCCCACTACTACACCATCGCCTATACGCCCAGTTCCGGCAGCGAAGCCGCAGCTCAGTATCGGAAGATCCGTGTTGTTTGCCTGCGTCCTAACCTGACCGCGACTACCCGCACCGGCTACTACTCCCGCGAGACTCAGGAAGAGAAGACCTCCGCCACCGCTGCCTACGACCTCACCACCGCAGCCGAGACAGCTATACCGCTCAACGGTATTCACGTCACCGTTGATCCGGACGCGTTGCCCAGCGCGCCGCCTAACACGTATGTCGTCCACACCGGTGCGGCAAATCTCACGTGGAAGGCGAGGGACGACGGCAGCGCAACGGCCTCGGTGTACATCATGGCAGTGTCACTCAGCGCGAAGAACACAATGCTCGGCCACACTCTGCATGGCATGACCGCGAACGCAAAGCTCGGAGCGAATTTGCACGACCCTGCCAAGATGGCGGATTTCGTCTTTACTGCAGTGCCTTCCCCAAAGGCCACGACGCTTCGCTTCATCGTTCGCGACAATGCCACCGGCCGCATGGGGGCCGTCGATCTCCCGCTCAAAATGCATTGAGTCCGAAAACAATGCATTGCGCCATTGCCTTAAATGAGGATCTCCGCAACTTCCCCTTTTCAGATTTGATCTGTAAAGCGGCAAGCACTACTGACATTAGGAAACGACTTGCCAGTTCAATTTTGCATTCGGCGCCAAAAGGGTGTCCTGTCTTCCTTGGAATAGCGCCGGGGGCTGAAAACCTCAAGACAGTTCGGCTCTCCCGATATTCCCACTGTTTTATAGCCCATAACTTATGGAACGGCCGGACTCTTCCGCTTGGAACGTTCACTTCGCGGAATTTAGGGAGGCAGTATTCGAAGCCCTTTTGAAACGAACGGGATCTCTACTAGCCAGACTTTGGAGCGCGGAACTCGTTGAATGCTCGGAGAGTTCCCAAGCTGCTCGGTGGCCTTGGATTTCCTTCCAATTAAAGGATTGGTCCTCGAAAACGCTCCAAGGCCCGGGATCGTGTCCGTGCCTCGCCGGCAACGGGGAGACGACCAGGAAATTATGACTTCGTTAGTACCACTCTAACTATTAACCACACTATAATTTTCGCATAGGCGGTCATTCAGGAGCTACTTGCAATTCCCTCTTGGGCGCGTCGAAAATGGCCAGCCGAACAGCGACTGCGGGACTGAGGTAAAGTGCTCCGAAAGAGTCCACCGGATTAGGAACGGGGTTTGGTTGAATCTGGGTGCGCGTCAAACCTTGTATTCTGAATGTGTCGTTGGCCAACTGCGACACGCTAGCCAGTATTCTTGACCCAACAAGGATCGACTCGGTTAAGGGCTTCGCCCAGGTCAGACGGATATATGACACCGCAGTTCCCGAACACTTTGTGATCGCAGGTCAAGACTGCAACCTCCTTGAAGAATCGTTCGAGCTTTTCCGACCTATCTAAAGTCCAGCCTTTGTGATTGGCCAGGAGGTCCTCTGTGTTTTCGCTTCCCACGGGATCTGCGACAACCGCAACTTTGCGAGCATCCAGAAACTTCTTCACTGCAATGAGGAACGCAGTCTGCGAATCTTCGAGGGCAGCCATGAGGTATTTCGCTGCCTCTGCATTGTTTCTTAGATTCTGATGCAGGAATTCTTTGTAACTTACCGAATAACGGCGCGCCGCCTCGGCCTGCCGAGGTGTGAGCGAAGCGGAAGTCGCTAATGCCGCAGCAATGAGTTCTGCATGTGGCTCCTCTAAAATCCAGCCTTCGTGGTTTTCTCTATAACGGTTCTCGCGCGTAATCTGCGCCACGAGCTCCTCCAGCGTGGGTTTGTCTTGGTCGCTCATGGTGTCTATCCAAAAGGCAATTGTCTCACCAGTGGTGAGACAATTGTGACAATAAGACCCGCTAATCCAGCCAAGAACAGTGTTGTGAATGAGCAGCATCATCCACTCCGCAGGCGTGGGGAGATGTTAATCAACCAGTGAATCCCGAGATGCCGGTTATCATAGCCGGTTACCGCGGCTTCTTGGCTTTTTCGTTCCATCGCCTGAAAGCAAGCGTTGCAGCTAAATCCTGAACCCGTTCCTGTAGCTCATACTCAAGCACAACGCGCAGACACGGGGTGGCACAGCGAAGATATCCTGCACGTCACGACTTCGACACACCGCTCCCGGAGCCATTGTCAATAAGTGGAGCAACTCGCCTGGCATTGTGGCAAACCTCCGACGCTCCGGCTACGACTCCGGCCTGCGCGCGTCCATCGAAACCTCAAACGCTGGAGAGATCGAAATGAATAAGAATAGTCTTTTTGCGAAAAGATCAGCACCCTTTCGTTAGCGGGGGTACTATAGGGGGTATTACAAATCGCAAAGAAATCCACGGTTGGGAGAGAGCATTCAGTTCATCAGAATAATATCTTTTATATCAATCATTTAATGCCATACATGGCAATCCCATTGGCATCTCCAACGGCTATTCTTCGAATCCCCTTCCCCGCCATAAACCTAAACTTGAAAAACGAAAAAGTTCCCGCGAGAAGCCTCCATCGGGGCTGCCTCCCTCGTGTGCGTCTGATTCTGAACTAACTCATCATGCGCGATAACTAAAGAACCTCAGTACCCCGCCTCCGGCAGCTTGACTAGCCGCGCCTCCAGCAGCGCTTCTATGGATGAGAGTGCTCCCAACACCGCATCGGAAACCGGCGCATCCACCTGCACCACGGAGAGCGCCTTTACGGGCTTCGGCCCAGACCGCTCGCGGCCCAAAGCGAAGTTGGCGATGTTCACGCTCTGCTCGGCCAGGATGGTTCCGATCCGGCCAATCACGCCCGGCACGTCAAGGTTGCGGCAGACCAGCAGATTGCCCTCGAGCGGCGTCTCAATGTCGATGCCGTCAAACTCCAGCAGACGAGGCTGCTCGCCGTGAATTACCGTGGCGCTGGCGCGGCTTGTCCCCGCGGTCGTGTGCAAGACGATTGTCAAAACAGAAGCCGCTCCGCCGCGATGCGACGCCTGCCTCTCTTCATGGATGCGAATTCCCCGCTCCTCCGCCACGGTCGCCGCGTTGATGCGATTTACATTTTCCGAGCCTGCCAGTAGTCCCGCGATGGCTGCGTTGCGCATCAGCTCAGTCTTGGCCTCGGCAAGCGTGCCTCCATAAATCAGGTTGATGCCGTCGATGCCGGACTTTCCGCCGCTGAGTCCGGCCTGCGCCAGAAATCCTCCCA
>Ga0181520_10003627_pt1 | contig 26869 bp, 17 predicted proteins | sample PEATcosm2014_Bin_29_FD_132451 | JGI IMG/M metagenome (GOLD analysis project Ga0181520, IMG submission 132451) | Peatland microbial communities from MTU Mesocosm Facility, Houghton, MI, USA - PEATcosm2014_Bin02_30_metaG | ecosystem: Environmental > Terrestrial > Soil > Wetlands > Peat | place...
GCGGCGACGGTGATCTGCGAGGTGTCAGAGGTCGAGGCGGCATAGTAGTAGACGGCGCTATTGGAGCCGGAGATCTCGGCGCTGTCAGAGCCGGTGGTGGAGATGGAGTTGGTTCCTCCGGCCAGCACCCAGTCGACGTTGTAAGTGGGGAGCAAGCTTCCCGATGCGCCGGTGAAGTTGTCGAAGCAGCTTCCGCTGCCGGAGGGGCAGCTAGTGTTTACCTGGTTGATGATATAGGCCGCTGAAGCCGCCGTGCCTTGCGAATAGCCTCCGCCGGTGGCGATGGCCTTGATCGGCTCGGATGCGCTGACGGCGATGGCTCCGGTGTAGAGCGTTGAGGAGGTCGTGGGCGCGTTTCCGTTGGTGGTGTAGTAGATGGCCGAGGCGGCGTCTGTGATTGTGACCGACTGGGCGGTGTTGTAACTTCCGGCAGCGGGCAAGAATGTGGGTGTAGGAGCAGGCGGCGTCATGACGTAGACCGCCGAGGCCACAGACGATGGTGCTCCGCCGCTGGAGATGGCGATGGCCTGGATCGTCTCCGTCAATGGCGCCGCGGCCGAAACCGTGATAGCGCCGGTGTACCTGGTCGAGGAAGCCGAGGGCGTGCTGCCGTTGGTTGTGTAGTAGATGGTTGCGCCGGTTGCGGCGTCGGTGAGGGTGACAGTCTGCGAGGTGATGTAAGTTCCAGAGGCCAGGCTGATGACGGGCGCATCGACCACCAGAACCTGAACCAGAATCTGCGCGGTATGCGCGTGCCCGCCGCCGGTGGCTGTGATGGTGAGCGGATAGATTCCGGCGGCTTTGGAGGCGGCGATGCTGATGGTGAGCGCATCGGTGATGGACGCGCTGACGGCTGGGGATGACGTGGCCGGAGTCACGGTGATACCGGCAATCGCGCTCGATGTTAGCGTAACGCTTCCGCTGAAGCCGTTGATCGGCGAGAGCATCAGAGTGCTGATCGCCGACCCGTACGGAGAGATTTGCAGCGCGGGGTTCAGCGTGGTGAGCGAGAAATCCGATTGGGCGCAGGCGACGTTGACGGCATTCGAGGCGGCGGCGTTGTAATTCGCGTCGCCCTGGTAGATGGCGGTAAAGATGTTGGTTCCGTTGGAGGGTGCGTAGCCGGGAATGGTGATCGAGGCCGTGCCGCCGCTGAGGGTTGCGAAGGCGGTGAAGCTCTGGCCGTCGGAGAGAAACTCGACTGTGCCGGTGGGGGTTGGCTTGCCGGTGATGCCGGCGGCGGTCGCGGTGAGCGTAAAGCTCTGTCCAGATGCGGGGCTGGCCGAACTGGTGGTCAGCGTCACGGTAGGCGTGAGTTTGCTGGCCAGCGAGACGACCGTTCCGCCGTTAGCCTCGCTGCCCATCCAGTTGGTGTCGCCGGTGTAATAGGCGATCAGGGGCAGAATGCCTGCCGGAACGTTGGTGAAGTTGACCACGGCTTCGAGGTTGCCATCGCCGGTTGTGCCGTAGGGCTGCCAGGGAGCGGAGATCGAGCTGGTGCCAAGCGATACGATTACATTGCCGGTGGGTGCGGTTCCGTAAAGAGAAAGGTAGCCGGTGTTGAGAATCACATCGACTGCCACGCTGGCTCCGGCGGCGACCGAGGAGACCAGTGGCTTGACGGTGAGGCTGGTGCTGCCCTGGATTACTGTGAACAAGGCCGCGCTGGCGGTGGTCGAGGCGTTGTAGCTGGGGTCGCCCGAGTAGCTCTCGCTGACCGTGTGGCTGCCGGGCGCAAAGACTCCGGTGGCCCACTCGGCCAGACCTGCGGCGTTGAGCGGCTGCGTCGAGGTGGTAGTTGCGCTTCCCAGCTTGTCAGTGAAGGTGACGGTTCCGGTGGCCGGGGTGGGCAGATTGGCGATGGTGGCGTTGCCGCTCACCGGCTGCGCGTCAAGAAAGATCTGCGCGCCGTATGGCAGCGTGATGCCGGCCGAGAGCGGGTAGAGATTGAGGTCGTAGGGGTTCCATGCCCAGCCGGTCGAGGCCAGCGTATCGCTCTCCGGAGTGACGGTAACGGTGATGGGCGTGGATTTGCTGGCGGCATACGTCCCATCGCCACTGTAGATAGCGGTGAGCTGATAGATTCCGCCGGGAAGATTGTCCACCTGTGCGTAGAGGCTGCCTGCAGCGAGGGCGATGTCGTCGATGGCCGCGTAGTGTGTGATGCCGTCGTTGCCGGTGAGGCTGACCGAGCCGGTGGGCGTGCCCGATCCGCTGCTGGGCGCGACGGCGCCGGTGATGGTGGCCGTCTTGCCGTGGACCAGAGTGACCGGGCTAACACCAAGCGTGGTGGTAGTGGCCTTCAGCGTAACCGTGTTCCAGTACTTGATCAGGTTGGCTACGTCCACCGAACCGAGTCCTGTGGCCAGATCGTAGCCCGTGCCGGCAGCGTAGCCACTCTCGACGTAAAAGCCAGTGGAGTTCGAGGCCGAGGAGCCGGCGACGCAATTGGCCGTGCCCAGCGCGCAGAGCACCTGGTTGCCGCCGGTCTTCACGTCATGAAAGGTTGTCGCCTGCTGGGTAGCGAGCGGGTAATAGATGAAATCGGCCTGCCCCTGCCAACTCGAAGTGCTCTGGTTGATCAGAGTCTGAATCGCGGCCATCGCCGGAGAGCTGGCCGATGTGCCGCCCACGCCGGTGATGACTACCGCGCCGCTGCTGTTGAGATTGGAGCAATCGCCGGGTAGCGCACAGATCGGATAGTAGCTGTAGTTGTAGCCATTGGCGGCGAAGAGCGAGAGGTCGGGCAGGTCGCGCACCTTGTCGGCGGGGACGCCGGTTCCCGTCTGCCATGCTGGCTTTGCGTAGCCGGTGGCAATGCTGCCGGAGTAGAGCGCGGCGCTGCTGGCTCCTCCGCCGCCGGCCAAAATGTTTTCACTGGCATTGGCAGGATTGCCGCCGTCGTAGAGGTTGAAGCCAAAGAAGTCGTTCCACGCCTGCTCGGGAATGACTTTGCTGATCGAAACCGCCGGCGAGTTATTGGGAGCCGTAGTCCAGTAGGTTGCCAACTGGGTGTTGATGTTGGTGGGATTGCTTCCGTATTCGCTGTAGTAAAAATCGGTGCCGCCGACGGCGACGTTGTAGGGCGTCGAGGCGAGGCCGTTCACCTGGAGTCCGTCATAAGCGAGCTGCTGCACGTCAAAGTCGTCGCAGCCCGCCGATCCGCCGTCGCCCGCCGAGACAAAGACCGTCTGGCCCTGGGCGGCGGCCTGCTCCCAAAGCGCACTCCAGAAGGCGTTGCCGCTCTGGCCCAACTCCTCTTCGCACTCACCATAGCTGGCGCTGATCACACCGGCCAGATCGTCTTCGACTGCGCGCATCGCCGCCAGGGCGAGGCCGTTGCTCAGAGCCGCGCCATTCGAGGTGTAGAGATACACCGTGGCGCCGGGAGCAACCGCGCCTGCCAGCTCGATGTCGAGATACGCCTCGGTAGCCGCGCTGTTCTGGCCGGGATCTTCGCCATCCACCACCACCACGGGCAGGTTGGCGCCGAGGCCAAAGAGGCTCTGGTAGGCCTGAACCAGGCTCAGGTCCACATTCGATTCGCTCACAATGGCAATCGACTGGCCGGTGCCGGTGATGCCCTTCGCGTAGACCGAATTGATGTCGTACTGCACGGCAAAATCGCCGGGCGCCATCACGAAGCTGACTCCGCCGCCGGAGGGATACGTCCATAACGGCGTAGCCTGATGAGTTTTGGGATTGTACTTGGCCGGTCCGAGCACTGTCAGGCGAGGCTTGGGATGGAAGTCGTTCACCGGCGCCAGAGCGGCGATCACTGGGGCGAGCGCGGCAGGAATCGAGGGTTCCGTCGCGTTGGCCAAATGCGTCTCGCCATTGACCAGATAGCGGTGAATCTCGGTTTGAAAGGCCTCGCTGACCTGGCCCGCGGTTCCAGAGAACTCGATGGCGACGCGGCCAGAGTGAATTTGACTGGCGATGAGGCCGTGCGACTCGAGCCATGCGGTCACGGCGGCCACATCAGAATCAGCCGGCCCGTAGAGACTGCCAAACTCCGCCGGCTTGAGCCAGTGGTGAAAGGAGGCGCTGCCCGGCGTGTGCGCGTTCTGGATGAAATCGGTGAGCGCTTCCTGCTGATCTGGGGAGCGCTGCAGCAAAAGCAGCATCCGCCCGGCGGGCATTGAGTCTTCCACCGCTCCCTGGTCGCTGCCAATCAGGCCAGCCTGGATGAACGGATGCACGTTACCGTGAAGAACCACGCGCGCGGACTCATCGACAGAGCCTTGAACTCGCGGCATGGCCTCTGGCGGCGCGGCAAATGCGGCTGCGACTACGAAGCTCAATGCAGTAAAGGACAGGACGCGGAGGATGGAACTCAGCAGTTTCATGCTGGTTTAATCGGCAGCGCGCGGCCTGCGGTAGATGCACAGATTGAGCGAAGAGTCGCGGGCTATGCATTCAAGGGAACGATAGCGAATCGAACCAAAATGGAATTGGATGCGGAAGCGGGGCGGCAATTTTTCTGCAAAACGGTACAACCATGAAAGTGAAACGGCTTTTATTCGTTTTCCGCTCTCTGGTATGGCTTTTGCAGATAGGTCTGCGCCTGGTTGACGGCGTCCGGCGCGTTGCCGCCGCTCTGCGTCGCCAGCCGGTACTCGCTGACGGCGCGGTCGCGCTGGCCGGTCAGGTCGAAGATCTTGCCGAGCGCGATGTGGCTCCAAACCTCGATCCAGACTGGCTCGCCGTCACCGCGCAGCGCATCCTGATAGGCGTTGGCGCTGGCTTGGTAGTTGCGCTGCTTGAAGAGCAGTTCGCCGATACGGAAGTTGGCCAGCGAACTCTGCGCATTGACTTCGAGGGCTTTTTGGTACTCAGCCAGCGCGCCGTTCAGATCGTCCTCAGCCTGCCGTTGCTGGCCACGCAAAATCGCAACCAGCACCAGCAGTTCGGGGGTAGATTTGAGCAGCCATCCCTGCGGGTCGATGGTGATGCGGCGCGGGCGGCCAAAGCTCTCGACGGAATACGGCGTCGCGGCGCCCGTTACGTCGATTCTCCGCGTCACGGTCTTGCCGTCGGTTTCAATCTGCAATTCGACCGGCATTTGAAAGCGGCTCGGCTGCTGGTCAATCTCGCCGCTGGTCTTGAAACCTTGATTGTTTCCCAGCCGGTAGACAGCGTACTTGCAGGTGAACTGCGGCGCGCCTGTGCCTTCAACCCACTCCGCAAAAAATGGGTACAACGGCTGCTTGCTTTCGGCCTCGGCTGCCTTCTCGATATCCGCCGCTCGAATCGACCCTCCGGCGTAGGCGTAGTGGCTGAGCACCTCTTTGAGCGTGGCCAGGAAGGCCTTGTCGCCGATCTGCCAGCGCAGCATATGGAAGATCATCGCGCCCTTTTCCTGCGTCATCGACTGGAACTCGTGCGAGGAGGGGCTGAGACGCCCGGCGCTCGATAGTGGTGTCGTGTCATAGGCCAGCGCTCCGGCGGCCACATCCTGAATCGCCGCTGTCATGGCGTCGCGGCCGCTCTCGTTCTCGACGTACATCAGCTCAGCGTAGCGGGCCATGCCGTTGGTAAGCCACGCGTCGTCAAGAGAGCGCGGACTGAGCTCGGAACCCCACCACTGGCGTGCAATGGAATTGGCCAGCAGGCGCTCGCCGTTTTTGCCAGCCACGTTGGAGGCGGGAATCAAGGCTAGCTCCGGCGGCGAGACGGCGGCGGGCGCGTCGAGTCGCGCATTCAGGGGCAGCTCGACAACATTCAGACGGCTGGACTCCGGCGCGCCAAACTGGCGGTAAAAAAACTCGTACTCGCGGGCCGCTGTCTGCGCCAGTGCATCGGAAAATTGTTGATGGCTGGCCGTCAGGTAGACCCTCACATTTTCATTGCCCGGCGAGACCGGCTCGGCGTAGCGTCCTACGATCACCGTGCCGGGAAAGCCGGGCTTTGTCCAGTTGAAGTCGTACTGACTGCCAGCTTTGCCATCCGCCAGCGTAAAGGGCTTCGGCTCTCCCAGGCTGCCGCTCGAAAAAACCATCATTCCCTGCGGCACGCGGATGTGCATCTCGGCAGTAAAGCGGGTCAGCTCGCCCGCGACTGGAAACCAAGGCGCCGCGTAGAGCAGATAGCTGATTGGCTCTTCGATGCTCTGACCCTTTGCCGGGCTATCGTCGATCACGCCCTCGTATTCGAAGTTCCAGCGAACATTCTGGTCGGGAAGTACAGGCGTGGCCGGAGTAATGCGAATGCTGCCATCGGGCAAGCGTTCGCTGGTGAGTACCGTGCCGCTTTCGTCGGAGATTTTGGTCAGCTTGAGCGCCGGATTCAGGCTGAAGAAAACCGGCGCGGCTGTCTTTGGGTCGGCGCTCTCCGGCGCGGTAAAGCTGACTACCACCTTGGCCGTCAGATGATGGGCAACCGGATCAATCTCGGCGTCGATCACATAGCCGGAGATAGCTGGCTGCTGAGCGGCGAGCGGAGCAAGTAGCAATGCGCACTGGAGTACGCTTGCCAACGGCGCCAGCAACCTTCTTGGTTGAATCATTCCGTTCTATTCCCTCAGCGGCTAAAGCCGGAGATAAAATCAGCATTCAATGTACGGGCTAAAGCCCATACCCTTCACCGAAAGCCCGCGTCCATTCAGCACGACTGAAGCCGTGCCCTTTCAAAACCTGAATTACACACAGGCTAACCGCTCAATTCGCGCGCTTTCTGAGATCAACCACGATTGTCTCCGCGAGCCGGTCTTGGGCGCACATCCGGTTCCGATCCCAGAAGATCTGAATCACTCCCAGGCCGCCCTCCAGCACGGCGGCGCCATAACCAAGTGCCCGCTCGAAAGATTGCCACAGGCCCATTCGTTCACTCGTCAGCGATATAATCCGGGTCCGCGCAATCCATTTGCCCGGAGTCCGTCCATTGCCAAAGTAGTTCAACAGCCCCCAATAGAGAAGCATGACAATCACATTGCCCATCTCATGAAAATCCCACACAACATGAATCTTGGTCTCATGCAACACCAGCAGTTGCCAGCCATACTCCAGCGGTCCCCACAGGATCACGGCGAACAGCAGGTCAATATAAAACCCCATGAACCTCTGCCAGGGGGCGGCCAGCGGCATCCCGATCAGCGCCTCGGTCCGGGCGGTCCCATGTGCTTGAAAGCTGCGCCTCATCTTCGTCTTTTCCCCGCTCTCCGTCTTGCTCATGGAAGTCGTCATCGTCTCCAGCGTAACCTCCGCGACGCGCTCAATCGCTCCTATTTCGGGTGCCCCAACTCTCGATTTTGCGAGCTGGGAAACCGGACACAGCAGGCTGCGGATTCGCGCCAACTCCTCCATCATGGACTGGCGCGGCGGGCCGTCCGATAACAGCGGCTCGATTTCGCGCATGATATTTTTCGCCGTGAACTTGTCCTGAATCAGCTCCGGGACGACTTGCTTGCCGGCGATCAGGTTGGCCATGGCCACAAACGGCACCTTCACCACCCGCTTGGCGATGGCATAGGTCAGCGCCGAGACGCGGTAGACGACGACAAAGGGATTGCCGATCAACGCCGCCTCGACCGTTGCCGTGCCGCTGGCGACGATTGAAGCGCGGGCGTGAAAGAGCGCGGCGCGGGCATCGCGGACGAAGGAGATGAGCGGGGCATCGTCCGGCAGAGAAAAGTTGTTCAGCTCATCTTTAACTGCGCGTATCTGCTCTCCGGTCAGCGTCGGAGCCAGAGGAACGATAAATTGGTAACCGCTGCCGAGCTGAATCGCCGCTTTGACCATGGTGTGGAAGTTGCTGGCAATCTCGGCATGGCGGCTGCCAGGCAGCAGCGCAATCCACTTTTTCCCTGGGTCCAACTCATAGTCGGCATTCCCAAAAAATAATTCTCTTTCTTCTGGCGGACAGTCGGCAGGAGGAGCGGAGTGAATATCCAGATTCATCGCATTGGTCTGCTTTGCAAACTCTTCGCGGCTGATCGAGGGCCCGGGCAGCTCGGCCAGCGGATGGCCGACAAACTCCGCCTCCACGCCCCGCTCGCGGTAAAACGGCTCCTCGAAGGGAAAGATCACCAGCATCTTGTCGATATATTTCTGCACCAGGCGGATGCGTTTCTTCTTCCAGGCCCACAACTGCGGACTGACAAAAAAGATGACGGGGATTCCCTGCCGGTGCAGCTCTTTGGCTATCCGGAAATGAATTTCAGGAAAGTCGATCAGCACGGCCACGTTGGGCCGCCGCTGACGCACCGCCTGCTTCAGCCGCTGAAACTCGCGCCAGATGCGCGGCAGGTGCAAAACAACTTCCGTCAGCCCCATCACCGCCATCTCTTCCGAGCGGACGACACAATCGAGACCGGCAGCTTTCATGCGCTCGCCGCCCATGCCGAAGAAGGCGGCTTTTTGTCCCGTAGCGCCGAGCTGCTTTTGGAGCGCCGTCACCAGCAGCGCGCCATAGTGCTCGCCGCTGGCCTCGCCTGCCGAGATGAAGATCGTTTGGGGCATGGTCTAACTTGCGCCGCCAACTTCGCGCGCTGGAGAACATCATAGCGGTTTCGGCAGGCCAATCCTATGAACGGTAAGCGAATTGCCCATCGGCTGCGTCTACAATTCCAGGTAGCGGGCCTCTGTGCGGGCGGAAGCCAAGACAGTTTCCGCGTGCAGGCGATACCCTTAGATCGACGGCCAGCCGAAAAACGGCCAAAAGGAGCGGCAATGAGAATAGGAAGATGGGCGGGTTTGTTGCTGGCGGCAGCGCCGCTTCTGTCGGGCTGCGGAAATTTCTGGCAGGCGCCGACCACCACTTCCACCTGCACCACCAACTGCTCCACCGCATCCAGCAGCGACTTCTATATTTTGAACGGAAACTCCTCCAGCGGCGCAGCCGGTAAGATTGCCGGATACACCATCAACTCCGGCGCGCTGGCCGCCATCTCCAACAGCTCCGAGTCTATCTCGGGCGGCGTGGCCCTGGCCATGGCGCCGAATGGCAACTTCCTGTGTGTCAGCTCAGCCTCCTCCGGCGTTGTTTCGTTTCCCATCACTAGCGGCGCGCTGGGGACGGCCGTCAACGCTTCCGGCGACCTCGAGGCCGCATTGATTCAAGTGGATCAGACCAACTCGTGGCTGGTGGAGGCGATTCCAGGCACCAATCAGGTGGGACTCACTGCTTACCCCATCAGCTCCACCACCGGCGCGAATGCCGGAAACGAGTATCCCCCCGCTACATTTAACGTGACAAACGCGGCAACTCAAAATCAGGGTGGGATGGTTATTTCGCCGGCAAACAATTACATCTTTCTTGCCCTGGGCGAGGGCGGCACGTTGGTGGTTCCCTTCAATGCCAGCCCAGGAACGGGAGTCAGCCCGTTTGGAAGCGGCAAAACGATTCCAGTGGCATATACAGGCGGTTCTGCGCTTTCCGTAGCCGTTGACCCCACCAACAGACTCTTTTATATCGGCGAAACCCTGGCCGACTCCGCTCACACCTCTGGCGGCTTGCGCGTTTTCGAGTACAGTTCACTCTCGACATGCAACAGCGGTACATGCTCACTTACCGAGGCAAGTGGCTCCCCTATCGCCAGCGGCGGACTGGCTCCAAATTTCATCCTGCCCGCGGCCTCTGGCGATTATGTCTATGTCGCCAACGGGCAAGGCAGTGCGGCAGGCAACATCACCGGGTTTACGGTGACGGCAACATCCATCGCGCTGGATACCACAGTTGCGGCCGGCGCTGACCCGATGGGGATGGCCGAGGACTCGACCGGCACATACGTCTTTGAAGTGGGTTCCTCCGGCAGCCCCTACTTCGACGCCTACACCTTCGACTCCACCACTGCCGGTAAGCTGGACTCCCAAGTCACCTCCACCGCCCAGGCTGCTTCCATAGCCATCGTCGCGGTGCCGTAAAGACAGTGGTCAGTTGTCAGTTTTTGTTGCTATCGACAAACTGACAACTGACCACTGACCACTGTTCTGTTATTCTCTATGGGAACGCCACAGGCCGTGTTCACGCGATCCCCAATCTCATTTGCCGCATTCGTTCGGCGCTTGGCAGCCGCAAGTCCCGTGTGGCTGCTGCTTTGTGCTCTAGCGGTATTGCCCGGTTGCAACCGCTTTCGCCACCTGCGCCACGAGATGGTCTACGTCTCAGCGCGGCAGATCTACCTGCACGACCGGGTGGCCGCCGTCTCGAACCGCGTGGCCGAGGTGACCAACGGCCAGCCTCTCGAAGTGCTCGAACACGGCCGCCGCTTCCTCCGGGTCAGAACTCAGAAGAACGAGATCGGCTGGATCGAAGAGCGGGCGGTGATCGACGACAAGGCCTTCCAGGCTTTTGATCACCTCGGCATTCAGCACAAAGACGACCCGGTGGTGGCCAGCGGCGTTCTCCGCGACGACGTCTACCTGCACTTGACGCCTGGCCGCGAGACAGAGCGGTTTTTCCTGCTGGCGGCAAACGCGAAGGTGCAACTGCTGGAGCGCGCCTCGATTGCCAAGGCGGTTCCCGGCGCGGTTCAAGCTGGAACGCAAAAGCCTGCCACCCCGGCAAAAACTCCTGCCAAACCACCCGTTAAGCCAGTTGCTGCCTTGCCCGCCGAAGAGCCGCCGCTGCTGGAAGACTGGTGGCTGGTGCGCGACGGCCAGGGCCACGCCGGGTGGATGCTGGCCAGCCGCCTGGATGTGGATGTGCCCGACGAGATTGCCACCTATGCCGAGGGCCAGCGCTATATCGGCGCTTACGTGCTCAACACGGTTCACGATCCGGATGCCGCCACGCCAGACCATCAGGTTCCGCAGTATCTGACGGTGCTCTCGCCGCCCAAGGCCGGGCTGCCCTTCGACTTCGACCAGGTGCGCGTCTTTACCTGGAGCGTCCACCACCATCGCTACGAAACAGCCTTCCGGCTGCATCCTATCCAGGGCTTTCTTCCCGTGCGGGTTATACCTGCGCCGGCCGGCGGCACGGCCAGTTTCAGCTTCCAGATCGCCAGTGGACCCAACCTAACCACCGATCCTGCGACCGGCATCACCCACCCGCTCTCGCCGCGCACCATCACCTTCGAGATGGACGACACCCGCGCCCGCCGTATCGGCTCCGACCTCGGCCCAATCCCCGTCAGCCACCTGCCCGAGTCCCAGCCGAAATCCGCCAAGCCGGCCAAGAAGAATCACCACTAATATGGACGATGTCGGGTGCCCAATATCTGCCGCGCTTTTGCGGCAGATGTGAAAAAAATGAATACCGGGTTCCACGCCCTCGCCCGGTACACTAGAGATCGATGAACGATACTCTCTTTCCCGATCCTCCCGCCTCCACCCCTTTTTTCACCGCTCACTGTGACGGAGGCTCGCGCGGCAATCCCGGACCCTCCGGTTACGGCGCCGTCGTTGAAGACGCGCAAGGTCATATCGTCGCCGAGCTGAGCGAGTTTCTTGGCATCCGCACCAATAACTACGCCGAGTACTCCGGCCTGCTGGCGGTGCTCAAGTGGGCGAACGAGAACGGCGCAAAGTGCCTGCGCGTGATCTCCGACTCCGAATTGATGGTCAAGCAGATGCAGGGCAAATACAAAGTCGCCAGCCCTATTCTGCGTCCGCTCTTCGAGGAGGCCCGCAAGCTCTCCCGCCACCTTGACAGCTTCGAGATGCGCCACACCCTGCGCGGCGGCAACAAGCACGCCGACCGCCTGGCCAACGAAGCAATGGACAAGGGCATGGGCCGAAGCCAATAGAGTGTCAGTGGGTGCCCCACCTTCGCGGCGTTCTTGTTTTTGCCGCTAAGGTGGGATACCTATAACTACGATTCCTTATTTATAACTATTCCCTATTTCATTACTCCTTCTCCCTAAATCATTCCGCCAAGCGTGTCCTCCGCTCGCGATCAGATGATCTCCGCACTCCGGTCCCCACGAGCCTGCCGCATAGTTAGGAAACTTCTCCGGAGTTTTTGCGGCCCATGCCTCCAGAATCGGCGTATACAGCGCCCAGGTCGTCTCCACGCCGTCGCGATGCGCAAAGAGTGTTTGATCGCCTAGCATCGCATCCAGCAGCAGCCGCTCATAGCCGTTGGCGCTGGATTTGCCGAAGGCCGCCGTGTAATCGAAATCCATATTCACCGGGCAGACATCCATCTGCGGCGTCGTGGGAACCTTGGCTCCGAAGCGCAGCGCAATTCCCTCATCGGGCTGAATGCGAAGCGTGAGCAAGTTAGGCTGAATTACCTGGCAGGCCTGATGCGAAGCCATGCGGTCGAAGATCAACAGCGGCGGCTGCTTGAATTGAATGCTGATCTCGGTGGCCCGCTTCTGCATTCGTTTGCCCGCGCGGAGATAGAATGGAACCCCCGCCCAGCGCCAGTTTTCTATCTCCAGCTTCACCGCCGCATAAGTCTCCATGCCCGACTCTGGGCTAACTCGCGGTTCATCGCGATAACTCACGACTTGCTTGCCATCCACTGAACCCGGCCCGTACTGGCCGCGCACCACATTCAGAATCGGAATCGAGGGAATCGCCCGCCAGACCTTGAGCTTCTCGCGCCGCACGCTGTCCGCCTCAAAGCTCGACGGCGGCTCCAGCGCCACCAGACTTAACAACTGCATCACGTGATTCTGCACTACGTCGCGCAGCGCTCCGGCCTTCTCATAGAACGGCCCGCGGCCTTCCACGCCCAGCGTTTCAGCGGCGGTAATCTGCACGTGATCGATGTAATTCCGGTTCCATATCGGCTCGAATATCCCATTGGCAAAACGAAAAACCAAGATATTCTGTACAGTTTCCTTGCCGAGATAATGGTCAATGCGGAAGACCTGTTCCTCGTGGAAGACGGCGTTCACCTGGTGGTTCAGCACGCGCGCCGACTCCAAGTCATGGCCAAAGGGCTTTTCAATGATCACCGACGCATGGCCATGCTCCGGCTGCGCCATTCCCTGCGCGCCCAGGTTATCGAGAATGATGGCAAAGGACTCGGGCGCGGTCGCCAGGTAAAATAGCCTTCTGCCGCCAAGGCCTCTCATGTGCGCAATGCGCTCTAACTCAGCCTTCAACCTTGCATAGCCTTCCGCATCGTCGAACTCCAGCGAAAAATAACTGATGCGCCCCACAAAGTTATCCAGCTTTGAGTCACTCGTCTCCACGCCGCCGAACTCGACAATACCGCTACGCATATCTTTCGCAAACTCATCACCCAGAGGCCGCCGCGCCACGCCCACAATGGCAAAGTTCTCTGGCAGCAATCCTGTTTGCTCTAGGTGATAGAGCGCGGGCAGCAGCTTGCGCTTGGTCAGATCGCCCGAAGCGCCGAAGATCACCAGAATCCCCGGCTCGGGAATCCTCTCGGCGCCCATTGGAATATCAGAGATATCCTCCGGGCGAACGCTCATCTCGATTGTCGCCATGGTTCGTACCTCGCAACTAACATCTGACAGATGATATAGGTCAGCAAACAGTTATCAGTTAGCTAGATCTCTAACAACTTGTTGTTGAACCAACTTTGGGTGCCCCAGCTCCCCATTGAGAGCTGGGAATCACGAACGCTAGGTGCGAAATCACGCTGTCATAAACCTAGTCCTTCTTCACCGTATGTCCGCCAAACGCATTGCGCATGATAGCTATCATCCGGTCGGTGAAGTTATTCTCCTCGCGCGAGCGGATGCGGCGAATTACCGATTCGGTAATCACCGGCGCGGATACATTCAGATCAATCGCTTCGAAGACCGTCCATCGCCCCTCTCCAGAGTCCACGACGTAGGCTTGCAAACCATCCAGCGTCGGATTTCCAGCCAGCGCATCGGCGGTCAGATCCAAAAGCCAACTGCGCACCACGCTGCCATAGCGCCAGATTTGGGCTATCTGGGGCAGATCCAGCCCTAACTCCTCTTTCTTTTCCAAGACAGTGAATCCCTCGGCGTAGGCCTGCATTAAGCCGTATTCAATTCCGTTATGCACCATCTTGACAAAGTGACCCGCACCCGCCGGACCTACGCGACCCCAGCCTTTATCCGGCGCTGGAGCCAACGTCTCGAAGATAGGCCGCAGATACTCGATTGGCTCCTTGTCGCCGCCGATCATCAGGCTGTAACCCGCCTTCAACCCCCACACCCCGCCCGAAGTGCCCGCATCCACAAAATGAAATCCCTTGGCGGTAACTTCCTGGTAGTGACGCATCGAGTCCTTGTAATTCGAGTTACCGCCGTCGATCAGAATATCGCCTGAATTGAGCAGAGGCTCCAGCTTGGCAATCGTCTGGTTCACGGCTTCGCCCTGCGGCACCATCATCCAGATTGCCCTTCTGCCTTTCAAGTTATCGACGAGTTTCTCAAGTGAGGTGACGCCAACACCGCCCGAATCCGTCAGCCGCGCCACCGCTTCGGCATTGGAGTCGAAGCCCACTACCTGATGGCCGCCCAGCCGCAGCCGCTCCGCCATGTTACTGCCCATCTTACCCAGACCAATCAATCCCAGTTGCATGGATGCCTCCAAAAACTATAGAATCGCCAAGCTCGATAACTTAGCCCGCAATGCCTCCGCACCCTCGAACCGAATCGCCCGCATCCCGGCAGTCATCGCCGCGGCTACATTCTCTTCCCGGTCATCGATAAACAGAACCCGCGCAGCCGGCTTGCCGAGAATATCGAGCGCCCTCCGGTAGATCGCCGGCTCCGGCTTGCGCAGGCCCAAATAACATGAACTCAGCGCAACCTTGAATAATTCGCGTAGCCCGAAGTGCTGGAAACGGTACTCGTTGGTCTCACGCGCCTCGTTGTTCAGTGCGCCCACCAGACATTTATCGGATGCGGCAACTTCCTTAAGGATTCGCAGAGCGCCATCCGGCTGGAGCTTCGACTGGGTGAGCATGAAGGCAAAAAACTCGTCACGAGTGAAGCTGCGCGGATGGTAGAAGACGGTCGCGTCCAGATAAGCTCGCAGCGAGATCGCGTCCCGCTCCCACGCATCGTAATGCGCCAGATGCCGCGCCTCGAACTGCACGGAGTCAAGTTGAAATTGAACGACGGCCGCGGCGCGCTCTTGGTGGTCCCAGCCGTTGGTCAGCAAGACCCCGCCTACATCGAAGAGAATCACGTCGAAGGGGAAGAGCGGCGTCATTCAGTTCGATTCCGCGCGTTCGTACTTGGCTTCGATGGCCAGCACCTTCTTGAAGCGCCTCACGAACCGCTCTTCCGTACCAATAAACTTCGCCGCGACAAAGCGATCCACCACCTCGAAGGCCAGCGCCGAGCCAATGATGCGCGCGCCCAGTACGCAGACGTTCATGTCGTCGTGCTCGACGCCCTGGTGCGCCGAGTAAGTGTCGTGGCACATCCCGGCGCGAATCCCCGGAATCTTGTTGGCCGCCACGCATACACCCACACCCGAGCCGCAGATCAGAATGCCGCGCGGCGCATCGCCCCGCTTCAACGCCAGTCCTACCTTCTCGGCAAAGTCGGGATAATCCGATGGCTCGGTGTTATAAGCTCCCAGGTCCACCACCTCGTGGCCGGCCTTGGTGAGATAGGCGCGAACTTCCTCTTTGAGAGAAAATCCCGCATGATCCGATCCGATGACGAGTTTCATTGCACTCCTTTGGAGTTAGTGGTCAGTGATCAGTAGTCATTGATCAGCCCGGCAGGCCGTGCGAGCTATATCCACAATGCCGATAACTAGCAACTCAAAAACTGACCACTGACCACTGTTCACTGACTACTGTCTTATCACCAGCTTCTTCGCTCGTGCCGTCACATTCTCTGTGTTGAATCCAAGTTCAGCCAGCACCTTCGGTCCCGGAGCCGAGGCCCCAAACCTGTCGAGCCCGATCACATCGCCGTCCAGCCCCACGTACTTCCACCAGCCTACGGTAACTCCCGCTTCAACCGCCAGCTTGGGTAAGTTAGCCGGCAGCACGCTTCTCTTATACTCCGCCGATTGCTCCTCGAAGAGTTTCCAACTCGGGAAACTCACCACCCGCGCGCGAATTCCCTCGGCTGCCAGCAGCTTCGCGGCTCCCACGCAGAGCCAAAGCTCGGCTCCTGCGCCGATCAGAATGAGATGCGGATTCGGCACATCTTCGAGCAGATACGCACCCTTGCTTACTCCAGCGTATAAGTCGTGCGCCGCCGGATCAATCACCGGCAAATCCTGCCTACTGAGCGCGAAGAAGCTCGGCCCTTTGCGTTCGAGAGCCAGCCGCCAGGCCGCTGCCGTCTCGTTGGCGTCCGCCGGGCGGAAGTCCGTCATCCCCGGAATCGCGCGCACTCCCAGCAGTTGTTCTACTGGCTCGTGGGTCGGTCCATCCTCGCCCACGGCAATCGAGTCGTGGGTAAAAACAAAGAGCGAGTGCACCTGCATCAGCGCCGCCAGCCGCATCGCCGGCTTGGCATAATCGGAAAAGACAAAGAAGGTGGAACCAAAGGGAATCAGCCCGCCATGCGCGGCGATTCCATTCACCGCCGCACTCATGGCAAACTCGCGCACGCCGAAAAAGATGTTGCGTCCGGCCGGATCCACGTGAAAGCTGACGCCCGGCTTGAAGATCGTCTTGGTCGAGGAACTCAGGTCCGCCGCCCCGCCGAACAACTCCGGCACGGACTCGGCAATCGCGTTCATCACAGCCCCGCCAGCGCTGCGCGTGGCTTGCGCCTTATCCGTCGCAAAGCTGGGAATCGCCTTCTCCCATCCCGCCTTGAGTTGCCCCTTCTGCGTGCGTTCGAACTCCGCCGCCAGCTCAGGATGGGCCGCGCGATAGCTTTCAAAGCGCGCCTTCCATTCTGCCTCCAGGCTTGCGCCGCGATCCACCGCCTTGCGCCAGTTGGCCAGCGCGGCCTCGGGCGTCACAAAGCTCTGGTCTACTGGAAAATTGAAGAACTTCTTGGTCGCCGCCAAAGCCTCCGCGCCCAGCGGCTCGCCATGCGCTTTGCTTGAACCGGCCTTGGGGCTACCGTAGCCGATCACTGTGCGCACCGCAATGAACGACGGTCTGCCGCTGTCGGCCTTCGCCGCTTCGATGGCAGCCTCAATCGCAGCCATATCGTTACCATCGGAGACGCGCTGCACGTGCCAGTGATAAGCCTCGAAGCGCTCCAGCGGATCCTCGGTGTAACTCAGGCTGGTCGGCCCGTCGAGCGAAATCTGGTTGTCGTCATATAGAAAGATCAGCTTGCCCAGCGCCAGCGTTCCGGCCAGCGAGGCCGCCTCATGCGAGACGCCTTCCATCAGGTCGCCGTCACCGAGCAGAGCATAGGTGTGGTGATCCACAACTTCAAAGCCCGGCTGGTTATAAACCGCGGACAGATGCTTCTCCGCAATCGCCATGCCCACAGCCATCGCGATGCCCTGCCCCAACGGCCCGGTCGTCACCTCGACGCCGTCCGTATGACCGCGCTCGGGGTGTCCGGGAGTGCGCGATGCCCACTGCCGAAAGCTCTTCAGATCATCGAGCGTCACGTCGTAGCCGGAGAGAAACAGCGTCGAGTACAGCAGCGCCGAGGCGTGCCCATTCGACAGCACGAAGCGGTCCCGGTCCGCCCACTTGGCGTGCGCCGGATTGTGCTTCATCAGCTTGTGGAAGAGTAAATAGGCTATCGGCGCGCAGCCCAGCGGCGCGCCCGGATGGCCGCTCTTGGCCTTTTCCACCGCGTCCACGGCCAGCAGACGCAGTGTGTCAATGGAGAGTTGATCGAGGGAGGATTCCGAGAGCGTGGTCATGCATACATTGTACCCAAGGCGGCGGCGGTTACGGCTTCTCCGCAGCCTTCCCCGTGTTCACCATTTCTGCATCGGTCCTGTGCGGGGCCAGCGAACCACCCTCCAGCCAACTCTGCACCCTAACAACTTCATCCTCTTGTGCGTGGTCTCCCTTCGCAAGTGGAAGATAAATATCCGGGGGAATTCCCGCAATATCTACCGGCAGGTCGGGAATTCGCAGCGACCGCGATGTCGCATACCATAGCAATCTCTCTCCAGATGGCAGCGCGAATGGACGCAAATTGGAGAAGTCCAGTGAACCGTAGGAACGCCGTCCAATCAACTTCACATGGAAGCTTTGGCGGGTCGTGAGGAGGAACTGCTCACAGGAACTCGCACATCCGCCATCGACGAGAATCGCGACGTGCGAGGGGCGCCGAGGCTCCAACGGCATTTGGCGCTCGTAACTGATGCTACCTTTATCATCCTGTGGAACCAGACTCCCTGTGGGCGCATTGCGCGTGCGGTCAATTGTCTCGTTTAACTGCTTTTGGCAATCGGTATCTCCCGGGGCCATGATAGCGCAGAAATTCTTGTGCCCCTCTAAATTCGCGGGGGTTGCCAGCCACATATCGCCGACGTTAACCGTTTCGTCAGGCATCAGCCACGGAAGTATCGCTTCGTAAGTGCTGTCGCTGCCCCCGCCATTTCCTCGCACGTCGATAATCCAGTTGGGATGCCTTGCCAATGCCGCATGATTGCTCTTCAGTAACGCGACCAGGGGTTCGCGATTTTGCGGCATGAAACCCTTCAGTGTCAGCAGGACGGTCTTTTTGGAGAGTATCTGGAACCTAGGCGCATCCTTTCGCGGCGCAGCAGGAGTTTTTGCGGATGGACTCGCGGCGGCTGGTTTAGCTGACTCTAGAATTGTCGGCGATACCTCCAGATGTCCTTTACGCCAAGCGTTGAGGTATTGATGCAAGACATCCCAGCATCCGTCATCGTCGGATACCTTCATGGCCGCGCTTTTTGCATCAGCCATTGCATCATCAAAATGCTTCTTCCCGAACTGGGCGAGATGCTCTTTGGCGCCGGTATCGTTTTCAAGAAGGAAGCCTGGAATCACTTCCAGATCCTTCACACAAAGCGCTGCGGCGTTTTGCTGTCCCAGGCAATTCATCGAGAAGCAGGTTGTTACCACGAAGATGAATGACAATGACTTCAGTTTCAAGCGAGCACTCTTTCCACATCAAACTCACAGCCGTATTATGTCTCTTGGAATGACGTATTCATCATAACCGGTTCCACGCAAACATTCCCGCACCCTCGCGCCGTCTTCACGCATCCATTTAAGTACGAACTGAAAGAAGGAGATTTCCCCAATGGCATACGAACTCGCGCCGCTTCCCTACGACTACGCCGCTCTGGAACCGTTTATCGACATCGAGACGATGCATATCCACCACGACAAGCACCACCAGGCCTACGTGAACAACCTGAATGCCGCGCTGGCCAACCACCCCGAGCTGGCCGCCAAGCCCGTAGACGATTTGCTCCGAGGTCTGGCCCAGCTTCCCGAGGAGATTCGCACCGCAGTCAAGAACAACGGCGGCGGCCACGCCAACCATAGCGCCTTCTGGCCCCTGATGGGCAAGGTTGGCTCCGATGGCGTGGGCGGCGCGCCTACTGGCCCCATCGCCGCCCAGATTACCGCCGACTTTGGCGACTTCGAGATCTTCAAAAAGGCCTTCAACGAGACCACTGCCAAACAATTCGGTTCCGGCTGGGGCTGGCTGGTCTTCCAGGCGGGCAAGCTCAAGATCCTAACCACCCCCAACCAGGAATCGCCCCTTTCGCAGGGCCTCTATCCCATCCTGTTCAACGACATTTGGGAGCACGCCTACTACCTTAAATATCAGAACCGCCGTCCCGACTACCTCGCCGCCTGGTGGAATGTCATCAACTGGCACGAGGTCAACAAGCGCTTCGCCGTCGCCAAAGGATGAAGAGCAGGGGGCAGAGATCAGTATCCACCTGCTCCCAGCCTCGAACTCCAGATCACAAAAGCGGCTGTACAGGTGGAGTGCTACACCAAAATCTCACTCCGTTCACAGAGCTGCTGATCTCTGACCCCGGAGCCCTGATCTCTGTCCCGCAACTCTTTTCCCGCTCTCGTGTCTAATAGATACAGGAGCGATGCAGACACTCATGCGCAAACTGACTCTCTTTCCGCTCGCGGCGATTCTGGCCTTAGCGGTCGCCGCCGCCTCAGCACAGTCCGCCAACTTCACCATCTCGCAGCACGGCCATTCGGTTGGAAGGGCCAGCTTCAACTTCACCGCCGGACCCTCCGGCTACGACTCCACCGCGCTGGTGATCATCAAAATGCAGGGATTGGATTACTCGCTTTCGAAGACCGAGCGCCTCTCGACCGCCAATCATCTGCGCCATGTGCAGTTGAGCGCCGCGGTCAACGGCAAGGCCGTTAACGTTACGGCCGCTCCAGATGCGGATCAGTTTCTCCTCACCATCTCGGCCAGCGGCCAAGCCACCAACACCCGACTGCCCGCGCATACCGCCGCCGTCTTCCTCCCCGACTTCGATCCCGGCGCCTTTGAGACCCTCCTCGCCCTCGGCGTCGCCCGCAACAACCGCGACATCTGGGCGATCATTCCGAAAGGAACCGGCTCCATCGAGCCTATCCAGCTAGCCACCCACGCCGACGAGCAGGGAACACTGGACGGTAAGCCCGTCGTCGTCCATCATCTGGTCGCCACCATCGCCGGCTCGGTCACGGACCTCTTCTCTGGCCCTGAGAATCAACTCCTCCAGGTCGAACTTCCCGAGAAGGGCTTTGCGCTGGTCCGCAATGGTTTTGTTCTGACCCCGCCTGCCAAGCCCGGCGCTCCGCCCGCGCAACCTCCTGCTCAGCCTGACGAACAGCCCACACAGTGATCGTTGTGTTACGGCGTCAAAATCAAAAACGCCACGCCATAGCCCGGTAGCGTTACCGTCATGCGCAATGCCGGCGGCACGCTCGTTGCAACCGGCCCGCTAATGATGTTCGTGGTTGCATCAATCGTCAGCAGCGAGGCCGAGGTAAAACTCCCCAGGCTCGACAAATCCACGACCACACTGCGCGGATCGCCGCTGCCGTTGTTGTCGCTGGTCGCGTGAACTGCGCGATCGGCAATCATCACCGTCACCGCACCGCTACTGTTTTCGGTCGCCAGCGTCTCCACGCTTGAAGTATCCGTCGCGCTCAACTCCAGAATCTTCGGCCCCGGCGCGGCCTCCGTTGGTGGATAAGTGCTCGACAGCGTCTTATCCACCCAGTAACTCAGAAAGGTATTGCCGCTCCCGTCTACCTCGCCGTACTGCTGATCCGCGGTGTAGTCCCAATGGTAGAGAGCCTGATTGCCCGCCTTGCCCAGTTGCGAAAAGACATAAGGACGCCATGCGGCGAAGAATGCACTGGTGCCGCGGTGATCGTCCACAAAAACCTGATCGGGATTGCAAACGCTCATGCCGTTATTGCTCCAGTCGGCATTGACATTATTTTCCGTCACCCACACCGGCACTCTGGCCAGGTCAGCGCGCGTTTGTAACTCCTGGTAGAAGTAATTCACATTGGCTACAAAGCCCGGAATGGTGCTGAATAACTGCGTATCAGTGTTGGTCTGATCGCAGGAGCTATAGAAATGCGTCGAGATAATATCTATCTGCGTATTCACTCCGCCCGCATTGACCGGCGCCAGGAAAGGAGGCAGATAGACCATCGGATCACCGCCGCCGCCGGTGCCCAGACCCCAATCGGAAAACTCGAATGCCGATAGCTTGATCGTCGGGTCCACGGCCAGCATCGCCGGAACCACAGTGTTATACAGCTTCACATAATCGGCCCCGCTCAACCCATTGCCATTGAACTCATTGAAGATGCCCCACCACTGAACCGGATAACTGCTGGCTGACTGAAAGTGAGTACCGCCCGCATCAAAGCCGCCCTTGTTGTAGTAGCGCACCAAGTTAGCCTGAAACGCGGCAAAGTCATTCAGGTGGTTTGCAATATCCAGAACTCCATTGCTATTGCACATCCACGCCGGCGCCACCGCGATTTGCAGCTCCGGGCTGTGATCCGCGGTTTCAAGGACCGGTTGCAGCGTTGTATCCAGCAGCGTGAAATTCCAATCGGCAGCCGTGCCGGTATTCGACACCATGGGGAGCGCGCCTGCCACCACCTGCACGCGAATGTGCTGTGGCCCAAGCTGATCGAGAGTATTTTCCAGTGCCGTCTCCGTCGCTCCCGATCCAAAATAGTCGGTCGTCCATGGCCCGATTTGAAACGAAGTGGACATGAACTGTTTCAGCACGCCATTCACGCCCAGCGTTGTATCGGTGGCACTGCCCACCTTGGCCGCAACAGCACTGACCACGGTAAGACTCTGTAACGCACTCCCGCCTGCGAGACTTACTCGAACGTTTGTCGAATAGCTGCCGGCCAAGGCCGAAGCGCTGCCCATGAATGTCAGCGTTCCCGATGGACCGCCGTTGGCCGCCGCGAATTGCGCCGCCACGCCCGACGGCAAGTTATCGACACTTACACTAGGCGTCCCGCTCGCCCCGCTGATCGTCACCGGCAACTGGACCGCCGCTCCGTCCTGCGGCACTATCACATCCGCGCTGCCCAGTGTAACAACCAGAGTTGGCGGCGGAGTACTGGAGCCGCTCCCGCATCCCGCCAGCACAACCAAAGCCCCTGCCAAGACAAGCAACCAATGCGACCGCTCCAAGAGAGCCATGCAACACCTCACCCGCATCAACCGGCCTACCAGCAATCGACTCAGTATAGACCCCGAAATTCAGCCGCACAATCTGAGATGAGCCAATAGTACTGTGCATGATTGATGTTGACTTACCGCGTTCCTGATTCGGCAAATCGGAAGCCGCTCTCATACTGCCCTGCCCGCCGCAACCCCCGAGGCCCAAGCCCATTGGAAGTTGAAGCCTCCCAGTTGCCCGGTCACATCCACCACTTCTCCTATGAAAAACAGCCCCGGCACGGCCCGCGCCTCCATCGTCCGCGCCTGCAACTCATCCGTATCCACGCCGCCAGCCGTCACCTCGGCCTTCTCGAATCCTTCAGTGCCCACAGGATGAAGCTCCCAGCGGCGCAGTTCGCGTTCGCGCGCCTCCAGCGCCGCATCCGACCAGCCCTGCGGCCCGCCCGCATCGGCCAGATAGTCGGCCAGCCGCTGCGGCAGCACTGCGCGTAGCGCCTGCTTCACCGCAACCAAATCCCGCCTCGCCCCCGGCTCGCGCAACGCGCGCAGCAGCTCCGCCTCAACACTTGGGTGCCCCGCCCTCGCGGCGTTTTTGTTTTTGCCGCTAGGGTGGGAAACCATGCCCGCTTGTTTGGAGCTGTTCTTGGAATCAAACCTCGGAGCAAAGTCAAGCACCAGCGCATCCCCCGGCCGCCAATAGGAGGACGCCTGCAAAATCGCTGGCCCGCTCAGCCCGCGATGCGTCACCAGCATCTTCTCTTTGAAGGGTACGGGCTTTGAAATGAAGGGTACGGGCTTTGAAATGAAGGGTACGGGCTTTAGCCCGTACATCGAACCCACTGTTTCACCTCGGGCTTTAGTCCCTGAGGGATGCTTTTCAGCGACCGGTTCCGCCCATGCCACCACCTCCGCAGCCAACCCAGCCAACTCCGTCCATCCTGCCTCATCCCCGCCCAACACCAACGGTACCAGCGCCGGGCGCGGCTCAATCACACTCAACCCGAACTGCCGTGCCAGTTCATACCCGAACCCCGTCGCCCCCAGCGTGGGGATCGACAGCCCTCCGGTCGCCACCACCAGCGACTCGGCCTGAAAATCCCCTGCCGAAGTTTTTACGCAAAACCCACTGGAAGTAGCGTAAATTCCACCGGCGTTGAGCAAACTCCGGTAGCCGTTTTCAGCTGGCCGAAGGCTATTGTCCCCACCGCAGGTGGCGTTCAGCACAATCTCCACACCGCCCAGCGCGCATTCGGCCACGAGCATCTCCACAATCGCCCGCGCCGATCCGTTGCAGAAGAGCTGCCCCAGCGTCTTCTCATGCCAGGGGATTCCATACCGCTCGACTAACTCGATAAAATGCCGCGGCTGATAAAGCGCCAGCGCCGACTTGGCAAAGTGCGGATTATTGGAGATGAAGTTCTCCGGTCCGCAATGCAGATTCGTAAAGTTGCACCGCCCGCCGCCGGAGATCAGAATCTTTCGACCGGGCTGGCCGTTGTGTTCGAGTAGAGCTACCCGCCGCCCACGCTGCCCTGCCACTGCCGCGCACATTAAGCCAGCCGCCCCAGCCCCCAACACAATCACATCGAATTGGCGTGGGGTGGCGGGCATCAGGTCAAATTCAGAATACCTCGCAATTCGCGCCGAAAGCGAAGTTCGTCGCCAGCAGGACTATACTTATTCGAAATACCATATCGGGGGACCAAAAGAACTGATCTGTGTACCGCCGAAAACATTCTTGGATACCCAAATCGTCATTGATGTTGAGAGAGGAAGAATTTCGGGAGACGAATGGTCTTGTGCCGTCTCCTACATCAAAAACACAACTCGGTATTGCATATCCCCATTGACTGTAGGAAAACTTATTTATGCCCTTGCAAACGGAGATTCTGCATTTTTTAAGCCGCATAGAACAGGAGCGATCTCGTCGATGGTCAACAGATCTGTTACCTATGCGATCCAAACGTAGTATTCATCACTAACGATTCTGATTTCAGGAACCGCATAACGAATAGCCCACAGTCGAACCGAATCAAGACATTTACCGAACTATTATCGTGCGCGACCACAAAATCCCCTTTATTCTAGTAATCTGCATTGAGGAATTGTCTGATGGAGCTAACTTTTTCATAAACACAAAGAGCCATGCCGCCGGGGCATGGCTCTTTGGCTTGAGATGAATGACAGCTATCAGCACTCGGGTCCGAAGTCCTTCACAAATGCCTCGGTCAGTTTTGCGCCCCAGTTATTCTTGGGCTTCATGCGGCCGCCGAAGAAGCGCAGGATGGGCGGCTCTTCGTAGAATTCAAGGCCGCCGATCAGATCGCGGTGCTCGAGCAGCCACTTGATCCGGTCGGTCGCATACTGGAAGTGAGACATCGTGAAGACGCGCCGCGGAACGGCCAGACGCAACAACTCCATATCGGCGGGCACGTCGTTGCCCGCTTCATCGCGATCCATCGATACAGTTCCACGCTCCATGCCCCGGATGCCCGAAGTGATAAAGACTGCCGCGCCCAAAGCGCCCGCCGGGTATTCAGTCTGCGGAATAGTCGGGGCAAAGCGCATGGCGTCGAGATGGCAGGCCAAGCCGCCCGGAGGCGTCACCACCGGGACACCCTTTGAGATCAGGCGTTCGGCAAAGTACTTGATCGCGTCGGCCGAGGAGCCCGCCACTTCAAGATCCGTCATCTCGCGCATGCCAACGGCCATCGCCTCGATCTCCTTCGAGGACATTCCGCCGTAAGTATAGAAACCCTCATACACCGGCAGCCATGGACGTATCGCTTCGTGTAGATCCTTGCGGTTGGTGGCAATCAGGCCGCCACGAACCATGCAGCTCTTGCGCCCGGAAAGATAACATATATCCGCCAACTGCATCATTTCCAGAACGATTTCCTTGATCGACTTATTCGCATATCCCGGCTCGCGCTGGCGAATGAAGTAGGCGTTCTCTGAAATCAGGCTGGCATCAAGCACCAGCGGAATCTTCAGCGGCGCGACCAGCGCCTTTACCTCGCGCAGGTTGGCCATCGAAAAAGGCTGTCCGCCGATCAGGTTGGTGGTAGCTTCCATGCGCACGAAAGGAATTTTATCGACGCCATGTTCTTTGATCGCGGCGCTCAGGCGGCCAAGGTCCATATTGCCTTTGAAGGGATATGTGCTCTCGGTATTGAGAGCTTCCGGCCCGAAGAGCTCAAGCACCGTCGCGCCCATCAGATTGAAGTGCGCCTTGGTCGTTGTGAAGTGATAATTCATCGGGATAAAAGTGCCCGGCTTGATGAAGGTCTTGGCCAGCAGATGCTCGCAGGCGCGGCCCTGGTGAGCCGGCAGCAGATACTCGTAGCCGAGAATCTCCTTCACCGAATCGGCCAGCTTGTAAAAACTATCCGAGCCGGCGTAAGCATCATCGGCCAGCAGCATCGACGCCTGCTGATTGTCGCTCATGGCATTGGTGCCGCTGTCGGTCAGCATATCCATGAAAATATCGCGGGTGCGAAGCAGAAATGTGTTGTAGCCGGCTTCCTCCATTGCATGGAGCCGCTCGCGGGCCGGGGCCAACCTAACCTTTTGCACAACGCGGATCTTGTGCATTTCGATGGGAATTTCACTCCCATCAGAGAGACGAATACTCATGAGTTCACCAACCCAATGTGAATTTGAAGACGGAACTATGATTGCACAGCAAGGGTACAATCGTAAATCTCCTGCCGCAGACAGTCGCCCGCGCCGTAGGCGCAGTGTTTGTTAGCCCCGCGCTTCAGCGTGGGGTTGGCGTCCCCCACATCGGAGCCGGAGTCCCGTAGGGACGGCGCCGGGCACCCCAGTTCCCGTCTTTGGGACCTGGGAGACGACGAGCCTCAACCGGCTCCATGACTCGTGAGCAGCCCGTTTCGCCGCAACAAGTTACGCCGGCAATGAATCCGCTAACTTGCTAACTCGCGATCACTGCGAAGCGGTGGCCAACCCACTAAGGATTTCTCGAACTATCCGGAGACCTGCACCAGCATGGCTTGCTCGACGACGAAGAGTATCGCAAAATCACTGTTCGCCGTTAGGCCCGCAGCCTCTTCCCACGGCCAAACCGATATAGGGCGAAGTGATTCGCAGCCTGCGGGAGCGCGACAACATGAGCCAGGCCGCCTTCGCCCGCACTCTCAACCTGAGCGCCGGCTACATCTCGCAATTGGAGCGCGGAACCAAGCAGCCCAAAGGACCGGCCCTGGCCCTGCTCAACGTCATCCGCCGTAAGGGGCTTGAGGCGATACTATAGCCGATGAACCTTACCAGCCCAGTTATATGTCAAGTTCAAAAATAGTTGAATGTTTCCGGTGGCAGGTTCAGAATGATTAACAGATTCCTTTCATGTGGAGACGGTATGCCTAGAAGTTGCCCTCTTTGTGGACAAGTCCTGCCAGCGGCGATGGACGAACAAGCACTTCACGTAAAGCTAGA
>Ga0181520_10003629_pt1 | contig 26863 bp, 23 predicted proteins | sample PEATcosm2014_Bin_29_FD_132451 | JGI IMG/M metagenome (GOLD analysis project Ga0181520, IMG submission 132451) | Peatland microbial communities from MTU Mesocosm Facility, Houghton, MI, USA - PEATcosm2014_Bin02_30_metaG | ecosystem: Environmental > Terrestrial > Soil > Wetlands > Peat | place...
CAACCGGGAGCGGCTCCACAGCGCCCTCGGCTATAAATCCCCTGTGGACTTTGAACACCAACTAAACTAAAACATCCATGCGCCCCGTCCTTCAAAGGTGTCCACCAAACCGGGTCAACCCCAACCCACTCCTCCACGACAAACTTCTGTCAACTGCATAATCCCATTTCTTAAGACATGGTCATTTGACTCGCCGGCCAAGTGTGGAAATTTGCTCATTTTTCTTCCCGGAAAAGTGAGCTTCCTTCCCGACTATGTGAGTTTCCTTCCCCGGTCTGTGAGTTTCCTTCACCTCCGCCACCATCGTCCACGGTGCGGGCGCTGGCCGTGTGCGGCAGCACGGGTTACAGCCCGTGGTGCATCATCGGCTCCATCGTGGTGACGTAGCCGCGGATTTGCCAGCAAGACGGGCGATGTTTGAACTGATCTTCCTTCATTGCCTGCCGCCCTGAAACTTTTTCTTCAGCCGGGTTCGCCGCCGCCAGCCCCGGCGCGGCCGCGCGGTTTTTCCGCTGACAAATCGCCCGGATGCTTTACCTTTCACGCATGGGCAGGCCACCGTTGATTTTGGTTTCACCGAGCGTTGAGAAGCGCGGCGTGGAATTTCATGATTTGTCCGCCAGCCTTTCGGTGTGTTACAACAGCGCCATATTGCAGGCGGGCGGCATCCCCGTGACCGTGCCGACATCCACCGACCACGCCACGCTCGCCGAGGCCGTCCGCCGCACCGACGGCGTGCTGCTGACCGGCGGCGACGACATCAACCCCGCGCTGTATGAAAAACGGCTCCCGCGCAGCCTCCTCAAAACCGTCGGGCAGACGCCGGACGGCGGCGCCCGCGACCTGCGCGAACTCATTTTGATCCGGGAAATTTTCCGGCAGCGCAAGCCGGTGCTGGCGATCTGCCGCGGGCATCAGATGCTGAACGTGGCGTTTGGCGGCGGGCTGGTGGCGGACATCCGGCGGCAGATTCCGGGCGCGCTGAACCACCGGCGCCTGGACCGGCCGCTGGAGCCGGTGCATGAAGCGGCGTTGACAGCCGGCTCGCTAATGTTCAAAATCTGCCAGGCGCATGTCATGGGCGTGAACAGCACGCACCATCAGGCCGTGCGGGAGCCGGCGGAACCGTTCACGGCCACGGCGCGCAGCCGGGACGGGGTGGTGGAGGCGATGGAGTTGAAGCCGGAGCTGGCGGCGGCGCTGCCGTTTTTTTTGAGCGTGCAGTTTCATCCGGAGCGGCTGGTGCAGAAACATCCGCGTTACCGGGCGATTTTTGAGAAGTTTGTGGCGGCCTGTGCAAAACCTATAACGAACAATGAAAGGCAAAATTCTAATCGTGGATGACGAGGCAGACTTTCGCACCTTGCTCAAGCTGAACCTGGAGGCGAAAGATTACACCGTGACGGAGGCCGACAGCGGCGCGGCGCTGCAACGGAGTTTTTCGCAGGATGCGCCCGACGTGGTGCTGCTCGATCTGAAACTGCCGGACGCCAACGGCCTCGACCTCCTGCCGCAGGTCAAAAAAAACTGGCCGGACACGGAAGTCATCGTGCTGACCGGCGAATCGTCCTACGACGCCGCCGTGCAGGCCACCAAGCGCGGCGCGTTCCATTTCATCAACAAGCTCGACTACACCCAGGTTTTGCCGGTCACGCTCGGCCGGGCGATTGAAAACCAGCAGCAGCGGCAGGAAAACAATTCCCTCCGGCGTGCCATCGCCACCATAAGCGGCAGCTCCCCGCCGATTTTTCAAAGCGAGGCGCTGCAGGCGGTGGTCCGCACCATCGAACGCGTCGCGCCCAGCGACGTGACCATTCTCATCACCGGCGAAAGCGGAACCGGCAAGGAAGTCATCGCCGACCTCATCCACTCGCTGAGTTCGCGCGCGAAGAACCGCATCATCAAGATCAATTGCGCCGCGCTGCCGCGCGAGCTGATCGAAAGCGAATTGTTCGGCTCGAAGAAAGGCTCCTTCACCGGTGCGAATGCGGACCGGCAGGGGCTGTTCCGCCAGGCCGAGGGCGGCACGCTGTTCCTCGACGAGATTTCCGAGATGCCGGTGGACACGCAGAGCAAGCTGCTGCGCGTCCTGCAGGATCAGGAAGTGCGTCCCGTCGGCGACACGGTCAGCTACAAGACCAACTGCCGCATCATCGCGGCCACCAACCGCAAGCCCGAAGAGGCGATCCAGGACGGCAAGCTGCGCGAAGACCTGTTTTACCGCATCAGCGCGATTTCCGTCCACCTGCCGCCGTTGCGCGAACGGCGCGACGACATCATGCCGCTGGCCAACGTGTTTCTGAAACGCTTTGCCGCGCAGGCCAACCGCATCTTGCGCGGCTTCACCCCGTCGGCGGTCGAGCGCCTCTCCAGTTTTGACTGGCCGGGCAATGTCCGCCAGTTGCAGAACGAGATCCAGCGCGCCGTGCTGCTGTCCGAAGGTTCCGAAGTCAACGTCACGGATCTTTCCATCAGCGACGTCAAATTTGTTCCCACCGAGGGCCACGACACGAGCTATACGCTGCTGGAGGGCGTCGAGCGCAACGCGATCATCCAGATGCTCAAGGAAACCGGCGGCAACAAGGTGGAAACCGCCAAACGGCTCGGCATCGGCCGCCAGACCCTTTACAACAAGATCAAAGCCTACGGCATTGACGTGTAGGCGGCGTTTCCCGGCCGTAAAAATTGTCCGGCCGGACCGGAAGCCCGGTTTTAAGTTGCCTCAGGCGCGGGTCCGTCTAACTTGTCCCAATCACATGAAAACATTTTTGGCCCTGCTCCTGACGACACTGGTCTTTGCCTCCGGGTCGGCGCAGATGAACGTGGATCTGGCGCTGGATCAGGACCAGTTTCTGCCGAACGAAGCCATCCGGCTGGCGGTGAAAGTCACCAACCGTTCCGGCCAGCCGGTGCATCTCGGCGCGGACGCGAGCTGGCTGACCTTCAGCGTGGAATCGGAGGATGGCTTTGTGGTCATCAAAAACGGCGAGGTGCCGGTGGTGGAGGAATTTGACCTGGAATCGTCGCAGATGGCGACAAAACGCGTGGATTTGCAGCCGTATTTTGTGGTGGGCAAACCAGGCCGTTACCACGTCACCGCCACGGTGCGCATCAAGGCCTGGTCGTTGACGGTCAACAGCGCGCCGAAATATTTTGATGTCATCAACGGCGCGGAATTGTGGGCGCAGAATTTTGGCGTGGTCTTGGCGACCAACACCGCGCCGGTGCCGCTCAAATACACCCTGGTCGAGGCCAATTATCTGCGGGATCAACTGCGGCTCTACGTGCAGGTCGGCTCCGGCGACGGCTCGCGCGTTTTCAAGGTCGCCGCGTTGGGACCGCTGGTGTCGTTCAGCGCGCCGGAAGCGCAGGTGGACCGCGTCAGCCAGTTGCATGTGCTCTGGCAGACGGGCGCGCAGTCGTTCAGCTACATGATTGTCAGTCCGTCCGGCGCGGTGATGTCGCGGGACACTTATGAAAACTTCAACTCGCGTCCGCGCCTGGCCGTGAACGCCGGCGGCGAAGTCGTGGTGCAGGGCGGCGTGCGGCGCTCAAAGCCTGAGGAACTGCCGTCCGTGAAATTGCCCGCCGCGCCGGTCCAGCCTTGAGCGGCGGGACCGGCGGCTTGCCTGTCTGGCCGCGTGCCGGCAATCACCGGAGTTTTTAACGTCGCGTTTGACGCCGATGATTTTCTATTTCCGCAAATCCTCGGCGGACGTGCAAAGGTTTTGGATCAATTTCAGCAGCAGCATCGCGCGGTTCACGGCGTTGTCCTGCGTCTCCCCAAAGAAGCTTTTCAGCTTGAAGCGCACGGCACCGATATTATCCCCGTTGCGGTCGTGCAACGGCATCGTCACCAGCACCACGCCGTGTTCGCGGCCGAAGGAAATCGTGCCGTCGCGGATGGCCGCCAGTTCCGCGCCGGTGCCGGGCTGGCCGACTTCCGCCGGCTCCTTGCTCGCGAGGATGGTCGTGGTGTTGTTGGTGCCGAGCGCGTAAATCCGCAGGCCGAGGATGCGCGGCTGCTGCCGCATGATGGTGTTGACCAGCGTCTGCGCCGCCGGCACGATCGGCTTGTAGTCCACCGTCGCCTCGGCAAAATAACTGACCGCGTCCGACTTCGTCCAGAAGCCGACCTTGCCATCGGTGAACGTGTTGTCACCGAGCGCCGGCATGACGGGCCGGTCATCCAGCCGGATCGTGATCTGGTTGCCTTCGCATTGCACGGCGAGCTGATGCCACGCGCCAGGGACGATCTCGCAGGCCGGGCCGATGGGGTCGGAGCGGACGCCGTTCACCACCTTGTAAAACCGCACGTTTTTGCCGAGCGCGCTGGCGCGGACGACATAGAAATTCGACGTGTTTTGAAACCGAAACACCACCCCGGCCATCTGTTCGGTCAGGCCGCTGACGATTTTGAACCGCGTCGTGAACTTGAAATCGCGAAACTTTTCCCCGTCATAAATGAACATCGGGAACCGCTCGTCCGTCGGGTCCTGGCTCGTCTGCGCAAGCACGCTGCGGCTCGCGACGTTCTGCGCCCGGTCCGTGAGCGGCGCAAAGGCCGACGGCACCGCGTCTGACAGGAGCTGCCACGCGGGCTGCTGGCCGCCCCCCAGCAGCGCGGCGTGAAAATTCGTCAGCGAACCGTTCCCGGCGGTTTCCTCGAAATTAAATTGCAGTTCCGCGCCGGCCACCGGCCAGGCCGCGAGGCAGCTAAAAAACCAGATGAACATTCGCATCCCAAAATCGTAACAGAAGCCGCTGCGCGCTGGCAAAATAGTTTTGCCGGCCGCCGGTCAGGGCCAGAATGCAGCAGCGAATTCAGCGCATCCCCCCGGCGCCAGGATTGCCGGCGGGACATTGGAACGCTTCCGCCGGCGAAACTTTTGCGCCGGCCAGCCGCCGGATTGCCACCCCGGCGGCACGCAAAAGAATTGCGTGCCATTCCCGTCATTTCGTGGCTTAATCAGGTCATGAACATTCAAGTGGCGGTGCTGTGCGACGCGGCGACGGATGACAACGGCAAGATGAATCTTCTCGGGGCGTTCGACACGATCTACGCGCCGCAGATGCCGGCCATCCATCCGCAGTGCGCGGTGGCGCTGCGCGCGACGTTCCAGCCCGGCGACGAGGGCACGCGCAAGCTGTCGCTGAATTTCATCAACGCCGACGGCCATCCCATCCTCCACGCCATCGAGCTGCCAGTGCCGGTCACGCTGCCGGACGACGCGCATTTTCTCACGCGCAATTTCATCGTGAACATCCAGCAGTTGAAGTTCAATGAGCCGGGGCTGTATTCCGTGGACGTGCGGCTGGATGACGAGTCGGTGGCCAGCGTGCCGCTGCTGGTGCGCCAGATGGCGCCGCGCAACGAGCCTTGATTTCACGGCGCGGTGAAGCCGATGCTGTAAAAAACAACCTTCCCCTGGCCGTCGCGCCACGGCCGCACGACGGCGTTGGTATCTGCTCGTGAAACGTAAGCCAGGAACTGCGGGCCGAGCGGCGAGAGGCTGAATTCCGGCGGATGCACGAGGTAAAGGCGGTTCGTGTCATGTGGCAGTTCGGCTTGTCCGCCGCGCACCATTGCCCAGAAAGGTTCTTCCAGCCGCGGCCCGTCGGTCAGGAATTCCAGTTGTTCGTTAAACCCCCAGTCCATGCTGCACACAACGAGATCGGAACGGCTCTTGATTTCGTCGGAAAATTTCACCAGTGCGTTGCTCCACCAGCCGCGTCCGCCGGTTTCGCGGATGATTTGCTGCGTGCGGAGGATGGCGTGAAATTCGACGACGACGAGAAACAACAGACCGGCGGCAAGCAGGCCGCGCATGACCCGCTGGAGCGGAAAATTTTTCCACGGGTGATTCCACAGAACCACGACGGCGGCAGCAATGATCAGATGCGGAAATGGATAGACCAGCGTGGAGTGATGGATGCGCACCGCGCCGGGCAAGATCAAAACGCCCAGCGTCACGAACACAGCGGACAGCAGCAGAAAAACCTTGGTGCGGCGTCCGGGATTTTCTTTCGCGGAAAAAAACACGGCGGCGAGCAAAATCACGGCGGCGACGAGAACCAGGATTCCAAACGGCGTCCAGACCGGCGACGGCGACTGATACATTTTGTCGAACCGGCCGCCCACGTCCATCAGCCGGTAAAAATACGAGCCGTCATACATCGCAAGTTGCGCATGCAGTTTTTCCGCAAGTTCGCCGGGCTGGGCGGAGTTGCCGCCGGCCAAAGTCGAGCTGACGATGAGCGGCAGCCGCAGAAACATCAGTCCTCCGCCAAGGGTGAAACCCAGCGCCGCCAGAAACATGAGAATCCGGCGTTCGCCGGCCAGCGGCTTCAACCAACGACCATAAGCGCAGAGGGCCGCCGCCGCCGTGCCCGCCAGCAGCACGGCGAAATCAATTTTGTTGAAAAAGCCGAGGCCGAGGGCGAGGCCGGCGAACACGGCCCAGCACACCGGTTGCCGCCGCCATGCGAGCAGCACCAAGAAGAAGCCAGTGAACCGGCACAGCAGGCTGGGCAGCAGCGAACCCCAGTCCAGCACGCCGGGAAAGAAGAACGCCGGGTCCGCCGCCAGCAGCAGTCCGGCCAGCAGCGCCGCCGCCAGACCAAGCAGCCGCCAGGTCCACAGCATGAAAATGAACAGCGCGGCGGCGCAGAAAAACAAGTTGGAGGCCCGCAGCACCGCCAGAGTCGGGCCGAAAATTTTGAAGGCCGGGATGAGCAGCCAGCATTTCAGCGCGCCAAGATATGACTGCACAAAAACCGGCAATGGTCCGCCAAGCAGAGGCGTGGTTGCCACGCCGGGCATGTGATGGCCGGGCGCGTTCCCGGCCAGAAAATCCCTGGTCAGCCCGGCATACACCGCCTCGTCGTAAAACAATCCCGGCACCGAAAAGTTTTCGCGGCCGATGGCAAACAGAAACGCCGCCAGCACCAGCCAGCCGCCGAGCAGAATGGCGAATTCGCGTTTCATTGATGGCCGGACGACGAACTCATGGTTTATCAGTGCCAAATGCGGCGCGCACTGTCGAGGCTGGATTGCGCGGCGCAAAGCCAAACTTTCAACGGAGCGCCGGCTTGCAGCCGGCTTGGGCATGACGGCTCACTTGGATTTGTGACGAACCAAAGCCGGTTAAAAACCGGCGCTCCGCTGTGACTTTGGACTTTGAACTTCGGCCTTTGGACTTTATTTTTGCGCGATGAACAACGCACTCATTCTCCAGCTCAATCTGCCCGGCATCAAAAAAGTCCGCTCCGGCAAAGTCCGCGAAGTCTATGATCTCGGCGACGCCTTCCTGCTCGTCGCCACCGACCGCATTTCCGCCTTCGACGTCATCATGCCCAACGGGATTCCGCGCAAGGGCGAGGTGCTCACGCAGATTTCGCATTTCTGGTTCGAGAAATTTGCTTCGCTCGTGCCGAATCATCTGCTCGCCAAGGCCGGCGGTCCGCTGCCGAAAAAATTGCAGCCCTTCGCCGCGCAACTTGCGCGCCGCTCGATGATTGTGAAAAAGGCCAGACCGCTCGCCATTGAATGCATCGTGCGCGGCTATCTTTCCGGCAGCGGCTGGAAGGAATACAAGAAATCGCAGACCGTCTGCGGCATCAAGCTGCCCGCCGGTTTGACCGAATCCGCCGAACTGCCGGAGCCGATTTTCACGCCGTCCACCAAGGCCGTGGCCGGGCACGACGAAAACATTTCCTTCGAGGAAGCCTGCAAGATTGTCGGCACCGAACTCGCCACGCAGGCACGCGACTTGAGCCTGAAGATTTACAAGGCCGGACGCGATTACGCCCGGCAGCGCGGCATCATCATCGCCGACACGAAATTTGAATTCGGTTTGTTCGAGGGCAAATTGATTTTGATTGATGAAGTGTTGACGCCCGACTCCTCGCGCTTCTGGCCGGCCGACCAATACGCTCCCGGCAAAGGCCAGCCGAGCTTCGACAAACAATTTGTCCGGGACTATCTCGAAACGCTCGACTGGAACAAAACCCCGCCCGGCCCGAAACTGCCGGACGACGTCGCCGCCAAGACTTCCGCGAAATACCTAGAAGCTTACGAGCGGCTGACCGGCAAGAAACTTTGAACAATCGTGCGTGAAATACGAACTCACCAGCCATGCAAAAAAAGCGCTCACCGAGCGTGAAATTTCCATGGAATGGCTGGAGCACACATTGAACACGCCGGAATTGATTTTGCCTGATCCTGACGACGCTGAAGTTGAACGCCGTTTTCGGAAAATTCCTGAATTTGGCGGGCGCGTCCTCCGCGTGGCGGTCAACACAACAGTTGAACCCGTCCGTGTTGTGAGTGTATTCTTTGATCGGACAATGAAAGGCAAGTTATGAGACTGCATGTGGACAAAGAAGCCGATGCGCTTTACCTGCGGCTGGATGATTCCAAGATCATCGAGTCCGAGGAGGTGTCGCCGGGCGTGGTGCTCGATTTTAACGAGCGCGAGCAGGTGGTCGGCGTCGAAATTCTGCATCTCTCCAAACGCTCGCCGAAATTGAACCTGCAAGAATTGCAGTATCAAACTGCCTGAACCCCGACCGGCCCGAAACTGCCGGATGGCGTCGTCGCCAAAACCAGCGCGAAGTATTTGGAGGCGTATGAAAGACTGACGGGAAGGGAACTGTAAAACTATGACTATTCAAGCCAAACCATTTGGCGAGCCATACCGAACTGACCAATATAATGAATCTGACATTTCAGATTTGAATTGGGGACAACATGGTTTGCGTTTTGTTGTTGAGCTTTGGAATCGCGAACTTTGGCGAAAAGACGCACTTCTTAAGGGATCGCGAAGGCAAATTCCGCAAGAAATACGTCGAAGTATTTTTCCAAAATTTTTCACGATATCGTGTTTCGGAGGAAATTGACCTCGCATCTTATTGGGAGAGCAAAGAATTTGCTAACGGCCATATTGTTTACGAAATATTATCTGGAGGCTGGATTTCTCACGATACAACTGGCGAGCAGCTTTGGGAATATGCAACCGCCTGTGGTGCTCGCGAATGGTTTGTTTCCACAAGCAATTGGTCGGCCTTTGTATTATCCAAAAAAGAACCTTTGGTTAGAGAGCTTAAAGATTAGTGTGCAAACCCTCGTCGAAGATTTTCTGCCATCCCTGCGCCGCGAGCGTGGGCGTTTGTGCCAGTCGCGCAGCGACGACCGACAATAGCCCGCAGTTTCAACTGCGGGTTTCGCGGGCAAAAAAGAATCCAGTCCCGGAGGGACGGAAGAGACATCCGTGTTTCTGGATTCTGCCGCCCTGCCGGGGCTTGATTTTTTTTGCCCGCCCAATCCCGCCGCTGAAGCAGCGGGCTATTGTCATTCGCGCCGCTGGCGCTGAACCGGAGTTGTCCGGTGCCGGGCGGAGGGCGCGAATGCCGGCTTTTATTCCACCGCGTCCAGCCGCAGCAGGCAGAGACCGTAGTCCACGACGGCCTGGCCGGGCGTCGGGAGATATTGCTTCGGAATGTTGTAAAGCCGTCCGCGTCCTTGCACGACGAGGCCGGCGCTGCGCAGGCTGATGAGGTGGCGGGCGGCGTTCGCGTAGCTGGCACCGGAGATTTTGGCCAGTTCGTCAATGGACCGCGCCTCGCCGCCGCTCAATTCCTTGAGCATTTTCCAGCGCGTGGGGTGGCCGAGTCCGCTGACCAGCCGGGTCAGGTCGGGCAACGGCGCTCCAACGCCGGGTTTCGGTGGTCGGATTCATGAAAACAATGTATTTGTTGGCAAATTCATGTCAACAGAAGATTTATCTCTTAAAAATTATGAAGATGATGTTTAATAGTTAAACTCAACAGTTAATTTATTTTATAAATATGTATAAATATAGGAATATATATTTCATATATATAATTGCTACATTGTTATATTCTATTACTTGGTAAAAATATTATATTATATCAATGTTTAGGCAAAACAGGCAGTTAATAAATTATATCAAGCCAATAAATTATTTAACCTAGTAATTATCTGAAATTACCAAGCGGTTGTTTTATTTTACCGCGCGGTTGTCCTGTTCGGCTGGTTTGCCGGCCCGCTTCGCCGCGCCGTTGATTTGCTCCGGTGGTAACCAGCCGTCGGAAACCTTCTGCCATGCCTGCGGAGTGAAGGCAGGCGAAATTTTTTGATCTTTCGCGTCCCCGCCGGCTTGAGGTTAAACTGCCGGCATGCAGGCGGGAAAATTGATTTCAGCACCTCGCGGCGCGACGGAAAATCCGGTGAACCGGTTCGAGAAAATCCAGCCCGAACCGGATGCGGACGGGAACGCCGCCGGGACGGAGAATTTCGGCAGCGCCGCTGGCGCGGGGGAAGGCGCTGGGGTGTTCGTCGGAAGAGTGGCTTTGAGAAAAAAGAAATGCAAAATGAACTGTGCCGCAGCGGTAAAAAGCACCGGTGGGGCAATTTTTAACAATATCAATAATGAGAATCTTATGATGACCATGCTCCTCTTCCTGAAAACGAAGCTGCGCGGCGGACACGGTGCGACTGGCGGCGCGGTGCGGGCGAAGATCCGGCCGATGGCGGCCGGCTTCACCGCCCCGGCGTCATTGGTGGCCGCAATCTGCCTCGGCTTTCTGGCGAACGTGTCTGCCGTGCCCAATCCCGTGCTGGTTCCCGACCGCGGCAATGCCGCCGATTGCGGCGTCATGAAATTCAATGGTGAATACTACCTCATCGGCAACTCGCTGGCCGGCGACATGTTTGTTTCGACCGACCTGGTCCACTGGGGAAACCGCACCCATGTCTTCTCGATGCATAACGACTGGACCCCCGGAAACACCTCCACCGACCGCAATATCAACGCCTGCGATCCGAGCTATTACAACGGGACCTTCAACCTTTACTGGTCCGTTGATCGCGGCGATCGGGGGGTCGTGCAAATCGGACACGCGGTGTCCGACAAGCCGCTTGGCCCCTACCATGAACCGGAAACCCGACACTGGTTTGCCTCCAAAATTGACGCCAACCTTTTTCGCGATGACGACGGCTCGTTGACTTTCTATTCGGTCAAGTTCGACGCCGGCAACCAGATCTGGGGGCAGCCGGCGCTCGATCCCTCGACCCTGACCGGCGAGCCACGCCTGCTGCTTTCGGCCAGGCCGCGCTCCTGGGAACTCCTCGACGACTCGGTCAACGAGGGGCCGTTCGTATTCAAATACCGCGGCCAGTATTACCTGGTCTATAACGCCAATCATACCGCCAAGGGACATTACGCCCTGGGGTGCGCCGTCGCCTCCGCCCCGCTGGCGTTCAGCAATGCCGGCAAATATCCCGATCCGGTGGTGGAAAAGGGATTCCCCGCCCCCGGCCACCGGCTGACCTCCCCCGGCCAGCCGACCGTGATCCACGGTCCGAATGGAATCGAATGGTGGCTGGTCTATTTTCTGGAAGTGGATGGTGCCCGTCGCCAGCAAGCCATTGACCGGGTTTTCTTTTTCGACCAGCGGCTTTATGTTGATGGACCCACCAGCGCTGCTTCGCCCGGATACCATCCAGTTCCCAGTCAGCCCGCTGTGCTTGACTTGTTTGACGCTCCGGACGGCAGCGCCCTGGCCGATCACTGGCAGTCTGAGGGTGGAAAATGGTCGATCAAAGAAAAGACGGCCGAGCAGGCCCAGTCCGACGGACGCGCCATGTCTCTGCTGGGGAATGTGTCGAAGGCCAGCCAGTATCTTGCGGAAGTGAATGTGAGGTTAAGCGAGAACACCGGGACGGAAGCCGGCTTGATCGCGTATTGGCAGGATTCCGCCAACTGGATGGCGGTAACGCTCGACGCCCGCAATGCCACCTGGAACATCCGGAAGACCGAGAATCATGTTGAGAATGTGGTTCGTAAACCGCTGCCTGCGAACTTCAACTTTCAGGCCTGGCATACTTTGCAAGCGGCAAAGAACGGGTCGGATTTTGAGATCCGCATTGATGACCGCCCGGCACCGGGGCCGGCTTCCGTCATCGCCACCACTTTTGTCGGGCCTGGGAAGCCGGGGTTGTTTACGGACGCAGCTCGCGCGCGATTTGACGGCTTCATCTACACCATCGGTTGGGATGAAACCGGGGCGGCCGTCAGGAATTGGGGGCAGGGAATCAACGGCGGTGCGCAGCGCGGCACATGGTCGGTTGGGCCACAGGGTCTGGCTCAAAGCAACACGGCCGGCTCAAGCCGAATCTTCAAGGGCGATCCTGCCGAGGAATACGAATTCACCGCCCAACTCACCCAAGACGGCCAGTCGGCACAGGACGGCGGTTCCCACCTGATGGGGATGCTGCCGGTGTATGTTGACGACCAGAATTACCTCCGGGCCGATATTGATCTCGCGCACGGGGAATTGCAGGTCAGCGGACGCAAAGCGGGGGAGGAGTTACCAGTCCAGACGGCTCCGCTCCCGAGGCGTTCCCCCGTCCCAACCGGGGAGCAGCCAGGCCAGCTTTGGCATTACACAATGAAAACGCCCGGAGCCGATTGGGCTGCTGTGGATTTCAACGATTTTGGTTGGAAAACCGGCGCGAGTGGCTTTGGCGGCACCGCAGCTCGCACTGTTTGGGATACCAATGATCTCTGGTTGCGGCGCGATTTTAATCTGGATGAGACGCCGACCTGCATGGCCCGCCTGCGGCTGCGCTTGCAGGGAGACGCAGTGGTTTACCTCAACGGCGTGCTGGCGATGTGCGGTTCTGGCAGTGCGGCTGGATATGAGTCGCAGGAGATTACGGATGCGGCGCGCGCAACCCTCAAAAAGGGCAAGAATACAATCGCCATTCACGCGAATAAAACTGGTGCCGCCCAGGCGATTGATGCCGGCCTGTTCCTGGCTGGAGTCATTGAAACTCCGGGCAGCGTTAATCTGCGAGCCGTCAAGCTTAAGGATCAGGTGATCCTGTTCGTCAACGGCCAGCAGCGGTTGGATATTGGCGGCAGTTGGCCGGCTTCGCAGGTCGGACTTACAAGCGAGGCCATGACCTGTCATTTTAGCGGGCTGACGCAGTTTCGGATTCATTAATAAACAACAAACCCTGAACCCCAAAAAATGACCAGTCTTTGCTGACTTTCAAGCATCCACCCAGGCCAGCCCTTGCACCACACCTCCTGCGCCTCGGATAGAGTCCGCCTCAGCCGTGAACAGACGGGCTTCGTTGATGTCCATCTGTCCATACTGCCGCTTACATCATCCGGCCCTAAAAAGTGAAGTCACGTCAAGAGCATCGTAATTGGAGATTTTCCTGATCGTGAATAAAATGCTTGTTTAATAATCATTTATGGTGAAGGACAATGGGATCGTGACAGGCAAGCCGTCATTGCCGCGCGCTCGCGGCGCGGTGAGCAACCCGCCCAACCGGTTTGAGCGGATCACGTTGGAGCGAGACGCCGACTGGGATCCGGAGAACGATCCGGCTCCAACAGCTCAATTTCTTCGCGACCGCTCCCAAACCATAATTGCCTACAATGAAAGTCCAGACATTCCCTTTAATGCGGGGATCAACCCGTATCGCGGATGTGAGCACGGCTGCAGTTATTGCTACGCGAGAATTTCGCACGAATTTTTGGGGTTTTCCGCCGGGCTGGATTTCGAAACCCGAATCACGGTCAAGGAGGATGCTCCAGCGCTCCTGAGAAAAGAATTGTCTTCTCAAAAGTGGGAGCCGCAGTTGTTGGCGATGAGCGGAGTCACCGACTGTTATCAGCCGGTGGAGCGGCGGCTTCAGCTCACCCGGAAATGTTTGGCGGTTCTGGCTGAATTCCGGAATCCAGTGTGCATCATAACCAAGAACCATCTGGTCACCCGCGACGTCGATCTGCTTCGGGAGCTCGCCGCTCACAATGCGGTCGGGGTTAATCTTTCGATCAATTCGCTCGATTCTGACTTGGCCCGCCGATTGGAGCCGCGAGCGTCATCTCCTCGACACCGATTGGCGGCGGTGGAGACATTGGCCAAGGCCGGAATTCCCGTCGGGGTGTTGGTGGCACCCGTTATCCCGGGGCTGAATGATCACGAGCTGGCAAAGATTCTGGACGCGGCCGGAAAAGCCGGGGCAACTTGGGCTGGTATGGAAATCTTGCGCCTGCCGCTCACGGTGGCGTCCATATTTCAGGACTGGCTGGAACGCAATGAGCCGGGGAAGAAGACGAAAGTGCTCGACCGCGTTCGATCAATGCGAGGAGGCAAATTGAACGACCCTCGCTTTGGAGAAAGAATGCGGGGTCAGGGTATATTTGCGGATCAGATCAGGCAGATGTTCGAGGTGGGCCGCAGGAAAGCCGGGCTTGCGGATGACGCGCCTGCGCTCTCGACTGCGGCATTCCGGCGGCCGCCTGGAAACCAACTGGAGCTGGAACTGTCTTAATCACCGGGAATCTGGATGTTTTCTCGATTTTACGGTCGGGCACATTGTGGATGTTGTTACTGCTGCGCGCAACCCGCGCATGAATTCCTTGGCTTTGCCGCCGGGCTGGTTTTCGAGAGTAAAATCATGGCGAAAGCGGGCGTGCCGAGCTGCTGCGCAAAAAACTGCCGTCGCCGAAGTGGCAGCCGCAGGTCATTTTCCTGGGCGCGTGACGCATTGCATCAGCCGGTCGGGCGAGAACTAAAACTTCCCCGGAACGCCCTCATGTCTGCGGGGATTTGCCGGTTTTCATCCTGCATAATCCGGTTTATTCTGTCTTATGACCGCCAAACACACAAACCGGCTCGCGCGGGAAAAGTCGCCGTATCTGCTCCAGCACGCGCACAATCCCGTGGACTGGTTTGCGTGGAACGACGAGGCGTTTGCCACCGCGCGCCGGGAAGGCCGTCCGGTGTTCCTGAGCATCGGCTACTCGACCTGCCATTGGTGTCACGTCATGGAACGCGAAAGTTTTAAGGACGAAAAGATCGGCGCGTTTCTAAACGAGCATTTTGTCAGCATCAAGGTGGACCGCGAGGAGCGCCCGGACGTGGACAAAATTTACATGACCTTCGTGCAGTCCACGACCGGCGGCGGCGGCTGGCCGATGAGCGTGTTTCTCACGCCCGATCTGAAGCCGTTTTTCGGCGGCACTTATTTCCCGCCGGACGCGCGCCACGGCCGGCCGGGTTTTTTGCAGTTGCTGGAGCAGATCTCCAGGCTCTGGCGCGAGCGGAAAATGGAAATCGCCGCGTCCGCCGACGAATTGCACGCGCGCCTCGAACTCATCACGGCGCAAGACGTGAAGGGAAATTCCCCGCTCACGCCGCAGACACTTCATCGTGCCGCGCAACTGTTCAAGGAGGCTTGCGATCCCGTGAATGGCGGCTTTGGCGGCGTGCCGAAGTTTCCGCAACCGGGCGTTCCGTCGCTCGTTTTGTGCGCGGCGAAACGCTTCCATGACGACGAGGCCGTGAAAATGGTTTTGCACACCTGCGACCGGATGGCGGCGGGCGGCATTCACGACCAGCTTGGCGGCGGTTTTGCGCGCTACTCCGTGGACGCCGAATGGCGCGTGCCGCATTTTGAAAAAATGCTCTATGACAACGCGCAACTCGCACAGCTTTACCTCGATGCCTTTCTGGTGAGCGGCGACGCGCGCCACGCCGACACCGCGCACGACATCCTTGATTATGTTTTGCGCGACATGACGCATCCCGGCGGCGGATTTTTCTCCGCCGAGGACGCCGACAGCGAAGGCCATGAGGGGAAATTTTACTGCTGGACGAAGGATGAACTTTCCAAACTGCTCTCCGTCGAGGAGTCCAATGTCGCGGCAAACTATTTTGGCATCACGGCGGCCGGCAACTTTGTTGACCACAGCCATCCAACACCGCTGGCGGGACAAAATGTCCTGAGCATCGTGGATCCTGCTGTGCCTGCCAGCGACCGGCCTTTGCTGGAGTCCGTAAAACATAAAATGCTGGCCGCCCGCGCCAGGCGCGTCCGCCCGCATCTGGATGATAAGATCCTCGCGTCGTGGAACGGCCTGATGCTCGGCGCGTTTGCGCGGGCGTCCGCCATTCTGGGCGATGACAAATACCGCCTGGCGGCGGAGAAAAACCTGTCGTTCATCCGTGAAAAGCTTTGGGATGAAAAATCCAAAATGCTTTTTCACCGCTGGCGCGACGGCGGTCGCGACCAGGTGCAACTGCTCGAAGGCTACGCGTTTCAATTGTCAGGCGTCATCGAGTTTTACGAGGCCACGCTGGAACCGAAGTCTCTGGATTTCGCCATCGAACTGGCCGACGCCATGATCGCGAAGTTTTACGACCCGGCGAACGGCGGCTTCTGGCAAAGCCCGGCCGGCACAAGCGATTTGATTCTGCGCCTGAAGGATGGTTACGACGGCGCGGAGCCGGGCGGCAATTCCGTCGCCACGCTCGCATTGCTCAAGCTCGCCGGAATCACGGGGCGCAACGATTTCAAGCTGGCCGCCGAGGCCACGCTGCGGCTCTTCGCGCCCCGCCTGCAAAACCAGCCCGCCGCCATGGCGTTCATGCTGCACGCGCTGGATTTCTGGCTGGATGAACCGCGCCGCGTCGTGATTGCCGGAGACGCGGACTCCCCGGATTACCATGAACTGATCCGCGCCGCACACTCGGTTTACCAGCCCAATAAAATTGTTTTTGGCACGGTGGGCGCGGTGGCGGCGTTCGCAAGAACCTTGCCGGCGAAAAATGGGGCGACCGCCTTCATCTGCACCGGCAACGCCTGCCGGCCGCCGACAAGCGGGACGGAAACTTTGCGGCAACAACTGATGAGTTGAACCACAAACGCACCAGACGCACGGAGGCCGGGAATTTTTTCCTTTCGTGTTTTTGGGGTTTTTCATGGTTTAATTTTGAACTCGCATGGACGATTTTGAAACACGGTTTGGCGGCATCGCGCGGCTTTACGGCCAGGCCGGCCTGCAAAGGCTGCGCGCGGCGCACGTCTGCGTCGTCGGGATCGGCGGCGTGGGAACCTGGGCGGCGGAGGCGCTGGCCCGCTCCGGCCTCGGTGCGCTCACGCTCGTGGACCTGGATGAAGTTTGTGTGACGAACATCAACCGCCAGTTGCACGCGCTCACCGGAACCGTGGGCCGCGCCAAGGTTGCAGTCATGGCCGAACGCATCCGCGCCATCAATCCCGGCTGCCGCGTGGCGGCCGAGCAGAAATTTTTCAACGCGCAAACCTCGGCCGGATTGCTCGCCCCCGAATTTGATTTCATCCTCGACGCGATTGACAGCGTCACCAACAAGGTCTTGCTGCTCGCGCATTGCCGCGAAAAAGCCCTGCCGGCCGTGTCCTGCGGCGGCGCGGGCGGGCGGCGCGACGGCACGCAGGTCCGCACGGCGGACCTGGCCAGAGTCACGCACGACCGGCTGCTGGCCGAAGTGCGGAAAAAATTGCGGAAGGAATTTCATTTTCCCGCCGACGGGTCGCCCATGAAAATTGAATGCGTGTTTTCGGCGGAAACGCCGGTGTTTGTGCAGCCGGACGGCTCGGTCTGCGCCAACCGCGCGGCGGCGGCGGACGGCACGCGGCTGAACTGCAACAGCGGCCTCGGCTCGGCCGCGTTTGTAACCGGCGCCTTCGGCTTCGCGGCGGCCGGAATCGTGGTGCGTCAAATTGCGAGGCGGGGCCAGCGCGCCGCCGATTGAAATCAAGCCGGAGAGCTTCGTTCGTTGGACGCTGAACGGGAAAAAATCTTTTCCGTCCGGAAGGCTTTTTGCCTGTTGACAGTCCAAGCTTAATAGGTGTTAGGCGGCAACAATATCACAACTCAACTAATCTAGGTTAAAAAGACCCCATATGAAATAATAAAGAGCAATCAACGGAATCAAAACGTATGGAAGTGCTGCCCATAAAATCCAGAGAATGTCGGAATGTGTGGTGTCAGCGTCGCCACGCGAATGAATAAACGCGAAGATGCTGAGTGAACTGATTATACAACTCCCAAAGCCGAACAATACAAACTGCCGAAAGTGATCATCTATCTTGCTCCACCATAGAATCGTGCTACCGATAAATAGCCACGGTGGTAATGAAATCAAAATGGCGATAATCTTGAAATCTCCAAATCCCATTGTCTCGCCATGTTTGTCCAATCTTTGGTGCATACGCTTGCCGCCTAACGAAAAAAGCTGAGCCACCGCCGACCTGCGACGTGAACCGCGATAGCGGAACAGCCAGCGCCAACGGCGGTTGGCTCCGGCGACTTGTTAGGCATCATGTCTTTTCCTCCATCTCGTTTTAATTTTCTCGAATACAAGTAACAAACCATGACACACACAGAACCAAATGACCGTCTGGAAAATAACGATTGGAACAATATCAAGGAAAAGTGAACCAATCTCTCCGTCCCGCATCCGCAATGGAGGATCACCAAATATCAGAATAATGGGCGTATTCAGGATAAAAAACCATGTTGACAAAACATCTGAAACAGCGCGCGAAATGTGAACAAAAAAAACCGGAAGCGTAGAAGCCTCAATCAAAAGTGCGATCCGTAGCGATTGCTGGCGAAAACTCATATCGGATGATGCCTAACGTAGAAAGATGAGCCACCGCCGACTCGCGGTGTGAACCGCGATAGCGGAACTGCCAGCGCCAACGGCGGTTGGCTCCGGCGACTTGTTAGGCCACGGTTTCGTCATAACTCATCTGGTCTCGGCTTGCAAGCACGGCGAGTAACCTTGATAGACAAAAAAGGCAACCGAATTTTCCTTTCGCTATCGCCAGTGACAGGGGCAATGGCCGCTGACTCCAGTGCGTTGTTAGACCGCCGCTTGCGAAGCAATGGAAGCAACAAGGCACAAGCTATAAGAACGGCGGCTACCGCATCACTCCGCAGCACGCTGTTCTGTATCCCCGGCTCCAAAACAGCATCCGCAGGACTTGATGGCTCATAAAACACAGTGACTGACTTCCCTGCTGGATAACGGTCAACAATCGCTTGGGCTTCAGCCTGACTCCCATATCCTAAATGCGGCCTGAAACTGGCAAACACAACTCGACTGTTTGTATAGCTTATGGCTCCAATCTGATAATGATAAACAATCACTGGGATATGCCACGAACCATCTCCGTATCTCGATGACCGAGCCTGCTCGACAATCTTCGTTGAATGAATAACTCCATCCGCATGAGGCCAAGCTTTGCTGTGATAACCTTCCCACAACAACCACGGTGACGGATAGAGAATAAATGCCGCCAATCCCAGAAAAATCAATGTGGGTGCGAGTGTTTTCATAGTGGCCTAACGAAAAAAGCTGAGCCACCGCCGACTCGCGACGTGAACCGCGATAGCGGAACTGACAGCGCCAACGGCGGTTGGCTCCGGCGACTGGTTAGGCCGCAACCTCGTGATAGCTAAAATCTCTGCTTTGTGGCTCATAGCTAATAAATGGCTCCTCGCTGCGATTCTCCGGCGTGATAACTACTCGCTTCTGGGTCGTGTCTCCAAGCTGCCGGACAAAGCCGAGCAAAATATCCAACTCTGCCTGTGACTCAATCTCATTCGGGTAAAAGTCGCACTCAATCTCCTCATCCGAGAAAAAATGGAAAACGACAAGTGCGCGCCCAACTCTGAAGCGAAGCATCGGGCTGCTGGAAGCTCGAACCGCCAATGCCTGCTCGACCGAAGCTGGCAAAGCTTGAGCAACGCCGTCCACCAAATACTCAACTCCTGGTCGCTCGCGCAAAACTGAATACACCGTGCGCCAATCTGTGAGCGTGGCTGGCGTAATGTAGATGTCGCGGAGACTGCCATCACCTCGAAAATCCTCTCTGCATGTGCTCCAGCTAATCATGGTGTGCGATGCGGCCTAACGTATGAAGCTGAGCCACCGCCGACTCGCGACGCGAACCGCGACAGCGGAACGGCAAGCGCCAACGGCGGTTGGCTCCGGCGACTTGTTAGGCGACTGGTAATAACTCAAAACTCTGTAAAACATAGTGACTCAGTTTCCACCCGTCACGACATTCGCAAGGTTGAATATGTGAAACACATCAAAACTCAACCAAATAATAACTACAACCAAAACGAACAATATCCCAAGCCCTACGAAAATCTTGGTGGTCGTAATCTTCATCTAAATATCTTTCCGGTTTTTCATGGCGTGAAGTCGCCTAACGAAAAAAGCTGAGCCACCGCCGACTCGTGGCGTGAACCGCGACAGCGGAACGGCAAGCGCCAACGGCGGTTGGCTCCGGCGACTTGTTAGGCCACTGGCGTTGACTGCTTCTTTGCACTCTTAACATCACCACCATTGGTTGGTTGGATCAGGGATCATGTCACTAGCGATTGTCACCGGAATGCTAAATGTAGAGACATGGCCGTCGCCCCACAGCATGATCGCCAGGCTTTTGCCTCGATGGTTGTGCCAGATGCTGCGCGGATCTGTGTTACCGCGGTTGGGGGCCCAGTTCCAATCGCCCTGAATGATTTTGGTAGCCGGACGGCGGCCAATAACGGATTCCTTTATGGATGGGAAATTCAATGGGTCGCTAGTGTTGCCGAACACATATTGGACCCCAAAACCAGCCGGGACCCATAGTGGCATATAGCTGGTTCCAAACGCGTCCCAGCAATTCGTGCCCGGCGGAGTGGGGTGGGCGACATAGGCGTCACCTTTGTCCGCCGGACATTTGCTGACCTTGTAAGTGCCACCCAAAATGGTATTGAGAACGCGGTTGGTCGCCGCCACAAACATATCATAACTGCTATCCTGTCCGCTCAACCCGTTCCAGCTCTGCAACAACGGCAATGCGTCAGCGTTGTCCAGGGCGTATACCTTCAGGGCAACTCCGATCTGCCGCTGGTTGGAGAGACATTGTGTCCGCAAGGCGGCCGACTTGGCGCTATTCAATGTCGGCAACAATAGTGCCGCCAAAATGGCAATAATGGCGATCACCACCAGTAACTCAACCAGTGTGAATCCTTTTACTGCGTTGGAATTATCTTCCATACCTGCTAAACAAAAGCAGCATGTCTCGTGGCCTAACGTATGAAGCTGAGCCACAGCCGAACCACGACGGGAACCGCGAATGCGGAACTGACAGCGATAACGGCGGTTGGCTCCGGCGACTTGTTAGGTGTCAACATAAGCAATAAGGTCATCAATCGCCGCCATAAACTTTTTGTAGTCGCCCATCTCGCCATATATTTGGGGGCGTGTGTATTTGGACACTGCGGCAACCAAAGCGTCAAACTTCTGCCGGTCATCGCCAATGAAATCAGCGCGAATCCTGTGCGCCTCGCCGCTGAACATGGAAATAGTAGCTCCGAAATGCTCGCTGAATATCTCAATGGTCGCTGCTCGCTTAAACTCGGAACTCCACTCATTCAGGAAGGCAAGGAAATCCCGCCGCCTGCTCGCCCGCCCAGACTCACGCTCGCGATGGCTGGTGAGCTTGTGCGAAGCAAAGGCTCCAATCAGCCCGCCGACAATGCCGGCGGCAACCAATCGCAACAGATCAATAACCTGCTCGCTCATTATGTGCTCCTACCAATCGCCTGTGGCGCTCTTGGTGGTTTGATTGGGGCTTTCATATACCGGCGCGCTTTGACACCTAACGAAAAAAGCTGAGCCACCGCCGACCTGCGACGCGAACCGCGGCAGCGGAACTGCAAGCGCCAACGGCGGTTGGCTCCGGCGACTTGTTAGGCCACTGGTCGTGTGTCATGCTCAATAATCTCCTGGGCGCGAATCTTGTCACGCCCGAATACAAAAATCCGATAACGCATATCTGATGAACTGCTGTATGGAATCGCATCTCGGTGAACTCCAATGCCTGCGGAAACCAATCGCTCCGCCAAAGTGTCAGCGTCAGACTTCGTGGTAAAGAAGCCAACACAATGGGCGCGAGAAAATCGCTCCCGGTCAAGAACTGTGAGAAATGCCGCACAAGCTTCCGACTCGCTCTCAACCTGCTGGATGGTCTGACCACGCTGACCACGCTCAACATAGAAAATCTCAAACTTTCCACCAACTCGCTCTATGCAAAATGTATCACCGCAAGCTTCCCAACCTGAGCCTACGTGGTAAACGTCGGGGCTGTAACACTCCTGACGAAGGTGCGCTGAAAGCTCTTGTAAGTTCATGGTGTGGCGAAGTGGCCTAACGAAAAAAGCTGAGCCACCGCCGACCTGCGACGCGAACCGCGATAGCGGAACGGCAAGCGCCAACGGCGGTTGGCTCCGGCGACTTGTTAGGCGGCATTCGTGTTACTGATGTGGAGCGCATATTGCAACGATGAACGCAAAAGTAAAAAACAGCGGATATAAACACAATGAAATCCATGCGAGCTTGCAGCGCCGTGGGCCGACGAGAAACAGTGAAATAATCGTGCAAATAATCGCTGGCGGAAGTGTGAAAACTAAAACGATGAAAGGCAAAGCTGCGCCGGCATAAGCACCGCCAGCCCATTGCAGCATCACAAAACCAAAGCTGAGATAAAACAGAATAGCGCAAAGCAACGTGATAACACCAAGAGCTGTCGCAACCGACTGCCGCTTCGGACTAACTTGTGTGTCAGTTTTCATGTGGTGTGATGCCGCCTAACGAAAAAAGCTGAGCCACCGCCGACTCGCGACGTGAACCGCGATAGCGGAACGGACAGCGCCAACGGCGGTTGGCTCCGGCGACTTGTTAGGCGGCATCTTTCGCATCAGTCCCCCATGCTGTCTCTTTGGTTCCGAACAAATTTGGCGACGGCTACTTTCAAAAGGCCGCGTTCGTAGTCCTTGGTCAAATGTCCTCCTGTTGCTTTCTTGATGTGCTTTCCTGACGACGGATTGTGCCGCTGCCGGCTTTTTTTTGGCTTCGGAGGTCTAGCTGCAATAACTACGGCTAGAGCTTTCGGGCAGCGGAGGCGAATATGGCTATCAAGGTTTTCGGGGCGAACGAATGCTTGACAATGCGGGCAAGCCGCAGAGCCAGACTTCGGAACATTTGGTGTAACAAGGCTCATGGGTAACTCTCAATCTGCTCCGCCAACTCCTTCGGATAATCACAAGCCCCGTAAAGCCTGTATCGGAGCTTGTGACTGCGAAGGTCGGCTAATAAACCGGGGGCTATGGTCGCGCGCTGATCTAGGTCTAGCACGGCCACATTTCTGGCAAGCCATATCTTGCTTGATTCGGGCTTCAATTTATACCGGACGGCACTTATTGCTCGCTGCCATCCATCATCGTCGCCAGGCTTTGGTAAATCTATCGCAATTATTAAGAGGTTCATATTGGTGTGGTGTTGTGCCGCCTAACGTAGAAAGCTGAGCCACCGCCGACTCGCGGCGTGAACCGCGACAGCGGAACGGCCAGCGCCAACGGCGGTTGGCTCCGGCGACTTGTTAGGCGTGCTCATTTGACTGGTTGTGCAGTGTAAAATGTGTCGTTGCCACCCATACTCCGAAATTCTGGGCTGCTCTTTGAGTCTGTCACAACTAACATCTTCGGAATCTTGGCTTCTGGGTCGCTCTTGTCAACAACCCTAAACGTGTATTCAAAAGAAGCCCAATCACCCAAAATCCCAACGGGATGCTCCTTCGCGCATACCGGAATCGCAACCTTGCCCTGCTTTTCGGCAAAGGCGTTCGCGTCACTAATCACTCCCGATTTTAGTGCGTCTCGATTCCCAAAAATGCCGCCGTGGTCAGCGCGACCTAATTGATAAACCCCAGACGAAATCTGCACGACCTTCGGGTTAGCGCATCCAGCAAGCAATGCTAGAAACATGGTCGTAATACTGAGTCTGACTATTTTCATATTGGTGTCGCGGCACGCCTAACGAAAAAAGCTGAGCCACCGCCGACTCGTGACGTGAACCGCGACAGCGGAACCGCAAGCGCCAACGGCGGTTGGCTCCGGCGACTTGTTAGGCCACGATTCGTGAATCTTCATAAAAATATCCGACAAATATCTCCGCCGAACTTTCGACAAGCTGCCGCACCTGCCCGCCGCCAACGAATCAGCGCGAGCCTGCGCCGTCCAAATATGCCTGCTGCCAATCTCACCAAATACCGAATCACCGACTATCTCCGCCTGCCAATCCGACTCACCAAAATATCCCCAAAAGCTCTCGTGGCCTAACGTAGAAAGCTGAGCCACCGTGGACTCGAATCATCCAACAACCCGCGACTTCTCGGACAAACTGCCAGCGCCAACCACGGTTGGCTCCGGCGACTTGTTAGCCCGCATCGTCTTACCAACTGGATGGGCTGCTTTTTGGCTGCTCTTATCATCGGCTGTGATTGGTGGGATTATTTGCAGCTATCTTGCGACTGAAATAAACAAGTGGGATGATCGCCATCAGCATCAAAAACATAACAACGAGCGGATAAATGAAAATGTGGAACCACGGCCAACAAAAGTCGGGAATGAATATGCCAATCAAACCAGTAACGACTCCAAATGCAATCAAACTGCTGAAACCTCTAAAGGCGGTGGTATCGTTGCCAGAACGCGGAGTAACCAATGCGATAAACGCGAAAAGAAACCAGAGCGCCCCTCCGGCGAAAAACTTACTGATGGCATCAACTCGCAATCGGAGTGTATTCGGAATGAAATCCAGCGACAACGGCTTGTCGCGTATGGCCTCGCTCGCTTGCGCCACCAAAGCCTCGTAATCCTGCCTCACAGCCGGACTGGAATTAGTGATGCCAATCTCAATCTCCTGAATCTTGGCAATCAATTCTGCTGACTTCTGGAGACGGCCAAGACGGAATGAAGATGTGTAACGCTCATAAAGTGAAAATAAAATGAAAAATACAAACACCACCGAAACCAGCGCGAAGAATCTGCGCCAAGTAAATTCAGTGAACAACCCGAACAGTATCTTAAATACATTATCTTCCATATCTCAAGGCGCGCAGATGCGGGCTAACGAAAAAAGCTGAGCCACCGCCGACTTGCGACGTGAACCGCGACAGCGGAACGGACAGCGCCAACGGCGGTTGGCTCCGGCGACTTGTTAGGCGGCTGGCTCATGTCTCTGATGACGTAAAACTAAATGCCGGATATGTCGAAAGCCATGAAAACATCCAAACCAAGCTGGAATATATCCGGCTGGAAATGGCGTCCAACGTCGAATGCGATCCTCACCAAAGAAAGCCAACACGCAAAAGATCAGCACGCACCCCGAAAGCAGCACAACCCAAGAACTCGAAGTCATCGGTATCTTGGTTCGGTCAGAGAGAAGACCGATGATAGTGCCCACTGCCATCAAAGCCAGCGACGCATAGAATGGAATGGTAAAAATGGACAAAACGCCAACCATCGCGACAATGTAGCCGACGGCAAGTGCCATGATGCGAGACCAGGATGTTGTGTTTGTATTCATAGCGCGAAGCCGCCTAACGAAAAAAGCTGAGCCACCGCCGACTTGCGACGTGAACCGCGGTAGCGGAACTGCAAGCGCCAACGGCGGTTGGCTCCGGCGACTTGTTAGGCCACATGGTCATCTAAACTCCAGTCTCTGCCTTGCGCTTGGCTTCCAACTTTCTGCGCTCGGCAACCATGCCGACAAGAGTAACGACTAGAAAAGCCGCCATCGCAAGTATGCTAATACCTTCAAACCAACCTTCGGCAGTCCCAGTGGTAATCCAAGAAAGAATGCCGAATACTCCAACGACTCCCAAAAGTTGGATCATGTGTTTGTTTGTTTTCATATTTTTGTGGTGTGTAATGTGGCCTAACGTAGAAAGCTGAGCCACCGCCGACTCGTGACGTGAACCGCGACAGCGGAACTGCAAGCGCCAACGGCGGTTGGCTCCGGCGACTTGTTAGGCCACACGTCTCTCATACTTTTGATGCCGCCAAGATACCAACCAAAGTGGCAACGTGGCGAGTGCGATGATGGTGATAATGTCGGTGAACGCTGCCGCCCAAGCCTGAAACTCCGGCACCGGAAAATCAACCCAAGCGCCGTCTTCCAAATGAAAGAAAACAACTGGAATCGGAAAGCTTCCGATGCGGAAACGAGTGCCGACGTGATACTCACAATAAAACGCGCACCAAACGCCGAGTGCTGCGCCACAAATACAAAGTAAGGCAAATGCAACCCACCAACCGGCGCTGACGTGCTGCCGCCGCAACCGCCGGAACAAAGCAACAAGCGTCCAACTGCTCAATGCGAGAAAAATGATGACTAACAAAATGCCCATACGCGAGTGTGGCCTAACGATCCAAAGCTGAGCCACGGCGGAGGTGAGTCGTGAACCGCGTAGCGGAACTGACCGCGCCAACCGCCGTTGGCTCCGGCGCATTGTTAGGTGTCATGGGTATTGGAATCATGGCTGCTTCAATAATGTGGGTGTGTTTGTTGGCGTGGGCGTGGAAATCACCGAAACGGCTGAAGTGGGTGATGCTGGCGGCACTGATATATGCGTCGGTGCTGTCTGCTGTGAATGTGTATCTGAGATGCACGCGCAACTCGGCAGCATCGGGATACCAGCCAGTATCGCAGCAAGAACAGCCGACACTCCTCCAACCCGCGCCCAAAACAACGTCCGCCGCCGCTCCCGCATCCGCTGAACCGACTCGACATACTCCCACCGAAGAGCGCCATGACAATTCTGAACAAACTCATCAATGAAATCATCATCCGCCGAATCAATGGTCTGCTCAAACTCCTCACGAGTCATCGCAGGCTTGACGCTTCCGGTCAAAGGAAGCCGCTCAAGAAACTTCTGCATCTTTGGTGATAATGCCATAACGCGAATGACACCTAACAGATAATGGACAGACGGTTGTTGCGCCTATCCTCGGCCAAGTTCCGCCTATCCGGTTTGAGGATTTGAATCATTTTTCTAACTTGCTCATTTGTCCGCAACGGTTTAGCCCGGTCAAAGCGCCAAAGCCGCGCTCAGGAAACACGGCGCAGGTTCAGACGCGCCCACCGTTCC
>Ga0181520_10003630_pt1 | contig 26857 bp, 28 predicted proteins | sample PEATcosm2014_Bin_29_FD_132451 | JGI IMG/M metagenome (GOLD analysis project Ga0181520, IMG submission 132451) | Peatland microbial communities from MTU Mesocosm Facility, Houghton, MI, USA - PEATcosm2014_Bin02_30_metaG | ecosystem: Environmental > Terrestrial > Soil > Wetlands > Peat | place...
AAACAATGTGCGAGAATACGCGTGACAATCTGGATGCGTTTCGGCAGGCCAGGAAGCGTTCGATTGGGGCAGGAATGCCGAGGATCTTTTGCGACGCCGTTTCTTGCGGCGAAGGGAGATGGCGCACGGGTGCGGTCCAGCCTGGAACGCCTGTCGGGAGGCACGGAAATGGGAGACAAGTTCGATCAGTATTTCACCGTTTGCACGGATGCTCTTCATGCGGAAGAGGCGGCTATGGACCGGCTTACCGACCGGGCCGACAAGTATCTGGCCACCATTGGGGTGCTGCTGGGGTTTCACATTGTCGAGCCCAAGCCGCTGACCTTCTCGGGCGACGCCGCGCACATTGCTTTTTCGGGTGCGGCCGCGGCGGGCCTGGGGCTCTTGATTGTGGCGCTGGGGCTGATGTTGTGGAGCATGCGCTTGCGAACCTATCCTACTTTTTCAAAGACCGTGGACCTTCAGGAACTTGCGAAGGCCCCGAGTGCCGAGTCGGCCAAGTACTCCGCGGCCGAGTTCTATCTGAAACTGCGCGACGAGATCCTGGCCATCAATGAAAAGCGGGCGTCCATTCTGAAGGTCGCCGGAATGGTCCTGGTGGTGGGATTTCTGCTGGCCGCGGTGGGCCAGCTTGGACTGGGCTTAAAGCTCAACTGAAACGAGGCGGACCGATGTTGCAATTTCAAATCATCTTTCTGGACAAGGAAGAGTTGGCGCTGGTTGACCGGATCGTAAAGAACGTGGCCGGGGTTACGAACACCGAAGAGGCGGTTCGGTGGGCGTTGAGACAGTTCGCGGCGGAGCCGCAAGGGATGGATGCGATACTCACCGTGGAGACGGACAAGCCAGAGAAACCGCTGCAGTCCACTCCGGACATGTCAGTGGCGCTGCCCCATTTGATTCCTTTGCCCTTCGGCCAGCACACTTGTTCTCTGATCGATCTCGCCAAGGAAGTAGGCGGGTTGGAGCACATGGTCGCGGTGGGTCCCACAACTCTGCAGCGGATCGTCCCGGACAGGACGAAATGGGCAAAACTGTTTAACGAGAGATTTCTTTGATCTGGGCTGGCTGGCGGGACGGACGAGCCGGCACGCGCGGCCGGTGCAGCGCCTGAGCTCGCCCAGTGAATGGCGTGGACCGGGCCGGATAGGCGGAGTGATGAAAATGCAGATTCGCGGATGGATGGGTGTTGCGGCTTTGATCTTTTTGGGAGCCGCGCAGGCAGCCGCCCAGGGGCTTCCGGCCACACATGTGGACGAGTTTGCGGGTAAGCCGCGGGTGATCGTTATCAGCGACATCGGCAACGAGCCCGACGACCAGATGTCTCTGGTACGGCTGTTGCTCTACTCGAATGAACTCGATATCGAAGCTCTGATCGCCTCAACCTCCACATGGCAAAAGACGGCCATTCATCCTGAGACCATGCGTACCCTGATCGAGGCCTACGGGCAGGTGCGGCCCAACCTGCTGCTGCACGCCAAGGGTTGGCCGGAAGCCGCGGAACTGGCGGCCAGAGTGTATGCCGGGCAGAGCGGCTATGGGATGGCGGATACGGGCGAGGGCAAATCGTCCGAGGGGGCCAAGGCGATAGTGCGCGCCATGGAGCGGGACGACAGCCGGCCGCTTTGGATTTGCCTGTGGGGCGGAGCCAATACCTTGGCGGAGGCGCTGATCGAATTGCGCGCAAACCGGCCTGCGGAGGAGGCAGCCAGGCTGGTGGGCAAGCTGAGGGTTTCGGCCATCTCCGACCAGGACGACGCGGGGCCGTGGATGCGGCGGGAGTTTCCAGGGCTGTTCTGGGTGGGAATACCTTCCACCCCCACCAGCGGCGAATACGCTTATGCCACCTGGACCGGCATCAGCGGAGACGCCTACTACCGCAACGGAGCGGGAGCCGATTTCACCACCGTGACCAACGAGTGGCTTGACGCCAATATCCGCAGCAAGGGACCGCTGGGCAAGGTCTATCCCAAGTTCATGTTCATAATGGAGGGCGACACGCCGTCGTACCTGGGCCTGATCGACAACGGGCTGGGTAGCTACCGGCGGCCGGATTGGGGCGGATGGGGCGGCCGCTACATCTACCGCCAGCCCTACGGCGAAACTCATCCGATCTGGACCCAGGGCGGGGATGAGTTTGCACGCGTCACCTCGCAAGACACGGTGACGGGCGTGGATGGGGCGGAGCACGTTTCGGACCAGGCAACGATCTGGCGCTGGCGCGAGGCCTTCCAGAATGATTTTGCGGCGCGCATGTCGTGGACAGTCATGGACTTCGCCCATGCCAGCCATAATCCGCTGGCGGTGGTGAACGGCGCGGCGGGAACCGCGCCGATCGAGATGGATGTGGAGGTGGGCAAGAGCTTACTGCTGGATGCCAGCCAGAGCACCGATCCCGATGGCCGGACGCTGCATTTTCACTGGTTTCACTATCCCGAGGCGGGCCTGGCGGATGGAAACCTGGCTGCCGTCAGCCTGACCGGAGCGGAAACGGCCGAAGCGAAGGTGAAGGCTGATGCCGCCTGCCGGCCGATGTGGTTGCCGATGATCCCTTGCCGGGGGTCGGGCACGGCGCACATTGTTTTGGCGGTGACCGGGGAGGGCTCGCCGAAGCTGACCTCGTACCGGCGCATTCTTCTGCACGTGCATCAGGCGACGGAAAAGTAGGCGGGGGAATCCCCTTACCAGACGGTGCGTGGGTAATTGTGGGCAATCTCCTCGTCGGCGGAGACAAGCCAAGCGAAGCCGTTGGCCTTGGCGTTGGCCACGATCAGCCGGTCGAAGGGATCACGGGTCCACTTTTCGTCCAGAGCGGCGCTGGCAACGGTGGAGAAAGGAAGATCGCAGAGGCGGAGGTTGGTTTCGTGGCCGACCTTCTCCAGCAGATCCCGCGCAGGAAACTTCGTCTTCCCGAGCTCACGGAGGTATTCGAGTTCGAGGAGTGCCATGGCGGATAGCAGCAACTCTGACCTGTCAAGAAGGCCTCGTGCTTTGGAGCTCAGGCGATTGACTTTGCCCGCGGCAAGCCAAAGAACGACGTGAGTGTCGAGATAGGCAATCAAAGGCCAGCCCAATCCTTCTCCCACTCCTTTTCCATCTCGGTCAGCCACTCAGCCTTGAAGGCAGGATCGTTTATATCGAAGTTCGGGTCGACCATCACCTCCATGGGCGTGATCCGGCTAAGTCGGCTGGCGGGCCGGTCTTCGGGAACGATTTTGAGGCGGCGGCCTTTGTGGGTGAACCAGACCTCGCCGCCGTCGAGCGCCTGGTTGGCGAGCGTGAATATCTCGCGGCGGAATTGGGTGATGGAGACTTCCATGAACACATTGTACCACTATGTACGCCAAAGGCTGTACGTTCCGTACGCTATTCCTGCAGGTTACCCCTGTGCAAGCTGCCGTAACAGCGCCTACAATGTTCAAAAGTATGGCCAAAGCAAAGAACAAGTCGTTTGAGGTGGCCTGCCCGGATTGTGGGGCAATGCTGGTGATCGATGCGGCAACGGGGCTGGTGATTAGTCATACGCCGGCGCCGCGCAAGCGGATGTTTGAGGACCTGGAGACGGCAGCCCAGGCCATGCGCGAGCAGAACGAGCGCAAGGAATCGCTCTTCAGGCAGTCGATTGAAGCCGAGAAGAACAAGGAAGACCTGTTCGAAAAGAAGTTCGCCGAGGCACTGCGCAAGGCCAAGGATGCTCCCGAGGGCAAACCGTTGCGCGAGTTCGATTTGGACTGACGGCTCGATTGCGGGCGCAGAAAGCTGTTTTGCTTTGCCCGCTGCGCGCCGATTCGCGCGATACTGGATATGCCGCTTCCTGGGACCAAGGTCCGGGACGGAAGGAGAAACCATGGTGGTTGTGCCGCTTGCCAAAGAACCGAAGAATCTCTCGTCGCGGCCCTGCGCTGGGCCTGCCGAAGGCAAGAGTTGGACTGGCTATGCCGCGGGTGGCACCCTGATTGTGGGGGGACTGCTGCTGTTGACGGGGAAGCGCCGCGCCGGCACCGTAGCGGCCGCCTCGGGCGCGGCTTTGGCGCTGCTGGATCAGCAAGACGTTCTCCGCGCCTGGTGGCAGGCTCTGCCCGGACATATCGATGCAGTGCAAAACGTGCTCAACAAGGTGCAGGACGCGGTGAACGATGTAGCGGAGAAGCACGAAAAGCTGGCGCGGATTCTGGCAAAGTAACCGCCTTCCCGCGCTGCGAGTGTCCTGTCTCTTACGTTCGAATCATCACTCCGGGTGGGTGAAAAGCAGCCTCTTCGCTCACCACCCCCGAACTGAAATGCGTTCGGGGCCCCATTTCCCGGAATGACGACCGCACCCGGATTAGGAATTTTGGAGACAGGACACTAGCGCGCCGTGTCCAAGCCCAGCACGCGCCGGTTCAACGCGGCGTCTGCGCCCACTCCGGCAAAATCGTCGAACGCGCGGTCGGTTACGCGAAGAATATGCCCGCGAATGAAAGCCGCTCCGAGGCGCGCGCCGTCCTCCGAATTCTGAATGCAGTCTTCCCACTCGAGCACGGCCCAGCCGGGATAGTTGAACTGCGCCAGCTTGCTGAAGATCGCGCCGAAATCGACCTGCCCATCGCCCAGCGAGCGGAATCTTCCCGGCCGTTCCAGCCAGCCCTGATAGCCGCCATAGACGCCGCTTTTGCCATTCGGGCGGAACTCCGCGTCTTTCACATGGAAGGCGCGAATCAGAGCGTGATAGTTGTCAATAAACTGCAAGCAGTCGAGTTGCTGCAAGACCATGTGGCTGGGATCGAAGAGGATGCAGGCGCGGGGATGGTCACCAGCCGCCTCGCGAAACCTCTCGAAGGTGACGCCGTCGTGCAGGTCTTCGCCAGGATGCAACTCATAGCACACATCCACGCCGGCATCGTCGAAGGCATTGAGGATCGGAATCCAGCGGGCTGCCAACTCAGCGAAGGCTTCTTCAATGAGTCCCTGTGGGCGTTGCGGCCAAGGGTAAAAGAAGGGCCAGGCCAGCGCGCCGGAGAACGTGGCGTGCGCGGTGAGGCCCAGGTTGCGGCTGGCCTTGGCGGCAAGCAACATCTGTCCGCGAGCCCAGGCGCGGCGGGCCGGCTCGTTGCCGCGCAGCGCGGCGGGTGCGAAGCCGTCGAAGAGTTGGGTGTAAGCGGGATGCACGGCGATGAGCTGCCCTTCGAGATGGGTAGACAACTCGGAGATCTCAAGGCCTGCTTCGGCGAGAATGCCGCGCACTTCGTCGCAGTACGCCTGGCTCTCGGCCGCCTTGGCGAGATCGAAGAGGCCGGGATTACCGCACGGCACCTGGACGGCGGTGAAGCCGAGGCCGGCTGCCCAGGCGGCAATCGCCGGCAGAGAGTTGAAGGGGGCCCGATCGCCGATGTACTGCGCAAGAAAGATTCCGGGACCTTTGAGCGTCTTCATTCGTTCACCTCATCGGGCATGCACGGCGCGAATCGAGGGGCCAGGTTAGAGAAACATGGTCCGATACAGCGTATCGCGCTGCACGGGCTTGAAACCGGCGTCGCGGATAATGCGGCGGAGCTCTTCTTCAGTGGTGCAGTTCGACGTGCCCGCGGCCTTAACGACGTTCTCTTCGAGCATCACCGAGCCTACATCGTTGCCGCCGAAGTGGAGGCCTAACTCCAGCACCTTCAATCCTTGCGTGACCCAGCTTGCCTGGACGTTCTCAATGTTATCGAGATAAAGCCGGGAAATCGCCAGCACCTTTAAGTACTCCACGCTGGTAGCTTCTTCCCAGCCGCGGCCGCCGAGGGCGGTGTGGCCAGGCTGGAAGCTCCAAGGGATGAAGGCCGTGAACCCGCCGGTCTCATCCTGCAGACGGCGCACCACTTCAAAGTGGTTGATGCGCTGCTCGAAGGTTTCGCCCACGCCGAACATCATGGTGGCCGTGGTTCTCATGCCGAGCTGGTGGGCGGCGCGGTGGACGCTGACCCAGTCCTCGGTGTTGCACTTGATGCGGGCAATGCGCTGGCGCACGTCGTCGTCCAGAATCTCCGCGCCGCCTCCGGGAATCGAGTCCAAGCCGGCGTCGCGCAGCCGGACGATGGTTTCGCGCAGGCCGATCTCGCTGTACTTGGCGATGGCCAGCACCTCGGACGCGGTGAGGCAATGCAGCCAGATTTGCGGGAAGCGTTGCTTGATGCCGCTGAAGAGGCGCTCGAACCAATCGATTTTCAGATCGGGATGAATGCCGCCCTGCATCAGCACGCCCGTGCCGCCCATCTCGAGCGTCTCGGCGATCTTGTCATAGATGACATCGAAGTCGAGAATGTAGCCTTCTTCCGAGCGGGGTCCTTTGAGCGGCCGGTAGAAGGCGCAGAAGGTGCAGTACTCGGTGCAGAAGTTGGTGTAGTTGATGTTGCGGTCGATGATGTAGGTGACCACGCCCTCGGGGTGCAGGCGGCGGCGCACGGCATCCGCCTCAAAACCCAGGCCGATCAGGTCGGGGGAGTGGAAAAAGTCGAGGGCCTGTTGGCGGGACAGTCGCGCGGTCTGGGGCATATTGTCGATTCTAGCAACTCGGCGATTGCGGGGCGAATCGTCTCCATCTTGGAGCCAGCGCAATTGCATGAAAGTGAAGTTCGGGTTGTTTGGATTGAAAGGGCACGGCTTCAGAGCCTTCCCTCAGCGAAGTCGAAGGGTGGCGATTCCTGGGTCTAGAAATGTACCGGCTTTAGCCCTGGATTCTTCTGGCGCATTCGCAGCATGGCCAAAGTCTTGTCCCTTCGAAGGCCCTTCCCTCCCGCGCACAACCTTGATGCGGCTTCCCTAATCCCGGAGCGGTTCTGAGGGCTGACCGCCGGGTTTTCGAAAAAGAAACAACCCACGCCGCCGCAGTGGGGCGCCTTGTGTGCGTTCCAGGTTGGAGGCCGTCGAGACGCCGCTGAAGAGAACGAGGAAATCCCAGAACGCCCGCAGCATGCCTTTTCTGTTTTTGTTGGCCATGGAGAATACCCTCTTTGATTGCGCTTGGCCTTGCGTCTACCTTGATTCATTGGATCGGCTAGGAGCGTATCTGGTTGCAGGATTCTTCTTTGGTCTCCAGCGGCGTCCATTCGCGGCTATTGGCCTGAATCCGGTTTGGGTGCGGGCTTAGCTGCCGGGCGGGGCTTTTTCGCCGGGCTGGAGACGCCAAAGCTCATCAGCAGAAAGCCAAAACCCTTGCGTAGCGAGTCGAGCACACTCATGGTTCCTATCCTTTCGCAAACTAGATGCGGCCCATCGCGGCCCAGTTTTGGCTATTTCGTTTCAGGAGCGCTGTCCGCGGGGTGCGCGGGCTTCGTGTCTTTGCGAAGAATGACCAGAGCGGCGGGAGGCAGCGGCTTGTCGGCGTTGGACAGCAAGACGCTGACCTGCCACATCTCATTTTCGGTAAGAACCTGTTGATAGGCGGGCATGCCGGTCAGTCGGATGCCGTTGGCCACCTTCCAGTAGGTCTCGGCGGGCGGGTCGTCGCTCACCCCGACCACGGCGTTGTTGTGATGCTTTTCCCAGAGCGGCGGGGCATCGGGGAACATGCGTGCGCCCAGGGAAGAAGGCTGTCCGTGGTACCCATGGCAAACAGCGCACTGGTCGCGGTAGACTTCCGCGCCGGCCACCAGGTTAGCCTCATCGGCCAGGACGGGCGAGGCTTTTCCCAGTTCGCGGTCGATGCGCGCGCTGAGCAGAAGACTCGCAATCTGTCTCTCCTGGGGCAGTGGCTTGTCGGCCACGGCCACCGGCGGGTGGCCAAACCGAAACCAGCCCAGCACAAAGATGGGAACCAGCAAGACTCCGACGACAATACCGAGCAGGATACGGCCCATAACCGAAACGCCTCCGTTGCCCTCCATGGTAGTGGATTTGGCCGCTTTGTGCGTCTGCCAAGCCTAGTGATTTCTTAATAAACACAAAGATTTACTGGACAAGATGTGGCGGAGTTTGCCACTGTTTTGCCAGCGCCAAAGCGGCGGGAACCGGCAGCGGTCATGCCCATACGGCACGCAAGGAGGCCTCTAATGGCAGATCATTCAATGATGAAACTGGGCCGCAAGGCTATCAAAACCGATTCGCGCACCCTGGCTCTGGCCAAGTATCTGACTCCCAAGATGCCCGCGCCTCCACGCAAGGTCGATTGGACCAAGGGCATTACCTCGTGGGGCAAGATGCTGAACGACAAATTGGGCGACTGCACCATTGCCGGTGTCGGGCACGCCGTGCAGGTGTGGACGGCCAATACCGGAAAAATGAAGACCGTCCCGGACGCCGTCGTCCAGAGATACTACGCGAAGTGGGACGGCTACATTCCCGGCAAGCCAAAAACCGATACGGGCGGCTCGGAACTCGATGTTTTGAACGGCTGGAAGAAGCAGGGGTTTGCCGGCAACAAGCTGCTGGCGTTTGCCGATCCCAAGCTGGTCAACCTGGACGAGATTCGGCAGTCGATCGCTTTGTTTGGTGGTGTTTACGTCGGGTTGGCGCTCCCGCTCACCGCAAAGACCCAGGACGTGTGGGACGTGGCGCCCCGGGGCGGGGCCAATGCCAAGCCAGGCAGTTGGGGCGGCCACTGTGTCTATATCCCCAAATACGACCAGAACAGCTTCACCTGCATCACCTGGGGCGAACTGAAGGTGATGACCGTGGCGTTCTGGAAGAAGTATGCCGACGAAGCGCACACCCTGCTCTGCCAGGACTGGCTCACTGCCAAAGGTGCGCCGAGTGGATTCGACCAAGCACAATTACAGGCCGATTTGAAGGCCATCAAGTAGCGCAGTTGGGGGCATTTTCGCTTTCCCGGCGCGCAAAGCGAAGCAGCGTCGCCCACAAGGCTCCCCCCAGGTGGTTTAATACCTATTGGGGGGAGCCCTGCCTCGAGCGGCAGCGAGCTTTCGCACTCCCTTGGAGGAAACCCGAAACCGATGTCTTCATTTCGCCGTCTTGCCCTATTGCTGGCGCTAGGTCTGCCAGCCATGAACACCCTTCAGGCTCAGAGTTCGAGCAGCAACCCCGCACCTCCGGCACCGGATCAGGCGCAGCCCGCCGCCCAATCGCCGCAGACCATGAGTGTGCAGGCGCGCATCAAGGCCCGGCGGGAGAAGCGCCGCGCCCAAGCCATCCATGATGTCTACGGACATCTCTATGAAGCGTATGTTGGCGCCGGTTATCTGCGCTTCACGCCTGGCTCGACGCTGCAGCGCGTCAACGAGTACAACTGGAATGTTGGATTTACCCGCTACTATAGCGAGCGCATGGGCATCACCGTGGATGGCCGCGGCTATTACGGCACGCCATTTATCGAGCCCAAGCCCAACAACCAGAACGTCACCAAGCCGACCATCAGCGAATACGCCGCGATGATTGGACCCACCTACCGCTTCTATGAGCAGCCCAAGTTTTCCATCTCAGGTCGCGTGCTGGGCGGCTATGCGTATGGCAATTTCTCAGGAGACATCGGCGGCAATACCGCGCTCGCCACTTACCTGGGGCTCTATCCGAACAGTTCTACCTATGCCGCCAGCGCCGCTGTCATCGCCGAGTACAACATCAGCCCTCACGTGGGACTGCGCGTGGCGCCGGAATATTTCCTGAGCGGCTTTGGCTCGACCACGCAGAACAACCTGGGATACACCGGCGGGCTTGTGGTTCGCTTCGGTAAGCAGTAGACGGACGGGAAACCGCATCGAAGGTCAGCCGATCGGGATCGACCGCTTCGAACCTGGCTAGGTCATTCATCTTTTTCTTTGCTTCGTCTGGCGCGGCTTTGGCCGCGCCATTTGTTTAAGGGTGCGGGAATCTGCATTTGCGCGCAGCCCAAACCTCTCGCCTCATCTTTTGTCTCCGAAGTCTGCATCAAAAACCGGGCCGGGAGAAAAGCAGATTCTTCGCTCAACACTCCCGAACTGAAATGCGCTCGGGGCCCCACTCGTTCAGAATGATAGCCGCAGTTTTGTTACGGACTTTGGGGACAGGACACTAGGTTGCTATCACAGCCGCCTGGCTCGGCGCGGCGGTCAGCATGGGGTTGTCGGGAAGGAAGAGCTGGAATACCGTTCCGGATGTTTTCCCTCCGGTTGCCGCCCGGCTGCGCACCCTCACCGTCCCCCGGTGTTTTCCGATGATCTCATGGCTTACCCAAAGGCCCAACCCGGTTCCGGTCACTTCCTTGGTGGTGAAGAAGGCCTCGAAGATGCGCTCGCGCACAGCCGGCTCCATGCCTGCTCCGGAATCGGCGATCGTGAAACGAACGCCTTTTTGTTCGGGGTTCTTCCAGTTGCGCGAAGGGCGCGCTCGCACCGCCAGCTGTCCGCCGGCACTGGAGGCGTCGATGGCGTTGCCCACCAGATTGGCGAAGACCTGCCGCACCTCCCCGGCGAAGCAGAATAACTCCATTTGCGGGTCATAGTCCTTCACGACGTGGATATCCAGGCCGTTCAGCTTGCCCTGGTAGAGGCCAAGCACGGAATCGAGCAACTCGGCCATATCGGCGCGGGTGGGCAGGGTGGACTGACGGTAAAACCGCAGCGTCTGCTGGGTTATCTCGGAGATGCGATGGGCTTCGTGCTCCGCCATGGAGACGTAGTTGAGGGCAGGGTCTTGCAGATTGCAGAAGTTGCGCAACAGAAAGAGAAGATTGGTGATGGCTTCCAGGGGGTTATTGATCTCGTGCGCGATGGAAGCGGCGAGCCTGCCTGTGGCAGCCAGTTTCTCTGTTCTGCGCAGGGCCTCCTCACTGCGTTTGCGGGCGCTGGCGTCCAGGACGATGACGCCCACCCAGCGCACTTGCCGGGCAGTGGGCCGCACCGGGTATGCACTTGCCAGCCAGGTATGAGGCTGGTTGGGTTTGCCGCTGGGGCAATTCAGTTCCAGATCGCGCACCGGTTCTTCATGGGCGAAGACGCACAGCACAGCGTCCTCGAACTGCTGGGCAAGCGGTTGGGGCATCAATTCGGGAAGGCTTCGGCCCAGGTGCCGGTCCAGCGGGACTCCGGTCATCCCCGCGAATACCTGGTTCACGCGCACAAAGCGGCAGGAGCGGTCAAAAAAAGCGAGCCCGATGGGGGCGTTGGCTAGCATCGAATCCAGCAGCGAGAGCGTGTTGTTGAGCCCCTGCCTCTGTTCCTCAAGTGAGGCAGCCATGCCGTTGAATGCCTCAATCAGGTCGCCAATTTCGTTGTGTACGGCGACTGGAAGAGGGAAGTTACCGCCGCTTTCGGGCGAACTCATCAAGGCGCGCGTGCCTCGTCGCAGTGTGGCCAGCGGCCGGGAGATGGAACTCGCCAGCCAAAGCACCAGAAGCGCCGAAGCTCCGATCCAGATGATGCCGAAGAGGAGCGTGCCGCGCAGAACGGTACTGAGCGGCGCATGGTCCCAGTCCAGGTCCGTCTCCACCCAGGCATAGCCGCGCAGCACCCCATTTACGTAAATGGCGTTCACACCCTCCCAGTGGTCGCCGTCCAACGAGAATACCCGAGGCTCTTCGCCGCGCAGAAGCGGAATCTGAGCGCGTTCCAAGGGGGTTAGCGGTATGCCGCGCCCTTCTCCCTCGCTGGCAAATAGCACGCTACCGGCCGGATCGGAGATCTTGGCGATGGACACATCCGGTGCATCGGCCATCATCTTCACCAATTGGGCAACCGCGGCTGATTTTTGCTGTAGTAAATCCTCTCTGACTTCCAACGCCATGGAGGTGGCGTGGTGGGCCATTCTCTGTTGGGCGCGCCGATGCACATCCTGCGCTTGCTGGCGGGTCAGCAGCACCGCAAAAAGCACGACGGAAAGCGCCTCCAGCAGCACGACGCCGGCCAGCATCTGCCCTCGAATCGAACGCGGCCACCAGCGAATCGTCAACTTTCATCCTCCGGGAAAATGTGTGCCCCAGTGTAACGGATTCGCGTCCTATCGGGAATCCCCGGTTTCACTTCGCTGTCAACGCGCGGGCAATCTGCTTTCCATGAAAGCGCCCGTTCTCAATGAAGATATCGTTGGTCCGCGAGCCTGCCACGATCACCCCGGCCAGATAGATGCCGGGGACATTGCTCTCCAGCGTCTCCGCATCGCAAACCGGCAGCCGGTCGGGCCCCTCGAAGCGCACCCCCAGCTCCTCAAGGAAGTCGAAGTCCGGATGGTAGCCGGTCATGGCGAAGACGAAGTCGTTCTTGAGCGTCTGGCGGCTGTCGGGTGTCTCGATTACTACTGTGTCTGGGGTGATTTCCACCACCTTGGAGCAGAAATAGGCCTTGATCTCGCCATTCTTGATCCGGTTTTCGATATCCGGCTTGATCCAGTACTTCACATGCGGCTGAATCCCCGGACCGCGGTAGACCAGCGTCACCCTCGCGCCGCTCCGCCACAATTCCAAGGCAGCGATGGCTGCCGAGTTCTTGCCGCCGATCACGGTAACGTCCATCTCAAAGTAGGGGTGGGGGTCGTTGTAGTAGTGGTGTACCTTACTCAACCTCTCGCCGGGAATGTTCATGAGGTTGGGCAGGTCGTAGTAGCCGGTCGAGAGGGCCAGCTTGCGGGTCTCAATGGTTTCCGGTCTGCCGAAGCGGTCCTCTGTATGCACGGTAAAGGCCCCGACCACGCCAGTTACGCGCATTACGCGGTGGTACTGACGAACATCCAGTTTGAAATGGGCTGCGACCTGGCGGTAGTAGTGCAACGCTTCATCGCGAGTGGGCTTGGCATTGGGGCTCGGAAAGGGAATGCCGCCGATTTCCAGCAGTTCAGAGGTGGTGAAAAAGGTCATGTGCGCCGGATAGTGAAACAGGGAGTTGCACACGCACCCCTTGTCCACCACAACCGCGCGAAAGCCAGCCTTTTGGGCCTCGATGGCGCAGGCTAGGCCGGTAGGCCCGGCTCCCACCACCAGGAGATCGAAGACGCCGTCAGGCGTCGCAGTTGTTTCGAGATTTGACTCGTTCATGGCTCTAGCTTAGGGCATGGGAGAGAGCTGTGTGTGTGCGGAGCTTCGTGGCGTAGTGGGGCAATGCGCGTGCAAGGAAAAACTCCCTGGGCAACGATGGCGAAGATCAGGGAAAGAGTGCAGTGGACCGAGGAAGACTCAGTCCAGGGCGCTCCAGAAGCCCATTGCTGGGTGATTGCGTGCAGGTTGTGAAGCAGGCAGAACAACTGATTTGAAGGGGCGTGGTTTCAGAGCCAGCCCTGAGCGAAGTCTAACGGCGCCGGTTTCGAGCCCAAAATCCCTCGGCTTTACAGTTTGCGGTAAGACCCGGGACGACAGCCGAATATGCCGAATAGCACCCCGCAGGGCTGAAGCCCGTATGTATTATCAATCAGTTACTGCACGACCGAAGTCGTGCGCCGTTACAAAGCCTGCGCTGGTGGGAGGATTTCCGCAGGCTTTTTAGCCGCCTAGGGATGTCTTTCGGCGATTTAGAATGATTCCTCAGGCGGCTAAAGCCCGGGTTCTTTGCGCGCATTTGCGGCAAGCGACCCAGAGGGTACCCTTTCAAGAGCCTTTTTCCTGTTCTCGGAATCTTCGTGCGATTGCCAAGTGAAGAATATCCTCCGCGACCGGTCAGCGCAGGAAGATGTGCTTGCGCTGCCATGCAGGGAGCGGATCGCTCCGGCGTTCACCAACTCCAGCGGAGATGCGCTGGCTTCGGCCAAAGGCATTTGGCCTTCACTCAAGAGAGAGGTGCGTATGCGATTTCTCCAAAGCTACGGCAACCGCGCGCGGCGCGTCTATCTCCTGGTTGCAATCGCTTTGCTCCTGGGTGCGATCTGCCCAGAATATGCTCAGGCAAAGGCCAACCTCGTTGTCTCTGCGGCAGCCAGCTTGAAGGAAGCCCTACTCGATGCAGAAGCTTCCTACTCGCAGGGGCATGCCGATGTCGGATTCAGCAACAACTTCGGCTCCTCGGGAACACTTGCCGCCCAGATCGACCAGGGCGCGCCGGTGGATGTGTTTCTTTCGGCATCCGCCAAACAAATGGACGATTTGACCGCAAAGAGCCTGGTCGTGAGTGAGACGCGCCGCAATCTGTTGAGCAATACGCTTGTACTCATTGCGCAGCTCGACTCAGCACTCAAGGACTTCCAGGGCCTCACCGCGAAATCGATCCGCACGATTGCTTTTGGCGACCCGGCAAGCGTACCTGCAGGTCAATATGGGCGTCAGACGCTCCAGACTCTTCACCTATGGGACAGCCTCGATGGGAAGCTGGTTTTGGCAAAGGATGTTCGTCAGGTTCTGACGTATGTTGAAACCGGAAACGCGGATGCCGGCATTGTGTATGCCACAGACGCGCATTCTTCAACCAAGGTACGCGTGGTAGCCACCGCTCCAGAGTCCTCACACGATCCGATCCTGTACCCCGTAGCGGTCATCAAAGGGAGCCGAAATGAAGATGCGGCGCGTGCCTTCGTAAAGTACCTGAGCAGCTCGTCCGCGCTATCGATCTTCAGGAAGCACGGGTTCATGCTTGCGCCGCAGTAACTCTGCCCTTGGCCGTTCCGGTTGAGGGGCGCCATCGGACCTTCGTTCGGATGGTGCGGCCCGGGAGCAGGACCTCGAACTGGTTCGACACCATTCCTCACTTTCCGGCGTAGACCGCCACGATGGAAATCGGACCGCGAAAGATTCCACGAGTTGGGCGGGAGCAGGCAATGCAGATCTGAATCTGATCAATTCCGCGGAGTTACAAAGGCAACGCAGCGTCGAATCACTCGATAGCCGTGGAAACCGAAGTTTCATATGCCGTCCGTTCTTCCAGCATCAATATCCGCTCCGGGTCAAAGCCGATTCGCCAAGGCTGGGGCTGGGCACTGAGCACGCGCCAAAGGTCCTTGGGAATGTCGGCTTGCACATGAGGGAGATCGCCCGGTTGCGGCGCGGCGTGGAGCCGCAGATAGAGCGTCACTTCATGCGGCGCTTCACTGGTTCCAACAAGCCAGCACGAGAAGGTGTTCTCGCCTTCACAACCAAGCAGCGCTATCTGATGCGAACGTACGCCAAGATGGGTCAACGCATCGGGCACGTGCTGTGCAACTCGCAGTTGGCAGTTCCAGGTATCCACGGCAACTCGATCCGCGGCGATGCGCCGCGCGGGCACGATGTTCTTGCAGCCAGTGAGGCGCGCCGCGGCAACCGTGCGCGGGTTCTCGAAGAGCCGATGCTTCGGGCCGCTGGCAATCACCCTGCCTCGATCGAGGACGAGAAGCTCCGTGCAAAAGCGGAAGGCTTCTTCCATGTCGTGCGTGACGAAGATTACGGCGCCGTTGTAGTCCGCCAGGGTCTCGCGCAACTGCTCTTCCATTTGCCGTCGCAGGTGCGGGTCGAGCGCCGCAAAGGGTTCATCGAAGAGCAGCGCTTCGGGCTCGATGGCCATGCATCTTGCGATCGCCACGCGCTGCCGCTGCCCGCCCGAAATCTCCGCCGGATAGCGGTTGGCGAGTTCGGCAATATGCATTCGGTCCAGTTGCCGGCTGACGCGCAATCGACGGTCCTCGCTAGATAATGCGCCTAGTCCAAAACCGATGTTTTCAGCTACCGTCATGCGCGGAAACAAAGCGTAGTCCTGAAAGACAACACCAATCCTGCGGCGGGCGGCCTGGATGTTTTGTCCCGCGGCGCCGTCGTACAAGACCCGCCCGTTCAGCGCAATACGCCCATGGTCGGGTTTGACAATGCCGGCAATGATTCGCAGGGTCATGGTCTTGCCGGCGCCTGAGGCGCCAAGGAGGCCAACCGCACCCTTACCTGCAATGAACTGAACATTCAGGTTGAACGGGTCCAGCGATTTTTCAATGCGTATCTCCAGCTTGAAGTCTGGCTTTGGCTCCGCCGCTACAAATGGGGAAAACGAGGCCAAATCCGGCTCCGGAGTGGAAGCCCATTGAGGATTCTCCGCGAATGCGGGAGCCTTCTTTGTCTTCCACTCCCAGTGGAGCAAACGGATGATCGCCAATGACAAGACGACAATGAGAATCACCCAAAAGAAGGCACTCCCCATTTCCCCGCTCGCGGCGGCAGAAAAGATGGCCATCGGCATGGTCTGTGTGCGGCCGGGAATGTTGCCCGCCAGCATCAGCGTGGCGCCGAATTCCCCGAGCGCGCGCGCAAAGGCCAGTACGGTCCCAGCCAGCACTCCGGGCGCAGCCATGGGCAATAGCACACGCCGGAAGATTCTGCTTTCCGATGCGCCCAGCGTTCGCGCGGCATCCAGAAGATTCGGATTCACCTGCTCAAACGCGCCCAGAGTGGTTCGATACATCAGCGGAAACGCGACTACGGTGGCGGCGATCACGGTTGCCGGCCAGGAAAAGACAATGACGATGCCGATCTGTTCCAGGGCGTGGCCGATGAAGCTGCGCCGGCCCAGAAGCACGAGAAGAAAGAAGCCGACGACGGTGGGGGGCAGCACCAGGGGAAGTGTCAGGATGCCGTCAACCCAACCGCGAAAGCTGCCACGCATGCTGTACATCCGCCAGGCGGCGTACATTCCTAGAAGGAACGTGACTGCCGTGGCCACACACGTGGTGGCCAGCGAGATCAGCAGCGGTGATGGGTCGATTGGGAACGTCAAGGTGTGGCCATTGTAAATCGGAATTCTCAAACCCATGCAATCTGCCCCGCAACAACCCCAAGGCCGGGTTCCAATCGGAAGCATGGGCCCGATTTTGGGCAAGTTCTGCCGCCATTAGAGGCCCCCGGGGGACGCATTGGATGCTCTAATCCATCCCCCGGGGGCCAAAGCCCAGGAGCTTTCTGGCAGTTTCCCGGGCCCCTTCGGCGATGCTCAGGGCAGGATTTAAAGCCGTGCCCTTTCAAGAAAGATCAACGGTTCAGATGCGACTGCCGTGGGTGATCGAGCATCAAAGTTGCAATCGGCCTATCGATCCCTCTAGACTTATGATGTCTGCCAAGGGATGCGTATACTCGTTGCCGTGAAGTGCGGAGTTGGCGTGAGGTTTCTGCGAATATGGCAGGTAGCGGGCGCCCGGGAGATGCAGCCGGTGACGGCCCGGTTCGTGACAAGTGCGGAAGTGGTGAAATGGCAAACACACTAGCCTTAGGAGCTAGCGCCCAAAAGGCTTGCGGGTTCAAGTCCCGCCTTCCGCACCAAAAACAAAACAGAGAGTCTTAAGTAGGTCAACCTGAAGCGGCTCCTCGCCGTTTTTGGAGAGCTGCAAGGATTTCTGCAGCGACCATCGGGTCTTCGCACGATGCCTGCGAAGATGAACAATAGGCCCCCATCCCTATTCGTCTCCTCCTCGCCTTCTTCTCTGCCTAGAACGCCGCGCCTAAACGCGAATATGCCCCGGATTTTGCGGGGCTCCGCTGACTTGGTGACTTCCTCTCGTACCGCGAATCGACGTCGCGCGCGGAGAGGGTTGGAATATGTGGTTTGGGCCAGCATTCTGAACGTCTTTCCCTTCAACGCCGAAGAAGTGCAACGCCCCGCGCCCCGGCAAATTCTCTCGATTGCAGGTAGTGGAAGGCTGGGATGGCAGGAGACTGCGGCCAACGCGCTCAGGTTGAAACCGCAAAGTGCCGCTGCAAGGCGATCATCGATCCTTGCCTGCGTGGCCGCAGTTTCACGGGCCAGCAGGACGAAGCGGTTGCTGGCGTAGCGGTCCACAACCGCATGCTGCACACGTGACACCCAGACTCCGCCCACCGTCTGAAGATCGCTGCGTGAATGAGTTTTGAAGGGGAAAGATCGAGCCTCGCTCGATCCGCGCCACAACGCTCGTCTAAGCTAGGCCGATATTCTGGCGAGCCACAAGCGCAGAGCGAAATACTCCCCGTCCACAGTCCTCTCGGTGGTGAGCGGTTCGATACAGTATGCATTCCCAATGCTCCTAAATACGTTTGTATGCACTCGAATGGGTGCACAGCAGAGGTCCGATCCCAGCGTGTGCTTAGGTCCTAACCGCTCGGTCGAAGTATGGATATTCAAAACGACTTCCAGGCAGACGCGCCTGGGCACCACTGTGCAGTAACCCGGGAGTTGCGGGCGCACAGAACTTAGCCCTGTGGGCGAATGGCCCGGTTGAATGAACGCATCCGCCTTACAGGAGACCATCATGCAACCGATGAATTCCAAGAGTTCGACGAACGCGGCCGTGAAGCCAGGACAATATCTGTCAGGCACGATTGGCTGGTGTTGTTGTGTGCTGTTGCTGTTTGTCTTCTCCACATTGCCTGTTCACGCGCACTTCGGCGCCAGCATATCAGGAACAGTCATCGATCCAAGCAGGGCCGCGATACCCGGCGCCGCCGTCACGCTCAGCAATGCAGCAACACAGCAGATGCAGACGACGACGACAAATGCCACGGGTCTCTATCACTTTGTCGAGCTTCCGCCGGGACATTACTCGGTCGCAGTCACGGCAACCGGGTTCAAGAAGAATAACCTTACCGACGTTGTGCTGGCCGCCGAGACGCCTCGCGATGTTGAGGTGATGCTTCAGCCTGGGGGAGTTACGGAGACCGTGGAGGTGCGTGGTGACGAAGTGCCGCTGCTGGAGGTTTCCGACGCGAACATTGGCACCATGATCGACAGCGAGCAGATCCAGCGGTTACCCAACACCAAGCAGCCGGTGAGCGATCTCTATTCTCTTGAAGTGCAGTATCAATTGCCTTGCAATTTTGTCGGCACGCTGGGCTATACAGGGAGCGTTGGCCGCCATTTTGCACGGCTGGTCAATCAGAACTTCATTTTCTCGCAGTGCTATCCGGCAACCACAAACTGCGGCGCCGCAACTTCGCTTACCCCTGTCAATGCCGCATATTTCGCGCAGACAGACTCCAACCAGTCCTATAACGCGCTCAACGTTAACCTGACTCGCCATGTGGCCAGCGGCCTCTTCTTCTCTGCGTATTACACCTACTCGAAGTCTCTCGACCAGGTGTCGCACGGGGATGCCGCCGATTCCAATGCGAACCAGACCAATCCCGCCAACAACGCCACGGAATGGGGTCCGTCCGATTACGATGTGCGTCAGCGCATCACGGTCACAGGCGTGAAGAAGTCCCGCATGTGCATTCCAGCAACGGCTTGGTGAAGGCGGCCGCCAATGGTTGGCAGATCAATGGCGTAATGACCAATCACACCGCATTTCCCTGGACGCCTGTGACTTGGAATTTCCAGACGAGCCCCCTGGTTACAGGCGCGAATGTGGTTGGCCCGACGCGGCCGCTAGCCTACTACGGCGGAGCCGGATCGAGCTGCTCCAACAGCGCCCTGGAGTCAGGGTCCAACTTCACCAAGGACGGCACCGCCTACTTCAACATCACGGCGCCCACCAGCGTAAATGCTCCAGCCTACACGCCGGGGATCGGCCGCAACAGTTTCCGTGGCCCATGCTATTTCGATACCGACATGAGCTTTGCCAAAGATATTGCGCTCGATCGCTTCGACCGGCACACGCTGTTGCGGTTGCAGCTGAATGATTACAACATCTTCAACATTCTTCAACTGCAGCCGATTACCAACGGCAACGCGGACGGCAATGCCATTATTACCAGCGCGATCTTTGGCGAGTCGCAGAGCGCCAACGCTGGCCGGGTGCTTGAAGTTTCACCCGCATTCAGTTCTGAGTTCAACTGAGCATTTTTGCGAGATGTGCAGACCGGAATTGCTTTGGTCTCCCACCCATTCCGCAGAAATACGCGGAATGGATGGGGCACAGAGGTCTATACCAAAAATGCTCCAACATGCCGCTCCGGATGGATTTGAGTTCCACCCGGAGTGGCATTTCTGCTGGAGTTGGCAGCGCGCCTCATCGTTTCACTGCGGCAGAATCAAGCCGGCAAACCCTGGCCATGGAATCCAGCGCGTTGCATGGCGCGCACGCTCTCGGGGTTGCGCATGAAGGCATCCCAGACGATCCCCGAACGAAGATTCTCGGCCATCAGCACCGAGATGCCCTGATCGATGCCCAGCACATCAGCGTCATACCAATTGGCCGCCGGATGGAAGGCGTCTACAAATCCGTAGCGTCCCCAGGCAAACTTTCCCCATTTCGAGCCCATGGCGCGAACCACCGCGATGCATTCGCCGGGCAGAAACGGCAGTGAGCCCGCCGCAGCGGAAGGCACTACGGTTCCATCGAGCGGACCCTTTGCGGGCGGTCCATCCCAAGCCGTATAACCGTGCGCGTAATCGGACGCCGTAATTCCCCAATACTCGTCGCTGTACCACTTGGGATAGGAGAGGCAGAATGCCTTGTGGGCGCGCGTTGCCTTGATGGAAGGAGAATATGCACATGATTGCGGATCCAGTGTAGACCGCCGCAAATACAGTCATTTCCCCATGCCAGCAAATGGGCCGAATTCTTAGGAGAGACTTCCCCCAGGTGCTCAACTCCAGCTCATTTTGGGCCGTGTATAGCAACCTTCGATTAAGCTCAGGGCAGGCCACGAGTTCGTGCCCTTTCAAAACATAAACCACCATCTGTGTGGCGGAGACCACTAGCACCAGCCTTTGGATACGGCAGCGCAATCGATGGGTTCGAGCCCCTCATTTCTCATCGCCCCTTCCCTCGATGGCATACCGACTTCAAATGGGCATCGTTCGTTGCCGGGTGTCATCCGGCGCCCTTCCGGAGTAATCTGGAAAGACCATGACCCCATCCGTACAGCAGCCCCAAATGATCGTGACCCAATCCCCCGACTACCGCGAGTCCTATGCCAACAGCGTTCAGGTGCGCCCGACCGTGTGGGATTTCCAGCTCGTTTTTGGTTTGGCTACGAGCGACAACCCCGAGCAAGTGACCATTCGCAACCACAATGCCATTATTCTGAGCCCGCAGCAGGCCAAAGCTCTGTGGAATGTGCTGGGGCAAAACCTTGCCCAATACGAACAGGCCTTCGGCACGCTGAATCTGGAACCGCAGAGTCATAACTTTCCCGAAGGCCCCGTCAACTAGGCATCGGCCTCTGGCGGGCCTTGGAAAACTGCCGGGTGGGAGACAAGACCTTCCACCTGTCTTGCCGGGCGCCCAAGAGCCAGTCCGGGCCGGCCGGAGGATCTTGCTTTTGAGACCTGGGAAGGACTGACCTCAACCGGCCGTGCCTCGTGGGAGCAATTCATTGCGCTGGAAAAAACTTATTGAGCCGCCGCTGGACAGGCCGTTCCCCACCTGGAGAATCTTCCCGGTGATCTTTGCAGCGCTTTACGTCAGCCACTTCACCCTGCTGCGCGTTCCCTACTACTGGGATGAGGCAGGCTACTACATTCCTGCCGCCTGGGACTTCTTCCGCACCGGTTCTCTGATTCCCCTCACGACTCTGAGCAACGCCCACCCGCCGCTGCCCAGCATTTACTTGGCGCTCTGCTGGAAGGCTTCAGGGTTCTTGCCTGAAGTGACGCGCGAGTCTGTCTTGCTGGTGGCGTCTTTGGGACTGCTGGCCGTCTGGAAGCTGGCCATGCGCCTGTTGGGCGTACTCTCGGTAGCTTTTTGGACTGTGGCGCTCACTGCCATCTATCCCATCTGGTTTGCCCAGAGTTCGCTGGCCCACGCCGACATCTTTGCCGCCGCCTGCACCCTGTGGGGGCTGGTGTACGCGCTGCCGTCAAGGGAGCGGGAGTGGTTCCACAAGAGCTGGGCGGCCGCACTGTGGTTTGCCGCCGCCGCGTTGTGCAAGGAGACGGCTATCGTCATCCCCCTCACCCTGGCAGCGGTGAGCTTTGTGGAGGGCATCCGCGCCCATTCGCCGGCCCGCTATCGACTCTGGCGCGAAGCGGCCTGGTTTTCCAGCTGCGTGCTGCCCCTGGCGGGCTGGTATGCCTGGCACTACTCGAAGACCGGCTTCCTTTTCGGCAATCCAGAATTCCTGCGCTACAACGCCCAGGCCAATCTGGAGCCGCTGCGGTTTCTAGCCGCCCTGGAGCACCGCATCCTGCACCTGACCGCGCACATGAACCTGTTTGTTCCGGTGTTGATGACCATTGCGGCTCTCTTCCTTAAGCCTCGGCCGGATGCCGATGGTCACCATCGCTCGACGATCGGAACTCCCGCCCTGCGGCGGATATTTCTGCTTCTGGCGGTCAATGCGCTGCTGTTCAGCGTTCTGGGCGGAGCGCTGCTCACCCGCTACCTGCTGCCCATGTACCCGCTGGTGCTGCTGGTGGCTGTGGCCACGTTTTACCGCCGGGTTCCGCTTTGGCCCGTTTTGGCGCTCTTTTCCGCAGTGGCGTTTGTGCTGGGCCTGTTTATCAATCCGCCTTACGGATTTGCCCCGGAAGACAACCTTTCCTACGCCCGCGTGGTCCGGCTCCATCTGGCCGGTATAGCCCAGCTCAATAAGAGTGGCCCCGGCGCAACGGTTCTGACCGCCTGGCCCATGAGCGACGAGCTGACCCGCCCCGAACTGGGCTACCTGAAGCAGCCCTACGAAGTTCGCCAGATTGCGGATTTCACCGAGGACCAGATCGCGCGCGCCGCCCAAGAACCGGAAAAGTACTCGGCAGCGCTGGTCTTTTCAACCAAGTACGACCCGCAGTCGCCGGTCTTCACTTTGGGGCAGGGAAGCAGAGCGGCGGACGAGCGCTATTTCGACCTGCACCACGATTTGCCGCCCGAAGCCATTGCCGCGAAACTTCACGGGAACCTGGTGTGGAAGAAGGACGACCAGGGAATGTGGATTGCGCTGATTCGCTTCAACCGCCAGTTTGAGGCGCGGCTTCAGCGGGGGAGATTCCCGGTTGGTTTTGAGTAGCTCAAAAAGAGCCCGGGAAGCTTCGAAAGCGGCTCCTCACAGGTGGATTGAGTGAATCTTCGTTATGGTCTTGGCGTGCAACGAATGGTGGCGGCAGGTGAGCAATGCCAGAGAAGGGCAATCGAGAAGACGATCAAGACCACAGCCTTTCGCATCGGCTGGGAGGAGGAATCGTCCTGGTCGTCCTGCCGGCAATTCTGGTTCTCTCCTCCGTGGCGTTTTTCAAGAATGCTCTGGCTATCCTGCACAGCGATTACGATTGGTGGACGCGGTGCGCGCTCTTTGCTCCTTCCGGCTTGCTGATGTTGCTTGCTGTTTGGCTGGCGGTTCATCCGCTACGCCGGAAATGGAAGACCGGGCGGTTTCTGCTGACGCGCGCAGAGGTGGCGGCGAAGGTTGCCGAGCGGCGCGGCAAGCTTGGCGCGGGCAAGCCGTTCCGGCCACAGGCCGGCTACTGGGCCTTTCCGCTGTTTTTGATTGCGATTTTGCTGGGCCTGGGAATCGCGGCAATTGTGGCAGGAACCTCAATGTGTGGCTGCGACGACAAGGATTCGCGCCGTCTGGCGATCATGCTTTGGCTGTGTGCGGCCATCCTGCTCATTCTTCCAGGCTGGTTTATCTTCAAGACCATCCGGCGCAAGGTGAAGACGGGCAGCGTGCTTCCTTCGCAGGAGGAACTGAACAGGTCGTTTTCTCGTTGCGGAAAAGTTGGGTCCCTTCGGCTAAGAATTGCAGCGGCGGCGATGTGGTGGCTGGTCGCAATCATGTGGACGGTTACGTCGATGAGAGGCCATCATGCAGACAGATTGGGCTTGGGTTGGGTGACGGCTGTCTTCGGATATGCGGCGGCCATCCTCTGGACTTTGCAAATCTTCCGCCCCTCGACGCCGCAGTGTGCGCTTTCCGTTGTGCCGCATGAGCCGCCCGCCTCGCCGGAAACGACGAGTGCCGATGGTCCAAGTGCCTGAAGCGTGTATTCTGAGGGGCTATGAAATGGCCAACCGAGCTGCTGCTGATCCGCCACGCTGAATCCGCGTATAACGACCTGAAAAAGAAGAAAGAAGCCGATCCGGCGTACAGGCGTTTTCGGGAGCTGTTCGAGAACGATCGCTTCAATCCCGCGATTGAGCCGATGGCGCGGCGGCTTCAGGATCGGCTCGCGCTGGGATGCAGCGATCGCGATACTCCCATTACCGAACGAGGCGAGATGCAGGCCCGCATCACCGGCAGGCAGATGAAGGCTTCTGCGATGAGCTGCCCGGAGGTCATCTTTGTCTCTCCCTACTTGCGAACGCTGGAGACCCTGCGCTTCCTCAAAGAAGAGTGGCCGGAGCTTGCGACGGCAAAGGAGTACCGCGAGGAGCGCATCCGCGAGAAAGACCATGGGCTGGCGCTGCTTTACAACGACTGGCGCATCTACCACGTGATGCACCCGGACCAGGGCAAGCTGCACGACCTGCTGGGCGAATACGATTATCGTTTTCTCAACGGCGAGAATATTCCCGACGTACGCCAGAGAACTCATTCGTGGATTGCCACGCTGACGCGCGAGTTCGCCGGAAGGCGCGTAATGGCCATTACCCATCACCTGACGATTCTGGCCACCAGGGCGAATTTCGAGAGGCTAAGCCCGGAGCAGTTTCTGCATCTCGATGCGCATGAAAAGCCGGTGAATTGCGGCGTCACCCGCTACGTAGGAGAGGCTCTTGAAGGTAACCGCAGCAAGTTAAGGCTGGCCGAGTACAACGTTCAGCACTATCGGGACGAGCAAGTGCTCAAACAATTGAAAGAAACGCGGAGGTCCAATGCCTGAATCAGGTTCCGATTATCCTTACGAAACACGCCTCAACATTCTCCACCAGCCGCTGGAGGTCATCGACGAAAAGGCCCTGGCCGACGGCTGCGAGTACAAGTGGTTCAATCAGACGCTGTGCAAGGTCAATGAATCCGTCGTACGCATGGCGGTCATCGAGGGGGAGTACCACTGGCACAAGCACGACGAAGACGACGAGTTCTTTTACGTGGTGGAAGGCAAACTGCTCGTCGATCTGGAAGACCGTACTGTCGAGCTTTCTCCGCGCCAGGGATTTGTGGTTCCGAGGGGGATCGTTCACCGCACCAGGGCCTTGCAGAGAACCGCGATTCTGATGGTGGAGAACTCCGGAATTATCCCAACGGGCAATTAGGTGGGCACCAAGGTTATGGCGCCAACGGCAGGGTGCCAGGGAGAAGAACAAGGGCAGCAACGCCTATAATCAGCCTGTCGTGTCTACCTATCATTCATCGCGCATATTCAGTTTCGGGCAGTTCGCTGTCCGTGCGGGGCTAGGGCTTGCCGTTGCCCTCTCCATGACAGTTTCTGCTCCTGCACAGAAGGCTCTGAATGCCGGTCCCAACGCCGGGAGTGCAGGTGGCCGCATCCTGCTGGTGCTGCCTTTTGACAACCGCACCGGCCAGCCCAGCCTGGAGTGGGTGCGCGAGGCCGCCCCGCAGATTTTGAGCGCGCGGCTGGCCTCAGCCGGCTTTGCACCCATGAGCCGGGCGGACCGCATGTATGCGCTCGACCATCTGGGCCTGCCCCAGGGATTTCAGCCCTCGCGCGCCAGTTCGCTTAAATTGGCGCAGACGCTGGACGCCGATTCCATCGTGGTGGGTAGCTACATCACTGACGGCAGCGCCATTGTGGCCGAGGCGCGGCTGGTGGACGTGCCGCGCCTGCGCATGGGCGAGGCGGTAACCTCACGCGGCGAAATGCGCGACCTGATGGCCGTCTTTGGCTCGCTGGCCTGGAAACTGACCAAACAGCTCGACCCCGGATTCAACGGCTCCGAGGAGACCTTTGTGGCCGCCGGAGCGGGATTGCGCCTGGACGCGTTCGAGCAGTACATTCGCGGCATCACCGAGCCCGACCAGGTGGAACGGCTGCGCCACTTGAAGCAGGCCGTGCTGTTGAGCCCAGACTTCGGACCAGCCTGGATGGCGCTAGGCCGCGAAGACTACAACAGCCAGCAGTACGAGCAGGCCGCCAGCGCCTTTGCCAAGGTGGGCCGTGGCGATCCCGATGCGCTGGAAGCGGGTTTCTACCGCGGGCTGTCGTTGCTGTTCTCAGGCGACTATTCCAGGGCCGAGGATTCGTTTTCCAGCGTGGCGCGCGAACTGCCCCTGGCCGAGGTGGTGAACAACCAGGCAGTGGCGGTTAGCCGCAGGGGAAAAGACGCAACGGCACTCTTCCGCCAGGCCGTAGTCTCGGATTCCAACGCCGCCGACTACCACTTCAACCTGGCGGTGAGCCTGAAACGCCACGGCGAAGCTGCGGAGGCGTTGTCGGAACTGGCTCAATGCCTGCGCCTGAGGCCCAACGACACCGAGGCCCAGGCTCTTGAGAGGGCCTGGAAGGGGCTGGCTCCGGAACCTACTGCCGGGATGGATGCGAGTGCGGGCGCGGAGGCCAAGGCAGATCCGCTGGAACGCATTACGCGCAGCTTCGACGCGCAGGCCTTTCGCCAGGCCGCACAGATGCTGGATCAGGTAGATGCATCGCGTCTGGCCGCGTTGGGGCCGCTCCAACGTGCGCAGGATCTCTCAAAGAGAGCCAAGGACTACCTGGGTCGCGGGCTGCTGCTCGAAGCCGAGCGGCTGTACCTGATGGCTCTGGCCTCCGACGACCGGGTGCCAGAGGTGCATGCTGGGCTGGCCGAGGTCCGAGAGCGGACCGGTGACGCCGAAGCCGCGCGCAAGGAAGCAGTTGTCTCTCTGAAGCTGATGCCATCGGCGGATGCGTATTTGGTCCTGGGACGCCTGGACTTGGCGGCCAACCACTTCGAATTGGCCAGCCAGGACGTGGGCGAAGCGCTCAAAATCGCCCCACAGAGCCATGCCGCTATTGAGTTGCGGCGGCAGATCGAGGCGAAAGAGGGACCCGAACGGTAGTTTTCACTCCCTCCCTTTCCCCCAAAAAAGGCGGGCGGGCCATGTCTGACGATCCAAAAAGCCGGGTGCCCCAAGGCTCGCTCTTGAGACCTGCGAAAGCACGAAGCTCAACACACATCCTTCGACTCCGTTCGCTCGGGAAGACAGCTTTTGGAATTCTGAGGAGCAAATCGTTGAACATTGGCCGGGTCAGCTCGGTCGCGATAAGCTAAATGGCAGGAGATCAAGCGCGAACGATGACCA
>Ga0181520_10003632_pt1 | contig 26844 bp, 33 predicted proteins | sample PEATcosm2014_Bin_29_FD_132451 | JGI IMG/M metagenome (GOLD analysis project Ga0181520, IMG submission 132451) | Peatland microbial communities from MTU Mesocosm Facility, Houghton, MI, USA - PEATcosm2014_Bin02_30_metaG | ecosystem: Environmental > Terrestrial > Soil > Wetlands > Peat | place...
GCCTTCACCGGCGACCGGCTCCAGTTCGTGAGCGTAATAGCGGTACTGGAGCGGACTGCTCGACAGGCTGATCTTGCGAATCTTACTGTTACTGGAATCGGCGATGTACAGATAAGTGGCATCGATGGCCAGATCGCGGATTCCCTTGAAGTAAGAGTAGGGCGCCAAGGTAACCGGGTCTTCCGCGGGGCAGCCATCGCCCGCGGTGGAACTGGCGTAGCTCAGGCCGGTCACGGCCGGATCAGCGGCACTATGCCCGTTGCCGTCATTGTAACTTCCGCACGGTCCCGGGGAAGCTACCACCCCGCTCAACCCGCCGGCAAACAGGGTTATGATGCCCGTGGTGGCATCGACCTTGCGCACATAGGAATAACTTCCGGCATTGGTGTCGGCAATATAAGCATTGCCGGCGCTGTCGAAGACAATCGCCCAAGGCTGATACAGAACGGCCTCGCTGGCGAGACAGCCGTCGCCGTATGCATCCGTCGCCGTTTTTCCGCCCCCGCTGGGGCAAGTTTGTCCCACAGTGTACGGATTATTGGCGCTATTTTGGTTGGGGATCCCCGAGAAAAGACTGGTCATGTAAGGAATAGATCTGGGTGTTTGGGCGAACATCGCCGAAGCCAGCAGAACTATTACGAGCAGGAAGACTAATTTCTGAAAACGAGACGACGAGATCCTCGTTGGGCGAACAAAACTCTTCATTGCATCCTCCGCAATCTGAAATATCAAGGCAGCAAACGACGGCCGCTCAGCATTTCAACGCGCACAACACAATGCCGCACAACATGCTCCCCTGATACGGAGCCCTAAATCCTGAACCTGTTTGGCAAAAGCTTGAAACGAGACAACAACTGCAAAACACAAGAATTTTAGGATATCCAGAGTCTCTGTCAATCGCCCAATTTACTAATCCCTTTGTAGCTGTTCCCATTTCAGAATTTAGCCCATAAAGGGAAAGCTTCTTGTCCTCCCGGGTACGCGGGCAGGACGCCTAATGTCACTCAGTTCTTAGTTTGCGGTTTGATCTTTCCAGGGGGGAACGTGTCAGGGCACGACTTTAGTCGTACCGTAAACGGTTCATTATGAAGGGCGGCTTTAGCCGCTGCGCTTCGGTTTTTCCTTGCGATCACACAAACAGCGGCTAAAGCCGACAATATTATGGCGCCGAACGGCACGACTGAAGTCGTGCCCTGACCATAGTGCCCGTAGCCGAACTAGTGCGGGTAGGAGGCCCGCATACCCAGGTCCGGCACAAAACAGCAACGGCGCGACCCGCTATGCGGGACCGCGCCGTTGCTGTTCGTAACTTTAGGGTAAGGCGGAATCCCGCCCTACCGCTGGGTCATTATTCGCCCGTTCCGTTCAACGTCACCGTAAGGGGTGAGGTAGCGGAATTGTTATTGATGACCACAGTCGCCGTGCGGGCGCCCGTAGCCGTCGGGTGGAATTTCACTCTGATGTTGCAATCCGCTCCCGGGACTAAGCTGGTCGTGGCCGCGGTCGTACACGTGCCGGCTTGGTCGCTCAGGTCGAAGTCGCCAGAGCTCAGTACCACCTGGGAAATAACCAAGGGCTGATACCCCGTGCTCTTGATCGTGATGTACTGCGTGGCCGCCGTGGCGCCGACCGTGGTGGGGGCGAAGGTAAGGGTGCTAGCGCTCAGCGTGTATTGAGCTCCCGTTACCGCCATTCCACTCACCAGCACCTGTTGCGGTGACCCCGAAGCGTTGTCGTTGATATACAGAATAGCCGAGCGCGCACCGACTCCCGTCGGAGCGAAAACCACCCGGAGGTTGCATCCCGCGTGATAAACCAAGGTTGCCCCGGTCGTACAAGTTCCAGCTTGGTTGGTCACGAGGAAGTCGCCCGGGTTAGCTCCACCAATCGTCACTCCGCTGACTTGCAGCGAAGCCGATCCGGTGCTGGTGATCTGTACATACTGCGCGGGCGCGGACTGGCCAATCATGATTGAACCAGCAAACGTCACGCTGGAAGCGCTGAGCGTAATCGCCGGCGTTCCTGCCGAAACCGGATTGATCACCAGAGTGCCCGTACCCGAACCATTGGTGTAGTTCGCGTTCGTGCTGGTGAAAGTGGCCGTCTCCGGATAGCTGCCGGCCGCGGTCTCGCTGCCGGGAGCGAAAGCGAACGTACCACTTACGGTAGCTCCGCCCACGCCCGTGGCTGTTGCCGTGCAGGAGTGCGCATTGCTGTCGAAAGTGACCGTCGGACACGTTACCGTGATCGTCGGTGCAACCGCGGTGATGGTCAGCGTGCTGCTGGCCGTGCCGCCGCTGGCATAGTTCGTGTTGCTGCTGGTGAACGTACCCGTCTCCGGATAGCTCCCCGCGTTGGTTTCGCTGCCCGGATTAAAGGCGAACGTGCCGACAACCGTCGCTCCGCCCACGCCTGTCGCCGAGCCGACGCAGGAGTATGCGGTACCGCTGTAGGCTGCGCCGGTGCATACCACCGTCAGGGCCGGCGTCGCCGCGTTGATCACCAACGTGCCCGTAGCCGATCCCGCCGTGTAGCCGGCGTTGCTGCAAGTTACGCTCTCCGGATAGCTGCCCGCGTTGGTCTCAGATACCAGACCGCTGCAAACCGCCGTCACCGGAGTGGCCGTCGCCGTGCATCCCTGCGCCGCGCCATTGTAGGTTGCCGCCGGGCAAGACAGCGTTACCGCTACCACCGGCTCCGCGCCGATGACAAACGATCCGCTGGCCGTTCCGCCGCTCACATAGTTGCTGTTGCTGCTGGTGAACGTCGCCACAACCGCGTAGGTTGCGGAAGCCGACGGTACCGTCGCGCTGCCGTTGTAGGTCAGAGCAAAAGTACCGGCTACCGCGGCGCCGCCGATTCCAGTGGCGGAGCCACCGGGCGCGCAGGCTTGCGGGTTGCCGTTACCGGTGACCGTATTGCAAGTCACCGTCAAGGCCGGCGTGGCCGCGGTAATGGTCAGCGTGCTGCTGGCCGTCCCGCCGCTCACATAGTTGGCGTTACTGCTGGTGAACGTACCCGTTTCCGGATAGCTTCCCGCATTGATTTCGCTGCCCGGTGCGAAAGCGAACGAACCGGCGACCGCCGCTCCGCCCACGCCCGTCGCCGAACCCGTGCAGGAGTATGCTGCGCCGCTATAAACGCCGCCAGCGCAGGTCGCCGACAGGGTCGGAGTCGCCGCGTTGATGACTAACGTGCCCGTCGCCGATCCCGACTGGTAGCCGGCATTGCTGCAGGTTACGCTCTCCGGATAGCTGCCGGCGTTGGTGCCCGTTACCAGACCGCTGCACGAAGCCGTGCTCGGAGTGGGAGTTGCGGTGCAAGCATGCGAGTTGCCATCGAAGGTTACGGTCGGGCAGGATAGCGATACCGCCACTACCGGCTCCGTGCCGATGACCAACGAACCGCTGGCCGTTCCGCCGCTATAGTTCGGGTTGCTGCTGGTGAACGTGCCTACGACAGTGTAGGTGGCCGCAGCCGTGGGTACGGTTGCGCTGCCGTTGTAGGTGTAGGTCCACGAACCGGCTACCGCCACTCCGCCAATCCCAGTGGCCGAGCCACCAGGGGCGCAAGCTTGCGGGCTGCCGTTAGCCGCTACCGGATTACAAGTCACGGCCAGGGTTGGCGTGGCCACGGTGATGATCAGCGTGCCGCTGGCCGTCCCGCCGCTCACATAGTTTGCGTTGCTGCTAGTGAACGTACCCGTCTCCGCATAGCTCCCCGCAGCGGTTTCGCTGCCCGGGGCGAAGGCGAACGAACCGGCTACCGCCGCTCCGCCCACGCCCGTTGCCGCGCCCGTGCAAGAGTAAGCAGTGCCGCTATAAACGCCGCCGGCGCAGTTGGCCGACAGGGTCGGGGTCGCCTTGGTGATGGTCAGAATGCCGGCAGCCAAACCACCGCTCACATAATTCGGGTCGGTGCTGGTGAACGTACCACCTTCCGACCAGCTCCCCACATTGTACTGGGTCGTAAAGCCGGCGAACGAACCGGCTACCGCCGCTCCGCCCACGCCCGTCGCCGTGCCCGTGCAGGAGTACCCGATTTGGTTGCCGTTATAAACGCCGCCGGCGCAGATGGCCGACAGAGTCGGTGTCGCTGCGGTGATGGTCAGCGTGCCGCTAGCCGTCCCGCCGCTCACATAGTTCGGATCGCTGCTGGTGAACGTACCCGTTTCCGGATAGCTCCCCGCATTGGTTTCGCTGCCCGGTGCGAAGCTGAACGAACCGGCTACCGCCGCTCCGCCCACGCCCGTTGCCGTGCCGGTGCAAGAGTAAGCCGTACCGTTGTAGACGCCGCCCGTGCAGGTCGCCGACAGGGTCGGAGTTGCCGCGGTGATAACCAGCGTGCCGCTGGCCGTCCCGCCGCTCACATAGTTCGGATCGCTGCTGGTGAACGTACCCGTCTCCGGATAGCTCCCCGCGGCGGTTTCGCTGCCCGGTGCGAAGGCGAACGAACCGGCTACCGTCGCTCCGCCCACGCCCGTCGCCGAGCCTGTGCAAGAGTAAGCCGTGCCGTTGTAGACGCCGCCCGCGCAGGTGGCCGACAGAGTCGGCGTCACCGCGTTGATTACCAGCGAACCGCCGACCGTTCCGCCACTTACGTAGTTCGGGTCGCTGCTGGTGAAGGTGCAGGTGACCGGATAAGTGCCGGCATTGGTTTCAGTCGCAGGCGAGCAGGCAAACGAGCCATTGACCGAATTTCCGATTACGGCCAGCATATGGAGCTGCGATTTCTGCTGAGATCCCGCTCCGGATACACCGCTTGCCGTGGCCGTGCAGGAATGCGCGGTCCCGTCAAAATTGACCGCGGGGCAGGAAATCGCCAGCGCAGGCGTCGCCTGGCCAATTACCAGCGTGCCACCACTGGTTCCGCCGCTGACGTAGTTGGGATCGGTACTGGTGAAGGCGCCCGTTACCGCATAGCTCCCCGCAGCGGTTTCGCTCGCCGGGGTGAAGGCGAACGAACCGGCTACCGTCGCTCCGCCCACGCCGGTGGCTGTACCGGAGCAGGATTGCGCGCTGCCGTTGTAAGTGACCTGAGGACAGATCACCGTCAGGGTCGGGGTAGCCGAGTTGATGACCAACGTGCCTGTTCCGGTACCCGCTGTGTAGCCGGCATTGGTGCAGGTCGCGCTTTCCGGATAGCTTCCGGCGTTGGTTTCCGATACCAGACCGCTGCACGTCGCCGTGCTCGGGGTTGGCGTGGCCGTGCATCCCTGCTGCGCGGCGCCGTTATAGGTAACGGGGGCGCAAGACAGGACTACGGCTACCGTCGGCTGCGGATTGATAACAAACGAGCCAGTCGCCGTTCCGCCGCTGACATAGTTCGAATCGCTGCTGGTGAACGTGGCCACAACGGTGTAGGTGCCAGCCGCCGACGGGACCGTCGAGCTGCCGTTGTAGGTATAAGCAAACGTTCCGGCGACCGAAGCGCCGCCAATGCCGTTGGCCGTGGCGCCGGGAGCGCAAGCTTGCGCGCTGCCGTTAGCCGTTACCGTACCGCATGCCAATGCCAGATTGGGCGTCGCGGGGGTGATGGTCAGCGTGGCGCTGGCCGTTCCGCCGCTCGCATAGTTGGAATTGGTGCTGGAGAAGGTACCCGTCTCCGGATAGCTCCCCGCATTGGTTTCGCTGCCCGGTGCGAAGGCGAACGTACCGGTTACGGTCGCTGCGCCCACGCCCGTTGCCGAACCGGTGCAGGAGTATGCTGTGCCGTTATAAACGCCGCCAGGGCAAGTTGCGCTCAGGCTCGGCGAGGCCACAGTGATGTTGTTAGCGGTAGTGGCCGTCGAGTTCGACAACGTATAGCCGCTGGCCGCCGAACCGCTCAGGGCAATACCCGTGCAGGTCTCCGCAATGCCCGAGCCCACATTGGCCGAGGCAAAGGTACACGACATGGCAGGGGTCAAGCCGCAGCTTACGTTGCTCTCCACAGGAGCCGTTACGCAAACGCAGCCGTTCGTCGCGGTGGTGGTGTCATACACCTTGTCGAGGCAGCTCACGCTGGCCGTGAGGGACGGAGGAGCGAGGCTGGCGCCGTAACCATCCACCGGCAGGCTGGTACCGTTCGCCACCAGGGTACCGGTTTGCGCACCGATCGCCGAGGGAGTGTACGTCACATTTACCGTGCAGTCCTGAGCGTCATCGGTCGGATTGGTATTGTTGTTGTATTGAGAACACGCGGAGGTGAAGGGTCCGCCCGCGGGATAATCCACATCCATGGCGAGCGCAAAAGGCGACGCGAGGGTGAAGTTCGTTTGGGCGACAGTCGTTACCCCGCTGGCACTGGGAGCCAGGCTGGCCCCATGGATCATCGCCGTCTGCGTCAGCGGCCCACTCGCCACGACTAGCGGCGCGGTACCGGCAAAATCCAAGCCATTGGCGGCTTTCAGGACAAGAGCATCGTTGCCGTCGGCGATATACAGGTTGCCGTGGGCATCGACACTACCATGTGCGCCTTGGCTGCCCGCGTTGAATACCGAATAAGGAGCGGGACATCCGAAATAGGAGGTCGCGGTGGGGGTACCCACGCTGCCGGTGCAACCCGTACCCGCAGGAGAGGCGCTGTTCCAGAACTCGTGGATCCAGCCATTGGTCGCACCATTGGCGGTATCCGTGGCGTCATAGAACCAGGCGTTGGTGCCGTTGATGATGTACAGGTTGTTGCCGCCGGCCGAGGTTACGCCGCGCGTCGAGCTTTGGGCGCCGCCCGTATAAGGCTGCATCCATGAACCGCCCGCATAGGCGCCCGTAGCGCCGTTCCCCATCAGGGTGGTCATCCCGGTGCTGCCATCAATCGGGTTGCTGCCATTGTTGGCAATTTTGTAAACCGAATAGCACTTGCTGTCCGCGGCATACAGATTGCCGCCGCCATCGAAGGCTAAACCGGTGATGTTATAGAACCTCATGTTACGGGAGGCGCCGGCTCCGGGAGCCTGGGTGGGACAAACGTCGCCGTTGGTCTGAACCGTACAGGTAGAGCCACTGGCGGCGCAATTTCCGACCGTCAGGATGGCACCCACCGTGGGAGTGCAAACGCCACCGACCGACGTATAGGTGGTGGGGGTGGCTCTACGGATAGCATCGCCGGACTGATCGGCAAAGAAGACATTGCCCGCGGTGTCCACAGCGACCGCATAGATGTTCTTGATTTGCACGGTCGTGGGGGGACCGTCCGCGCTCCAACCGCTGCCGCCTTCGCCAGCCACCGGCTCAAGTTCGTGAGCGTAATAGTGGCAAGGCAGGGGACTGCTGGACAGGCTGATCTTGCGAACTTTACTGTTGCTGGAATCGGCGATGTACAGGTAGTTGGCATCAATGGCCAAGTCGCGGATTCCCTTAAAGTAAGAGTAGCTAATACCGTTCGTTAGAAAATTGGGGTCCACAGCGGGACAACCATCGCCTCCGGTGGCGCTGGCAAACGCAAGGCTGGTCACCGCTGGATCGCCGCCGGTATGACCGTTGCCATCACTGTAACTGCCGCACGGTCCCGGGGTAGCCACGACCCCGCCCAACCCGCCGGCAAACAGGGAGATGACACCCGTGGTGGCATCCACTTTGCGCACATAGGAATAGCTACCGGCATTGGTATCGGCTATATAAGCATTGCCGGCGCTATCGAAGACTACCGCCCAGGGCTGATAGAGAACCGCTTCGCTGGCCAGACAGCCGTCGCCGAGAGTATCCACCGAAATCTTTCCACTGGGACACGCTTGTCCCGCGGTGTACGGATTATTGTTGGAGGATTCGTTGGCAATCCCAGCGAAAACACTGGTCGTGTAAGGAATAGACCGAGGGGTTTGAGCAAACATCGCCGAAGCGAGCAGGCCGATTACAAGCAGGGAAAAAATCATTCGAAGAGGAACCGCGGAGATACTCTTCGGGCGAACTAAACTCTTCATACCATCCTCCACAACCTGAGATACCGGGGCACAAGTGCAGCGGCTCCACATTTGCCATGCGCAGCGCATACCACACCGCCATGCTCCCTGGTGGGGCGTAGGCCCTCAATGTTTAACTTCTTTGCTTAAATCCTGGACAGACGACAACTGCGAGACGATAGCATTCTAGGACATCCAGAGACTCTGTCAACTATTAGCTGCTCTAATCTGGCCTATTTCGGCACAGCTTATTCCCGAAATGGGAATTGAGACAAGAGATGCCGTCGGCAGGAGCCAGCTTCGAGTCGCGAATGGCGAATGGCAAGTGGCGAATGGAGGCTTCCCTTGGCGTCCCCGCCGCGGCTTGCCATTACTCGCAAATATCACAGCCTCAAGACGATACGATGCCGCCCACACCGATTCCGCCCAGCTCGTCCCGGCTCGGCTGATGGCTCGACCAATATTAATTAATTGTCGCAGACGAGAAAGAGCGCACCTTTTGGAGGTGCGCTCTTCGTGGAAAAGATCAGGTTCGGATTACTCGGCCGCCGGGGGTTCGCTGCCGCCTTGGGCGCCGGGCTCGCCGCCAGCTTCACGCTGGGCATCTTCCATAGCCTTCTTGGTTTCTTCCGCGCGCTTGGACCGTACTTCCGCCCGTTTCTTGCGCTTCTCTTCCTGCACGGCTTCGCTGCCCAGTAGTTCGAGAAAAGCAATTTCGCCGCCGTCGCCCTTGCGGAATCCGCCCTTGATAATGCGCGAATAGCCGCCATTGCGATCGCCCATACGCGGGGCAATGGTATCGAACAGCTTGTCGACCGCCTCGCGGGTCATCAAATAGGCCAAAGCCAGCCGGCGCGAGGTCACATCCCCGCGTTTGCCCAAGGTGATCATCTTTTCAACCTGGGGACGAACAGCCTTGGCTTTGGTAAGCGTCGTCTCGACGCGCTCTTCCAGGATGACCGAAGTGGCCAGATTGCGCAGCAGAGCGCGCCGATGAGAGGTATTTCTTCCGAGTTTGAAACCACCCTTGCGATGACGCATTTCCTTCTCCTAGTAGCTAGCCGCTAGCAGTTAGTAGCCAGGGCCGAAAAACGGCCAAAACCCAAAAAATTATCCGCAACCCTAGTCGTCGCCCGTAGTCAGTAAGCCATTCGCCTAACTCCTGGCGACTAACCACCAGCTACTATTCCTGCCCGTCGCCCGGGAGGTAGCCCGAGAGGCCCACCGGACTGGCCGACAAAGAACTGGGACTCGCCGCCACGGCGTTGCCGTGCTCGTCGATCTTCATGCCCAGGCTCAACCCCATCGACGACAGGATTTCCTTGATCTCATTCAGCGACTTACGGCCGAAATTCTTAGTCTTCAGCATTTCGGCTTCCGTCTTAATCACCAGTTCTCCGATGGTCTGGATATTGGCGTTCTTCAGGCAGTTGTAGCTGCGCACGCTCAGTTCCAGTTCCTCGACCGAACGGTTCAGATTCTCATTGCGAATCTCCGGCTTGCGATCATCGGCGCCAGCCGCGCTCTCCAGCTCTTCCTCGAAGTTGATGAAGATATTCATGTGATCTTTCAGCAACTTGGCGGACAAGGCAATGGCATCGGCGGGAGTGACGGAACCATTGGTCCAGACTTCCAGCGTGAGCTTATCGTAGTCGGTGATTTGCCCCAGACGGGCTGCTTCCACGACGTAATTGCACTTGCGTACCGGCGAATGCACGGAATCGATGGGGATAAAGCCCAGCCCCAGATCGTCATCAAAATTCTTATCGGCGCTGACATAACCGCGCCCGCGCTTCAGGCGCATTTCCATATCCAGCTTGCCGCCTTCGCTGACGGTGGCAATATAGACGTCCTTGTCCAGGACTTCCACATCGGCATCGGTTTCGATCATTCCGCTGGTGACCACTCCGGGCTGATCGGCGCGCAGATAAATCGCCTTGGGACCCTCGCCATTCAGCTTGAAGGGGACCTGCTTCATGTTCAGGATGATGTCGGTGGCATCCTCGACCACGCCGGGAATGGACTGGAACTCATGCAGCACGCCTTCGATTTTTACGGCGGTAACCGCCGCGCCTTCAATCGAGCTCAACAGCACGCGCCGCAGCGCGTTGCCGATGGTGGTACCAAAACCACGCTCGAACGGTTGCGCCCAAAAACGACCATGACGATCGTTGAGGGTTTCGGTGTCGACGGCCAAACGCTTCGGTTTTTGAAAACCCTTCCACAACATAACCATTTTGCTCTCCTCCGCCCTGTGGCTCGAGACGACCCCCACGCGGGCCCAGGGCGCGGGATTAAGGTCATCAAGGCTGATCGGGCTACGGAACCGGGCCTTTTCCAGTAGCTAGTAGTTAGTAGCTAGCAGCTAGGGACCGAAAACCCCGCTCCCTTGCTGGCTACTAAATACACGCTACCGCGTGCCATGCTGGTCCAGCAAGCGCGGATCGAACCGCGCTTGCCAAGAATCAATCTGTGAAACACCCTCTCGTCGCTTCGCCAGTTGGCCCCAAACCGGCCCCTAACTACTAGCTACCAGCGACTAGCTACTATTTGCTATACAGTTCGACGATCAACTGCTCGTTGACCGGGATATTGATATCTTCGCGTTTCGGCAGAGCCAGTACGCGTCCCTTATAGTTATCGCGATCCACTTCCAGCCAGGCGGGAGCTCCCTGATGAGCGGCAAATTCCTTCGCCCCTTCCAGGATCACCAGCTTCTTGCTCTTGTCGCGGATCACTATCTCATCGTTCACCTTGACTTGGAAGGAAGGGATGTTCACTTTCCGGCCATTGACCGCGATATGGCCGTGGCGCACCACTTGCCGCGCTTGCCGGCGGGAAATACCGAAACCAAGGCGGAATACCACGTTGTCCAGGCGGCGCTCCAATTGTTGCAAGAGCACTTCGCCGGTCACGCCGGTCTTGCGGGTGGCGGTCTCATAATAGGTGCGGAATTGGCTTTCCAGCACGAAGTACATGCGCTTGGTCTTCTGCTTCTCGCGCAGTTGCAGACCATAGCCGACGATCTTGGCGCGCCGATCCTTGCCATGCTGGCCGGGAGGGAAATTACGCTTCTCGATCGCGCACTTGTCGGTAAAACATTTGGGTCCTTTGAGGAACAGCTTCATGCCTTCGCGACGGCAAAGGCGGCAAACGGGATCTTTATAACGAGCCAAGTTAATCTCCTCTAGCAATCAAGGTTTCGGAGGTTTCGGAAGTTTCAGAGGTTTCGGAGGTCCGCGTAGCGAAACCTCGAAAACTCCTGATAAATTCCATACCTCGCGGGAATCGGTTTACGGGACTTGGCGGTCCGGTCTTCCCGATTCACAACTTAAGTTTCGCAGGCTGCGGCAGTTGCGAGAGGATTGGGAGGGAATCGCATGCGAACCTCCGAAACCTCCGAAACTTCCGAAACCTCGTCTTATACTCTTCTCCGCTTGGGCGGACGGCAACCGTTATGGGGCACCGGCGTCACGTCGCGAATGGAGCGGACTTCCAAGCCCGCCGCCGCCAGCGCACGAATCGCCGATTCCCGACCGGAACCCGGACCGGCAACCCGCACTTCCACCGTGCGCATACCATGGTCCCGCGCCTGGTTGGCCGCGTTCATGGCCGCCTGTTGGGCCGCAAATGGAGTCCCCTTGCGCGATCCCCGGAACCCCAGAGAACCGGAGCTCTTCCAGGAAATCACATTGCCCTGTTGATCGCTAATCGTAACCAGGGTGTTGTTAAAGGAAGCCTGGACGTAGACGATCCCAAAAGGAACATTCTTCCGTTCCTTCTTCTTGAAGGTCTTCTTTTTACCTTTTGCGGCGCCCGCGGCTCCGCCTGCCTGTGTCGGTTTAGCCATAGTTTATGTCTTTGCTGCGGATTTCTTCTTCTGGGCGACCGTGCCCCGACGTGGACCCTTGCGGGTTCGCGCATTGGTGTGAGTGCGCTGACCGCGCACCGGAAGATTACGACGGTGACGGAAGCCGCGATACGAGCCGATTTCGATCAACCGCTTGATATGCGTGGAAATGTCCTTGCGCAGGTCACCTTCCACGCTGCCTTCGGATTCGATTACCTGACGGATGCGATTGACCTCATCCTCGTTCAAATCCTGAACTTTCTTTTCCGCTTCCACATTCGCCGCAGCCAAAATCTTCGTGGCCCGCGCCTGGCCGATGCCGTAGATGTACGTCAGCCCGATACGAATGTGCTTGTTACGCGGCAAATCGATGCCAGCAATACGTGCCATATGTCCTCTATGTAGCCAGCTGCCCGGAACCACCCAAAAACCAACGGTTAGCCCTGGCGTTGTTTATGTTTGGAGTTCTCGCAAATCACCCGTACCACACCCTTGCGGCGGATAACCTTGCACTTATCGCAAATCTTCTTTACCGATGCCCGTACCTTCATTGCTTCTCCCAGTAGCGAGTCGTTAGTAGTTGGTAGCTCATAGCCAGGGGCCGAAACCCATCGCTTGCCCACCAATCGCCAACTGCCACCGTACCTTCCGTGCCGGGCTTTGACCGGGATACCCGATCAATCCGCAACCACCACCCAGCCCGATTTTTCTATCGACCAGCTACTAACCACTAGCTGCTATTTGTAGCGATAAACAATTCGTCCGCGGGTCAAATCGTACGGCGAAAGTTCCACCGCGACTCGATCTCCGGGAAGAATGCGAATGAAGTTCTTGCGCATTTTGCCGGACACATGGGCCAGCACCTGATGCTTATTTTCCAGTTCCACCCGGAACATGGCGTTGGGCAGGGGCTCAATCACCACCGCCATCACTTCAATCGCGTCTTCCTTACTCATGCACTCTCTTCAAAAACCCGGTTTCGGAGGTTCCGGACGTTTCAGAGGCTTCCGAGGTGACCGTACAAAACCTCCAAAACCTTCCAACCTCCGGCGCCTTGCCGCTAAATCGTCAGTATATCGGGACCGTTGGCCGTCACCGCAACGCAATGTTCAAAATGAGCGCTGCAACTACCATCTTCGCTTACCGCGGTCCACTTATCATCCAGCACCACCGCGCCTGCCTTGCCCGCATTCACCATGGGTTCGATCGCAATCACCATGCCTTCGCGCAATTTCGGCCCGTGTCCCGGAATGCCGTAATTCGGTACTTGAGGATCCTCGTGAAGCCGTGTACCGATGCCGTGACCGACAAAATCCCGAACCACGCTAAACCCGTTGGCTTCCACCACCTGCTGCACCGCCGCGCCTACATCGCCCACCGTATTGCCCACCCGCACCACTTCGATGGCGCAACGCAGGGAGGCTTCGGTCACTTCCAGTAACTTCGCGACCTGTGGCTCCAATTCCCCCACCGGTACAGTAAGAGCCGCGTCTCCGTAATATCCATCCAGAACCACGCCGCAATCGATGGAGATTACATCCCCGAGCTTGAGCACTCGCTTCTCGCTCGGTATCCCGTGCACAATTTCCTGATTAATCGAGGTACAAAGCACACACGGATAATCGTAATACCCTTTAAACGCCGGCTTGGCTCCGCACTCCCGAATCAACTTTTCGGCGGCGCGTTCCAGATCCATCGTACTGACCCCGGGCGCCACCAAATCCCTTACCGCTTCCAGCACCCGGCGAACGATACGCCCGCTGCGACGCATCTTCTCAATCTCGGAACTGGACTTACACAGTATGGCCATGCTCGACCGCTTTCAAGGCGTCGCCGGTGACCGTCTCGGGATCGCGGTCGCCATCCAACACCACCAAGCTTCCCTTGGCCTTATAATACTCAACCAGCGGCAACGTCTGCCGTTCATAGGCTTTCAGCCGCTCGGAAATCACTTCCTCGGTGTCGTCCTTGCGCGTTACCAGCTTAGCGCCGTCAACGTCGCAAGTATCCGGCACTCGCGGAGGCTGAAAGTGAATATTGTAGATCCGCCCGCAGGTAGGACAAGTTCGCCGACCAGTCAACCGTTTCAAGAGTTGATTATAACCGACTGAAATCTCAACGACAACCGGAGATAAGTTGGCACAGGGCTGTTTCTGAAAGGCCGGACCCGCCAGGAACCCGTCCAGCCATTCCGCCTGGGCCACTGTCCGCGGAAAGCCGTCCAGAATGAACCCCGACGCGCAATCCACTTGCAGCAGCCGCTGCCCCACCATATCGCAAACCAATTGGTCGGGGACCAATTCGCCCCGTTCCATAATCACCTTGGCCTGCTTGCCCAACTCCGTACCCTGCGAGACATTGGCCCGCAGAATATCCCCGGTAGAGATCTGCGGAATGCCGTAGACCTCAACGATCTTCTTGGCCTGAGTTCCCTTGCCCGCACCGGGCGCCCCCAACAAAATGATCGGGCCGACAATGCGCGTCTTGACTCCCGCCGTCGAATTCGTTGCCATCAGCTTCTCGCTCCGGTTACCAGGTACGCCGGCCGCGGATACGTCCGCTGCGCGGGGTGAAACCCTCATAATGACGCATAATCAGTTGTGCTTCGATCTGCTGCACCGTGTCCATGGCCACGCCCACCACAATCAGCAGCGATGTGCCTCCAAAGTAGAAGCTCACGCCCAAGCCGTTGGTCATCCAGGTCGGCAGATGCTCGAAGAACCCACCCCCCAGCCAGATCGGCAAGTGATTCAGGTGAATGCCCGCGATCATCCATTCCGGAATAAAGCTGATGATGATCAGATACAGCGCGCCCACCAGGGTAATGCGGGTCAGGATCTCGTTGATATGATCCGCCGTACGTTGGCCGGGCCGGATGCCGGGAATAAAGCCCCCGTACTTCCGCATATTGTCGGCAACCTCTTTAGGGTTGAAGACAATCGACACATAAAAGTAAGCGAAGAAAATAATGCCGACCGCGTAAAGCAAGGTATAAAGCGGCTCGCCCCAACGGAGAGCCTCCATCACCGGACGGAAGTAACGATTATTGGCAAACAGGAATCCGGCGGTTTGCGGCAAGGTCAAAATGGAACTGGCGAAGATGACCGGCATCACGCCGCCACTATTGACGCGCAACGGCAGGTGAGTGGTCTGTCCGCCCATCACCTTACGGCCCACAACCCGTTTGGCGTATTGCACCGGAATGCGCCGCTCACTGCGTTCGACGTAGACGATGAACGCCACGACCGCCACCATGAGGGCTACCAGCATGACCATGGCGGGCACCGTAAAGGCTCCCCAAGCGGCGGTCCGGGCCTTATCGACCATGTCGATGACACCCCGGGGCAAACCGACCACGATGCCGGCGAAAATCAGCAAGGACATGCCATTGCCTACGCCGCGCTCGGTAATCTGCTCACCCAGCCACATAATGAAGGCACTGCCGGTGGTCAGGGTCAGCATGGTCATCAAGACGAAGGCGGTCCCCGGCTTATTGACAAAAGCCATGCCGGAAGCGGTGGAACGCTGCAGCGTGATGGCAATGCCCAGCGACTGTACGGCGCTGAGGATTACGGTCAGATAGCGGGTCCACTGGGTGATTTTCTTGCGGCCCAGCTCGCCTTCCTTCTGCAACTTGGCCAACGGCTCGTAGACCACCGTGAGCAACTGCAGAATAATCGACGCCGTAATATAGGGCATGATGCCCAAGGCGAAGATGGTCAAGCGCCGCAGCTGGCCGCCACTGAATAAATCAATGAAGCCCAGGATACTACCCTGTTGCTGCTGAAAAAATTGTTGCAGCAGGTCGGCATTAATGCCGGGGGTGGGAATGTGGCCGCCCAGCCGGTACACGGCCAGCAACCCCAGCGTAAACAGAATGCGTTTACGCAAATCCGGGATGCGGAAGATATTTAGTAATTTTTCAACCATAAATCACTTTTTCTTCTTACGTACAACCGGAGCCACTTTGATTTCGATCACTTCAGCGGTGCCTCCCGCTTGGGCGATCTTTTCCTGGGCCGCCTTCGAAAAACGATGAGCCCGAACGGTAAGTGCGGTCTTCACTTCGCCCACGCCCAACACCTTGATCAAGGAATTCTTTTTGGGCACCATTCCGGCCGCGTACAGGACTTCGGGAGTAATTTCCGTAGCGTCCAAGCCCGTCAGGGTGACCAGGTTGACCACCGCGTACTCGGTACGGAAAATATTGGTAAATCCGCGCTTGGGTAAGCGGCGATGGAGCGGCATCTGGCCGCCTTCAAAGCCGCGCATCAGGCTCGAACCGCTACGGGAACCCTGGCCTTTGTGGCCGCGCGTCGACGTCTTGCCCATGCCGCTGCCCATACCACGGCCCACGCGCTTGCGGTTCTCGTTCGCCTTTTTCGGTCTTCTCAGTGTCGAAAGATTAGTAGGCATTTTAGCTCTCAATTGAACTAGTAGCTAGTAGCTAGTAGCTCGGCAACCCCGCCGGAAACAAATATTTCCGGCGATCATTCCTATAAAAAACCGTCAGCGCCAGCTCCGGAGGATTCCCCCGGCTACTTGCCGCCAGCAACAATCTTTACCAGATGCGGAATTTTCAGGACCATGCCGCGAATCGACATCGTGTCCTCCCGCTCGATCACCTGGTTGAGCCGGGTAAAGCCCAAGCCTTTAATCACCCGCTTATGCTTAATCGGGGACGAAATGGCGGAGCGCACCCACTGAATCTGAATCTTCTTATCGGTGCTTGGCATCTCAGAGCTCCTCCACCGTCTTGCCGCGCAAAGTGGCGACTGCCTGCCGGTCGCGCAACAGCTTCAGCGCCTCGAAGGTGGCTTTGATCACGTTATGGGGATTGGTGGTACCGATGGACTTGGTCAGCACATTTTGAATGCCGGCCGAGGTCATCACCGCGCGCACCGCGCCGCCGGCAATCACGCCGGTGCCTTCCGGCGCCGGCTTCAGCAAAACCATTCCGGACCCGAAGCGGCCCAAGACCACATGCGGAATCGTAGTCTGGGTCAGATTAATCCGCACCAGGTTCTTCTTGGCGGCTTCGATGCCCTTGCGAATGGCCTGCGGCACTTCCTTAGCCTTGCCGCTGCCGTACCCTACGACGGCGGACGCGGGATCCCCCACGACCACCAGCGCGGCGAATGATAAATTCTTGCCGCCCTTGACCACTTTAGTGACGCGATTGATGGCCACCACTTGGTCCTTAAGGTTATATTGCCCGGCGTCGAGCTTTATTCTCACAGTTGGCATTGGTCTCTCTTTATTCCTCTTAGAACTTCAATCCCGCTTCACGTGCGGCTTCGGCCAGCGCCTTGACGCGGCCATGATACTGGTATCCGCCGCGATCAAACACGACCTGAATCACACCCTTGGCCTTGGCCCGCTCGGCGATCGCTTTGCCGATTTGCTTAGCCGCCGCCAAATTCCCGCCGGTCTTCTTGCCTTCGGCCTTTTCGGTACTGCCGGCCGCCGCCAGGGTGGCGCCGGCCATATCGTCGATCAGTTGCGCATAAATATGGTTGGTCGAGCGATATACGCACAGCCGCGGCCGTTCCGCCGTACCTTTTACCTTGCGGCGAATGCGGATATGCACTCTCTGCCGCTTGATGTCTTTGGAGTCGTTCGTAATCATCTTATTCCCTTCATCCCGGATTTCTATACCGGGTAGCGCCGCAATCCTGCCGTCGCGCCTCTTGCTTGAGCACCGATCCTTCACTTCGGCTGGCGCCTTACGGCTACCGCCTCGTTCCGGATAACCGCAACGGGCGCTGATGCCCGCGAAATGCGGCTATTTTGCTCCGGTCTTTCCGACCTTCTTCTTCAACTTCTCGCCCGCGTAGCGCACGCCTTTGTTTTTGTACGGATCGGGCGGACGCAGGGAGCGCATTTCCGCGGCCACTTGGCCGACTTTCTGGCGATCGATGCCGCTGACCGAAAGCTTCACCTGCTTGGGATCCACTGTGACCTCGATCCCGCTCGGCAAAGGGTATTCCAAAGGATGCGAGTAGCCTAAGTTGAAGACCACCATGGTTTTGCCCTTCAGCTCGGCACGATAGCCGATGCCGACGATTTCCAAATCGCGGGTCCAACCTTTGGTCACGCCCTCGACCGCATTATTCAGCAAAGCGCGGGTTAATCCATGCAGCGCCGCCTGGGAATCATTCTCCCGCAGGGCCACCAGCGTGCCTTCCCGTTGCTCGACGGTAATTCCTTCCGCCACAGGTGCTTCCACTTTGCCCTTAGGACCCTTCACGGATACCAGGTTCTTGCTGATCTCGAACGTTACCCCTTTGGGGATCACGATAGGTTTTTTACCGATTCTCGACATTGTTCATCTCTCCGCCGTCTGCTCCGGCCTGGCCGGCTTCCGGCGCGGTGAGTGTTCCTTCTTCCGCACCCGCCATGGGCGGCTCCGGAAGCCAGGTCACTAATTCACTTCGCAAAGGACTTCGCCACCCACGCCTTCACGCTTGGCTTGACGTCCTGTCATGACTCCGCGGGGAGTCGTCAGGATGTTAATTCCCAGTCCGCCGAGAACGCGCGGAATTTCCGTACGCCGCACGTAGACCCGGCAGCCGGGCCGGGAGACACGCCGTACTTCGGAAATGGCGGCCTCGCTATTGGGACCATACTTCAAGTAAACGCGCAAGACCTTATGGCCTTCTTCTTCCGTCAGTTTGAAGTTGGCGATATAGCCCTCTTCCTTCAAAATGCGGGCGATTTCCACCTTCAGCTTGGAGGCGGGGATATCCACCTTCTGGTGTCTGGCGCTGATCGCGTTACGAATGCGCGTCAAAAAATCTGCGACCGGATCGGTCAAATTCATTCGTTCCTTCTCCTTTGCCCGTTCGCTCCGCCGAAATGGCGAAGAACCAGCGGCAAGTAAAACTCGTTTTCCGTCACCCGTCTCCCGTCCCCGGTTACCCGCCCGAGTTCGCCCTGCGGGCGACCGGAGACGGGGGACGGGGGACGACGGTTCCTACCAGGACGACTTACAGACGCCCGGAATTTCTCCGCGCAAGGCCAGCCCGCGGAAGCACATGCGGCAGAGACCGAACTTGCTCAGAAAACCGCGCGGGCGGCCACAGATATGGCAGCGATTCCGCTGCCGCACTGCAAACTTGGGCTTCTTCAAGGACTTGGCGATATGTGATGTCTTGGCCATGAATTCTCTTCGTTGCTGCCTTTCGACTCTGTTCTCTACTCTTGCCTACCGTCCTTACGGACGAAACGGCATGCCTAAATGCTTCAGCATAACCCGGGCCTGATCGTCGGTCTTGGCCGTAGTCACGATGGTAATGTTCATACCCTTGGTCTTCTCGATCTTCGAATAGTCGATTTCGGGAAACACCAACTGGTCTTTCAAGCCCAGCGTATAGTTGCCGCGGCCATCGAAAGACTTCGTGGGCACGCCGCGGAAGTCACGTACGCGCGGCAGCGCCACATTCATCAAGCGATCGAGAAACTCGAACATGCGGTCCCCACGCAGCGTCACCATGACGCCGATGGGCATGCCCTCGCGCACCTTGAAGGCGGCAATGGATTTCTTAGCCTTGGTAATGACCGGCTTTTGTCCGGTAATCTGCCCCAACTCGGAGGCGGCCGGATCGATCAGCTTGGAATTCTGGGTGGCTTCGCCCACGCCCATGTTCACCACGACTTTATGCAGCCGGGGAACCGCCATGGCGTTGGTCAGCTCAAATTCCTTCATCAGCGCCGGACGCACTTCGGTTTCAAACTTCAGCCGCAACCGGGTGCCGCCCTTCACATTCGCGACAGGCTTGCCTTCCTGCTTAGGCGCTTCTTCGACGGCTTTCTTTGCGCCCTTGCCTTTGCCTTCGCCTTTGGCTTTAGCGCCGCCCTCACCCTTGGCTTTACCGCCTTCAGGTTTAGCTTTTTTCTTGCCTTCTTCTTTTTCGTCTGCCATTGCTTTTCTCGCAGTAGCTGGCAGTCAGTAGCTAGTAGTTAGGGGCCGTTCAGACTCCCTATCCCTGGCAACTGCTACCCTCTATTGCTTGCCCCTTCTCTCACGGTTTCCGATTTCACGGGTTCGTGAGGTCATCAATTGCAGCCAATGCTGGTAGCGGATCGCCGGTGTCCGGCCCCTAACTACTAACTACTAGCTGCTAACTACTAATCCCTGACTACTTCTCTAACGTCGTTCCGCACTTCTTGCAGATGCGGGCCTTCTTTTCGCCACGCAATTCGTGGCCGATGCGCACCGGACCGCAGGCGGGACAGACCAGCATGACATTGGATAACGCCATGCGGCTTTCCTGCTCGGCAATCCCGCCCTTGATGTTACGCTGCGGGTTGGGGCGCACATGTTTCTTAACCATCATGACGTGTTCCACGAGGATCTTGCCTTCATCGGGGAATACGCGCAACACGCGGCCTTGCTTGCCCTTATCGCGGCCGGTGATCACCTTGACCGTGTCATTGCGGCGGAGATCGACGTGCTTATGCACACCGTTGGAATCTGTTTTCGTGGCCATTCTTAACCTTTTCCTGCGCCTCTGCGGTGGCGGTATTGCCCAAGCCCTACAGTACTTCGGGCGCCAGAGACACGATTTTCAAAAATTTCTTTTCGCGCAGTTCGCGAGCCACCGGTCCGAACACGCGCGTGCCCACCGGTTCCCCGTCATCATTAATCAATACAGCGGCATTCTGGTCGAAACGGATATACGTTCCGTCGCGGCGGCGATACTCCTTACGGGTACGGACCACCACGCACTTGACCACTTTGCCCTTCTTGACCTGGCCATCGGGTGACGCTTCCTTGACGGACGCGGTCACTATATCGCCCAGCCCAGCGCGCAGACCGGTAGCTCCGCCCAAAGGCAGAATCGTCTGAAGTTTGCGGGCGCCGCTGTTATCGGCCACCTCGAGCATGGTTCGCATCATGATTGCCATGATTGTTTTCTCCCTGTCTCCGGTACCGGTTAGGCCTGGGTTTCCGGCGTTGTCGCCGCGGTCACCGTGGCAGGCGAACCCACCAAGGCCGCCCGGCGCACAATTTCCAATAACCGCCACCGCTTCAACTTCGATAACGGCCGCGTCTCTTCAATCTTGACCACGTCGCCCACGTGCGCGACGTTCTTCTCGTCATGCGCATAAAACTTCATGGTCCGCTTGACTACGCGGCGATACATGGCATGCGCCTTCTGGCGCGAAACCTCGATGACGATGGTTTTGTTCATCTTCGTCGAAATCACATAGCCAATCTGGGTTTTGCGCCGGGAAACGGCTGCGGTCGTCTCGGCCATTACAGGTTCTCCGATTTCTGCGCGGCCATTTCGCGTTCTTTTGCGATGGTCTTCACGCGGGCAATATCTTTGCGCAAGCCGCGGATCTTTTTCAGACTTTCCGTCTGTCCCATGTTGAGCTGGAACTTCAGGCGAAAAAGCTGATCGTTCAGCTCACGCTGTTGCTGCTGCAGCTCGACGTCGGTTTGGTTGCGGATTTTTTCCGGTTTCATGACTCAATTCTCTCTATCGATCCAGCTTCCAGTCTTCGGTTTGCCGTGCCCAGCCGAACCCACAATGCCGGGATCGGGCTACCCGCCGTAAACCGTAAACTGCGAACCCTGTGACTATTGCGCCGAGTCGCGCTTCACAAAACGCGTTCTCAACGACAGCTTATGGGAGGCCAGGCGCATGGCTTCCTGCGCATCGGCCACACTCACGCCTTCCATCTCGAACAAAATCTTGCCCGGGCGGACGACGGCGACCCAATGATCGGGAGCGCCCTTGCCCTTGCCCATACGAGTTTCGGCCGGCTTCTTGGTAACCGGTTTATCCGGGAACAAACGCAGCCAGATCTTTCCGCCGCGCTTGATAAAGCGGGTCATGGCCACGCGGCTGGCTTCGATCTGACGATCGGTAATATAACCGCATTCCATCACCTTCAGACCGTAGTCGCCAAACGACAACTCCGAGCCGCGCCACGCCTTGCCCCGCATGCGGCCGCGCTGTTGCTTGCGGTACTTCACTTTTTTCGGCATCAACATAAGCAGTTCTCAGTCTCGGTTTCCCGTCTTCCCTCGCCCCCGCCAGCGCTACCGCTTCCCGCGGGAAACGGAGCACAGCGCCGGGCGCCGTTGCTAAAACTAGAATCCCGCGGGGGCGCCGGCTTGCGCTTCGCGCTTTTTGGCCGGCAAAATCTCGCCGCGATAAATCCAGCACTTCACGCCGATAATGCCGTAGGTGGTGTGCGCCTCGGCAAAGCCGTAATCGATATCGGCGCGTAGCGTATGCAAAGGCAAACGCCCTTGCAGATACCATTCCGAGCGGGCGATTTCATGCCCGTTCAAACGGCCGCTGACCCGCACTTTGATGCCCTTGCAGCCAAAGCGCAACGCCGAATCCACCGACTTGCGCATGGCGCGCCGGAAGCCTACGCGCTTTTCCAGTTGCAGCGCGATCGACTCGCCCACCAGTTGCGCATCCAGCTCCGGCTTGTGGACTTCCTGAATATCCACATACACGTCGCGGTTGGTGCGTTTCTGGATTTCCTGCTTCAATTTATCGATTTCAGCGCCTTTGCGGCCGATAATAATGCCCGGCCGCGCCGTGCGGATGATGATGCGCAGCTTATTGCCGGGGCGCTCGATATCGATGGAACTGACGCCGGCAGACTTCAGCTTGTCCTTCAGCTGATCCTTCAGCTTGACATCTTCCAACAGCAATTTGTCGTAGTCGCGCTCCACAAACCAACGCGACTTCCACGGCTTGGTGTAGCCGAGGCGGAATCCGTAAGGATGGACTTTTTGTCCCATCGTTCCTCTCCTGCCCCCCGCGGGGCGGTAACTCAGATCTTGCCGGTACTACTAAGCTTTCTTGGTCTTGGCGGGCGCGCGCTTGGCCGCAGCTTTCTTAACCGCCGGTTTACGAACCGTTTTTTTGGCCGCCGGAGCATCCTCGGTCGCCTTCGCCGACTTCGCCCGGGGCTTTTCCGCCAACGCCACCTCGATATGAGCCATGCGCCGCTGATAGCGGAACGCGCGTCCCTGAGGCGCCGGACGAATCCGCTTCAAGCGCGGTCCGTCGTTGGCGATGGCCCGCTTCACGATCAGGTTATCCACGTCCACATCGACGCCCTGCTCGGTGCTCAAATAGTTGGCGTTATCCAAGGCCGAGCGCAGCAATTTATGCACTTGCCCGGCGATCCGCTTCTTGGTAAACGTCAGCGTGTTCAAGGCGTCTTCGACGCGCTGGCCCTTGATCAGGTCCAGCACCAGCCGCGCTTTTTGTGGCGAAACCCGAATCCATCTCGCGATCGCCCGAAATTCAGTTGTCGCTTCTGCCATTTCGTCCTCTCATCGGCGTTCCCCTCCCGCCCCGCGGGATAAGAAACTCACCGGCATCAGGCTCGCGGGGACGCCGGCTTAGCCGACGACTCGGAGGCCGCCTTCACCGAGTGTCCCTTGAAGCTGCGGGTAAAGCTGAACTCGCCCAGTTTGTGCCCCACCATGTTCTCGGTGACGTACACCGGGATAAATTTCTTACCGTTGTGCACCGCGATCGTATGGCCCACCATTTCGGGCACTACGGTCGATCGGCGCGACCAGGTACGCAACACCTTCTTCTCGTTGCGCTGGTTCATGCCCTCGATCTTAATCATCAGATGGGCATCGATGAACGGACCCTTCTTTGTAGAACGTGCCATAAATTCAGTTCCCGGCTCTCAATCTTAATTCTCAGTTTCGACGTTCCGCAGTGCGGACGTTACTTCTTCCTGCGATTGACCACAAACTTATCGGTACGCTTGTTATTGCGCGTCTTGTAGCCGCGGGTGGGTTGCCCCCACGGAGTCACCGGATGACGGCCGCCGGAAGTTTTGCCTTCGCCGCCGCCGTGCGGGTGATCCACGGGATTCATGACCACGCCGCGATTATGCGGACGCTTGCCCAGCCAGCGCGTACGTCCGGCCTTGCCGCTGCTCACGTTCTCGAAGTCGGTATTGCCGACCTGGCCGATGGTCGCCATGCAGTCCATCAGCACCTTACGGGTTTCCCCGGAAGGCAACTTCAGCAGGGCGTAATCGCCCTCCTTGGCCACCAACTGCGCCGCCGCCCCGGCCGAGCGCGCCATCTGCGCACCCTTCCCCGGTTTCAGTTCGACGGCATGCACCGTCGTACCGGGCGGAATATTACGCAACGGCAGGGCGTTCCCCACCAGGATGTCGGCTTCCGGACCGCTTACGACCTTCTGCCCAACCTTCAACCCCTGGGGCGCCACCATGTAGCGTTTTTCCCCGTCGGCATAGGTCAGCAACGCGATGTTGGCCGAGCGATTGGGATCGTACTCGATGGTAGCTACGGTGGCCGCAATGCCCGCCTTGTCGCGTTTGAAATCGATCACGCGATACTTACGCTTGTGGCCGCCACCGCGCCACCAACTGGTGATGTCCCCGGAGTTGCGGCGCCCGCCACTGGATTTCTTGCTTTCCGTCAACGGCTTATAGGGGCGGTTAACGGTTAATTCTTCATTGACCAGCGTCGTCTGAAACCGCAGCGACGGAGTTACCGGTCTATAGGTTTTAATTGCCATAATTCGCTCTCAGCCATCGGCCGGCGGGGTTAGACCGCCTGCCCTCGTTGCTATTGCCTATAGGTTCTGTGCATACTCGGGCATTTTTTCGCCACTCTTGAGCCGCACATAGGCCTTCTTCCAATCCGGGCGGAAGCCGGTGAACTTACCACGCCGCCGCTCTTTGCCCGGAAAGTTGGCCGTGCGCACGGTATCCACTTTGACCTTGAACACCTGCTGCACAGCTTGCTTAATTTCCGTCTTGGTCGCTTTGTGAGCCACGGCAAATACCAGCGTGCCCTGGCTTTCTTTCGCGTCCAAGCCCTTCTCGGTAATAATCGGCTTACGAATAATCTGGTAGGCAGATTTCATCAGGCCACCTCCACCGGACGTCTGCCCTTGGGCGCCGACGCCTTCAACGTATCCTGCAACCGCTCCAGCGCCGACCGCGAAAAAATCGCCGTCTCGTAGCGCAACAGGTGATAGGGATGAATTTCATGGCCGCGCATCAATTCGATGCCCGCCAGATTTCGCGAACTCAACTCGAGGTTGCGATTTTCGGCCTTCGACGCTTCCACCAACAAGGTGGTTTTTCCGGCCTTCAGCAGATCGAGCGTCTTGCGGAAGGGCTTCGACTTGGGCTCGCCCAACTCGAAGTTTTCCACCACCGTCAATCGGCCGTCCTTCAGCTTGGCCGCCAACGCCGAGCGCAACGCGCCCAGCAGTTTCTTGCGCGGAAAATCGTAGGCATAGGAACGCGGCTGAGGCCCGTGAATCGTGCCGCCATGGCGCCAGAGAGGCGACCGGATCGAACCGATACGGGCGCGTCCGGTACCCTTCTGTTTCCAGAGTTTCTTGCCGCTGCCGCTGACCAGTTTGCGGTTCTTGGTGGCGTGCGTGCCGGCGCGCTGTGCGGCGCGGAACGCTTTAACCGCCTCCCACAACAGGTCTTCGTTGATCCCGCCGAAAACTTCCTCGGCCAGGTCCAGCGATCCTACCTTTTCTCCGCTCAGATTGAGCACATCAATCGTTGCCATTGTCTTCAGTCCTTAGCCGGTGCGACGCCCTGCCTTACAGCGGGGCTCGCTTCCCGCCGGGTTATTTCTTCTTCGTCGCGCGCTTGGAAGCCTTCAAAGGATCCACAGTGCCGGTGCCGCCAAAACCACGCCGTTCGCGCGGTCCCTTCACGGCTTTGCGGATAATCACATACCCGCCTTCCGGTCCGGGTACAGCGCCTTCCACCACCAGCAGGTTCTCTTCTTTATCGAGCCCCAGGATGCGAAGGTTCCGCACCGTCACTTGCGCGTGCCCCATGTGGCCGCCCATGCGCATGCCTTTAAACACACGCGAAGGGAACGCCGAGGAGCCGATCGAACCGTTAATGGTGAACATGGAGCCGTGCGACTTGGCGCCGCCGGCAAAGTGATGGCGCTTCACCACGCCCGCGTAACCCCGCCCCTTGCTGGTGCCGGTTACGTCCACAAACTTATCGCCGTCGAAAATGTCGATCAGCACGCGGTCGCCGGCCTTCACACCATCGGCCGCCGCCTCGCCCGCCTCGCTCACAATCGCGAACTCGCGCATGAACTTAAGCGGTGGCAAATCGGCCTTGCCGAAGTGGCCGCGCATCGGCTGGGTCAGTCGCGATTCCTTGACGAACTCCACCAAGCCCACCTGCGCCGCATCATATCCGTCTTTGCCGGCATTCTTGCGTTGCGTGACCACGCAAGGTCCCGCCCGCAGCACCGTGCAGGGATGAACATCTCCCTTGGCGTCGAACAACTGCGTCATGCCGATTTTCTTACCGAGAATCCCGTTTACTGGCATTGCTTCCTCTCAACTCCGCTCCCGATTTCCGCCGCGGCGGAGTGGCGCCAGCCACGGGAGCTTTGTCCTTAGTCGGTCTGTCTTCCGCCGCCAGCCTCAGGCCATTGCTGGCCGAGGGCCGACAGCCAAAGGCCGACGGCTATTTGTGTTCTTTGCCGAACGCCTTGATTTCCACGTCCACGCCCGCCGGCAGGTCCAGCTTCATCAGCGCATCCACCGTCTGTTGCGTGGGCTCCAAAATATCGAGCAAACGCTTGTGGGTGCGGATTTCAAACTGCTCCCGCGACTTTTTATCGACGTGAGGCGAGCGCAACACGCAATACTTGTTCTTCACCGTAGGCAGAGGAATAGGACCCGCTACCTGCGCCCCGGTGCGCCGCGCCGTTTCCACGATCTCGCCGGTGGACTGGTCGAGTACACGGTAATCGTAAGCTTTCAGCCGAATGCGAATTCGTTCTTTACCAATCACAATATTCTTCTCTTCGCTCAAAGATCTGGCAGCAAGCTCCCATGACGGTGAGTGCTGCAAGTGTTAAAACCAGGGTTCGGAGGTTTCGGAGGTTTCAACACCCTCCGAAAAACATGCCACCCACCCAAAACTCTTAACTCAACCGCCTAACCTCCGAAACCTTTGAAACATCCGAAACTTCCGAAACCTCTTGCTGTACCTTCGCCGAACTAGAGAATCTCTGAGATCGTCCCGGCGCCCACGGTGCGGCCGCCTTCGCGAATCGCGAAGCGCAACCCCTTCTCCATGGCTA
>Ga0181520_10003633_pt1 | contig 26842 bp, 24 predicted proteins | sample PEATcosm2014_Bin_29_FD_132451 | JGI IMG/M metagenome (GOLD analysis project Ga0181520, IMG submission 132451) | Peatland microbial communities from MTU Mesocosm Facility, Houghton, MI, USA - PEATcosm2014_Bin02_30_metaG | ecosystem: Environmental > Terrestrial > Soil > Wetlands > Peat | place...
CTTGTTTGCTTAGCATCTACGAGGCGCTCGCGCTCGCCGCCCCGTCTTTTAGGCGCTCGATGAAACTATCGTAGTTGCCCCGTCATTGTCAAGCTCTCTTTCCAGTTACCGTCGCTTTTTTCCTACGAACGACCCCGAAGCGGAATTCCCGGGGTATCGTTCGTTCTGTAAAGATATTCCATATGAGCGCATACCCGATCGGTGTCATCACAGAAAGAGCGAAAGAGCTTCGAGGCATGGACCCGCCCATGAATCAACGAGAGGCTAAAATATATGCGCATGCCTCTGCGAAACCAGCGCCATATGGTTTCTCAGTAACATAGGCAGGGAAACATTCCATTATGTTTTCAAAATGTCGAACATTCGCGACGCCACACGATAGTTCGTAACGCCGAAACATGGGCTCATCGTTCGGCGAATCTCCGAGGAATATCACGGCGCGAGGGGCGAGCATTGGGTCCCAACCGAGAATGCGCGAAAGGAAAAGCTCGGACATCGAAACCTTGTCGTAATCGCCGATCCATGCATTGACGTGGATTGAGCTAACTTTGGCACGAGTTCCCGACGCTTCGCAGAAAGCCTTGACGCGCAAAGCCTCCTCGAGAGACAAGCGGGGCGGCTCCTCCGCGAAATCCAGCGCGATGTCGAAAAGCCGAAAGCTCTGGTCCTTGGCAAGACGCAGGCCGGGTACCGCCGCGATGGCCTCCGAGGCGAGCCGCGAGAGGCGCTCGCGCGAGGATTCGGGAGTGGGTGCGGATGGATGATAGAAACGGGCGAGGCGTTCGCGATTCATATAGAAGGCGAAAGCTCCATTTTCCCCCACGACTCCGGAGACAGGCCACTGACGGGCGATTAGATCGCACCAGCCCGCCGGACGTCCAGTTACGGGAATCGCCGCTATGCTCGCCCGACGAAGAGCCCAAAGCGCAGAGTAGGATTCCTCCGGAAGCAATCCGTTCTCGGTAATCGTATCATCGATGTCAAAGAGGACGAAACGGATGCCAACCGCGTCGGTTCTCGACAGCTCTTTAAGAGGCCTTGGAAGCCTCATGTGCGGGGCGCGGCCAACTTGCGGTACTGAACGAGGTAATCCGCGAAGGAACCAAGGGCAAGAAGCGCGGCGAGAGCGTAGAGCACATATATCCCGACGGCGAAAGATGCCCTAATTCCGGGAAAGAAACCGAATCTGGCTGCGCTAAGGAAAAGGAGTGACGCGGCTCCGGCCGCCATATAAGTGGCGGATTTCAGCTTGCCCCCCGGTCGTGCGCCCATCGCGATGCCCCTTTGCGCAAGCAACATCCTAAGGAAGTTGATCGAAAGCTCGCGATACAAAACGACGACAAGAACCCACGCCGGCATTATTCCATCGAGTGCGAAGCAGACGAAATAAGTTATCCGCGCAAATACGTCCGCATATGGGTCGAAGAGCTTGCCGAAGTCGCTTACGGTCCCGGTGCGACGCGCGGCGAGACCGTCGAAAAGATCGCTGACCTCTATGACGAGAAAAAGCCCCCAAAGGAGGGCAAAATGGGGAACGGGACCAAGGTATCCGCCCCATTGATACGCTATGAAGAAAACCGGAGCGAGAGTGAGTCGGCTCGCCGTGAGCTTATCGGCCAGGGTCATGGCGAAGTATGGGTATTTGACAGCGGGGGTGTCAAGTTGTATTATTCGCCGTCGCGGCCAGCGAATTTCCGGCCGGATTGCGGGAAGGCGGGGACCAGCGCGATGAACAGACTCGAAAAGAGTATTCTCGCCACGATGGGCCTCTTTGCGGCTTTGCAATTGCTCATATTCTCGGCCTTCGCATCGATGGCAATCCCTTCGGATTCTTCTCTTCCGCGGGGATTTTTGCTTCGCTATGGTCCATTTTTCCTCCTTGTCGCCCTCCCTTTCTACACCATCTTGCTGATAATGCTCTTCATCTTTAGAAACGACTTCGTGAAAGTACCTTCGGGCGAACGGCTCATCCGGGTCAATCTGGCGAACGCCGTCACTCTCTATAGAGTGACTAGTATGCCGACCCTCCTTTTCCTTGTATTGGCGGCCAAGGACTATCGTATTCGCTTGCCACTCCTATGCCTGGTGGTAATCGTATTCGCGACCGACTTCGCGGACGGGTATATCTCCCGCAAGGCGGGCCAAGTCACCAAAGTCGGCAAGATGATGGATAGCGCGAGCGATTATGCCCTCCTCATTGTCCTTACCATCGTCTTTTATTATTTTTCTCTCGTACCGTCATGGTTCTTCCTTCTTGTAACGGCGCGTCTCGGGCTCCAGGTCATCTTCGTATTCATACTCATCTTCGTTAATAGGAAGATCGAGCCCAAGACGACATTCATGGGAAAGGCCGCCGTTGCGTCCATTATGGTACTCTATGCGACGGAGGTGATTCGGCTTATTTTCGGCTTGAGCCGGATAGAATTAATAGCGGTACTGGAATGGGCGACCGCGGCGATCGTGCTGCTCAGCATGGTAGATAAGGTGCTAGCCTTCGTCCGAGAACTCCCCAGATCCGCGTAATCAAGAGGAGCTTAGATATGGCTATGATCAAGAGCGCACTCGAGATTGCACTCGAGCGCTCCAAGGACATCAAAGTTGACGAGGCAGCCCTCGAAGCCAACGCCCTGCGCGTCGAAGGCAAGAAGGCCGCAGGCCGGTACATCGACGAGCCGGAGTCGGTCAGCCTTGCCGAAAAGCTTACCCAGTATCCAAAGGAAAAGCGCGGCTCGGTCCGCAAGGGGATGTTCGAGGTATTGGCGTCGCAGATCCAGCTTCCGACCAACGAAGCTTCCGCCGCTAAGTTGGGCATTTTGTCGACCGGATTTTCGGCCCTCGCCGCGGGCTCCGGCGCAGGCCTCCTTGGCGGCGTCGGCTCGACGATGGCGGACAAGAGGGTACAAGCCCTTTTTCAGCAGCTCTCCGGCTTTTTCAAGCAGTACCTCGACGATATGAAGAACGTCGAACAAGCCATCCGCAAGCAGTGGGGACCCAAGATCAGGGAGAAGGAACGCCAGATGGCCGCGCGAATGGGCCAGGACGTGCGCATAGACCCAATGTCCGATCCGGAGTTCGCAGCGTTTTATAAACAGAACGTGAGCGCTGCGCGCGCTCAATACCAAGCCGCGCTCGACAAGGCGAAGGAAGATCTCGCCTCGATACTGATGATCGAAGGGAAGTAAACCTACGGGGCGGATCGGCCTGTTTCTTTCAGGCAGTTCCCCGTCTCGAGAGCGCTATCATCAGGAGTGCGGCGTCCGAGCGCCTTACGCCAGGGATACGGGCCGCCTGACCGAGAGTCAGTGGTCGTGTCGATGAGAGCTTCTGCGCGGCCTCGGAAGAAAGCCCAGCCATCGCGAGGTAGTCGAAATCCGTCGGTATCCTAAGCCGCTCGGAACGCTCCAACCGCCCCGCGATCCTGGCTTCCTTTTCCCTATAGCCCTCGTACCGAGCGTCTAGTTCCGCCGTTTCGATCCAGCCATGGGGGAAACGCGTTCCGAGACCGGGCAGGAGGGTTACGAGACAGTTCCTAAGAGCGGGATCGCGAAGCACGTTGTGGACGCTCTCCCCTAAATGATTTATGAGCCCATCCATCGCGAGGAAATCATCGCGTGATATCCGACGTCCTTTCATCAACTCCTTGATCTCCGCAATTCCCGCCGCCTTGCCTTCGAAGCGCTCGATCCGCTCTCGGGTGGCCAGCCCGATCGACTTCGCGAGCGGTGTAAGGCGTGTGTCGGCCGTATCCTGCCTCAATGCCAGCCGACGTTCCGCGCGGCTCGTAAACATGCGATAAGGTTCGTCGATGCCGAGCGTGACCAGATCGTCGACGAGAACGCCGATATAGGCCTCGGACCTCGAAAGGACCAGCGCCTCTTCGCCCGTCAGAAATCGGTCGGCATTTATGCCGGCGACGAGGCCCTGCGCGGCAGCCTCTTCGTAACCGGAGCTGCCGTTGGTTTGCCCGGCTACGAACAGGCCTCCCGCGATTTTTGACTCGAGCGATGCGTAAAGAAGCGACGGATCGAGGTAATCGTACTCGACCGCATATGCGGGCCTGACGATTACGGCGTGATTCAATCCCGGAATGCTGTGGATTAGGGCAGCTTGGATATCCTCGGGAAGCGATGAGGAAAGGCCGTTAAGATACATCTCGTCCGTATACTCGCCCTCGGGCTCGACGAATACCTGATGTCGCTCCCGATCGGGGAAACGCATGACCTTATCCTCGATCGATGGGCAGTAGCGCGGCCCCTTGCCTTTAATGGCGCCGCCGTAAAGCGGCGATCTTCCGAGACCGGCTCGAATGACGCGATGCGTCTCGGCGGTCGTGTAGGTTATCCAGCAAGGCAGGCTCGGGCGCGCTATTTTTTCATGCAAGAAAGAGAACGGCTCCTGAGCTTCGCCGTCCTGTCTTTCCATCTCGCAATAGTCAAGGGATGAGCCCTTGACACGGGCGGGCGTACCCGTCTTGAACCTTCCGACGCGAAATCCCCTGCGCCTGAGGGCATCGCCGAGGCCCAACGCAGCCGGTTCTCCAAGTCTCCCGCCGGGAGCGCTCCACTCGCCTATGAAAAGCCGGGCTTCCATAAAGGTGCCGGTCGTAAGCACCAGCGCGCGACAGCCGATGCGGTTCCCTCGCTCGGTAACGATACCCTCGATACGCCGGCCCGAGGAATCGAGCATGATGTCGACGACCGTATCCATGAAGAGCTCGAGACTGGACTGCGATTCGAGAGCCTGCCTCGCAAAGCCGGAGTAGAGCGCTTTATCGGCCTGCGCGCGCGGAGCCTGCACCGCCGGGCCGCGGGATCGGTTGAGCACTCGATACTGGATCATCGAGGCGTCGATGAGAAGTCCCATTTGCCCACCGAGCGCGTCAACCTCGCGAACGAGGTTGCCTTTCGAGAGGCCGCCGACGGAAGGATTGCAGGACATGCGGCCGACCGCGTCGATATCTTGCGTAACCATGAGAGTCCTGCGGCCCAGGCGCGCCAATGCCAAGGCCGCCTCGATGCCCGCGTGACCGCCGCCGACCACGATCGCTTCGTAATCCACCATCGCCTCACTTGCCCAGGCAAAATCGCGAGAATACAGCTTCGAGGACTTCCTTTGAGGCGATCTCGCCGGTAATCTCGCCGAGCGAATCCGCGGCTTCGCGCAAGTCGAGAATCAGCGCGTCGAGAGGCGCCCTCGCGTCGAGTTCTCCGCGGCAGGAATCGAGGGCGGCGACCGCCTCGTCGAGTAGCCGCTTTTGCCGTTCGCTCGCGATACGAATATCGCCCTCGGCCACGGAACGGGATAACGCCGACTCGTCGAGCCCGAATCGGGGCCTGATGCGTTCGCGCAACGCCTCCGCTAGAGCCGAAAGGCCTTCGCCCGTCGCTGCGGAAGTGCGAAGAAAACCGGCGGGGGCCTCTGCGCACGAGGGGGCGTCGACTTTGTTCCAGACGCACAACGAATCCGGTCTCGACTCCAGGAAGGCAACGTCCGCGGCCGACAGCCCGCCGCAACCGTCGACCACATAGATCACCGCCTCCGACTCCTCAACCAATCGACGGCTTCGCGACACACCCTCGGCCTCGATCTCGCCTTCAGCCTCGCGTAGGCCGGCCGTATCGACGAGACGCACGGGAAGGCCTCCCAATTCGATGGCCGTCTCGATCCAATCCCGCGTAGTGCCCGGATCGGTGGCGACGATGGATCGATCCTCGCGGACGAGGAGATTGAAAAGACTGGACTTGCCTGCATTTGGTCTGCCGGCGACTATTGCCCGCGCGCCTCGCTCATAGAGCCTTCCCGACACATAGCTCGCGGCGAGAAGAGCGACTCGGTCGCGAATCCTCTGTAGGGAATCGGGATCGAGGCCCCCGGCTGGGGAATCGTCGTCCTCCGCGTAATCGAGCCTCGCCTCGACCTCGGCGAGAACGTCGACGATCGCCTCGCGAACCGAAGCGAGAGCTCGCGAGAGGCCGCCCTCGAGGCGGCGAAGCGCCTCGACCCTCGCCCCTTCGCTACCGGCCCGCACGAGTTCCTGTACGGCCTCCGCCTTGACGAGGTCCGTCTTGCCGTGAAGGAAGGCTCGGAAGGTGAACTCGCCGGGAAGAGCTGGCGCGAAACCCGCCCCCTCCAGGAGGGATAGGGCTTTTCGAATGACCGCGGGGGAGCCGTGGCAGTAGAGCTCGACTCCATCCTCGCCGATAGGTCCGTCAGGTGATAGAAATACCGCGGCGAGAATCTCGTCGACGGCTGCCCCATCCGAAGGATCCACGAGCTCGCCGTGCACGAGGGACATGCTCCGCGCGGAGCCGAGTGCAGCCGGCCTCGAAAAAAGGCCGGCCACGAGATCGACGGCCCCTGGGCCGGCGCAGCGGATAACGGCGAGGGCCGATTCGCCAGGGACGGTCGCGAGAGCCGCAATGGGACGGCTCGCGTCGAAATAGCTTCTCTGCATCGCTGGGATCCACGATATAGCCTTATTGAGATTCGAGGCAAGGCAGGACCGAAGCAGCGGACCTTTCTATTGACAGGAACGATAAAAGACGCGGAAAATGAAGATACCGAGCTCAAAAGTATATTCAAGCGATATTCTGGAGGAACGATGGAGCGAACCAAGATTCTCATGACCGGGCTTTTCGCCATAGCCCTTTGCAGCCTTCATCTCGCCGCTCAGGCGCCGACGGTCAGCGAGAAGAAGGATATCGCGATATTCGCCTTGGGCTATTACGGTTGGGCCATCCCCCTCGAGACCCTCGGCAGCATCGATCAAGAACTACAAAAAGTCTTCGTCGATCTAGGCCGCTTCAACATAATCGGATATACGGAGCGACTTTCCTCCGGCGGACTGCAGCAGTTCATAGACACCCTCAAGAAAGCCAAAGAGGCCAATTTCGTCATGCCGGACAAGTTCCAATTCGGGGAGGCCACCCTCACCGAGGCCGAATTCAACAAACTTGTCGGGGCTTTCATCATCGCGACGCCAATCGTCACCGAGTTTAATTCGCGCTATGACGCCGACAAGTCCCAATGGGAGACCGATATCAAGACGGACGTTACCTTCCTCGACGTCGGAGGCGGCGGTTCGATTCTTGGCATCGCCGAGGTGAAAAGCTCCGGCAGCGACAAGGACAATAAGAGGGCGTCTATCTCCAATGCCATCAACGCCATTCCAATGCAGCTCCAGTACGAAGTCCGAAAGATCGAGGCATTTCAGATCAATACTCGCGTCCTTACGGTTTCCGGAAGCGAGATCAAGCTCCAACTCGGCAGTAATATGGGCATCAAGAAGGGCGACGAATACTCGATAATGGTCAACGAGACCGTGGAGGGCTTTAGGAACGACACCGAGAGGGGCCTCGTGCAGATCAAAGACGTTGGTTCAGAGGTTTCCACGGGCCGTATCGTCTACTCTTCGATCAAGGTCGCCAAAGACGTAGCACTCAAGGAGATCCCGCGTCTCGGGCTCGATGCGGAGGGCTATCTGGATGTCGTCGGCTCCACCGTGGTGCCGGGAGTAAGGGTCGTCCCTTCCCGAGGTTTCTACGGATTTAGGCCCTATGGCGCCGTTCAGATACCCGTAAGCGAAGTGAGCACCTACTTCGGCCTGCTCTCGGTCATCCCTATCAACGGAATCGTCGGCGGCGAGTACGACTTCTATCTGGGTCGCCTTTCGGTCACTCCCTTTTGCGGCCTCGGCGCCAGTTACGCCCGCGTCGTCACCCCCGTGAGCAGTAGCGATGAGACCGACTGGCTCTCCCACATCGGCGCCCAGGCCTACTTGCGCATCTCCCTCCTAGTCACTCGCGACCTGTCGATCTTCGCTCAAGGAGGATTGGAATATTGGGTTTCGATGAATAGCGTATTCTTCAACAACTATGGCGGCGTCGGCTTAGGCGCTGGCGCCTCCTACAAGCTGTAATATGAGCGATACGAATCTCAACGGACTCGACCTCGAAGCGGCAAAAGAATTCATCCTCGCTTTCGCCGTCGATATAAAAAGGCTTGATAAGGCTATCGCCGAGGCCCAAGGCGAACTTGAACGCTGGACGAAGCGCGTCGCCCTAGCCGAGGCCAAGCAGGCGGCCTCCTTGGTCCAGGCCGCGCGCGCCAAGGTCGAGGAAGAAGCCGAGAAGATCGCCTCTCTCGAAGCCGAGCGCGAAGGGCTGCGCTCAAAGGTCGCCGGGATGCGCGCGCAACTACCGATGATCCAGGCACGCGAGCGAAGCGTGGATCCCGATCGTCTTCTCGCCGAGCTCCAGCTGATGACCGGGGAGCTCCTCGGCGACGCGCTTTCCGGGACGGATGCGGCCTTCGCGGAACTGGAATCCGAGGCTAAAACGGCTTCCGAGCTCGAGGCGCTCAAGCGCCGAGCGTCCGACGGGACTAAACCATGAGCCGCCTCGAATTGTTGCCGGAGATGCCTCGACCCCTCCTTTTCGCCCATAGAGGCCTCTCGTCGATCGCCCCAGAAAATACGATGGCCGCCTTCAGGCTCGCTCGCGAATTGGGTATCCCCGGCGTCGAGCTAGACGTCCACCTTACGAGCGACGGAAAATTGGCCGTGTTCCACGATCACTCGACCGCTAGGATCGCAGGGACCGCGCTCGACCTCGAGCGCTCGCCTATGAAGGAACTCTCCCTGCTCGACTTGGGTTCCTGGAAGGGAAGCAACTGGAAGGGCGAGCGCATGATGGAACTGAACGAACTCTTCGAGGAGTTTGGGGCCTCTTTTTACTATGACGTGGAGCTCAAGAGCAACATCGCAATGGACTACGGCCTCGAAGCGGCAGTCGCAGCCTGCCTGCGAGACGCCTTTGCCTCAAAGAGCGGCCTAACCGGGCGCATAGTCGTCTCGTCGTTCAACCCCATGGCCCTCGCTCGATTCAAATACCTTTCTCCCGCGATACCTACCGCCATCATCTGGTCCGGCGACGCGGACGTTCCCGCGTATCTCCGTCACGGCGAAGGCCGATGGATAGGCAAGGTCGACGCTCTCAAGCCCGATCGAGCCAAGGTTAAGCGCTTTTCCTCTTTCCGATGGAAGAGGCTCGGGCAATATCCCGTCGTGCCGTGGACCGTTGACGATCCGGTCGAAGCCTCGCGCCTGCTCTCCATCGGCTGCGATGGCCTGATCTCCAACAGACCGCAGGAACTAGGAATCATAAATTCCTCGACGGCGCCGCGCTTAGGGTAGATTGGAAAGCATGTCTTTACCGACGGCATTGAGGCCTAGGTCGCGATAGGTCGCCGCGCGCGCCGACTTTTCGTCGGAGCCGAGGCCAGTCGCCTCCCGCTCGGCCGAATACAGCGTTCGCCCGCTTCCTATGTCCAGGACCTTGACCATGGCCTTGCCGGTGACAAGGTAGTTGGAATCATCCTTCCTGACGCTTACGATGCTCGCCGTTCCGAAGGCGACTCTATCGAACTTCCCAACCGCCGAGGCGGCAGCCGAGACTGCGGCGTCGTCCATCGCGATTATCGGATCATTCGATATCGAAATGCCCTTGACGTTGAACTTCTGCTTAACGAGAGCGTCGATGAGGCCCGCCTGCGCGAGGGAACCCACGACGGCGCCCGATTCGTCGAGATCGAGGATCGCGATGGCCATAGAAACGCCGCTCGCGACGGAGACGACCTCGTATGGTATGTCGATTGTCTTGGCCGTAAGCTCCGAAGCGAGGGAGTCCCTATAGGAAGCGTATTTATCCGGCAGCTTGTCGAGGAGATCGAGGGTCGATTGGAAGTCGAGCCTCAGGATGAATTTGGCTTTTCCGACGAAATCGGGAGCGGGAGGCGTAAAGGCCAACGTGCCCGAGGCATCGGTCATCAGGCTCTCCGTCTTGGGCACGAGGCGCGTACCTGACTTACGCTGATAGCTCAGCAAGACTACGGCGCCCGGAACGCCGGGCGCCGTGGCGCCTTCGCCCATGACGACTCTGGCCATGAAGGGTCGCTTGAACTCCTGCCCTACGAAGCCATTATAGCCTAGCGATCCGGAAGCGTCGAAGCGGATCCTGGAAAGGGCGGTGCGCGCGGAATTGATGTCCCGCTCGAGATAAACGTCGGCATTATCGATCTGAGACCCGGAAGCGGCGACAGCAGCCTCGACGAATTTACGGACCGCCTCATAGCTCCGGCTTTGACCCAATAAGGCCGCCCCTTCGCGCTCGGGACCTTCGATAGCCTCGACTCCCTGCTTGATGAGCTCGGCGATACGCGCCTTTTCCTTTTCGAGATCGGTAGTCGCATAGGCAGCTAGGACATACACCGTTACGCGCTTGGTCTTTTTATCCTTCTGAGCATAGCGCTCCTTCACCGAAAAACCCGAAACCTGGTTCTGGGACGAGCTGGTGACCGTGGACTTTATGTTCGCCGAATAAGAATCGAGAGTCGCCCTCGCCTCGGCGCTCGAAGCGACGCTCACCTTGACTCCGATGTATTCGGCGATCGAGGACATTATGTTCGCGGCCGCGTCGTTCGTGGCAGCCGCGATATCCCCGGTGGGATCGGAGGCCGACCCGACGAAATAGGTGTTTACGGAGTCCGGCGGCGGCGTGGCAAAGATCCAATCCGGAGCTTTGCCTTGAGCCGGCGACGTTACGCAGGAGCCGAGCGTAAGCACGAATAGGCCCAAGATCGAGGCTATGCCACGTTTCATTTGTCCTCCTTGCTACGCTCCGGGCGAAAGACGAAGCGGCCGTACGGCCGATAGGACCGCACGGCCTTCGCTGATTTTCAGAAACCGTCTAAGAAAGACTGCTGGACGAGGTCTATCGCCTTCTGCTTGTCCTCGGTCTTAGGCTCGGCCGCGGCAGCGCCGGCCAGCTGCTTCTGGATCTGCTGCTGTAGCGAATCCTTATCGATCGTCCAGAGCTGTATGACGCGGTACACTTGGTCGGCGGGCTTCCCATTCGTAGTAAAGGTCTGAAGCTTGGCCCACCAGTCGCCCTCCATCGCGAAGCCGGTGAAGGTAGCCTCGGAGACGCTTTTTACCGCGCGCTCCATATAAGTCTCGATTTTGTCCTTGTCGCCGACCTGGGCTCCGGCAAAGGTATCCTTGACGCGGGTGGAGATCATCTGCGCGATCGTGGCTTGAGCGTCAAGCTTGGAGGCCGCGAGTTGAGCCCCGGCCAGATCCTTGCCGTCTTCCTGGACTATAACGACATATTTGTTGGCGAAATCGGGCATCTTTTCGACGGCCTTGGGCCCGTCGAGAGCGGCATCCATCCACTTGGGATAGTCGCGCCCGAAGGCGGTTCCCTTATGCTCGATGATCTGAGGAGGATAGACCTTTATGGTCGGAGCAGGCGGGTTGACCCCCCCCTTGGTAGCCGGCTTGCTCGCGCAACCGATGACGGCGGCAAGGGTCAGGAATGCGACGAAAATTGCGAGAATCTTTTTCACGTTGACCTCCTTAGGTCTTTAGCGGCCCGCCCGGAAGGCCCGCATCGAAAGGGAAGGCGACGCCCTCCCGGCTGGGTTCGGCGCGATTCGAGGTCCCGCCGTCCGAACCGATAGCTCACAATCCCGAATTAAAAGTATAGGACTTACCCCTAGAATACACTAGGTTCAAGTCGTTGAGTCCGGCGGCGGCACCCGCATCGTACATCGCGTCTTCTACCTTGTCGCCCGTCTGAAATGTGTAGAGATAAATCCTGGTCGAACTCGGGGAATAAGAGACCTGCTCGACCTCGCGCATTTTCTTGACGAGCGCGCGGCGAAGCTGGCTCATCTGCTTGGAGTCGGGCGTCTTCTGGATGATGACTTCGTAGCGAATGCCTCGGGACAGCGAATTCCGGAGCAGCTCCCTGGATTGGTCAATCATCTTGGGCATGGCGAGCCAGACGGCGCTCGCGATCGCGTTCGTGGCCGCCGCGTCGGCGGAATCGGGACTGAAAGCAGTCTGGCCCGACAGGACCACGGAGCCTAGGAGAGTCGCCGTCGAAGTGTCATAGAGCTTCATGGAGCCTTGGGCGGAAGCGTAGAATTTGCTGTCCTTCGTCTGGCTATCGAGGGTGAAATCCAGCTCGACATAGACGTCGGCATTGTATTTTTGGGCGAGGTATTGAATGATATCTATGGAGCCGCCCGTTTCATTTTCGTAGGCGGCTTGCTGATCCTTCTTGTTATTCTCTATTTGGTCGAAGTCTATTACCGAAAGGCCGAGCTTTTCAATAAGATAGCGATTGGCCTGCGATACCGCAACTTTGGCAAGCTTCGCATCGATCTTAGCGTCTTCATTATAATAGACCATATAGTTGAGCCGGGCGAGATAGTTCTGGAGATAGGCCTGCTCATCGGGCGTAAGTTGTCCCGACGCAGGAGAAGGTTGTTCGACCGCAGCCACGGAGGCAGGTTGCGCAGCGGGAGCGGATGCGGGAGCCGGGACGGACGACCCGACATCGGCACCTCCCTGGACGATGGCTTTGGCGCGATCGCTAGCGGCGTCTTGGGCGGACGCGGCCTTGGGCGCGGGAGAACTCGCGCATCCAACAACAAGTAGTATTGTCGCGATCGCGACTATAGCCTTGATTGTTTTATGCATTCAATGCCTCCTTATCGACGCTCCGTCTTAATCTAGCACGGCTAATAAGGGAAAAACAACGAGACCTAAGAATATTGGAGATAGGCGGCGTTGAATGAATATAATCGCAATAACCCCATGAGACAAGATTACCCATGCTCTTAACGCGATGAAGGCATGCGAATCACCTATCGAGAGCCGCTTTTCATGTCCAGCCCATTCGCTTGAACGAATTGTCCGGAAGAAGAATGAATAATTACCGAGCATTCGAACTCCGTTGTACGCTTGGAATCTCGTTCGTATATAAGTGCGCGCGCTAAACTTCCCGCCAAGGATTCCAATCCGTCGTGCTCGAGACAGACTCTTTGCTAAACCGGTTTATTTAAGTATAATCCGAGTGTTTAGGGAGGCGCTTCCGATGCGCATGGATCGACTTTCAGGATTGCTTCTGCATCCGACATCTCTACCCGGTCGCTACGGAATCGGAGACTTGGGCCCTTCCGCCATCGGCTTCATCGAACGCCTGGCCGAAGCGCGGCAACGGATTTGGCAAGTTCTGCCCTTAGGCCCGACGGGTTTCGGCGATTCGCCCTATGCGCCATTTTCCTCATTCGCAGGCAACGAGCTGCTCATCAGCTTGGATCTCCTTGCCGAAGAAGGACTCCTGGATCGGCATGAGCTGAGCCGCGTCCCCGCCTTCCCCGACGATAAGGTCGACTACGGGTCGGTCATTCATTGGAAGCGCGGACTCCTCGACCGCGCTGCCTCGACATTCATCGCCGGGGCTTCGCCTGAGCGTCGCGAGGATTTCGCGCTCTTCATGTCCGGGGAAGAGGCCTGGCTTCCGCGCTATTCCCTTTTCAGGGCGATCAAGGACGAATATGACGCCAAGGCGCAGGCCGAGGGCCGGGATAGCTCCTTATGGAACCGATATTGGCCCAAGAAGCTCGCGATGAGCGATCCCGCCGCGCTTGAAGCCGAGCGCGAAAAGCACTCGGATGCGATCGAGCGCTACGAGACCCTTCAGTTCCTCTTCACCGAACAATGGGCCGCGCTCAAGGAAGCGGCCAACTCCGAACGTATCCTCGTCGTCGGCGACATTCCCATATTCGTCGCGCAGGATTCGGCGGAAGTGTGGGCGGAACGGGAACTCTTCGATTTGGATGCGAAGGGACGCCCGCTCGAAGTCGCAGGCGTACCCCCCGATTACTTCAGCGAAGAAGGTCAATTGTGGGGCAATCCGCTCTATAATTGGGAGCGACACAGGGCCCAGGGCTTCACGTGGTGGATCAGCAGACTGCGCGCGGCCCTCGAGCGCTTCGACGCGCTGCGCGTGGATCATTTCCGCGGATTCGAAGCCTACTGGGCGGTACCGGCCGGCAGGGATACGGCGCGCAGCGGCGTCTGGAGAAAGGCTCCCGGACGGGAGCTCTTCGCCGCTACGAAGGCCGCGCTCGGTGAGGAGATTCCCATAATCGCCGAGGACCTCGGCTATATCACGGAGGAAGTGAGGAACCTACGCGACGGGCTCGGTCTTCCGGGAATGCGCATCCTCCAGTTCGCCTTCGACGCCTCGGAGAGCGGGACCGCCTTCGACCCGAAGAATTCCTTCCTCCCCCATAACTACAACGAGCACTGCGTGGCTTATACCGGGACTCACGACAACGATACTCTCGCCGGGTGGATCTCGCGGGCGAGCGCTTCGGAACGCGATTACGTCGAAAGATATCTTGGCTATTCGCCCTCGGATTCGGTCCGCGCGCTGGTGCGCGAGCTCATGAAATCGACGGCCGCATGGGCTATCTTCCCTCTTCAGGACATACTAGGCCTCGGCTCCGAGGCCAGGATGAACAGACCATCTACCTTGGGGGGCAATTGGACTTGGCGCATGGCCGAAGGCTCGTTTACGCCCGAGCTCGCGCGCGACTTGGCCGAAATGTCGAGACTCTATGGACGAAACCTCGACTAGCCGCGGAAGGAACGGAGCCCAGGCGACGATCGGAGCCTAGGACGACTCCGGGCCGAATCCCGACGGCGGACGCTCCCCTTTCCTAAAGCCGCAGCACGAGCTCTGCCATGGCTTTGCGCGGCCGAGGCGCCGGCGATTCCATCGGGTAGCCGATGGGAGCGAAAGCCAGGGGCTCCCACTCTGCGTCGAGCTTTAATACTTCCCTGGCCGCGCGGGAATCGAAGGCCCCGACCCAGCAACTCCCGAGCCCTAACGCGCTCGCCGCAAGGATCATATGATCCATCGCAATAGTCGCGTCCACGTCCGCGTAGCTCTTGCCGTCCTTCCGCGACCAAGCTTTGCCGGGCAGGGAGCAAACCAAAAGGACGACAGGAGCCGCGACGAACCAATCCTTGTCGTAAATCCTCCTGAGCCCTTCCTCTCGCCCTTTCGTCTCGATGACGACGAAGCGGAAGGGCTGATAATCGCAGGCTGTCGGCGCTAGCCGTCCTGCCTCGAGTATCGCCTCCTTCCCGATGGGAGATTGTGGATTCACGGTCGATAAATGGCAAGCCCGAGCTCTTATCAAAGCCCCGACGCTTCGATACTATATCCATCAATATCCCGACATGGAGTGCACATGGATTTTCGCATCCCGACCGCAGCCATGGCAGCCGCGGTCCTTCTGTCATCCGCGCTCGTCCTGCCCGCTCAGTCGCGGAGGTCGGGCGATGCTCCTTCGACCGCGGTTCCCTCTGATTTTCTAGCCGGTTACGATTGCGGCTTGTACCGCATCGAGGACGGAGGCGACAGGGCCGTTCCGCTCTGGCTCGACGGCGAGGTCCGAAAGATCGTCAAATCGAGCGATGGGTGGTATTTCCTGACTTCTCTCGGTGTGCTCCATAGCTCCGACCTCGACGTTTTCGAGGACCGATCCGCCGGATTGCCCGTCAAGACCTACAAGCGATTCGCGGATGGGAAGAAGAGTTTCACGACCGAAACTCAAGACCTCAAGGATCTCGAGGTCGACCCCTGCGATCCCCTCGTTCTCGCGACCTGCACCAAGGATTCCGCCTTCGTTTCCCAGGACGGCGGCAAGTCCTGGAAATCCTACGGATCGCCCGTCGAAACGACCGGCCTCAAAGCGGTTTCTCTGGCACCCTACCCGGGGACGGGAGAACCCGCGTTATGGGCTTCACATCCGATCAAGGGGCTATTCGCGCGAAAGCTTGCATCGGGAGGCTGGACGAGCGCCAACGCAGGACTGGCGGCGATTGCAGGCTCGACGAGCGTCGAGGAGATCGCGAATGTCGTCCCGGGCGCAGGCGGCGCGATCTGGGCCTCCGACAGCTTCGTCCCCCGCTTGTACAAGATGGACGCCGGAGCCAAGGCATTCGCCCTTGCGTGGTCCGAGCCCGCCGACTTCGGCTGCGTCGAATCCCTCGATCCTCTGCCCGACGGGACCGTGCGCTTCGTCGCCGACGGATACATAGCGCGTCTCGATCCGACCTCGGCCAAGGCGGAGCCGGACGATCGCGCCGCGATGGTGGTACGCGCCGCTTGCCGCGCCAAGTCCGACTGGCAGATACTCTGCGTCTCATGGGCAGAGGGAGACCGTCAGTCTTCCCTATCCGAGCTGTGGCTCGTCGCCTTCAAGGACCGCAAGCCCTATCGAAGCCCGGCCGAGGACAAGCGCGCCCTTTACCTGTCGACGGGATTCGTCGTGAACCCCGTGTCGCGCGCGAAGTACGATAAGATAATGGACGATCGCCACCTCGACGCGGTCGTGGTCGATATGAAGGACGACCTGGGGCACCTTCGCTTCAAGCCGCGCGATCCCTTGATTCAGGAGATCGGGAAAATCTCGAATCCCCTCGACGTCGAGTCCTTCGTACGGGAATGGAAGGCGAAGGGCCGCTATCTAATCGCTCGAATACCGGTATTCAAGGACAAGGTCGCCTATGCCTACGAGGGCGGCAAGTACGCCGTATGGGACTCGACGGAGAATGCCCCATGGCGCGGATATAAAATCATCAGGAAAGACGGCGCTACGGCCTCGCCCCTGCTGCTCGCCTCCAATGGCGAGATCGGGCCGGACGCCGGGCCTATGCCGCCGCCGAGCGCGACCGTTCCTCCGACCGAGCTCCAGCAGGAGCGCTCCCCCATCCAGGAGTACTGGGTCGATCCCTACAGCGAGGATATCTGGGCCTATAACGTGGCGATCGCTAACGAAATGGTGGCCCGCGGCTTCGACGAGGTGCAGTTCGATTATATCCGCTTCCCCACGGACGGCGTGAATATCGGCGATGCGTCGTATCGCTGGAGGGATCCGGGAATGGACAAGGAAAGCGCCCTCGCTTCCTTCCTCCGTTATGCGCGCGACAATATAGCGGCCCCGATCAGCATCGACATCTATGGCGCCAACGGCTGGTATCGTTCCGGCGTGAGGACGGGGCAGGACGTCGAACTCCTCGCGAAATACGTCGATGTCATCTGTCCCATGTTCTATCCCTCGCACTTCGAGCAGAGCTTCTTGGCCCAGCCTCCGGCCGAGCGGAGACCATATCGAATATACAGGATCGGCGCTCTCCGGACCGCCTATATCGCTTGCAAGAAAGTGGTCGTCAGACCCTACGTGCAGGCCTTCTTTCTCAACGTGAGCTACGACAGAGCATACTACGGCCCCGATTACGTGAAGCGCGAGATAGCTGGAGTACGGGACTCCGTCAACCTCGGCCTGACTTTCTGGAACAACGCGGGGCGTTATGACGACGTGCCTGCGCTCGAGGTAGGACCCGACGGAAGGCTTGCCTCCGACAAGAGCGAGATCTCGCCCAGTCAAAGCGTCTTAAACTGAGGACGCCTCAGAAACCCAGGGCTTCTCCGACTAGGATGACCGTGAAGTCCGAAAGGCTCGGTTTGCGCCTGAGTATCTGATAGACGCGGCAGATCCTCGTTTCGAGGCGGCAATCCTCGCAGGTCCCCGACCTTACGCAGGGATTGGGGCGATCCAGGCGCTTGTTATTCATCGGCGAAGCGATCGTCTCGATCCGTATCAGAGCTTCGTCCAGATCGCGCACGACCTTATTCGCCCCCGCGACGACGATGGTCTTCCTGGGGCCGAAAGTCAGGGCGGCCACGCGGTTGCCGTTGCCGTCTACATTCACGATGTCGCCCTCGAGGGTCACCGCGTTGGAACTCGAGAGGAAAAGATCGCACGTGAGCTGAGAGCGAAGAATTTCGAGGCGCCTGCCCTGATCGAGGCCGGGAGCATTATGATCCAGGATTTCGGCTCCCAAGGCCCTGACCCTGTCGAGGGCGCCGATGGCGCGGAGGGTCATCGATCCTCCGAAGCCGACTTTCATGCCCGGCTTGACGAAGGAAGCGATCACTTCCAGCGCTTCCGCGCCGCGCGATACGAAGAGCGCGTCGAAGCCCGAGCGCTTGAGGGCCTCGCAGGCCTCCTTGCCTATCGTCTCGTAGCGCCATTCCTCGACGACATTCATCGCTGTCCTCCCATGCGCACCAAGCGGATGATATGCGCTCCGGAGACGGCTGTAAAGCGACTCTCGACAGGCTGTCGGGAGGCTCGAAGCGTTTCGACGAGCCCTCGCCTATGGGTTCTTACGCGTGCCGATCTATTGAAAGCGGGTACGGGCTGCCGGCCTTTCCTCCTCGCCGTCGCCCTCCGGGCTCTCGCCATCCTTTCCGTCCCTCCCGCGGACCTCGTCGCTCGCGGCGGCGAACCGACCGCGTCGATCGATGAGCTCTCGCGTCGCGAAGGCCCCCCCGTCAGGCGGCGCGGCGAAGCTCGGCGCCTCGGCCCTCGCCTTCCTGAACCGAGAGAGGAATTCTCTCCGAGACACGTTATGCGCTCCAAGACTGATCTTATAGTCGAGCGGCATGCCGAGGTCCCAGAGCGATACTCCGGAAAGCTCGAGATAGCGGGCGGTCGCAATGAGCTGGACGGTCCCGGAACCCGATTCGCGACGAAAGCCGGTGAGACTCGTGTAGCAGGAGCCGACGAAGACGCCGATCTCTCCCGCGACCAAGAGGTCGCGATCGATTTCGGCATACAGCTCCATCGACGCGAATCGGCAGCGGCGCTCAGACTTGGAAGCGAAGAGCTTCAGCCAGGCGGACCTCAACGGAGGCCTGAGCCAATCGTCGCCATGCGTCTCAACGCAGGCGGCGAGAACCTCGCCGAAGCGCCGGTCGAGGCTGAGCGCGTAGCGAAGGCTCTCGCGACGGGCGGTTCGCGTCACCGCGATGTCCCTCGGATCCATCACCGAACGGATAGTATGCAATTTCGGAATCAGGTACTCATCATCGCCCCCGCCGTTAGTAGCCATGGGAATGAATCCAGCGGAGCAAAGCGAGTCCACGAAACCCGGGTCGAAGCTCATGCTCACGCAGAACTCGTCCGCGTATTCGGCCTCGAACCAGTCGGCGAGCTCGTCGCCGTCTTCGGGCGGCATGACGAAGGGGATGCCGCGGCCGGAATAGAGGAGCATGGACCGGATTATACGCCCAAGATCTCTCCGGATGAAGCCGAAGATGCCGATTCGTCGTATTCTGCGACGAGGGAATCCATAAGCTCGCCGACCTTGACGATTTTCTCGACCCGATATGCGTTCGCCCCGGCGAAGGCGAAACCATAGTCGAACCGTCCCTTCTGGGCGTTGAGCAAGGCGAGGGAAATGCAATAAGGGGCGTTCTCGTAATCGCAGGTGACGATGCATTTGAAAGGACAGGCAAAGGGCTTGCGCAGGCCCGAGGCGACATCGTCGAGAAATCCGTTGCGTATAGCGCGCCCGGGCATGCCCACGGGGCTGGCTATTATCTCCAGATCCTCTTCCCGGGCCTCGACATAGCTTTTCTTGAAGGCCGCCGACGCGTCGCACTCCTCAGTCGCGACGAATCGGGTGGCCATCTGCACTCCCGATGCCCCAAGCTCGAGGATTCTACGGATATCGGCTCCGGTGTAAATGCCGCCGCCCGCTATGACGGGCACGCTTCGACCGGTCACGTCGCGGAAGGGCCGGATCGCCTCGACGATCTCGACCAGGATTTTCTCGAGCGCAAAATTCCCGTCCGCGAGCTGATCTCGCCGAAAGCCCAAGTGGCCGCCGGCCTTCGGTCCCTCGACCACGACGGCATCGGCGGTATACGCGTACTTGTCCTTCCATCTTTTCAGGACGAGGGTCGCGGCCCGTGCCGAGGATACGATGGGCGCGATCCTCGTCGAGCTGCCTTTGACGAATTCCGGGAGATTCACCGGCAGGCCCGCGCCGGCAAAGATGATATCGATGCCTTCCTCTACCGCTGCCTTCACCAGGTCGGAGAAATTACTCAGCGCCACCATGATATTGACGCCGAGTACGCCACGCGTGAGCTCCCGCGCACGCCGGATCTCCCTACGCAAACCGCGAAGACTCGCGCCGAGAAAGTCTTTGATGCCATCGCTCTCCAGGAGTCCGATCCCCGCTGCGGCAATGACTCCGACCCCGCCCGCGTTCGCCGTAGCCGCTGCCAAGCCGGAAAGGGAAATGCCTACGCCCATACCGCCCTGGACTATGGGGATCCGAGCGACGAGATTCCCGATTCGCAGGCCTTTCAAGCCCAGCTTCCCCATTCGGAACTCCTAATATTCCACAGACATGCCAACAAAGACTGTTTTTTTGTCGATTAGTTGCAACAAGCTCGAGTTTTATTAGATCTTAATAATGAGGCTCTTTCAAAATACGTCCGCATTTTGAAAGAGTTACCCTAAATTGCGGCATTTACGCACAGTTTCGAAAAAACCGGAACAAATGCGAAGCCGATTTCAAAAGCAACCGACTTTTGAAATCGGCATAAGAATTCTAGGCAAAACTCTCGCGACCACTGGTCGAGGAGGATTTCTTCAGTGGTCCAGTCCGAATTTACCACTGGTCGAGGACAGTAGTCTTCAGTGGTCCAGTCCGATTTTATCAGTGGTCCCGGCCGACTCGACCACTAAAGAATTTCTCCTGAGGAAAATGCTCTGATGTGCGGGTCTTGCAGTATCTTGCGTTCCTTGATGTTTGGATGAAGCGCTGCGAAACGTGCGCAAGATTTTAATCGCTTTTGCAAAAGCCTCCAAACATTGGATATATCGATTTTCAATATGTGCATAATCAGGAAATATCTTCCATAGAAAGCCGATATCGAAACAAATGGACTAACCGAATTTTATGTTCGGCTTATGTATCGTGGTATTGAGCGGGGCTTTTTTCGCGAGTTTCTCGCTTGCTGCGGTTATTTCCTTTACCGTCCGTTGTTCTGTACCTAGTAAGCATTCACGAAACCGCATTGCCAGGGGGCATTATGTCTTCGGTCGTCATCGGGCCAATCCCCAAAGCCTATCAAAGCTACGAAACAACCAATCCTGATACCGAATTCTGGCTCAAAGAAGCATTCCCGCTCGTTTGCAAGAATCTAGATCGGGTACTTCTCGAGCCCAGGATGTTCTGGTCCGTTCCGCCGGGGAGTAAAGTCGGCTTCAGCTTTGGCGGCAGTTTTCCAGTCCCGATCGGCGTCTGGGCTTTGGCCTGGAGCAAGGATATCGGGGTGTATGCCTGCGCTCGTTGCGGCGGTAAAGCCTTTTCACTGGCCGCGAGCGGCGGGATGTCCATGGGCAGCTCGAGAGGCATCTGCTCGGAGTGCGGCGAGGACTGGGAAAGCAGGGACTGGTCGATCGGGACTTGGGGCTTTCTGAGGAAGGAGCTTCTGAAGAGGGTCGATGCCCTCGACCTTTCGGAAGGCCTGTACCCGGATGCCTGCGACTTCCGCGAGTTGGTAGCACAGCTGGCGGAATAGGAAGAGGGGAAACGAAAAGAGACGTGGGATGCCGACTCCGCGAACGTAGAACCCTAAGACGCGCCTGCACTTGACCCGTCGCGCGGCAGCGTTGCAAACTGGAACGCGATGAGCGAGCTTTATTTCTACGATGGTCGTTTCGTCCGCTCCGATGAGCCCGTGGTTAGGCTCGGCGACCGAGGCTACCAATTCGGCGATGGAGTCTATGATGCCTGGATGGTCCACGATTCCAAGCAATTCCTTCGCCGCGAGCATCTCGATAGGCTCGAGAAGAGCTGCGCCGCCATCGGCATAGCGCCCTGCTACTCTCGGACCGAAATGGAAGCCTTTACCGACGCCTTGCTCGAGCGCTCGGGCATCGCGCGAGGCATCATCTACCTTCAGTGGACGAGAGGTTGGCAATCGCCGCGTTCCCATGCCGCGGCTCCCGGCCTAAGGCCTAACCTAAGCGGCTATATCCGCGAGTCGCCTCCTTACCCCGACGAATACTTCTCGAAAGGAGTCGGGACGATTTTCTACCCCGATGAGCGTCAACGCTATTGCGATATCAAGTCCCTCAACCTGCTGGGCAGCGTGATGGCGAGCAACGCGGCCAAAGCGGCCGGTTGCCACGAGGTATTGTTCGTCCGCGAGGAGGGAGACACCCGCTTCGTCACCGAAAGCGCGCGCTCGAATTGCTACGCGGTGAAGGACGGCGCAGTCCATACGTCCCCCCTCGGGAAGCTCATACTTCCCGGCGTCACGCGCGGCGTGATACTCGAGCTCGCCCGCGCGCTCGGTATCGAGGTCGTGGAGGCTTTCGAAACCCCGCAATTCTTTTCCGACGCCGACGAAGTGTTCGTCTCGGCCGCAAGCGGGATACTGCCCGTGGATACGATCGACGGAAAACCTGTGGGATCGGGGGCGCGCCCGATCTATGCGGCTCTCCGCAATGGCTACGAAGCCATGATCGAGGCGAATGCTGGCTGAGGGGAGGCCGCGATGGCGGATGAAACAATGGATTTCGAGCGAAGGCTCGTCGAGATCGAAAGTAAGGCCAGCTTTCAGGAGAGCGAGCTGATCGACATGAGCGAGATCATAAGGAGCCAGGATGCCCGCATTGGCAGGCTAGAGGCGACGCTTCGCGCGCTTATCGAGAAAGTGAAGGAAATGGCAGGCGAGGGGCAGTCTCCCCTTCCTGCCAACGAGAGGCCTCCGCACTACTGAGCGCCTCAGGCCACCTTGAAGCCCCCGGCATCCAGGGCGCTTATGACTATCCGGCCGTCCTCGCCGATCTCGAGGCTCTCTTCAGGATCGAGAATATAATCGTTCGGGCAATGCTCTAGGGTCACCCAGAGATGGCCTTCCGTACAACGGATTCGCCTGCCCTTGCTATGCTCCATCGAAACCACCTGTCCGGGAAGGAGCTTCCGTGCCAAAGTCTTGTTCATGGCAAACCTCCGTTTCGACATTCAAAATCAAGAATGTCTATTAAAAACATATAAGAGATGACTGGGAAAAAACAGACTCAGAAAAGATGTATTATATAGAGTACAATTTATAAAAATTGAAACTGTTATGGATATTATAAGCTCAATTGTATGTCGCTTTCCAAGATCCTAAATGCTCAGGAAAAAATACGACCTTGAACGGCACGGACGGGACGCCGATCGCGTCCCAAATTGCCAATGGCCATCGTCGCTAGATTCATGCATTCCTCCCTGGCTGTTGGTCTCTTCGAGACGTTATAGTGGATATTGAGGCCACAAGGGCGCAAACTAGGAGGAATTCATGTTCGTACGCGATAAGATGACGGCGAATCCCGTCACGATTCAGGCGGATGCGAGTGTTCCAGAGGCCCTCAGCCTCATGCGCGAGAGAAAAGTACGGCGGCTTCCCGCCCTCGATCCTCATGGAAAGCTCGTCGGCATAGTCTCCGAAAAGGACCTTCTTTATGCCTCGCCCTCCCCAAGCACGACACTCAGTTCCTGGGAGATACCCTCCATTCTATCGAAGCTCAAGATAGAAAGGATAATGTCGAAGAAAGTCGTTACGATCACGGAGGACACCCCGCTCGAGGAGGCTGCGCGCATCATGGCCGACCGACGGATAGGCGGTCTCCCCGTCCTGCGGGGAGCTACCCTAGTCGGCATAATAACGGAGACGGACATATTTCGCGCCCTACTCCACCTGCTAGGCGGCAGACGCTCCGGCGTTCGCGTCACCGCCTCGATCGCCGGAGCGAAGGGTACCGTGGCGACGGTGGCGGGCGCGGTCGCGAAGGCCGGCGGCGACATCGTAGGCTTGGGAATGAGCGATGGGGCGGGGCCTTCGGGAAGCGAATGGCTGCTAACCCTCAAGGTACAGGGAATTCCCGGCGAGACCCTCGTGTCTGCGCTCAAGCCCGTCGTTGACGAAGTGCTCGACGTAAGGGAAACCTAGCCTGTAAAAATGGATCGGAGTCCGGAATGCCCGACAAAAAGCCGCCCTCCCATGCCGCGGCGCCTGTAGTCAGCGCGGCGGCGCGTGCATTGGCCGTCCTCGAGAGCCTTTCGCGCAGTAGATCCGTCGGCCTGGAGGAACTGTCGCGCGAGATAAACCTCGCTAAACCCACGGCCTATCGCTTTCTCCTGACGCTGCAAGAGCTGGGCTACGCGCGTCGCGACGAAGGCGACCGATGGGCGATGACGCTTAAGGCATTCAACGTGGGATCGCGCGCGCTCGACCATATCGACTTGTATTCCGCCGCGCGCCCCGTCGCCGATGCCCTCGCCGACGAGTTGGGCGAAACTGTCCATATGGGCGTGCTGGAGGGCGACTCGGCCGTCTACGTCCTCAAGGTCGAATCCAGGTACACCATACGCATGTTCTCCCGCGTCGGTAGGCGCATTCCGCTGTATTGCACGGCGATCGGCAAGGTCCTCCTGGCCTATTCGGGCCATCTCGAGCGAAAGGCCGCCCTGAAGGGGGTACGCCTCGTGGCCCTCACCCCGCATACGATAACGACTCGATCCGTCCTCGAGGCCGAATTGAAACGGATCAAGGCGCAGGGCTTCGCCCGCGACGCGGAGGAGCACGAAGAGGGGATCAGGTGCATCGGAGCGCCCATCTTCGATCGCGACGGTCTCGTGACGGCGGCTCTCTCCGTATCATGGCCGCTCTTCCGCTACGAAAGCGGCAAGGAAGGCGAGAAGGCGGCCGCGATCGCCGCCGCCGCCGGCAGGGTGTCGGACATCCCGGGTTACGAGGGCCGAGACGACTCGCGATGAGCATCGGAAAGATAGGATCGTCCATTCGAGGAGCCCGATTCGGAACAGCGCAGGTTAGGCAGAATCCCTGATGATCAGCTTAGGGCGGATCGAAGGAATAGGCGCGAGATCCGCCCCTTCGCAGAGCGAGAGGAGGCGCGTCATCGCGCTTCGCCCTAGCGCGGCAATGTCCACGCCCATAGTGGTCAACGCCGGGCTCACGAGCGAGGCGTAGGGCACGTCGTCCGCCCCGATCACCGCCACGTCCGCCGGAACGCGTCGAACTGCCTCGCCTAGGGCGCGCATCGCTCCTATCGCCACCAGGTCATTATAGGCGAGTATGGCGTCGATAGGGCCGGCCCTTGCCAGGAGTGCCCTCGTAGCCGAGGCTCCGCCGTCGAGGTTGGGTACGCAGCGCGCGACGATATCGGGATCGAAGGGCAAGCCTCCGGCCTTGAGGCCCCAGGTATAGCCGGCGAGACGGCGCCGGGCGCTCAAGGACGTCCTCGGGCCCGAGATGAACCCGATACGCCGGCGGCCTTTGCCGATAAGGTAGGCGACTGCCTCTATGGCGCCGGATCGATCGTCGACGTTTACCGTATCCACGCGAGGACCGGTGCGTTCGCCGTTGACCAGCACGGCTGCATCGAAGCGAGAGATGGCCATCGCGAGGGAAGACGCCGGAAGACGCGACCCCGTTACGATCACTCCGTCGATCGCCTCGCCCGCGAGCGAAAACAGCGCTTCTCGCTCGAGTTTCGGGTCTTCGTCCGTGTTCATGATGAATACGTTCTTGTCGGAGGCGCGCGCCACGTCCGTCGCCGCTTTCGCCAGGATGGCGAAAAACGGGTTCGCCATGTCGGGCAGGACGATGCCTAGGGTGGAGGTTTTGCGCATGGCGAGCCCGCGCGCCACGCGGCTGGGACGGTAGCCCAGGCTTGACGCCGCCTCGAGGACTCGTCGGCGGACCTCGTCGCTCATTCCGGGGCGATCGTTGATCGCGCGGGAAACCGTCATGATGGAGACTTCCGCGGCGATGGCCACGTCCTCCACCGTGCATCGTTTATTGGACATGATTCGCACGAAGTTTATCATTGACAATTCGGGGAAGGCAAGTACAATTACGTTAGCGTTAACTCAAATCTCGTTTCAGATCGGAGGCTGTTATGATGGTGAAATCCAGAGTCGGAGTGCTCCTCTTGATCGCCTCGGCGCTCTTCGTCGCGAACGCCGCCGCCCAAATCACGGTCGCCAAGCCCGTCAAGCTCAGCATCATAGACGTCGCGGGAAATCTCGCGTTGTCCAAGCCCGCCTTCGAGTCCTTCAAGGCCGCCCATCCGAATCTGGTGTCGGATATCGAGTATATCCAGCTCACCGCTCCGGAGCTCCCGTCGAAGATCAAGGCGCAGCAGATGGCCGGCAACCTCGATACGACCCTCGTCCTCACCGGCTACGACGCGATGGCCTCGGGCCTAGATATGGATATCTACGAGCAGCTTATGCCGAAGTACGCGACCGCCTTCCAGAATACGATCGACAACTACCTTCCCGGGGCGAGAGCGGCCTACGATCTTTTCAAGGGATACGGCATAACCATGGTCTGGTGCCCGGGCGGCCCCATGTTCACTTACAATCCGGACAAGGTCCCGAATCCTCCCAGGACCGCCGCCGAGCTTCTGGCCTGGGCCAAGGCCAACCCCGGCAAGTTTATGTACGCCCGCCCCGCCAATTCCGGTCCCGGACGAGCCTTCCTGATGGGCCTGCCCTACATCCTCGGCGACAAGAACCCGAAGGATCCAGCGACGTGGGACAAGACTTGGGCCTACCTCAAGGAGCTCGACAAGTACATCGATTATTACCCGACCGGTACCGGCATCACTTTCAAGGAACTCGGGCAGGGCACCCGCTGGATCCTCGCGAGCCATCTCGGCTGGGACATGCAACAGCGCATCCTCGCGACGATCCCCGCGAATTTCCAAGGCTTCTTCCTCGACCACACAACATGGGTCAACGATTCCCAGTTCATGGCCGTCCCCAAGGGCCTCGACAAGGATAGACTCGCCGTAACGATCGAGCTCATCAAATGGATCATGATGCCGGCCCAGCAGGCCGTCACGTTCGACAATGGGTACTTCTACCCCGGTCCCGCCATCAAGGGCGTCACCCTCGATATGGCTCCTGCCGCCAGCCAGGCGGCGGTCAAGGGAGCGATCCGTCCCGCCTACGATCAGGCGATCGCGAAATTCCCCTTCACGACGCAGCTCGATCCCGTGGATATGGTCAAGGCCATGGACTTGTGGGACC
>Ga0181520_10003634_pt1 | contig 26838 bp, 26 predicted proteins | sample PEATcosm2014_Bin_29_FD_132451 | JGI IMG/M metagenome (GOLD analysis project Ga0181520, IMG submission 132451) | Peatland microbial communities from MTU Mesocosm Facility, Houghton, MI, USA - PEATcosm2014_Bin02_30_metaG | ecosystem: Environmental > Terrestrial > Soil > Wetlands > Peat | place...
GACGACTTCAACGTCGAGAAGCTGCGCTACCACAAGATCATCATCATGACCGACGCCGACGTCGACGGCGCGCATATCCGCACGCTGCTGCTGACGTTCTTCTTCCGTCAGATGCGGCCGGTGATCGAAGGCGGCTATTTGTACATCGCCCAGCCGCCGCTGTTCAAAGTCAAGCGCGGCCAGTCTGAGCTTTATCTCAAGGACGAGCGCGCGATGGAGGAATATCTTGTCGCCGGCGGTCTCGAAGGGTCGGCGCTGCGGCTCGCCGACGGCGAAGTGCGCGCCGGCGCCGATCTGCAGGCGCTGGTCGAAGAGGCGCGCGCGATGCGCCGCCTGCTGCAGCAAATGCACTCGCGTTACCACAAGGACGTGGTCGAACAGGCGGCGCTCGCCGGCGCGCTGAAGCCGCTTAGCGCCGCCGACGACCCCGAGGGCGAAGCGCGCGTGCGCCTGCTCGTTGCGCGCATGAACGCCATTTCTGAAGAGACCGAACGCAGTTGGAGCGGGCGCGCCGAAGCGGGCGGCTATGTGCTGACGCGCGCCGTGCGCGGCGTGCCGCAAGCGGCGGCGATCGACGCCGGCTTTATCGCCTCAGCCGAAGCGCGCCGGCTCGACGAACACGCCCAGCCGTTGAGCGAGGCCTTCCGCGCCCCGGCGACGCTGTTGCGCCGCGGCGAGGAGACGCACGTCGCCGGTCCCTCCGAACTGCTCGAGGCGATCTACGCCGCCGGCCGCAAGGGCGTCGCCACCCAGCGCTACAAAGGCCTAGGCGAGATGAACAAGGACCAATTGTGGGAGACGACCCTCGATCGCGAGGGGCGCTCGCTGCTGCAGGTCAAGATCCGCGAAGTCGACGAGGCCGACGACATCTTCGTCAAGCTGATGGGCGACGTCGTCGAGCCGCGGCGCGAGTTCATCCAGGACAACGCGCTGAGCGTGGCGAACCTGGACGTGTGAGGAAAGCGCCGTCGGCGGCAGCGCGGAAAGCCGGTCCGCCCCTCACCCAACCTCTCCCCGCGAAGACGCGAGGCGAGGGGAAGAAAGAGGCAATGCCGCCCTCACCGCGCTGCACTCTCAATACTGCCCGTAATGCCTGACCGTCACGACTTCGATGCGCCCTTGCGGGCCGATGAAGCTCGACATCGCCCAGCTCGTGATCGCGACGACCAGGGAAGCGAGGATCGCCGGCCACAGGCCGACGACGACGAAGCCGGTGAGAAAGTGCGACACCAGCTCGATCATCAGGCCGTTGATGACCAGCAGGAACAGGCCGAGCGTCAGCAAGGTGATCGGCAAGGTCAGAATCACCAGGATCGGCCGGACGAAGGCGTTGACGATTCCCAGCAGCAGCGCCGCGGCGATCAGGCTGCCGGTTGAGCGGATCTCGACGCCGGGGACGATCTGCGACGCGAGCCACAGGCCGAGCGCGACGACCGCCGCGCGAATCAGAAACCCTCTCATGGACGTCGCGCTCCTGTTGTTCGCCCCTATCTAGGCGCCGCGGCGAGGAATCGCCAGGGCGCCGTCCCGATGACGCGCGGCCCCAGATTGCCTATCAACGGCCGCGGAGGCCCGCCATGTCCCGACCCGAACGCCCTGTCGCCATAAACGCCGCCGACGCGCCGGCGCGCGCCAAGCCGTCGACTTATCCCGAGCCCTTCGCCACGCTCATGGCGGGCCGCGAAAAGCGGCCGCTTGGCGATCTCTTCGGTCTGACGAACTTCGGCGTCAACCTGACGCGGCTCCGGCCGGGCGGGGCTTCCGCGCTGCGCCACGCGCATTCCAAGCAGGACGAGTTCGTCTACATTTTGGAGGGGCGGCCGACGCTGCAGACTGACGAAGGCAAGGTCGCGCTCGCGCCCGGCATGTGCGCGGGCTTTAAGGCGGGGACCGGCGACGCCCATTGCCTGGTCAATGAAACCGACCAAAACGTCGTCTATCTCGAAGTCGGCGACCGCGCGCCGGGCGACGCCGTCAGCTATCCCGACGACGACATTCGCGCCGATTCCATCGACGGCAAGTGGTGCTACGCCCACAAGGACGGAACGCAGCATTGACGGGGCGTCAGTCGCGAGCCTCGGCCCGCAGTTGAGCCCGATAGCGGCCGGGCGGAACGCCCATCAACCGTTTGAAAACGCGGTTCAAGTGGCTCTGGTCGGCGAAGCCGCAGGCGGCGGCGGCTTCGCTCAACGTCGCGCCCTCGCCGAGCAACGTCCGCGCTTGGCGAAGCCGCGCCAGGGTTTGCTGCTGACGGGGAGTGAGGCCGGTGCAGCGAAGGTAAAGCCGTTCCAGGTGAAAGGGCGACAACCCAGCGCCGCGCGCCAGGCTGCGCAATGTCTTGCCGTGCGCCAGGTTGGCGAGGAGGTCCCGGCGCGCTTGCCGGACAGGTCGCGGATCGAGGGCGGTCGAGGGCGCGAGGACGCCGACGATCGACGCCGTCAGCGCCGTTAGGCCCGTCAACGCCTCGGCCAGATCGACCGCGCCGCCGACCGCCTGCGCAAAAGCGCGATCGAAGGCGGCGCGCCATTCCGGCGCAGCGATGCGGCCCCAAGCCGGACGCGCCGTCGGCGGCGCCGGCTGGTCAAGGCAGAGAACGCGGTAGTCGACGCCGCCGCGATCGAAACAGCGGTGCGCGACATGCGGCGGCAGGACAAATCCTTGTCCCGCGCCGACCTCGAAGCGGGCGTCGCGCAACGCGACGACGCGCACGCCCTGGTCGACCACGCCCAGGATGAGATGGTCGTGGTCGTGCCAGGGCGTCGCCGCCATCGCCGCCGTCGCCTGAACGGCGTGAACGCGGGCCGCGCTCCAATGGCGAACGGGTTCGAGCGACATCGCCTCAGGGCAAAGCAGGGGAGAACAGAGCGAGGATCACCATACCATGCTCGCCGGCGGTCACCGAATGCTCGGCGTTTTGCGGAATGATCGCCAGGGCGCCCGGCTGATAGTCGCGGATCCGCCCGTCCAACTCCAGGCGCCCGTCGCCGCTGAGAACCACATGTTGCTCGACTTCGGCCGCGTGCCGATGGGCGAGCATGCGGCGGTGGGGTTCGATCGACACCAACAGCGTGGTGAAGCGTCCTGCGCTCTCGGCGCCTGAGGCCAGCCGACGCATTCGGACGCCGGCGAACTTGGGATGATCGGTCCAGACGGGCTGCTCCGATGGCGGCCCGTCGTGGCCAGCCAGTCGATCCAACAGCGGATTGTCAAACATCGCGCGCTCCTCGCTAGGTCTTCGTCGTCGTCGCGTAGAGCCGGGCGCGTCGGCGGTCTTGGACAAGCTTGCGGTTACATTTGGGCGATCTCGCCCGGCGTGGCGCGACGCCATGTCGCGGCCTTGTCGCGCCGGCCGTAACCGTCTGGCAACGTGCGGTTGCTCAGGATCGCGCGTTCGCTCGGGTGTCGCCACGCGCGCGAACCGAGCGCGTCGTCCCGGCGCATCGGCGTCCGAACTGGGCGCGACCGCAGCGGCGACTTCCGACAAAAGGCGCACGTTATGGCCGACGATGACAAGACCGCCAAGGCTCCCGGAGCTTGTGGCGAAATGGGGCGGCGCGAGTTCCTGGGATATTCGGGCAGCGCGCTCGGCGCCTTGTGGTTCGGCGGGCTGACGTTTCCGCAGTCGGCTCTCGCCGCCGCGGCGCCGAGCTATCCCATCGACTCGACGGTCGTCACGACGCGCGAGCGGATGATCGCGTTTCCCGCCACGCTGCCGGGCCTGTCGAAGACGCAGATCGATCAGGTCGACCAGTACGCGAAGTTCGGCTACGGCGAATGGACCTACGGCGCGCCGCTTCCCATGGCGACGCGCCCCGATCTCCTGCCGGCCGGCGCTGCGCCGCGCACGGCGGGGAAGAAAGCAAAACTGCTGCGATTCTTCACCTTCACCGACGTTCACATCACCGACAAGGAAGCGCCGAATCAGCTCATCGCTTTCCAGCAGATCGAGCCGGCCGCCGCCAGCGTCAGCTCGATCTACTCGCCGGTGATGCTGTCCACCACGCAGGTGCTGGACGCCGCGATCCAAACCGTCAACGCTCTGCACAGGAGCGATCCCTTCGACTTCGGCGTGATGCTCGGCGACGCCAGCAACAACCCGACCCACATCGAGCTGCGCTGGTACATCGACGTGTTCGACGGCAAGCGGATCACGCCGAGCTCAGGCGCGCACGCCGGCGCGGACACGATCGACTACCAGAAGCCGTTCAAGGCCGCCGGGCTCGATCGCTCCATTCCCTGGTATCAGGTCGTCGGCAATCACGATCATTTCTATCTCGGCTCGTTCCCGCTCGACGACGATGCGACCATTCGCGCCTCCTATACGGCAGGGGCGGTGTGGGCGATCGGCGACCCGCTTTCTCCCAAGTTGGCGGATTTCCCGGTCCTGTTCGACGTCGCGAGCTTCAACGCCAAGCCGGCCTTCTATCCCGGCGTGATCGACGGAACGTCGCCGACTGGCGCAATCGTCAAAGCCGGACCCGCCGCCGATCCCGCGTTCGCCGAGGGCGCCCCCAAGGTCGTCGCCGATCCGGCGCGCCGCCCGCTCAGCAAGCCGGCGTGGATCGGAGAATTTTTCGATACGACGACTCGGCCGGTCGGCCACGGCTTCCATCTGGCGCGCAAGAGTCGCTTCGGCCGGCGCGATCCCGGATTCGCCTGCTACAGCTTCGCGCCGAAATCGCGGCTGCCGCTCAAGATGATCGTGCTCGACGACACCCAGGCGAGCGACGACGGCTCGCGCGACATCCACGGCCACGGCTATCTCGACGCGGCGCGCTGGGCGTGGCTGAAAGAAGAACTCGACGCGGGCCAGGCGAACCATCAACTGATGATCGTCGCCGCGCATGTGCCGATCGCCGTCGGCCCCATCGGCTGCGAGATGGAATGGTGGGGCGAGACGAAAGGGATCGCGCCGGAGAAGCGCAACGCCGTCGCGCTGAGCGAGCTCATCGACAAACTTCGCGCCACGCCAAACCTGGTGATGTGGATCGCCGGCCATCGCCACGTCAACACGGTGAAGGCCTTCGCCACCGACGATCCGTCAAAGCCCGAGCGCGGGTTCTGGCAGGTGGAAACGGCGTCGCTGCGCGATTTTCCGCAGCAGTTCCGCACCTTCGATCTCTACCTGAACGACGACGACACCATCTCGATCGTCACGCTCAACGTCGATCCGGCGGTCGCGGAGGGAAGTCCGGCCGCGAAGTCGCGCCGTTACGCGATCGCCGTGCAGCAGATCGTGCAGAACGACGCTCGCCCCAACGCGCGCAACCTCAACGCCCTCGCCGGCCATCCGTTGCCGACGATGGACCCCTCGCGCCCACAAAACGACCAGCCCGATCCGACCATCCAGTTTCCCGACCTCAGCGCTGCGACGCCGCCGGTTCCCTACAATGCGTCCTACAACGCCGAGCTGCTCAAGCCGTTGAGCCGGGAGATGGCCGCCGTATTGAGGCGGCGGTTGGCTTAGAGGGGAGAGGGTGACGGGCGGCGACGGCCGGGACGAGGATCGCGCCATTTCCGGGCGCGATGGTTTGTTTTCAACGGGCTGCGGGACAATTTTCCGCCGCCTCGTCGCGCGGCGCGGGCTTTGCTCGCCAGCCGAGGCCGGCTGGTCGGGGTGAGAAAGTCGCCGTCGTAATCCCGCTATACTACAGTAATAAATTGCTAATTTAACGGCAATCTCGCGCAATCGCGGTAGTCTCCCATAACGAACTGTCATCGCGCGATTGCAGCGCCTTCAATCCTGCTGGCGAAGCCGCGCCGCCACGACTTCCTTGCGCCTCCGCCTCTGCGGGCCGAAGAAATCGGACGTCAGCCTGCTCGTGACGGCGGCCACGACGACGGCGAAAATCGACGGCCCCAGATCGACGACAATTTCGTCAAGTTGATAAGCGACGTTGTCGAGCCGCGGCGCGAACTCATCCCGGACAGCGCCCTCGGCGCCGCCGACCTCAACGCGTGAGCGCGCCCGGCCGCGTAGGCTCCGGCGGCGCAACGCGCGCCGCAGGAGCCTGTCTCAGCAGCGTCCCGCGCTCAGAGATTCTTGCACCACCGCTCGCCATGTCCGGACTGATCGGCACAAGGCGCCCAACCCGCATGACTGAAGACCGCAGCCACGGCGCTCGACGCAGCCGCCTGCTGCGGCGGATCGTCGATTTGGGTGATGATTGCGATGTCGACTCGGCCCCACTGGTCGATGAAGGCGATCTCCAACTGGCTGTTCAGCTGGAAGATCTTCGCGACGTTGAAGCGGCCGAGTTGCTCGATGAGGGCGACGTTGAAGCCGCCGTCGCGCCAATTGCCGATCTCGACGATCTTCGCGAAATTGCTGCCCCAACCGAATTGTTCGGACAGGACGACGTTGTCTTCGCCATGGACGACGGCGCGGAAACTGTTCTTGCCGCCAACCTGAAGGCCACCGACGAAGTTGTTGCTGCCGAACACGGCGGCGGAGACAGCGTTGTATCTGCCGAGCTGGACCACGTTGACCGTGTCGTCGCTGCCGGTGACGGTGACGTCGGCGTTGTTGACGCGACCGTACTGGTCCACGGTCACCGTGTCGTTCTTGCCTGTAATCGCGACGTTGGCGTTGTTGACGCGGCCTCTCTCGGTCACGGTGACATTGCTGCCATTTCCGTTGACGGCGACATTCGCGTTGTTGATTTTTCCCGTCGCGCTGACGCTGACGCCGCTCGAATTGGAGCTTACGTTCGCATTGCCGGTCGTTGACTGAGACTTGACTGCGTTGTGGCTGCCGACGCTGATGTGGGCGCTGCCCGCTAGAGCCGGCGAAATGGCGAGCGCGAGCGCAAGCGCGGCGCTGGTCGTAACGATGGTTTTCATGGCGGTTCCCCCAAGATGGTTGAAGACGGCGACCGCCGCGGAGCTGAGCTTGGGCGCGGCGTGCAGGTTTGCCTCCTCGCACTAATCGCCGCTCCGCTGTTGGATGATGATCGACGAATTGCCGCCGCTCTCCTGCTGCAGGATCGAATAGCCGGGACGGATCGTCTTGCGGACGATCGGCTTGGTCCCCGCCGGCCCGCTCTGCACGATGATCGCCGTGCCGGCAGGGCTCGACAGTTGCGAACTGTAGAGCGTGGTTCCGTCGACTGAACTTCCCGAAGCGGCGACTAGCCACGCGCCGACGACGAGCGTGATCATTGCGAAGTCTCCTCGCGTTCAGACGGTTTCTCTCGCGGTTCGGCGGCGTGGCGACCCGAAAGGATCGATCCCGCTCGACTTGGGGGATCGAAACGCGGGCCGTCTCTCGGGTCGCCTTTCGCTCGCGCCGGAGGGCCCCCCGGCGCGAGCGGGCCGCCCTACGAGGCGGACTGGCAGCGAGCGATTAGAAGCCCACATTCACGGAGATGGGCGAGTTCTGGACGATCGCCGCGGCCTGCGTGACAACGGAGCCCTTGGAGATGGAGGTCTTGGTGATGACCTGGGTAACCTTAGCCGCCTCGAACGTGGGGCCGGTGTAAACACCGATCGCCGCCGAGAAGTGGTTCAAGCCCACGCTCACCCTGGTGCCGCCGGCGAAGGCGCCGAACGACATCAACGACGCGGCGACCAGCGTTACGATGAAGATGCGACCTTTCATGACGAGTCTCCTCAAGTTTATCCGGCAACGAAGACCCGTATTTCGACGCTCGGCCGACTTGAGCGGAGCGTCATCTTAGTTGCCCGGATGCACCTATTGTCGCGGTTTGGCGCAGCGACAACAGTCGCCTCTTTGGGTGCGGACGAAGAGGAAATCGCGCCGCTGCACAGGTCTTCAGCGGTTCCCTCTACGCAAAACGGGTGAGGCGACGACGCGGCGCCGAGGCGCGGTCGCGTCGTCGACGCGCTCGACGATGGAGGCGCGGCGACGGCGGCTTGCGCCGCAAGGCTAGTGGGAAAAGTGGATCGTGGCCGCCGACTCGTGCGCAGCTCGCGCAGCTTTGCCGGCGGGGCGGGAACGAAGATCGAGGCCGGCCGACGGCGGCGCGCCGAGCGCGACCTGCAGGCGGTTCGATGCGCGCAGCTTCTTCATCAGGTTGCGCAGATGGACCTTCACCGTGTTCTCGGAGATGCCCAGCTCGAAGGCGATAATCTTGTTCTGGTTGCCTTCCCGCAAGCTGCGCAACACGTCGAACTCGCGAGCCGTCAGATCGCGATGGAGCTCGGCGCGCTCGTCGTCGTTCCTGTGTTCGAAATGGTGCGTCAGCGCGGCGTATTTCGCAGCCGCGCAAGGCGCCGGCGGCGCCCCGAACGCTTGAATTTCCGGCGGCAGGCAAGAACCGCCAACCAGCATCAGACGCATCGCGGCGATTGCGATTTCGGCGCCAGCTGATAGCGGAATCACCCCCGCAACGCCAAGCGCGCCAAGGTCGGCGGCCGCGGAAACGTCGGGGGGCACCACGCCGATCGGCGCGCCGTTGCAGCGCGCGCGCAAGGCGTCGACCTTGGCGCGCACCGCTTCGCGACTGCAGAGACTCGGGTCGAATGCGATCAGAGCCAGCCGTGCTGGACCGGGGACAACATCCTCGATCCTGTCTCGGCATTCGAGTCGGATGTTGACAAGATGGGTTGCGATTAGATGGGCGAAGCCATCGCGGAACAGGCCCGGCGGCGCGACCAACGCGGCGCGCTCAGGCCCAGTCTCGCATTCTGACGTTCCCGCGCTGCGGATCGAAGACCAGAGGGCGACGGGGGGTCTCGAAAGCTGCGCCGACATGGGCGTCCCCAAGAGCTGAGAAAGACCGAACCCAGACTTTCACGTTGCGCCGCCGGGACGGCCGCCGCCCCGCCGACGCTCTTCGTCATCGCGTCGCGCCATGACTGTGGCGCAAATCTGCCCCGGCCTCCGTTCGGGCAGGAATCTGAAACCTTCCGCCTGCGAGCGCGAGCCGGATCGCGGCGATCAACACGGCTGCGCCGCAAGTGGATGGAAACTGTCCGACGACGCTTAGCGCGCTCGCCGCCGTCGCGCCGTCGCCCTCTTCGGAGTCGGTCAGCAGCAGCACCGGCGCGCGGTTCGCCGCGGCGACGATTTCGCCGAGCCGCGATCGACCGTCGGCGCCGATCGTCGGCGCGCTAACAAGGACGATGTCCAGAGCGGCGGCTGACCAGGACTCGAACGGTTGCGTCGTCTCCACGCCAATCACGTCGAAGTCGGGCAGTTCCGCGCTCAAGAGATGGAGCAGGCATTCGCGCCGCAGACGGACATCGTCGATCAGCAGCATGGCGCGGCGGCAAGGGAGCTCGACGCTATCGTCGCGCAGCGTCGCTGCGGCGTCTGCGTCGATTTTGTTCTGTGCCCGCGTCTGCGAAAGCGGCAGCCGAGGCGAACTCGACGCGATTGCAACGGGTTCGACGACCGGGCGACCGCGCGCCCACTGGCCGGCGAAACTCTCGACACACAAGCCAGACACCATTCGCCCCGCAAACTCAGGGTCGCGACGCGCCGTCGGCCTCCCGACGCGTCGAACTCCGCCGCAGCTTGTCGTCCAAGCCGCCGCGCTGTGAATCAGTAAAGAGAATCGCGCACTAAGTAGTCCATCGCTCTCGACTCGTGCCGCAAGTTCGTCAAGAGCGCCAACCCCAATTGCTACCCTATAAAAAGACTATCATAACTATTTCAACTTGTCAATATCGGGTATTTTCGGAATGTTAACCTTAAAGTCAGCAATCTCATGAATGGGTGTGGGTCAATAATCGATAGCTTTGACAAGCCGCGACCGCGCGGGCTGGAAAGTAACCGCACGCAATGACGAAATCGTGATAGCGACGCCGCGGGTTTTCCACAGATTTTCCCAGATTCTTCTGTTTTGTCTTACATGGCGGCAGTCTGCAGGCCAAAATGTAACGTTATAGGTGCATGGGCGGGGTGCTTGGTCGCCGTGGACGCTTGGCTGTTGCACTCGCAACGGCGGTCCTTGCCGCAATCGGCGACGTATCCGGCGCGCGCAGTCTCAGCGGAGCGCGACGCCGATCGGCTCTGAATATGGATGCAGCGTGATTATCGGCGCGGCGGGCGGCGGACTCGCCGACGGGGCAGCGACTGTTGTTGTGTTCTCGAGCGCGTGGCCGCCGCACGACCGCCGCACAGAGCGCGAAGGGCGCCGTCGCGACCACGGCGCAGATGCATCCGAGACCACACGCCGAGCGTCGCCGTTCTTGGGGTTGGGCGAACGGGTTGGCCTCGTTGCGGCGGCGCAATGTGCGCCGCCGAAGCCTGTCTTAGCGATTGCACCAGCCGGAGGCGTTGTTGAAGTAGCACGGCCGCCAAGAATTCTGAGTGAAGACTGCGGCGACGGCGTTGGCCGCAGCCGGCGGATCATCCACCTGAGTGACGATCGCGACGTCGACGCGACCGAGTTGGTTGACGAACGCGACCTGCAACTGGCTGTTCAACTGGGTGACGATTGCCACGTTGAACTTGCCGATTTGGTCGATGACAGCGGCGTTGAAGGCGTCGAAACGCCAATGGCCGATCTCTACGACCCGCGCAAAATTGCTGCCCCAACCGAACTGTCCAACCTCCACGAGGTTGTCTTCGCCGTAGGCGACGCCGTTAAACGAGTTCTTGCCGCCGAACTGAAGGCCGCCGATGGCGTCATTGTGGCCGAACACGGCGGCGGAAATATTGTTGATCCTGCCGATCTGCGTGACGTCGACGGTGTCGTTGCTACCGTCGACGGTTATGTTGGCCTTGTTGACCCGGCCCCGCTCGGTCACATCGACCGTGTTGTTGTTGCCATCGACCGTAATGTTGGCGTTGTTGATGCGGCCGTTCTCAGTCACCGTGACGGTATTGTTGTTGTTGGTGACTATTACGTTGGCGGTATTGTTGTGGCCGGTTACGGTCATGCTGACCGTCTTGCCGCCGTTGGCCGAAACGTTGGCGGTCTTTGCCGACGAAGGCGGCGACGCAGCGAGCGTAAACGCGACTGCGGCGCTGATCGTGACAATGGTTTTCATGGCGGATCCCCCAAGATGGTTGAAGGCGGCGGTCGTCGCAGGGCGGAGCCGGGGCGCGGCGCGCAGGCTTGCCTTTTCACGCTAATCACCGCTCTGCTGTTGAATGATGATCGACGAATTGCCGTCGCTCTCCTGTTGCAGGATCGAATATCCGGGGCGGACAATCTTGCGGACGATCGGCTTGCGCGCGCTCGACCCACTCTGAACGATGATCGCCGTGCCCGACGGGCTCGACAGTTCCGAGCTGTAGAGCGTCGTTCCGTCAGCTGAACTTCCCGACGCGGCGACCAGCCACGCGCCGATGACGAGCGTGATCATTGCAAAGTCTCCCGAAGTTCAGTCGATTTCCCTGGCGGTTCATCGAAGTGGCGACCCGAAAGGATCGATCCCGCCTCGACTTGGGGGATCGAGACACGCGGGCGGCCCCTCGGGTCGCCTTCGCTCGCGCCGGAGAAATCCCCGGCGCGAGCTACCCGCCTTACGAGGCGGACCGGCGGCGAGCGATCAATACCCGCCGAAACCGACGAAGACCGGCGAATTCTGATTCACGACGGCGACGTTGGAGCCGCCCTTCGTGGCGATTTGGGTGACGACCGCCACCGCGATGGTCGAGTGAGAAATGGAGACCGAGGGGCCCGAGCTCTTGTGGCCATGGGCGAAGGCGCCGAACGACATCAGCGAAGCGGCGGCCAGAGTGACGACGAAAATGCGAGCCTTCATGACAATTCTCCCAATGTTGACGCAATAACGAAGGCGCGCACCCGCTAAACCGTGAAGTTTCACGGCGACATGCCTGCGTTATGCTTTGACAGGGAGATTGTCCGTCAGTTAGGATTATTTGATAGTTGTCTATTCGGACATTTATAGCGGCGTATACAAACTCAAATCAGAGAATGTTGTGCGCGTTCTCCTCTTATTGCTTACGTCGAAAGAGGTAGACGCCGCGCTGCGCGCGGCGGCGTCCGCCGGTCGGCGTGGCCGTCCGACAGCGTCGCAAAAGAACGCGAAGGGCGAGAAGACCGCTAAGCCAATCGGCGGATATCCACTTCAGATTCGATCCGCGGAACGCTGTGCGCGCTTTCGGGGAGGTCGCGGTCGAATTCGACGCGCGGCGCAACCGCAGCGTAAACCGGCGCGCTGGAACGATCGAAGAACAACTGTCCTCCGAGCGCAACTTGGGTGCGGTTCGACGCGTTCAGCTTCTTCATGATGTTGCGCAGGTGGACCTTAACCGTGCTTTCAGAGATGCCGAGCTCATAGGCGATGATCTTGTTCTGATGGCCGGAGCGGAGGCTTTGCAGGACGTCGCGCTCGCGAGCGGTGAGGTCGTGGCGGAGACCCGCAGGCTCATCGATCGTGCTAGCGCCCTTAAGCGGCGACTCTGTCTCGACTTCTTCCGCAACGTCGTACGCGATGGGATGCGTCGCCGCCGACAAAGCTTCCGGAGGCAGGCAATAGCCGCCCACCGACATCAGACGCACCGCCGCAACCGCGACTTCCACGCTGGCCGAAAGCGACACGACGCCGGCGACGCCAAGCATGCCGAGGCCGGCGGCGCCGGGGGCGCGATCGTCCCGAGTCACCAGGCCGATCGGCGCGCCGTCGCAGCGCGCGCGCAGCGCTTCGAGTTTGGCGCTCAGCGCCTCTCGACTGCATGCGCCGGGGTCGAACGCGAGCAGACCGAGTCGCGTCGAGCCCGGGACAAGGTCCTCGACGCTGTCATGACACTCGAGGCGAATCTCGGCGACGCAGGTCGCGATGAGATGGGCAAAGCCGTCGCGGAATAGGCCGGGAGGCGCGATCAGCGCCGTTCGCCAGGCGGAAGCGTCGCGCCCAAACGGGTCTCCGCCCTGGATTGGATGCGACGGGGTGACGGCGGATCGCGACAGCTGCGCCAACATGGACATCCCCAAAAGTCTGAATCCGATGAGACTGAGTGTTTCCCTCCCGTCGCCGAACCTGCTGCCGCGCGGGCTCGGCGCCGCATTCGTCATTCCGAGGCGCCTGGGTGCGGGCGCCACGCCGTCTTTCCGGCGGCGCGGACAGGGATCTGAAATCGTCCGCCCGCCAGAACGAGTTGAATCGCGGCGATCAGCAGGTCTGAGCCGCAAGCCGTCGGAAATCGTCCGGCCACGCCGGGTTCGTCGGCTGCTGGCGCGCCGTCGTCGCTATCCGATTCCGTCAGCAGCAATACGGGAGCGCCGTCCGCGGCGGCGACAATCTCGCCAATCGGCAGCTCGTCCTCAGCTTCGCCTGACCGTTCGCAGGCGAGAACGACGTCCGGAGAGGCGGCGGCCCAGGTTTCGGGCGGCTGCGTCGTCGCGAACGCCAACACGTCGAAGTCGGGCAGCGCCGCGCTTAGGAGATGAAACAGACATTCGCGCCGCAAACGCACGTCGTCGATGAGCAGCAGCGTCCGGGTCGGAAGAGATCCAGCGCCGCCGTCGTCGCGCATCGGCGCGCCTTCGTCGCCGATTCTGCGTCGCGGCGCATTTGCGGATGGCGACGGCTGTTGACGGCCAAACCCAATCGCCGAATCGACAGAGGATGTGGCGCGCAGGGGCGCCAACTGGCCGCTCAGACTTGTGACGTTCATGCTGGCCACAACGCGCCCCACAGACTCTGCGTTGCGACGCGCCGCTGGCCTCCAGCGCGTCGATTTGTCACATGGCTCCGCGCCGTCCCGCCCGCCGCTCGGCCGATTTAACACTATTCACGCCACAAGTACTCCGCGCGCTTCGACTCGCACTGCAAGTCGGTCGCGTGCACACGACATCGGTTAGACTGTAACTAAAAATTAACCGATCCACTTCGTCTTGTCAAGTGGGCATGTGAACTGGATTTTAAACGCGACGACCCGATCGACGTTCAAGCTTAAAATTCAATAGGCGATAGATTTGTTGGCAGCGCGCTTGGCGAGGCGCCAAGTAAGCGATATCGGTGATGAAAAATTGGTCGGCCCGTACGCAGGTTCTCCCCCGATTTCCACAGGAACGTCATTCTTTGTCATACATGCGGCCCGCCGGTTTGGCCGCTTGTAACGCTGCGGCGGCGGCCCTGTGACGGCTCGGAAGGCCTTTCGACCTACGGATTCGGTTCGCCCATTGTATCGGCCGGGCGGCCTAGCGTGCGCGGAATTACCGTAACTCGAAGCGGATCGGGGCCGAATAGGCGCGCGGCGCGTCGGCGGGCGGGGGCGGCAGCGGGCTCGCGCGCCGCACCGCCGCCATGGCTTCGTCGTCGAGCGCGCGATCGCCGCTCGACTTCGCAAGATCGGCAAGCGTCACCGCGCCGGCGGCGTCGAGCGCAAAGCGCACTGTCGCGACGCCAGTTACGCTGCGCTCGCGCGCCGCTTCCGGATAGCGCACCAAGCGCGCAATCCTGGCGAACACGGCGTCGCGATAGGCGGCGCGTTCGGCTGCGCCGCGCGCCGGGGCGCCGGCGCTCGCCGCGGCGCGCGCGCCGGGCGGGCGCGCCGCCAGTTCGAGGCGGGCGACGACCCGCGTCGCCGTCGTCGGCCGTCTCGGTTCGACTCGCGGCGCCGCAATCGCTGCGGCGAAGTCGGCCTCGGGCGGCGCGGACGCCGATTGCGGCGGCGCAGCGAGAACGGGCGCGCCGCCGGCTCGCGTCTCGGGGGGCGGCGGCGGAGACGGCAGCGCAACGTCAGTCGCGTCGGCCGTGGGCTCTGGCGGCGTCGGAATCGCGGCGGCGGCGTTTGGCGTCGCCGCAGCGGCCGTGTCCGGCGTCTCCGCCGTCGCCGACGTCATCGGGTCGGAAGCATCCGTCGGTTGAGGCGCCGCCGTCTCGGGGGCGCGTGTCGGAACGGGCGTCGCGTCGTCCGGCGCGGGCGCCGTCGCTTCGTCGTGCGGCGCCGGCGCGGCGCGCGTCGATTCGGGCTCTGGCGTTGGCGTTGGCGTCTCGCCAGTCGACGCCACCAGTTCGACCGCGATCGCGTCGGGGGCGCCGGTCGGTTGCGGCGCGCCGAGGCTCAGCGCCGCCGCGGCGACGATCGTCGCGTGGATGACAAGCGAAACAGCGGCGGCGAACGCCGAACCGCCGCGCGCCGGCGCGGCCGATGCGCCGCGATCGCGGCGGGGCGTCGCCTGCAAGCGCGCGTCGACCGCGACCGGCGCCAGCCCAGCGCCCGTCCACTCGCCGTCGTCGACCGCCGCCGCTCGCGCCACGCCGCCGCCTTGCTCTTTTGCCGCGCGCACTCTAGCGGCAGTCGCCGCGACTTTCGACAAGGGCGGAGCGTTTCGCCCGATTGCAGGCCTGAAAAGCGGTCCCGACAAGCGAGCCGGCCGCCCCGTTGCGTCGGCCGCAAACCCAGTCAACAGTTTGCCGCGCCAAGCGCCATGCGGTCCCGGCCGCCTGGCGACAAAAGCGCGCGGCGATCCTTTGCCCTCGCCTCGCCACCGAACGGCCGCGAAAGCGTCGCGCCTCGGGAAAACTCTGCCGTCATCAGGACGACGAAAGGCCGCCGCCTGTCGTGACCGTCGGACCCCATGTGAGGGCGCAGATGCAGACGATCGATTCCTACGTGATCTATTCGACGACGGACGCTCCGTCGCGACCAAGGCGAAAGCCGTCGCAAACGGTCGCTGTCTCCCTGTTGGTCGCCGTCGCCGTCGCCGCCGGGTTCGCCTTCTATTGGCGCGCAGGCGATCCCTCGACGACGGCGTCGCGCCCGAAGTTGGATGCGCGCGCCGTTGCGGAATCCTCGACGCGTCTGCGTTCCGACGACGAGGCGAGGATCGCCGCCTTTCAGGAGGCGGCGGCGATCGCCCATCTGACGCTTGCCGCGTCCGCAGCCGGCGGCGACGGAACGCCGGCGGCGGGGCTGGCCTTCAAGCCGACAGGCCAAGCATCTCACAAACTGGCGCAAAAGCCGGCGCCGAAGAGCGTCGTGGTCGCGCCGCCGATTCCGCAATCGCGTCCCTCGGCGCCGGAAGTCATCATGGCCGACCTGCCGGCGACGCCGCAAGTCGATCCCGCGCCTGCGGACGGCAAGCCGCAGTTGCTAGGGACGATCGCCCAAGACGTCGAGCGCGTGCCGAGCGAGGTCAAGGACTTTGCCCACGGGATGACCGATCGCATGCTTGGCGCGCTCGCCGACGCCCGCGCGCGGGTTGGGCTCTGACGAGGCGGGCCGCGGGATCAGATCTTCCGCGGCAAACAGATTTCGACTCCAAGACGCGCGGGCCACGGCCGGCTCGGCTCTGCCGCAGTCGCCGACAAAGCGCACGCCGGCGTTCGCATCCTGCGCGCACAGCGCGACCCCGGAATGCGGAAGGCTCCCCGACGTTGAGGTCGGGGAGCCGATCAGATGATGGCCAAGCCTCCGTCAGCAGGATGTGTTGGCTGGGCTGTCGGAGCCAGGTCAAGCGCCGGCTTGGCTGTGGTTCGATCGTGTGAGGCCGAATAGAGAAGAGCAAAGTCGAGACGCCATTTCATGCGATGACCAACCGCACTCCAGCGCCGTCGAGAGCTTCCTTCAGTTTTCCTGAGGGCTCGGCGTCTGTGACAAGCACATCGATCTGATCGAGCGGCGCAACGACCGCGAAACCGGTGCGTCCGAATTTGGCCGAGTCTGCGATAGCGATCGTCCGTCGCGCGGCGGCGATCATGGCGGCGATCATGGTCGCCTCTTCGATGCGGCTCGTCGAACAACCGTCCTCGGTTATGCCGCCTATTCCAATGACCGCCGTGTCCGCGGCGATCTGGCGAGTGCCGACAAATCCGACGGGACCCAAGGTGATGTGCGCGCCGCTGCGGATTTCACCGCCGAGCAAGTAGAGGTTGGCGACTGCGCTGGCCGGAAAGGCCGACGGCAGCCCGAGGTTGTTCGTGACGATTGTGAGCCGTGTCAGGTCGCCAAGACTCGCGGCGAACGCGACCGCCGTGGAACCGCCATTGACAATCAGGGTTTCCCCAGGAGCGATCAGCTTCGCCGCGGCCCGGCCGATGCGCTCTTTTGCATCTTGCCGCGCGCTTATGCGCTGTTCAAAAGGAGAATCTGCGGCCGCCATGCTTTCCGACGGCACCGCGCCACCGTGCGTTCTCAAGATCAGCCCCTGATCGGCGAGGATGTCGAGATCGCGTCGGATCGTATCCAGCGACACCTCGAAGCGCGCGCTCATATCAGTGACCGTGATTTGCCCTAACTGTTTGGCCAAGCGAGCGATATCAGACCGCCGCTTAGCGGGGAGGGCGGGATCGCTTTGGATTGGTTTCATCTCAAGCTTGCCAACTGGCTGGGCCTCGCTTGGCCCGGAATGTGTTCCCATTGCCCGGCATCCAACAATTTTTCAAGCTTCCCGTTCAGCGTCGCGGCGGAAACACGCAATAAGCAGCATATACGCTTCACTATTGTTCTTGACAATGCGTTTTTTTGCGGCTTAGCTCGGGACCGTTGGACGGCATGCGCGTGCGGAAATCACCGACTCGGGCCGCGATAGGGGAGAGATTTACGCCCCAAACGGGAGAGAGCTCTCAACGGCGGCTGCACGAGTAGGATTCGTCATTGCAACATTCGGCCTTCGAGAAGACCGCAATGACGGCCAACAATAATGGGAGGAAAAGAATGAACTTTAAGAGATCTCTTGCGGGTTTGGCGTCGGCTGCAGCCGTTATCGCGCTGTATGCCTCGGCCGCTCTCGCGGACACCACGATTGAATTCGTTCAGTGGTGGGAGCCAGAAATGCCCGCAGGCGCGCTGCGCGGCATCATGAACGACTTCGAGGCCGCGAACCCCGGCATCAAAGTGACGCTTGTCAGCGGTCCCTATTCCACCACGCATGACCAGATCGTCGCAGGCGCCGCCTCGGGGACGCTCAGCGATGTCGTCGGTCTCGACGGCGCGTGGGTGAACGGACTCGCCAAGCAGGGGGCCATCGCGTCGCTGGACCCGCTGATGGACGCCGCGAAATACGACCGATCTCAGATCGCCGACATCATCAAGGTCGACGGCAAGAGCTACATGTTCCCGCTCGCGTCGTTCGTCTACCCGGTCTTCGTCAACCTCGACATGGCCAAGGCGGCGGGCGTCGACAAGCTGCCCTCGAATCGCACCGAATTCGCCGATGCCGCGAAGAAGATGACGCACGCGGATAAGAACCAGTACGGCTGGGTGCTGCCGCTGTCGGAGCAAACCCCGAACGGAATTCAGAACGACGTGATGTCGTGGGTCTGGGCTTCGGGCCAATCGATGTTGAAAGATGGCAAGCCGAACGTCGACAACGAGGCCGTCGTCGCCGCGCTCACTTACATCAAGGGGCTGCAGGACGCCGGCGTGATCTCGCCCGGCACGTTTGCGAAGAAGGAGCAGGACAAAGTCGAGGAGTTCGTCAACGGCCGCGTCGGCATGATGATCGACTCGCTGGCCCATATCAACCTGATCCGCAAGCGCAACCCCGATCTGCACTTCGGTATCTCCGCCCTTCCGGCGGTGGACGGCTACACGGGCAAGCGCGGATTGCCCTATGCCTCGTGGGGCATCGGCGTCAGCGAAACCAGCAAGCATAACGCCGAGGCCTGGAAGCTCGTTTCCTACTTGATGAGTCCGGAAGTGAACGGCAAGCTCGTGACGCTCGCCAACGCCTTCCCGGGGAACGTGAACGCTAAGCCCGACTTCTCGAAGGCGGACCCGCTCTTCGCCGAAGCCTTCAAGATTTTCCAAGCCGGCAAACTGGCCAACGAATTCGTCGGCCTACCCGTCGCGGAACAGTTGATGCGCGAAATGGTCATCGAAGTGCAAAAATTGTTCGACGGCCAGGAGACGCCGCAACAGGCGGCTGCAAACACGCAACAGGCTTGGCTGGCTGATTTCGCCAAGCAATAGGCGAACGCGAACTTATGGCGGCGCGATAGGATCAGTCGTCGCGCCGCCAAGGCGGCGCGCCTATCCACTGCTCTTCACTACAGTGCAACAATCGATTCCTATTCCAGGACGACGAAGGTCTGATGGGTACGCAAGCGACAATTCGCAAATCGAGCTTGCTCCCCTACAAGGCAAGACGGAAGCTTGTGCCATACTTCTATGTGGCGCCAGCGACGTTTATGTTTTTCTTGCTGATGCTTTATCCCATGGCGACCGTCCTGAGATATTCGCTGATGGATGGGGCGATCACCAAACGGAACCCCTCGTTCGTTGGGTTGCAGAACTACCTGACGAATTTCGACAATCCTGTCTTCTGGCAGGCGGTCGGACAGACGCTCTACTTTACGTCGATGAGCGTAATTTTCCACCTCCTGATCGGCATGGGCTTCGCCCTCATGCTGAACAGCCAGCTGATCAACCCCGTCATTCGCAGCGTGCTGCGGGCTCTCTACATCCTGCCCTGGCTCTTTACGGCGGTGATCATCGCCATCATCTGGCGGCTGCTGCTGGATCCCAACGGGGTGATCAACAGCGTCCTGATCTCGCTCCACATCGTGGACTTCAAGGTCGAATGGTTCTCCTCGACTAAGACCGCGCTGCATGCGCTGACCTTTGCTAATATCTGGGCCGGGTATCCGCTCTACATGGTGACTTTGTTGGCGGGTCTACAGGGCATCCCCAAGGAACTCTACGAGGCTGCTGACATCGACGGCGCCAACGGCCTGCACAAGTTCCGTTACATCACGATTCCGCAGCTCATGCCGGTGATCGTCAGCATCGCCCTGCTGGATTTCATCTGGACCATGCAAGTGTTTCCGCTCGTCTGGATGATAACGGGCGGAGGCCCGATCCATGCGACCGAGGTCCTGAGCACTTATACGTACAAACAAGCCTTCTCGAGCTACGACTTCTCAATGGCGTCGTCGAGCGCGGTCTGCATCCTGATCATGTCGCTGAGCCTGACGTATTTCTACATCAAACATCAGAAGGCGCAATAACCAGCAATGGCCAAGCGTTATACAAGAAAATCCTTACTGCCAACCGCGCTAACCTATCTCGGTCTTGCCGTTGGATTGGTGTACACAGGGTTTCCGATCCTGTGGATGTTTTTCGCCTCCGTGAAGTCCAACACCGAAATATTCTCCCTGCCTCCCAGATTGCTCCCCGATCACTTCACGATCGAAGCCTATCTTTCCATTTTCGACGATCCGGCCAAGATCCGCTTCTTCATCAACAGTTATGTCGTCTCGGGCGTGGTCACCGTTTTGACCGTTATCATCGCGATTTTGGCCGCCTATGCTTTCAGCCGCTATTCGTTCCGGTTGAAAAGCACGCTCAATGTCTTCGTCATCAGCACGCAGACCGTGCCGCCGATCACGCTGCTGATCCCTTACTTCGGCATGGTGGTCGCGTTCGGCATTTTCAACACCTATTTCGCGCTGATCCTGACCTACATGGTGTTCACGCTGCCGTACGCGATCCTGTTGATGACGGGCTACCTGAACACCTTGCCAAAAGATCTGGATGAAGCGGTGCTGGTCGACGGCGGATCGAGTTGGACGGCGCTGTGGCGCGTGCTTGTCCCCCTGTCCCTGCCCGGGATCGTCGCGACCGCCGTATACACGTTTCTGCTGGCCTGGAATGAATTCCTGTTCGCCCTGACCCTGACCAAATCGACGGACATGCGGACCGTTCCGATCGGCATCCAACTGCTCATGGGGCAACACGCGTTTGAGTGGAATCAGATGATGGCGATGAGCGTTCTCGGATCGCTCCCGCTTCTGCTGCTGTTTCTTATCGCGCAACGTTACTTCCTCGCCGGCATGACCGCCGGCTCGGTCAAGGCCTAGCCGGTGCTCGCGCCGCCGCCACTCGCCACGCTTGCGCTCGCCTTCCGGCGCCGCGTCATTGAAAGACTGACGTCAGGGACGGTCGAGGCATGAACGCCGCCATTCAAGATTCTCGCGCCCAGGCGCTTTGGCGCGACGCATATGAGGCCATCGCATTCGCCGTGCCCGGCTTCGCCGCCGACGCCCGGCCGATGCTCACCGGCTTCGCCGCCTGCGTCGACAAGCGCATCGATCTTCATACGATCGCGCCGGCCCTCAGCCGGGAACCGGGCGGGCGAGAATTCTTCGCCGAACTCATGACGCGCGCCAAAGCGGGCCGGGGCGGCGAAGTGCTGATCGATTGGCCGATGGGCCCGCAATTCCTCGACCGCTTCGCCAGGCCTGATGGAATCGCCATCGGCGGCACGTCCGCGCAGGCCGCCTGGACCTTCGCTTGCCTCGGGGCGCCGGTCGTCATGGCCCTTTCAGACCGCAGCGCGCGGCAACTGGCGCCGTTGCACCGTGACGTCAAACTGATCGGCGACGGCGGAGCGCTCGTATCCGCCGGGGACGTGCTGCCGACAGGCGTGGGAAAGCCCGCCCACTACGTCGTCGAATACACGGCCGGGCGCCCGCTTCCCGGATTCACGCCGGACCGCTCGACCCGCATCATCGTGCGGTTCGCCGACGAAGACCTCGAGCATGACCCATTGTTCGAACGATACGGCCGCGCGCTTGGCGCCGGCGTCGCGCTGCTGTCGAGTCCGAACAGCGTCAACGCGGATCGCTTGCCGAACGCGCTTGAATGGATGGCCTCGTTTGCGCTGGCCTGGAAAGAGGCCGGGATGACGGTGCATCTCGAACTCGGAGAGTACCCTGTGCCTGGCGCCCTGGATGCGACGCTGCGGCGCATGGCCGGCTCAGTGACCTCGATCGGGCTCAATTTCAACGAGCTGCGATCATTGGGCGTGGATCCAGCCGCCCTGGAGGCGCATTTGACTAGCTTCGCTGAGCGCCACCAACTGACGCGGCTCGTCGTGCACGCCGATCCCTGGGCGCTTGCGCTGACACGCGAAGACCCCGAGCGCGAACTGGATGCGCTCGCCATGGGGTGCCTTTTGGCCTCGGCGCGCGCCGAGGCAGGCAGGCCAATCGCGAAACCGCGTGCGCCCGCCGCGGCCGTGTTCGCGCGACCGCCGCGTCCGCCCATCTCGGAACGCGCCGGTTCGCAATGGCGCGTCGTCTGTTGCGCCGCGCCGTTTTTGCGCAATCCGGTTTCGACCGTGGGACTCGGCGACACGTTCACCGCCGGCGCCCTGCTCGTCCACGCGTGCCCGCCGCGGCCGGCGGCGCTCGCCAACATGGTGGGCCTGCTCGCCCAATCCGCCGCCGCCGGCGGTCCACCGGCGGGCCTTCCCGCCGCGAATGAAATGCGGAGTTGATCATGGCCGTCGTCAGTCTGAGCGGGGTTGGAAAGTCCTTCGGGCCCGTTCACGTCATCCATGACGTCAACCTCGAAATCGGCGACGGCGAGCTCATGGTTCTCGTCGGGCCGTCGGGATGCGGGAAATCGACATTGCTGCGAATGATCGCGGGGTTGGAGACGATCGATCGCGGCGAACTGCGGATCGGCGGCGAGATCAGCAATGACATGTCTCCCAAGGAGCGCAACATCGCGATGGTGTTTCAGAGCTATGCGCTCTACCCGCACATGACCGTGCGCGAAAACATGGGTTTTTCGCTGAAGCTGTCCAAGGCGCCGCTCGCGGAAGCCACGGCGAAGATCGCCCGCGCCGCCGAGATTCTTGGCCTCGGCGATCTCCTGGAACGCCGCCCGCGCGAACTCTCGGGAGGGCAGCGCCAACGCGTGGCCATGGGCCGGGCGATCGTGCGCGATCCGGCGGTCTTTTTGTTCGACGAGCCTCTGTCCAATCTCGACGCCGCGCTGCGGGTGCAGATGCGGGTCGAACTCGCCGAGCTTCATCAGCGGTTGGGCGCGACGATGATCTACGTCACCCACGACCAGGTCGAGGCGATGACGCTGGCGCAAAAGATCGCGGTCCTCAATAGGGGGCGGATCGAGCAAGTCGCGACGCCGGCGGAGCTCTACCATCGGCCGAGCAACCTCTTCGTCGGACGCTTCATCGGGTCGCCGCAGATGAACGTGCTCTCCGCGAGGGTGTCCGCGGTGGGCGATGGACGGGTCGCGCTCGTCATGCAAGACGGCGGCGAACTCTCAATCCCGACCCGGGCGCTTGGCCTCGAGGTCGGCGCGACTGTGCAGCTCGGCATTCGGCCCGAAGCGCTGACGCCGACGGAGGACGGAGCCTTGCGTGGGGCCATACGCCTCGTCGAATACCTGGGCGGATTGACGCTCCTCCACGTGGGACGCGACGGAGGGGCGCCTCTTGTCGCTCAGCTGCCCGGCAATTGCGCCGCGCAAGTCGGACAACCGATCCGCTTCGACGCGGCTGCTTCGGGGGTCCATCTGTTTGACGCCGCTGGCGTTCTCATTGCGGGTGGAGCGGCATGACCGACGTTTTCGTCGTCACGACCGCCCGCCCGTCGTCTCGATCGCCTCCGGGCTCGTCGCCCGCTCGCTCCGCGCCTCGCCGTTCCAACCTCCCTCACTCCTGAAAGCAAAGAAAATCTGATGCACCGTTTAGACAAGAAGCTCGCGAAGATCCGCTCCGGCAAGTACGCCAAGGGCGATTTCATCATCGCCGACGCAAAGGACGGCGACATGTCGAATCCGTTCCCAGGAACGGGACCCATCCGCGCGGCGGACGGCAGCTTCGCCCGATTCCGCACGAGAGCCGAGTTCCTCGAAAACGTCGCCGAGATCATCCGACAGGACCTCGTCGACATCATGCTGGTGTCGGCGTCGAACTTGGAGCTGCTGCAGAAAGCCAAGGCGTTTGAAGGCAGCGCCGTCAAGCCGGCGTTCCGAGCCAACGATACGTCGGAAATTTGGGGCGCCAGGCCGGCGTCTTACGGGAAGTCCCCGTCACGTCCGTTTCGGACCGCAAATCTCAGCCATGTCGCGGAAGCGAAGCTCACCGACCTGGGCCTCTATTCGATAACTTTCCTCAACGATGTCGACGCTGACGTGCGCGCCCTCGAGGCCTTCAAAGAGTTTCGCGCTGACGCCGCCGCCAACGGGATTAAGTATTTTCTCGAAGTGTTCAATCCGAACGTCGACGTGAATGTGAAGACCAAGGACTTTGGCACGTTCGTCAACGACAACGTGATGCGAAGCCTGTCGGGAATTCTGCAGCGTGATTGGCCGCAATTCCTAAAATATCCTTACAATGGACCGAGAGCGCTCGAAGAGATCGTGGGCTACGATCCTCAGTTTGTGATCGGCGTGCTCGGCGGCGGCGCCGGCACGACCCGCGACACTTTTGAACTGCTTTATCAAGCCGAGAAGTACGGCGCGCGGGTGGCGTTGTTCGGCCGCAAGATTCTCCTGGCGGACAGCCCGCTCGACATCGTGAGGCTCATGCGCGCTGTGGCGGACGGTGAATTAAAGCCGCTCCAAGCTGTTCGCGAATACCATGCGGAGCTGAAGAAGAAGAAGATTGCCCCCGCGCGACCCTTCGACGAGGACAGCAAGGTGACGGAGGCCCCGCTCAAGGAGGCGGCCTCCGGCTAAGGCCCGGCCAAATGGCGGTTGCGTTCGGCGCGACCGCCATTTGGGCCGCGTCATCCTGATCCCGCGATGGGAGAGCCCCTCAATGCCCATCCGAAGCTGGCGCCGCGCGATGCGACCGAAGCCTGCGCGGCGCTCATCCCCGCCAACGCCCGCGGCCGGTCCCTAGAATGTTCCGCTCCAGTCCCGCGCGCGTTCCGCTGCGCCGGCCGGACGAGCCAATCCGACAGCGTCCGACGGCATGCGACGATATGTTGGGCGTTGGATTGTGCGGAGAATGAGGCAGTCGATTTTAGTGTAATTATTTTCAGGCGCTTACGTATGATCTTGGCGGAGGGGGCGGGATTCGAACCCGCGATACGGTTTCCCGTATACACACTTTCCAGGCGTGCGCCTTCGACCGCTCGGCCACCCCTCCACGCAACGCCCTCGGCGCGCGGTCCGGCGCATATCACCCCGTGCGGCGCAAGCGCAAGTCGCGCCGCGTGCGGCCATTCGCGCGGCTTCGCCATGAGCGCGTCGCGCGGCGTGGACAGGGCGGCGCGCTTTGGGTTAACACCGGCGCCGCTCGCCCGCGCAAGGAGAGGCGGTTTGATCCGGTTCACGCTTCGTCTGGTTGGGCTGCTGCTGCTTGCCGGCGCCTTCGCCGCCGCCGTGATCGACGGCGCTCGCTCGCTCGCCGACCAGAAGATCGAGCTCTCGTCGATGGGAACGGTGCTCGCCTATGCGTCTCCGGCCAAGTTCGCGCTGATGCACGATTATGTGGCCAAGAAGGCGCCGATGCTGTGGGACGTCGTGGTGGTCAACGCGCTCTATGCGCCCGCGACCCTCGATTTGGCCGTGCTCGGGGCCGGGCTATTCTATCTCGCCCGCCGCCGCGCCGATCGCGAAGCGCTGCGGTCGCGGATCCGCTAGGTAACAACCGCTGGCGGCGGCGCGAATGACGGTCGACATCGCAATAAGGGAGCCGACCATGCTGAGCTTCTTGTCCGCCAAGACCCGTTCCGTTTCTTCCACCGAGGCCCTGCCGGGCCGCGCGCAACCGATCGTCACGGCGCGCGACCATTTCGTCAACGGCCGCAAACTGGCGCCGCCCTATCCGGCCGGCATCGAGACGGCGATCTTCGGCATGGGCTGCTTCTGGGGCGCCGAGCGCAAGTTTTGGCAGGCCGGGGAGGGCGTGTGGGCGACCGCGGTCGGCTACGCCGGCGGCTTCACCCCCAATCCCACCTATGAAGAGACGTGCTCAGGCCGCACCGGTCACGCCGAAGTCGTGCTGGTCGCCTACGACCCGGCCAAGATCTCCTACGAGGCTTTGCTCAAGCTGTTCTGGGAGAACCACGATCCGACCCAGGGCATGCGCCAGGGCAATGACGTCGGCACGCAGTATCGTTCGGCGATCTACACGACGACGACGCAGCAGGCCGATGCGGCGCGTCGTTCGGCCGAGACGTTCGGCGCGGCGCTGAAGGCCAAGGGCCTCGGCGCGATCACCACGGAGATCGCCGAAGCCGGACCGTTCTACTTCGCCGAAGATTACCACCAGCAATATCTGGCCAAGAATCCCGGCGGTTATTGCGGCCTCGGCGGCACTGGCGTCTCGTGCCCGATCGGGATCGCCGCGGCGTAGCGGCCGGCCCGGCCTGCCATCACCCACCCTAACCTTCTCCCGCTTGATGGAGAGGGCGCGCGCATTTGCAAATCGTCGCGCCGAGACCGGGTCGCTGTCACGCTTCGACGCTGCTTCGCATCCGTATCGTCGATCCCCTCGCTCCTACACCCCTCTTCCTCCGAGAGAGGGACGCTCACATGGAGAACGGGGACGGACGTTTGCTCGCGATCGCGTCGCTCATCGCCCACAGCCGCGCGGCGGCTTGGTCGTCGCGCGCGGCGAGAGAGGGCGACTTGACGCGTCGCTTGGCGAAGTATTCGCCGTTCACCGAGGCGACGTCAGGCGACGAGGCGAGGTAGACGATCGTGTCGGCGCCTTGCTCAGGCGAGACGCCGAAGCGCTTGACGATCGGAAAGAGTCGCGCCGTCCAGCCGCCGGCTTCGTCGCCGAAGCGCGAAGCGACGCCGCCGGGGTGCAGGCAGTTGGCGGTGACGCCTGTTCCGGCGAGGCGTTTCGCCAGTTCGCGGGTGAACAGGATATTGGCGAGCTTCGATCGGTTATACGCCCGCCAGGCGCTGTAGCCGTGTTTGCATTGCGGGTCGTCGAAATCGAGCTTGGCGCCGTAATGCGCCGCCGAGGCGGTCGAAACGACGCACGCCGGGGCCGAAGCGACGAGCCGCTCGAGCAACGCTCCGGTCAGCGTGAAATAAGCCATGTGGTTCAGCGCGAAGGTCATCTCCTGGCCCTCGGCGGTGACGCGACGGTCGGAGAAGATCGCGCAGGCGTTGTTGATCAGCACGTCGACGCGCGCTTCGCTGGCGGCGATCTCGCCGCCGACGCGCCGCGTCTCCGCGATCCGCGACAGATCGGCGATATGGGCGCGGTGGCCGCGGCCCGGCGCGGC
>Ga0181520_10003635_pt1 | contig 26833 bp, 24 predicted proteins | sample PEATcosm2014_Bin_29_FD_132451 | JGI IMG/M metagenome (GOLD analysis project Ga0181520, IMG submission 132451) | Peatland microbial communities from MTU Mesocosm Facility, Houghton, MI, USA - PEATcosm2014_Bin02_30_metaG | ecosystem: Environmental > Terrestrial > Soil > Wetlands > Peat | place...
AAACCGCGCAAGCCTTCCGCGAACGTGACGTAACATTCCGGGCAGCCGAGCCGGCCGGACTTCTTGAAATCCGCCTGCGTGAATCCGCAGCGCGGGCATTTCAATTCCACGCCGCCGGCGGCCTGTTCAAGCTGTTGCGACGCGCCCAAGCCCAGCACCAGATCCAGATCCGCCAGCCCGAAGCTGGTCGGGTCGTTGATGCCCTTGGTTTTGGCGCAGTCCTCGCACAAATCCAGCTTCTGCATCTTGTCGCCCACGATCTGGGTCAGATGCACGGTCGCCGGCTTTTCTTTGCAAATGGTGCAGAGCATAAAATCTATTTAACACAATTTAACTGTTGGCGCCAATCAATCTGCCAATCAGGGCAGTGGGGACGGCTTTTTTAACAGATTTATCTGGTTCAGTTCAACGGATACGGAAGCGTTTCTTACTCGATCCATGTCGGATGGCGCTATAATGAAATTAATCGGAGTCCAATAACCAGGAGTCAATTCATCTGTCATTGTGTTTGTAAATGTCTGCAACGTGCCGAACGTATTTGTGGTTTGGTAGCTCGAACAAATCAACGAAAACCCATTAAAATGTGCGCTCATCGGATTTCCGATTTGTAAGTGAATTTTGTAGCCATCCAGATATGGCTCGACACTTTCAGTGCTTACGAGAAGAGTCCCAAATGGCGTTTTCAACAAGCCATATCCTTTGTCTTGAGGAGTGACCGGAACTGAATAATTTGCAAACTGATACTGAAAGAACTGTAAGCGAAGTTGGTCGAAATTGGTTTGTGCGAGCAAATGCTGATTCCAAATATAACTGATGGAATCAGATTCATTGCTGGTGAGCGTGTTGAGTTTTGTTATCTGATTTTGAAGTTCAGCGAAGCGAGGGTCGTCATTCTTTTGACAACCGACAAGCAAGCCCATGAACAACAATGGAAGAAGCATTTTATTCATATGCAAGATTTGACACCGATTTCGTTTGGGGCAAGGAAATTCGTGCTTCAAATCGGCTCGCCGGACACTTTAGTCAAGGCGTGGTAATCCTCCTCCAGCCGGCGAGTGATTGGCCCCGGCTTGCCCGCGCCGATGACGCGGCCGTCAATCTTCACCACCGGAATCAGTTCCGCGCCCGTGCCGGTCAGGAAACATTCGTCCGCGTTGAACAAATCGTAGCGCGTCAAGTTCGGCTCGGACACCTTCAGCCCGGCCTCCTCCGCCAGCTCAATCACCGTCTGCCGCGTGATGCCGTAAAGCGCGCCCGCCGAGAGCGGCGGCGTGAACAGCGCGCGGTTCTTCACGATGAACAGATTGTCGCCCGTGCATTCGGCCACGAACCCTTCCGCGTTCAACATCACCGCCTCCTCGACGCCGGCATTGTTCGCCTCGATCTTGGCAAGGATGTTGTTGAGATAATTCAGCGACTTGATCGCCGGGTTCAGCGCGCTGTGCAGATTGCGCACCGTCGGCACGGTGATGATGTCGAGGCCGCGCTGGTAATATTCCGGCGGGTAAAGCTGAATCTTGTCCGCGATGATGATGACCGACGGCTTCTTGCAAGTGCGCGGATTCAAGCCGAGCGTGCCCACACCGCGCGTCACCACGAGCCGGATGTAACCGTCGCGGAGTTTGTTGGCGCGGCAGGTCTCGACGGTCGCCGCCATCAATTGGGCGTGTGACATCGGGAGTTCCAGCAGGATCGCCTTCGCGGAGTAAAACAGCCGGTCAATGTGTTCCTTGAGCTTGAACACATGGCCATGATAAGCGCGGATGCCCTCAAACACGCCGTCGCCGTAAAGCAGTCCGTGGTCAAACACAGACACCTTTGCGTCGCGCTCGCTGTAATATTTGCCGTCCATGAAAATTTTCATCAGTCCGTCATACTATTGAAAAATACAGGGTGAAGCAAACGTGAATTTGCGTGACAGCGCACCGCGGACGGATATACTGGTGCGTTCTTTGCGACCCTATGGTCTAGCGGTTAGGACACCTCCCTTTCACGGAGGTAGCCCGGGTTCGATTCCCGGTAGGGTCGCCAAACTTCCCGATGGGCAGAGCTTCGCTTTTGCGATTGCCGGAAACCGATAATGGGCAGGTGTATCCGATCTCCGCATCGTTATTTCGGATTCCAATTCGCCGGTCACAGCCGCCGCGCGTCTTTGAAAGTCATGCGTGCGAAAGACTTTTCAACCCCCGGAGATTCCACTATGATGTCCAAAGTTTCCGGAAAAAATGGGGATCGTTGCGAGCAAACCAGCGGGCAAATGATTACATGACGAAAAGAAAAACGACAACCACGGGTTTTTCAAGAATCAGCGGGCACAATGGCAGGCCATCCACCACGCTTCCCACCGGCTCTCCGCTACTGTCCAGAGATTGTCTGCCCCACCCATTCCTCTGGTCAGCGTTGCTGGCCGGCCTGATGTTTGTCTGCGGCTGTCAAACAAACACAACAAATCTGTTCACCGCTGCTGGTTCCGGCTGGCACATCCAGCAGGGCCAGGCGCTTTGGCGTCCGCAACACGGCCTGCCGGAATTCGGCGGCGACCTCGTGCTTGCCAGCGATGACGCCGGACGCTGCCTGATTCAATTCGACAAAACGCCGATGGCCATTCTTTTCGCGCAGACCACCTCGAACCGCTGGCTGATAAAATTTCCGCAACGGCAAATGAGTTTCAGCGGGCGCGGGCCGGGGCCGACGCGTTTTAGCTGGCTATATCTGCCGACGGCGCTGGCCGGAAAACCGCTGCCGAAACCGCTTCATTTTGAGCGCAAGCCGGACGGCGGCTGGCGGCTGGAAAATTCCAGCACGGGCGAAACCCTGGAGGGCTTTCTTTCGCCGTGAGTTCGTTCTTGAAACGCTGGTGGTGGGCGCTGCTCGCCGTGGCCGTCTGCCTCGGCCTCTGGCGGCTGCGCTTTGACGTGGACATCCTCGACCTGCTGCCGCCGGACGAGCCGACCGTTCAAGGCCTGAAACTTTACCAGCAGCATTTCACGAATGCCCGCGAACTCATTGTCACCCTCCGCGCGCCTGATTCCGACACTGCCGAGAAATTGGCGGACGAGCTGGCGGCGCATTTGCGGCAGCAAACCAATCTCGTTGCCGAAGTGACGTGGCAGCCGCCGTGGATGGAACGGCCGGATCAACTGGGCGAACTGCTCGGCTGGCTGTGGTTCAACCAGCCGCCCGGAGATTTTTCCGCGCTGACCAACCGGCTCGCTCCCGGTCAGCTCAAGCCGGTTCTGGACGAGACGCGCGAAATGCTCGCCACTTCGATGTCGCCGATGGACCTGGCGCGCCGTTCGTTCGACCCGTTCAATCTGCTGACGATGCCCGCGCTGACCAACATCAGCGGCATTTCCATGGATCAGGGCAACCAGATGTTCGCTTCCACCGATGGAAAATACCGGCTGCTTTACGTCCAATCCGCCGTGGATCTGACCAGTTACCGTTCGTGTGAAATCTGGTTAAAGGCGATTCACGCCGTCGTCGCTGATTTGCAAACCGGTTCATCAAAAGACGACTGGAAAAATGTCGTCGTCCGCTACACTGGTCGGCCGGTTTTCGTGGAAGAAATCGCCACGAGCATGCAACGCGACATGAGCCATTCAGTGGGCGCGACCTCCATCATCATCGCCCTGCTGTTCTGGCTGACGCACCGGCGCTGGCTGCCGATGTTGTGGTTGCTGGCGTTGCTGATGCTGATTTTGGGCGCGACGCTGGCGCTGGGCGGGCTGGTGCTGGGAACGATCAGTGTGGTGGCATTGGGTTTCGCCGCCGTGCTGCTGGGATTGGCGGTGGATTATGCCGTCGTCCATTATCAGGAAGCGCTGGCATATCCGCAAATGACCGTGCCGGAAATCCGCCGGGCGATTGCGCCGAGCATCTTGTGGGCGGGCATCACGACAATGAGCGCGTTCCTGGTTCTGAACCTCGGCGGCCTGCCCGGCCTCGGCCAGCTCGGCTCGCTCGTGGCCATCGGCATCGGCGTGTCGGCGCTGGTGATGGTGATGATTTATCTGCCACCGCTGTTTCCCGACCGCCGCAAACCGCGGCCGAACCAAACGCCGTTCCGCTGGCGGAATTATTTCTTCGCGCCGGAGGAGCCGCCGGTGGCTGAAATTTCATCCGTTGGAAAAACTTCTCAACACGCCGCGTTTTTGTTGACCGGTTTAATTTTTTTGAGCGCGTGCGCCGTGTTGTGCTTTCAACGGCCGGGACTGGATCGAAGTGGAAACGCCCTGCAACCGCAGCACGGCGAGGCGCAGACGACGCTGGATGAAATGACCGTCGAACTCGGCCTGCCGCCGCAACCGCTCTGGCTGATTGTTCCCGGACGCGACGAGGCCGAAGTTTTTCAAAGGCTCACCAAAGCCGAAGAGTTGCTGAATGGCGCAGTGACGAATCATCTCATCGGTCGTTACCTGCTGCCAGACACGCTTTGGCCGCGCGCCGAATTTCAGTCGGCCAACCGCGCGACTGCGGCGGTCTTGGGCGGAAAAGGTCCGCTGCTGCGCGAAGCCGCGCTGAATGCGGGCTTCAACACCAACGCGCTGGTGTTGACGGAGGAACTGGTGCGAACATGGTCGCGCGCCGGTGAAAGCAAGTCGGTAATCTGGCCGACCAATAACGTCAGCCAGTGGTTATTGAAACGATTCGTCGCGCGCACTTCGGACGAATGCCTGGTGATGGGTTTGATTTATCCCGCGACCAACAAAGTGAACGCGGCGGAGCTGACAGCCTTGTCAAAGAATCTCGCGCAAAATCACGCGCTGCTGTCCGGCTGGGAATTGCTCGGCAACGCGACCTTGAAACGTGTGCAGTCAAAAATGTGGCAGGTCGTGACGCCGATGGTCATGCTCGTGCTGCTCTCGCTCTGGTTCGCTTTTCGCCGGGCAACGGAAATTCTGCTCGGCGTGGCGGTGTTGTGTTTGAGCGGATTTTGTCTGCTGGCAATAATGGCGCTGGCCGGCTGGACCTGGAATTTGATGAACCTGATGGCGGTGCCGCTGATGCTCGGCACCGGCGTGGATTACACGCTGTTCATCCAGCTCGCCTTCCGCCGGCACGGCGGCAATCTCGTTGCCGTCCGGCGTTCCGTCGGGCGGGCGCTGATGTTGTGCGGCGGCACGGCGGTGGCCGGATTTGGCTCGCTCGCTTTTTCCAGCAATCTGGGCATGGCCAGCCTCGGCAAGGTGTGCGCCGTGGGCATCGGTGCCAATATGCTGATTTCAGTTTTTCTCCTGCCCGCGTGGTGGCGGTTGTTAAGTCCAAAGTCCAAAGTCCAAAGTCTAGGGTCGGAAAGTGCCGGATCGAAAGGGAGCGGAACATCCGCCCGCGCAAAGCTGCCCGCATTTTATCGTGCCGGTTTGTGGCGGCTCGGCTTGACCGTCGTGCGGGTTTTGCCGGCGGGACTGGTGAAGGGATTTGCCATGGTCATGGCCGAATTTTACTGGCTGTTTCAACGCCGCCGCCGCGAAGTGGTGGTGAGGAATTTCCTGCCCGTGTTTGCCGGTGACCGTGCGGCCGCGACAAAAGCCGCCCGCACGGCACATCGAAAATTCGCCGCGAAGCTGGTGGATTTATGGCGCGTCGAATCCGGCGAGCCGGTGCGCAACTGGCTGACGGATCCACGCGGGTTGGAGATCATCCACGCCGCCCGGCGACGCGGACACGGCACGCTGTTCATCACGCTGCATCTTGGCAATTGGGAGCATGGCGGACTATTGCTGAATCAGCACGGCATCCGGCTGACGGTTCTGACGCAGGCCGAACCCGACGACGGCCTGACCGATATGCGCAAGGCGGCGCGGGCGCGCTACGGCGTGGACACGCTGATCATCGGCGAGGACAGTTTTGCTTTTGTGGAAGTCATCAAACAACTTCAGGCCGGCGCGGATCTGGCGGTATCGCTGGATCGGCCGCCGGAGCGTGGCGGAGTGCCTGTGGAATTTTTCGGGCATCCGTTCGAGGCGTCGCTGGCGGCGGCGGAACTGGCCCGCGCGTCGGGCTGTGCGTTAATTGGCGTGACGATCGTCCGCCGGCCCGATGGTTATGCCGTGAAAGTGCTGCCGGAGTTCACTTATGACCGCAAAGCTTTGGGCAGCCGCGAAGCCCGCAGGGAATTGACGCAACAAATCCTGCGTGCATTCGAGCCGGAAATCCGCAAAAATATGGACCAATGGTATCAATTCACGCCGATATGGCCGCGCCAATAGCATCTGTTCGTAATCTTAATCGTCCTCTTAATCTTAATCTCCGCACCACGACGAAAATGATTAGGATGAAGAGCATGATTATGATTAAGAAAGCGTTGCTCGCTGCGGCTGCCTGTTGTCTGGCCGTCTCGGTTGCTTCCGCCGCCGATTACGACGCGCAGTTCAACCGCTGGTTTCAAGTGCAAACGAATTTGCAGAGTTGGTCCGCCGATTTCACCCAGACCCGTTCGCTCAAGGTGCTGGCCCAGCCGCTGGTGTCCGCCGGCAAAGTCTGGGTGAAGCCGGGTGAATTCCGATGGGAACTCGGCCAGCCGGCGCAAACCATCGTGCTCCGCCGGCCGGATCAACTGCTCATCGTTTATCCGCAGCTCAAGCGGGCGGAGAAATATCCCCTCGACGGCGTTCCGTCCGGCCCGATGAAGGACGCGCTGGCGCTGCTGGACGCCAGCCTGCCCCGCGACCGGGCGACGATGGAGGCGCATTTTCGCCTGTTGTCGGCCGCGGAAACGAACTCGATTCTGCAAATGACGCTCCAGCCCCGGAGCGATTCGGCCCGTAAATTGATCGGTGAAATAGTCATCGGTTTTCACACCAACGATTTCACCATCGCCGCCACGGAAATGAAATTCGCCGACGGTTCCAGCCTGCGGAACGATTTCACCAACGTGATGCTGAACCAGCCGATGGATCCGAAATTGTTCGAGGTGGAATTGCCGCCGGACTGCACCGTGGTTGAACCGTTGAAGCCATGAGCTCCTCGCCCGACATTCTGCTGCTAGTCATGCGCTCTCTGCCGCACGGCCCGGAATTTCGTTTCGTGGACCGGATGGTAAGCCTCACGCCCGGTGTGCAAGGCGTGGGTGAATACCGTGTGCGCGGTGACGAGTATTATTTGCGCGGGCATCTGCCGGGCGAACCGATCTTTCCCGGCGTGCTGCTCGTGGAAGCCGGCGCGCAAGTGGCCGGAGTGGTGGCGCAGGAAGATCCGCTAAATCCATCCCTGCCACGGTTGAAACTGACCGCGTTGCGTGCCGTCAAAATTCTCGGCTCGGCCAGGCCCGGCGAAACCCTGCGAATCGAAGCGGTCATCACCGGTCGGTTGGGTTCCTTGATTCAGGCGGAAGTTTCCGCGTTCATCGCGGGCACAAAAGTATTATCGGCGGAGCTCACCTTGAGCGGCACTGCGAAAATATGATGACGCATATTCAATTTGGAACCCTCTTGGGCGTTTATTTGATTTTGGTCGTAATTAATGTCAAGATATCTGGCTTTTCCAAACAGAAAGATCATGCAGAGAAATATTTCATTGCGAAGTCAAAACAGTTTTTAGTCACCTACGCAACTTTCAACTTGGTAATGGTTTTGGTTTTCATCGTGGGATTCGTCGGAATGTTCGTTCTTTGGAGTTTCTCTCCGGCCCTGTTTTTTTTGGGTGTAGCGACAAAGAATTTGGATCCGTTGTTGGTTCCGCCCCGATTGCGTTCGGGCTGGAGCGAATTCTTAGGCAGCGTCGAAATTTTTTTTGAAGGTGCGCTCTTCGTTGCCGTCTTTTTTGGCCCAGCTCGGCATTTGTTCTTCCAACCATGACGGCGCCGACGGATCAACCCACGCGCAGCTTCCGATTCGAGCGCGACACCTTCGCGTTTCCGCATGAGTTGGTGTGGAAATACCATTTTGATCCGGTGACGGGGGCAATAACCACCTTCAAATCGGATCCGCCTCCCACTTATTATCATCGTTGTTTCGTGATGACGCGTTCGACGCGGCAATTTTTTTATCACGCCCGTTTCGAACCGGAGCTGCCACCGGTGGATGATCAAACTAATCGGAACCTCGTCCGCGCGATGGTCTCGCGCAATCCGCGCCGCGCGTGCGCGGAGCCGGAACGGCTCGTGATTCCCGGCTACGACGGGCTGCGTTCGTTCAGTCAGGCGCACGAATCGCTGCTCAAGGCGGAATTGGGCGGCCCGTGGCAATCTTATTTTCTGCGAAGCCACTGGCGCATGATTTTCCGGGTCTCCGGACGGTTTCAGGAAAAGATGGCGGAAAAATTGATACGGTCCCTCCAGCAGCGCGGCGTGTCGCTCGCGCATTTGTTCCGTTTTCCCCGCATCACCATCAATCACGGAATCGTGCTGTATGGCTTCACCGAGTCGGAGCAAAATATTGAATTTGAAGCCTACGATCCGAACATTCCCGAACATCCGGTGAAACTGGTTTATGAAAAAAAGCGACGGGTGTTCACCTTCGCGCCCAACAGCTACTGGGGTGGCGGCGTGTTAAGCGTCACCGAAAATTTTTGCAACTGGCCGTATTGATTGATAATTTACGATTTATGATTTACGATTTGAAAAGATCCGCCAGGAGCGAGAGGCGCACAATCATCAATCGTAAATCATAAATCATCAATTTGTGCGGCGGCGCGGCTGCCAGAAGGCGACGCCAAAGAAAAATGTGCCACAGGCGTTGAGGCCCAAAATGTAGCCAATCTCGTAGCCACGGCCCACGTTGTTCGGCGCGTAAATCGGCAGATCATGCCCCGTCAACAATCCCGGCAGCGCGGCCGGCATGAGCGCGCCCTCCAGCAAACCTGTGTAGAATCCGGCGACGTAATCAGGCTTGTAATAGCGCGGCGCCGCCCAGCCCTGGGCGAAAATAAGCGCCAAACTGATCGCGGTCATGGCGATGAATTTAACGACAATCACCTTCGCCTTGGATGGACCGGCGGGAGTTGCGGCTTGCGTTTGAACAGGTTCGACCATCCGGCAAAGGATGTTCCGGCGCCGGATGCCGGGCAAGAAGATAATGCCGCAACCGTCTCCAAGCTTGACCTCGTTCCGGGCCGCTTCATAATTCCGCCGATGAATTTTGATGATGATCATCGCTTCCGCCCTGGCGCTGCGGCCGGATTCAAATTCCAGCCGGTTTTTTCGCCGGCAGCGCGGTGTTTTGCGGTTGTCATCAATCATAACCCCGCCACCGAACCGAACCCGTAATGACTCCCGAAACGGATCCCAAGATAATCGCCGCGAAACTCTGCGAGTTTGCGCGGACCAACTTCGTCGCCGAGGGAATGGAATTTGACGAGAACAGCCCGTTGTCACAGGCTGGCATAGATTCTTTCGCGCTGGTGGAACTGGTGCTCTTTTGCGAGCGCGTGCTGGGCGTCCGGGTGCCGGACTCGCACTTGACCGGCGCCAACCTGGCCTCGATGTCTTCGCTGGCCAACTGCATCGCCGGGCTGGCGCGCAACAGCCAGCCTTCGTCTTGAAAATTTCCGGCAGCGACTATGCCCGACCTGCCCCGTCAAATCCGCCTGGCCCCCGGCGATTGCTTCATGCACGGCCAGGATCGCCGGATGCGGCAGGTGGGTTTGCCGGGCAATGTCTGCTGCGCCGTCATCAAACTGGGCGAAGGCTTCGACGTGGAACGGCTGCGCCGGCGCATCGCCGAATCGCCCGTCATGGACTGGCTGGCGCGAGTGCGAATCACGCGTCCAATCCCGCTGCCGCCCGCGCAATGGCGCACGACCGCCAATCCGAGACAAATTCTTTTCGAGCACGACGATCAAAATGGCGGCCCGGCTTCAATGGAAACGCTGCCGCCGGTGGTCGCGGCGCGCGAATTGCATGCCGCCCGCGAGCCGGGGCTGGCAATTGACGTGGTGCGCCACGCGGACGGAACCAGCCATTTGTTTCTTTCCTGGAACCACACGCTGCTGGACGCGCGCGGTCTGGATTTGCTGCTGAATCACTTGAGCGCCGGCAGCGCGGAGAAGAGCGGGGCCGCCGTTCAAAATTTGATCAGCCCCAAACAACTTGGTTCGGGGTTGTCCGGCTGGTGGCCCAACGTGAAGAAGGCGCGCGGCTCCGTGAAATGGCTCAATGAATCCGGAGCCGAACCGCTCTTCAGCCTGCTGCCGCCGGGACCGCGCCCCACCTCGTGCCGCAATCTTCACCGGGCCGCCGCTTTCACCGGGGAAGAAACGGCGCGCATTGACGCCCGCTGCCAGCGGTTCAATCTGGGTTTCCGGCGCAGCCATTTTTACCTGGCGGCGGCCATTCGCGCCCTGCACAAAATCGCCGGGCAGCGCGGAAACAAGGACGGCGCTTATCTCGTTCCCGTGCCACACGACACCCGCCGGCACGGCGCAAACGGCCCGATTTTTTCCAATCATCTCTCGATTCTTTTCTACCGCATCGAACCGAAGCTGGCCGGCCGCTTCGGGGACATCCTCGGCGAGTTGAGCCGGCAGATGACCAACCAAATCCGCGACCGTTTTCCCGAATCCTGCATGGCGGCGCTGGACATGTTCAAACCGCTGCCGCTCGGTTGGTATGTGAATCATCTTGGCAAGCCAACCCGTGGGAAAATATGCACTTTTTGCCTTTCCGATTCCGGCGAAATCTGCTCCGGCATGACCGGCCTGTGGGGCGGGCAAATTCTCGACGCCACGCACCTGGTACCTTCCTGGCGGCCGCCCGGATTGACGCTGGTATTTATGCGGTTCGGACAGAGGCTCTCCGCGCAAATTTCCTGGGTGGATGACTGCTTGAGTCCGGCTGAAGCGGCCGGGTTCGAGCGCGACCTGCGCGCGGCCCTGTTGGAAGAGGAGATTGCATGAAGCTGCTCCTGGCGGCGACAAACCGCGAGCGTTCACCGTATCCGGTCGCGCCGCTGGGCGCACTGTGCGTTGCCGCCGCCGCCAAGGCCGCCGGTCATGAGGTGAAGTTTTTGGATTTGGGAATGGCACCTGCGCCGCAAAGCGCGTTGCAACAGGCGCTGGAAGCGGATGAATTTCAAGCCGTGGCATTCGGGATCCGCAATCTCGACAACTGCTGGGCCTTCGCGCCGCGGTCGTATTTCAGCGACGTGCGGGAACTGGCGGGAATCGCGCGGCAACATTTCAAGGGGCCGTTGATTTTGGGCGGCAGCGGTTTTTCGGTCGCGCCGCACGGCTGGATGCGGCGGCTGGATGCCGATTATGGCGTCATTGGCGAAGGTGAACGGACGTTCCCGGAATTGCTGGCGCGGCTGGAAGCAGGACATTCGCCCGAAGGCATTGAAGGAGTCGTCACCGCCCGCAAAATAAATAATTCGCCCGCAGTCCTTCCCGCCAAGCCGGTCGAACGATTGGCTGAATTGCCGTTGCCCGCGCATGACCTGTGCGGTTATCGCGGCTATGTGAAACGCGGCGGATTTGTCAGCGTGCAAACCAAGCGCGGCTGTCCGTTCAAGTGTTCCTACTGCATTTACCCGCATTTGGAGGGGCGACGCTACCGGCTCCGCCCGCCGGAATTGGTGGCCGAAGAAATCGAGACGGTTGCCAGCCGGTCGAAACTGCGCGATTTCTTTTTCGTGGACAGCGTCTTCAACGATCCCCGGAAACACGCGCTGGCAATCTGCGCCGAACTTTCCCGCCGCAAGCTGCCCATCCGCTGGAACGCCTTTTGCAATCCAGTCGGTTTTGACGCGGAGCTGGCGCGGGCGATGGCGCAGGCCGGTTGCAGCGGCGTGGAATTCGGACTGGACGTTGCCACGCCGAAGATGCTGAAGGCGCTGGACAAACCATTCGGTCAGGAAGAAATCCGGATTGCGCTGCAAGCCGCACGCGACGCCCGCCTGCCGTTCGCAATCTATCTGCTGTTTGCCGGCCCCGGCGAAACGTGGGCCGATGTCGAGGACACACAGGCTTTTCTGAACGACTGCGCGCCGGCCAACGCCGTGTTTGCCACCTACGGCCTTCGCATTTATGAAGGCACGCCGCTGGCCAGAACCGCCGTGAACGAAGGACAATTGTCGCCGGATCGCGACCTCTTCGAGCCGGCCTATTATCTTTCGCCCGCGCTGGCGGACGACATTGAGAACAAACTGGATCGCATCGCCCGGCGGCGCGTGGAATGGAGTTCGGCGGTGGACTGGCGCCGGCCGGTGACGCGCTGGGGACAAAAAGCGACAGTGCTGTTGAACGTGCGTCCGCAGTGGAAATACATGCGCGGCTACGGCATATTGATGCGACGGAAATCAAAGTGAACAGCACTTCTCGAATCGGTTCCCCCTCCATTTCCTGCGACGTGCTGGTCATCGGCGGCGGCGCGGCAGGAGTGGCGGCAGCCACGGCAGCCGGGCGCGCCGGAGCAAAGGTGGTGTTGCTGGAACGCTACGGTTTTCTCGGCGGACTGGCCACCACAGCGCAAGTGGGAACGATTTGCGGTTTGTATCTTCGTGACACGACCGGCGCGCAAGCCACGCCAGTCGCCGGTGGGTTTGCGAATGAATTTGCCGCGCGCCTGCAAAAATCCGGCGGCACAAGACCGCTCCGCGTGGATCAGGGCCTTTGGGTGCTGCCGTATTTCCCGCCGGACTTTTCCCGTGTGGCGGACGCGATTGTTGGCGAATCGGGAAATGTTCAATTGATTTTGCACGCCACCGTGGCGGAAGTGCGGGCTGAAAATTCACGAATAAATCTGGTTCGCGCCCTGGCCTGGAATGAGATGCTGGATTTTTCTCCGAAGGCCGTGGTGGATTGCACCGGCGAAGCAACCGCCGCCGCGATGGCCGGGGCAAACTCCGAAAATGGCGGAGCTGACCAGTCGCCCGCTCTGGTTTTTGTTTTGGAAAATGTGGATCCGGGCCTGGCCGAACGCGGTTTGCTTGAAGTCCGCCGGGAATTGCGCGTGGCCGTTCAAAGCGGCACTTTGCCCGCGCTCTGCGAAAGGTTGTCGCTGATTCCCGGCACCGGTGTGAATGGCCGGTTCGCTTTCAAATTCAGTTTGCTTCCAGCCAAACCGGACAGCGCGCTTTGGCGGCAGGTCACGGATTGGGAACGCGAAGCCCGCGCGTTGATGGAACCGCTTGTCCGTTTCCTGACAAAAAAAGTTGCCGCGTTTCGGAACGCGCGACTGGATTCCATCGCGCCGCAGCTCGGCGTCCGCTCCGGCCGCCGCATTCTCGGTCGCGCCCGGCTGACCGATGAGGAAGTTTTGAAAGCGCAAAAATCACCAACCGGAATTGCGCGCGGCTGCTGGCCGATGGAGCGCTGGGGGAAAAATCCGCGTCCGGAAATGACATATTTCGCCGAGCGGGATTATTACGACATTCCGCTGGACTGCCTGCGCCCCGTGGAATTGGAAAATGTGTTCGTGGCCGGTCGTTGCCTTTCGGCGGAAACGGGCGCGATGACTTCCGCCCGGGTCATCGGCACCGCGCTGGCGACCGGCTGGGCGGCGGGAACCGCAGCGGCATTTCAAGCTTCGGGCCGTTCGCTTGATGACGCCGCGGCGCTCATTCGGAAACAAATGATCTGATCAACATTCCGCAAAGCCGAACCTTGCCTCGCGCAAATCGGGAATTTAATCTTCGCGCATGAACGTTTTCGACACGCTCGCCAAATCCGCCCGCCAATGGCCCGACCGCACCGCCATTATTGATGCCGGTGGCGCACTGGACTATCAATCGCTTTGGCGCGAAGTCGAGGCACTCCGCTTGCAGTTCCACCGGCTCGGCGTCAAGCCGGGACAAGGTGTCGGCATGCGAGCGCGAAACGGACGCGCGTTCGTCATCGGCGCGCTGGCGGCGCTCGGCTGCGGCGCGGTGATCATGCCGATTCATCACCAGATGAAGCCGGATGAACTGGCCGAAATGCTGGACAAAGCGCCGTTGTGCGCGATTCTCGACGACGGCAGCGGCGCGGCCCAGCCCGGCAAAACCATTGCCCTGGAAAATCCGGGCGGAAACGGTCTGCGTTTCACGCGACTGGACAATGCGCAATTGCCGCTCGCGCCGGGAATCAAAGACGCCGCGTTCGTGCGCTTTACTTCCGGCACGACCGGCGCGGCCAAAGGCGTCCTCCTCACCCATCGCGACGTGTTGGAGCGGACGCGCGCCGCCAATGCCGGCCTGGGCCTGACCTGCGAGGACAAAATTTTGTGGGTGCTGCCGATGGCGTATCATTTTTACGTGTCCATCATCCTTTACCTGGAGGCGGGCGCAACCGTCATTGTCAGCGCCGATTATCTGGCCGGCAGCCTTTTGGAAACCGCCGCGAAGCACGCGGCCACGTTTTTTTACATCACACCGATGCACGTACGCATGATGAACAGCGACCAGTCGGGACGCGCATTGCCGCCGTCGCTCAAGCGCGTTATGTCCGTATCCGCCAAGCTGCATCCGCAGTCCGCGCTGGATTTTCTCGCGAAATACAAAGTGCCGGTGTCGCAGGGCTACGGCATCATCGAAGTCGGTTTGCCGATTCAAAATATCGCCGAAGCGGCTGAACATCCCGAAGCGATTGGCCGTCCCGTAGCCGGCTTTGAGGCGAAGATTGTGGACGACAAAATGCAGCCCGTCGCGGAAGGTGAAACCGGCCAGCTCGCCTTGCGCGGGCCGGGAATGTTTTCCGGCTACCTGAATCCGCCGCGCTCGCGCGCCGAAGTGCTGCACGACGGCTGGTTTCTGACCGGCGACCTCGCGCACCGCGACAGCGGCGGCCGCATCGTGCTGGACGGGCGGACTTCCTCCGTGATTCACGTCGCCGGCCACAAGGTTTTTCCGGAGGAAGTCGCCGCAGTGCTGGACCATCATCCGGCGGTGCTGCGTTCGCGCGTTTCCGCCCGCTTGCATCCGCAAATGGGCGAAGCCATCCACGCCGAAGTGCAATTGCGCCCCGGCCAGCTGGCCGCGAGCGAAGACATCATCGCCTTTTGCCGCAAACGGCTGTCGTCACAGAAAGTTCCGGCCACGCTGGAAATCGTCGCGGAAATAAAAACAACCACCAGCGGCAAAGTCCGCCACGGGTGAAAATTTTTGGTCAAATCAAAAAATGGAGAAATTAAAATGGTTGAAGTTCAAGCGCACGGCTTCAGTTTTGAGAAATGGGTTCGGGATCATTTCTTTTCAGGTTATCGGGGCACCTATATGCAAAAGTGGGATGTCCCGCCTGAACGCAATGTTGACGCTTCAGTTCCCGAGAAATTTCACAAGCTGCCAGTCTCTATCAAGACGGCCAAACTCGGGAGCCCGATTGGTTTGGGTGACGTTCTCCGGCAGCGCCAGATAGATCATGATTTCTTAATGATCGTCAGATTTTGGGAGCAGCGCACTGCCACTGAAAAGTGGATTGTGGACATTGGGTGCGCCGCATTTAATTCGGCAGCATGGCAGAAACTTTGGGGCCAGCTAACGTTGGAGGAAATTTCCAGCATTGATAAAGTGGTGAAAAATCTGAATGAACATTATTCGATCGTCAGAGGCAAAGCACAGCAGTGGAAAACAAAACCGGGAGTCCAGACCAGCACACTTGTCATAAATCCAAAAATTGATTCCAAGTCGCAGCGGCGCATTCAGTGTTCCCTGCCATATTCGACCTTCTGGAATTTTACCGGTCGGAATCCGACTCCGCAGGATTGCCCTGAGTTATGGACGCATGTTTTTCCCAATCCGATCAAATCGCCGGCGCGCACTTTCCATTAACCCCGCTGAAATTGCGGGCGAACTTCATTCATCGAGGCGGGCGCTGAAGTGCCAGCTTTTTTGATTTGAGCAGACTGGAAGGAATTCTCAATTCAGCCAAGGATGATTTGGAAACGCTTAAAGCTCCCACGCCTTTGGCCAGCCGGCGAACTGCTGACCGGCCAGCTTCACTGTTGAACCATTCAACCAAGCCGGGATTGTCAATCTTGGCCAAGGGTGTCAGCACATGAATCCAGTCGTCGGCTTGAGCGGTCAAACCCGGCGGCACCAGCGCGGTTCGCCCGTAACAACCCGCACCGACTCGCACAAATAAAATCTCACCCGACCGAACCGCAGACTGTTCGCAAAACATTTCGCCTTCATTTGAAATATAGGCGCAATTGCGATCCAGCCGCAGTCCGCCTCCCGGCGCGAGATTTTTTGCGCGAATCAACAACACCCGCTCATCGCTGGGCTGTTCAAAAAATTCCCGCTTCTTCCCATACAAGGCATAGCCGGTTCTCAACCTGAAAATGTCTCCCAACCGGACGGTCTTAACATCCGTTGTTTGCAGTTCACCGCTTTGTGCTTCAGGCCGCCAATCTGCCACCTCGGTCAGCACCACTTTTTTCCAGCGCGGCTCCATCTTCTCCCATTCGCCAAGACGCAGCGGTCTCAATTCGGTCAACCGCTTGCACTCCAGCAAGAGCGTGGCCTCGCGATAGGGATGGGGTGCAACCGGACGCTTTTGTGCGACAAGGATATTTGTTTTCGCGGTTGTGCCATTAAAAATTCCCCGAGGCAGGCTGATGATGGCTTCCACCTGCGCCCGGCATAACAACCAGTCGCGCACATATTTGAAGGGTCGGTTGCCAAGTGGCCCGTCCGGCAGAATGATGGCAATGCGGCCATTTGTCTTGATGAGTTTCAGAAACAGCTCCAAAAACAAAACTTCAAGGCATTGCGATGCCCTGCCCGCGCCCAGATCAAAACCTTGCAACACTTCTGAACGTCTTTCGAGGCTGGTCTGTGCGCTGAAAGGCGGATTCCCAATTGCCAAATCAAATGTTCCCCAGTATCCAACCAGACTGGTTAGTGCATCGCCTTGGGAAAAATGTATTGCTGGCACCAGGCATTTCGCGATGGCCGCATATTGTGGATCAATTTCGCAGCCATGCAACTCAAGCGCGGTCGGAGCGATTCGCAAGAATGAACCATCACCGCAGCTAGGATCAATCACTCGCTGGCCGCTGTGAACACCGGCTACTCGAAACATACAACCCGCGACCATTTCTGGCGTGAAGAATTGGCCAATCATTTAGGAAATGTACCTGATTTTGTACCTTGGTCAAATAAAACCACTTCTTTAAGATCGAAGAAGCTTTTGTCCCGGAGAACAAATTGCCCTGCGACGGGCAACTTTCTGCTAAACCGCCACGCTCTTTTTCGCTCGGTTTTCGAGAAAGTCGCGCCGCCACTTTGCGCGGGAAGGTTTGCCGGTTCCGTTGCTGCCGATGGATTCCACAAACCACCATTCGCGCGGCACCTGCCAGGCCGGCAGTTTCTGGAGCAGGAACTGTTTCAGCTCGTCCCTGGTGCTGGGCCGGTCCGCCGCGACGCACGCCACGATGAGGTCAATCCGGTCCGCGTTCCCGCTCGGCACGCCAAAGACGACGCATTCGGCGACGGCCTCGTGGTCGCGCAACGCCTGCTCGATGATGGTCGGCGACACTTTGCGCCCGGCCACGTTGATGTGGTCGTCGGTGCGGCCGCGCAGAAAAATTTCCCCGTCCTTGAGTTCGGCAAGATCGCAGGTGCGGAAAACTCCGCCGCCCAGCGCCGGCTCCGGCTCCGGCCAATAGGTTTCGCCCACCGCGCGGCCGCGCACCAGCAGCGCGCCGGTTTCGCCAATTTCCACCGACACGTTTTTCAGCGGACGGCCCACGGAGGATTCATTTTCGCGCGGCGTCAGGGTTGCGTCGTAGGCGATGCCGCCGCATTCGGTGGAACCGTAAAAATTGTGGATTTTCACGCCATGTTCCGCGAAGACGGCGCGCTCCAGCGAGAGCGGCAGCGGCGCGCCGGCGGAGATGGCCAGACGCACGTTGCTCAAAATCGCGCCGGCCTTGTGCCACGCGTGCCAGAGCGCCGGAACGCCCGCCACGGTAAGATTCCAGTCGGCGTGCGCCGCGCAACGCAACGCCTCCGGCAGCGGCGACGGCACGAGATACAGCGGAATGCCGTGCAACAGGAGCGGCAGCACGAGGCTGGAAAATCCGTAGGAATAAGCAGGTGAAATCACGCCGAGGTTCGGCCAGTCGGGACGCAGCCCCATCGTGGCCACGATGTTCTCCGCGTCGGCGGCCAATTGCTCCCCCGTGAACACGACGGCGCGCGGCACGCCCCGGCTGGCCGGCGTGATTTTGAGATGGCAGCAGGGCGGTCGCGGCGGAGAGACATCGAGAAGTTGATGATGCGCTTCGAGCGGACAGGCCACGATGCGTTCGCGCCACGCGCGCAAAACGGCGAAGATGAACCCGGGGGAATTGCCCTGGGGATAGGCAATCACCGGAGTTTCCAGCAGGGGGTTTTCGGCTTCGTCGTTCAGTTGCGAAAATGTCCAGCATCGTCCGTCGCCCAAATCGCGCAGGGCAATTTCATTTCGTCTTTCCCGGACAACCTTCCGCCAGCGTTCGTAAAGCATCTGTTTTGCTTGTAATAAGCCAGCATTTGACGCAGTTGCAAGCCCGATTTCAATTTGAACCGCAAAATTTTGTTTTTGATGGCGCGGGGCATTTTCCCGGAACTACCGCGTCCGCGCAAACATCAGCCGCCAAAGCCAGCCGGAGCACAGCAGGATCGCGCCCGGCCGGCCTGCAAGCGCGGGCGAAATCATCACCCATTGCAACAGCCGTGCCCAGGCCAGCCGCCGTGAAAAGGCCGCATCGCAACGCCGGGCGATTTGCCGCCGGGCTTGTGGCCAGTTCAATTTGCCTTCGCTGTAAGCGGCCAGCAGTTCGACGGCCATCTCCGCCGACTCGAAGGCCATGGACATACCGTTGCCGGTGACCGGCGGGGTCATCGTCAAGGCGTCGCCAATGCAACATTCTTTTTTTGCCGCCGCGCGCTGCGGTTTCAATTGCAACCCGGCCACGGAGCAAAACGAGTCCGATGCAAATTCCGCCGCGCCCAGCCGCTCGCGCAACAGCGAGCCGGTTTCGCCGCGCAGCCAGTCCTGCCTTGATTCCGGGCGGCGCGCTCCGTCGCGCGCGCGAAAAAGTCCGCACACATTCACTTCTCCGTCGTTGATACGATTGACGCCAATGTAACCGTCCGGAGAGAGGTGCATTTCCAAATCCGCTTCGAGATTCACGGAACTGGAGCGCGACACGTGCGCCTTCACGCCAAACCAGCGCGGATTTTTTTCCGCCGATTGAACGCGCCGCCCGGCGGCGTGAATCACTCCTTCCCGGTTTTCATCCGCGGTCCAGCGCGTGTTCACGAGCAATTCACCGCCGAGCTGTTGAAATGTTCCGGCCAGCAGCGCGTCCATCGCGTGGCGCGACAGGCAAAGCGCAGGCGCGGCCAGTTGGCGGACGGGCGACCGGTTTGATCCACAAACGAACATGACCGTGCGGGCATGAACTGCACCGGCCTGCTCAAGGCGCGCAAGCAATCCGAGCCGTTCGAGGACAGCCTGCCCGTCTCCGCTGATGAATTCGCCGCAAACCCGGTGCCGCGGATAAATGCCCGCTTCAATAATTTTGACCGGCACATCGCGTTGTCGCAGGCCGATGCCCAGGGTCAATCCCGCCAGCCCGCCGCCAACAATTGTGATGGATTTGCCGGGCGGCATTTTCAATCCATCCGCCGCGCGATGAACAGGTGGCTGAACGGGTCAACGGGACGCTCGACCAGCTCCCAATTTTTTTTGTCCGGCCAGAGCGACGAAAGTTCGCTGCCGGCAAATCCGGCGCGGATGCTGATGGGACCATCGTGGCAGGTGACGGGACCGCAGCCGATCACCCACAGCAGGCGGCCGCAAAGCAGTGGCAGCCACGAGCGGCGCGGTTCGAGCGCGATGACCACGCGCGCGGATCGCGCCGCCAGCCGGAGCAGTTCGGCGAGCTGCTCCATTTGAAATTGGTGGAAAAACAAATTGCTGACAATGGTTCCCGCCGGGTTTGGCGGCGACTGCCGCAGCCATTCGGAGGCTTCGGCGATTTCCGCGCGGACACGCCAGCCAAGGCGGTGGAATTGATCGCGCGTTTGTGGCTCAAGCGCGTCCAGCCGGTCCACGAGGGTCGCCTGCGCGCCCGGCCATTGTCCCTGCAAACGTCCGGCGACGCTCAACAGAAAATGTCCGTCACCCGCGCCCAGCTCGACAATCTGACGGGCGTCCTGATCCGGCAAATATGTTTGCAGCAGGCGGGTCATGATGCGCGGATGCCGCATCCAGGCATTGATCCGGCGGAGGTCGCGGCGCGAGCGCAAGGCGGATTGATCCTGCGGCGGCAGGGTGTCGAGGAGTTCGGGAAGGACAATCCGTTTCATGGAGCGGGATAAATTATTCCACGTCGAGCAGCGCGCCGTGGCAACTGAACCCGGCGCCGAATGCTGACATCCACCAGAGGCCGCCCGGCGCGCCGTCCGCCAGCGCCGCCTGCAGAACAAATAAAACCGAGGGGCTGCTCATGTTTCCGTATTCGCGCAACACGGCTTCGCTCCAGCGGACGTCGTGGCTGGACAATTGAAATTTTTCGCGCAGGGCCAGCAGCACGTCGCGCCCGCCAGGATGAAAAATCCAGCCGCTGATCTGCGGCCGCGCCACATTGCTTCGGGCGAGCATGTCGGCAAAAACCGTTCCGCAGTGTTGCGCGGCCAGCGCCGGCACTTCCGGCGTGAGAATGTTGCGGAGCATTCCGTTTTTCTGCTCGAACCGCAACTGGTCGCGGTCAGCCGGCTTCAGGAGCGAGCCGCCGCCCTTCCATTTGACGCGCCGCCCGCCATTCGCGGTGGCCGAAAGCACCGCCGCGCCCGCGCCGTCGCCGAACAGGCAGGCGCTGATCAAAACGCCCGCGTCGTCATCCAGATAAAACGCGGCGCTGCACACCTCGACGCAGATGGACAGGACGCGCCCGCAATTGCCAGAAGCCACCAGCGCCTGGGCCGTCTGCAAATTGGGAAGCGCCGCGCCGCAGCCCTGCCCCACCAAATCGAGCGCCAGCACGTCCGGCCGCAGTCCCAGCCGTTCGCCGGCATAACTCGTCAGGCCGGGGCACAGGTAACCGGTGCAGGTGCTGATGAGGATGGCGTCAATTTCGCGCGGGCTGGTTTTGGAATCGGCAAGCGCGCGTTCCGCCGCCAGCGTGGCAAGCGCCGGCGCATTTTCAATGAACCGGGCATGAAGCGCATCTGGCGTGAGGTCGAAGGCGTGGTCCAGTTTGTCGAGCGCGAGGTGGCGCGTGGCGATGCCGTTTTCACCCGTCAGCACTTTTTTCAAAATGGTTTTCGAGCGGGCGTTCAACTCCCGGAACCGCGCGGAGGCTTTCAACGCCGTCCAACATTCCTGCTGGGTGTAACATTGCGGCGGCGTGGCCGTGCCGGTTCCGATGATGAACATTGGCGAAGTGTAACGCGGCGCGGGTGGACGCGCCAGAAAATGGGTGGATTTTCTGGAATCAATTTCATCGAACCGGCGTCAGCGGAGCAAGTTTGCGCGCGTCGAGATAGGCTGCGACGGCGGCCGCGCTGCCTTCCGGATTTGCCAGGGCGACGTGGCCGTCGGGGCGCAGGAGGTAAATGGCGTTGCGTTGCAGGCCGGCCCGGCTCATCCCGTGACGCCAGGGGAAAACGCGCAGCGGCAATTTCCTGTCGGCACACACCGCTTGGATTTCGGGCGAGGCGTCGCCATAAACGTGAATCTGCCAGTCCAGCGATGTCAGCGGCGTGAAATTATCCCCGACCCCGTCCAGGGCTGGCTTCACCCACGGCAAACGGTCGCCGCCGTGAACCGCTCCGGCACGGCCTTCGCTCAAGCTGCTTTTGCGATAACTCACCGCCACCTGCGAGATCACGCGGAACAGGAATTGCCGCACCGCCGCGATTTTCAAAACGCGCGGCAGAACGAACGGCACGAGATTCCTTCGGGCCCAGCGGTCAAACGGTCTTTGACTCGTCACGCCGGTGAATACTTTGTCCGTGGTATCCACCAGTTTCCGCGCGAAGGCGATGCGTTCCGGTTCGTAACTGTCGAGGAGCGCGGCGTCCGCGCGCCCGCGCAGGACGGCGGCGAGTTTCCAGGCGAGGTTCACCGCATCGCCGACGCCGGTGTTCAGGCCCTGTCCGCCGACGGGCGTGTGGATGTGTGCGGCGTCGCCCGCCAGAAAAATTCTTCCGCGACGGAATTGCGCGGCGACGCGGTGATGCACACGGTAGGTCGCAAACCAGTTCACGCGCTCGATGTTCATGCGCAGCATTTCGATGACGCCTTTGTTCACGTGCTTCCACTCCGCGACTCCGTTTTCGGCCTCGGCGCAGACGGTGCCAATGAGCCGCGCGCGGCCACCGGGCAGCGGAAAGACGGCCAGAAAATCCGTGGCGTCGAGCGCGACGAGCATTTCGCCATTCAGCGCCGGGCCGCTGGCGTTCACGTCGGCAACGTAAAAACGATGCGCGTAAGTGCCGCCGACGAAATCAATGTTCAGCAACTCCCGCACCAATGAACGGGCGCCGTCGCAACCAACAAGCCATGCGGCTTCGCAGGTTTCCGATGCGCCGCCAGGAAGTTTCAATTGCGCGGTGACGCGGCCGTTTTTTTCCTCAAAACCGGCAAGCTCTGTGCGGCGCTCCACATTCACGCCGAGGCCGGCGAGATGTTCCACCAGCAGTTGCTCGTGGACATCCTGGGAAATCACGAGCGCAAACGGAAACGGACAAATCTCACCGCCCATCTCCGTGAATGGAAGGCGCGCCATGTTGCGGCCGTCCACCCAAAGATTTGTGGCGGGCGCCTTGCGGCCGTGCGCGATGAGCGTGTCCGCGAAACCGATCTGGCGATAGAATTCCAGCGTGCGCGCCTGCACGCCAATCGCGCGCGAGGTTGTTTCCGGCGCCGCCAGCCTGTCCACGATCCGGACGCGCACGCCCAGCCGTGCCAGCCACACGGCCAGCACCAAGCCGCTCGGCCCCGCGCCAATGACGAGAACTTCAGCATCGCGAAATTTAGACGAGTTCATCGTTTCGCCCGCCATCCAAAAAGTTCCCCGCGTTAGCGGATCGCCAGCGTCGCCGGATTGGTGAGCCAGCCGGCGGGGCGCGACATGAATTCCAACATGCCGTGGCCGAAGCCCGATGTGATGGTCACGCCGGAGGCCATGCGGCAGACTTTGTCGTTGAAGAACATATGCAGCGCGTCGGTGATTTTACCGGGGAATTTCCTCTTGAATTTCATCCCGCTTTGATACATCGCAAAAATGCGACCGTCGTAAAAATACTGGATCAGCCCCATCCAGGCACGGAGAAGTTTGCGCATCTCGTGCGAGTAGGCTTCCAGGTTGTCCAGGTTTTCCGCAAGCATTTCCGCCGAGTGCAGCGCGAGATACACGCCCGGTGACAGCATGGGGTCCACAAAACCAAACGCGTCGCCGACCATCGCCCAGCCCGGTCCGTGGCCGCGCGAGGAGACCAGTTGGTAATTGGTGTAGGTGAAAACCCCGGTGAGGCGGCGACGGTTTGGGCCGGTGGCGGCGAGGACAGGATCGCGGGCGATGGCGGCTTCGAGCCGTTCTTCGGGCGTCTCCCCCAATTGCGCGGCGGCGTCCTTGTTGATCACCACGCCGACGGACATGCGGCTCGGCAACGGAATGCGCCAGCTCCAGCCGTTGGCGAGTCGCCCGATCATGACCTGTCCGGGCGGCTGGTTGTCGGCGAAACCTTCAAAATGCGCGAAATGGGCCACGTCCTTGCGCGGGCCGACTTCCGCCGGAATTTCTAGGGCGTGCGCGAAGAAACGGCTGCGGCCCGTGGCATCCACCAGAAAATCCGGCTGCGCTCCTTTCAGCCACGGCGCTTGTTCCAGCGTCTCCACCGCGAGCCGCACCCCGCCGCCGTCCGTGCGCTCGATTTTGGCGCGCGTCCGCGCGAAGCGCACGCCGAGTTCGTTGGCGCGGGCGTCGAACAGGCGGTCAAACTCCGGTCGCGGCGCATTGTAGGCGTAGGCTGGCATGCCCATGCTGGCGTTCGATTGAAAATCGAACTCCATTTTCTCATCCGCGTTCATGACGAACGTGACGCCGGGTTTCCTTTTGCAAATCGCAGCCGCCCGCTCCTCCAGGCCCAGTTTCCGCAACACGGGAACCACCGCCGGAATGAGCGACTCGCCGACGATCAACTCCGGCCGCCGCCCGTCGTCGAACACCGTCACGTCAATGCCCTTCATCGCCAGCAGCGACGCGAGCGTTGCGCCCGACGGTCCGCTGCCGATGATGCCAACTGTTTTGATGGTGGTATTAATAAATCGAAATTGGTTTTATGGCCTCGCCACGAACGCCGGATTGTTTGCCCGGCTTGCCCGTTTCGTCAACATAAAATCCTGCAATCTGGCGGATAAGCCGCGCTGGTTCAGTGGTCAAACACCGGCGCATTCACCGCTTGACTCAAAATCGCCGCAAAATAGAATTTGACCTGCTGGCAGGTTTAGTGGGAAATGGAGGCCAAAGACCGGTGAAATGAACAACAATTCCTGAACAACATTATGAAAAAATCCTGGTTCTGCATGCTGTTGACCGTGGCAACATTCGGCGCTATGTCCGTTTGCACGGCCGCGACAATTCTGTATCCCGTTGTCGTCAACGATCGCTGGGGATTCATAAACAAATCCGGCGAGACCGTGATCAATCCGCAGTTTGACAAGGCCGATGTTTTTGCGGAAGGGCTTGCGCCGGTGAAAACGGGCAAGTGGGGCTATGTGGATTCTTCGGGGAAGATGGCAATCAATCCGCAGTTCGACAAGGCCGGTGGTTTCAGCGAAGGGCTGGCGGCGGTCAGGCTCGGCAGCGGCGGACCCGCTCCCTTCGATCCCTTCGGTATTGCTGGCGGCGGCCGTTATGGCTACATCAATTCGGAAGGCAAATACGTCGTCAATCCGCAGTTCGACGACGCGGGAACTTTTTCCGACGGCCTGGCGCCAGTGAAAATGGGCAAATGGGGTTACATTGACAAATCCGGCAAGGTCCTCATCAATCCGCAATTCGACGAAGCGTATTCGTTTTCCGACAATCTGGCGGTGATCAAATCCGGCGGCCATTTTGGCTACACCGACAAGGAAGGGAAGCTGGCCATCAATCCGCAGTTCGAACGGGCGCTGCCGTTTTCCGAAGGGCTTGCGGGAATCAGGACGGGCGGCAAATGGGGATTTGTTGACAAGACAGGCAAGGTCACCGTTAATCCGCAGTTCGACGAAGTGGGATCCTTTGTCAACGGGCAGGCGCCAGCCCGGCAGAAGCGCTGGGGTTACATTGACACCACCGGGAAATTTGTGATCAATCCGCAGTTTGACGAAGCCGCCGCGTTTTCAGAAGGACTGGCGGCGGTGCGCCAGTCGGGACACTGGGGATTCGTGAACCCAAGCGGCAAAATGGTGATCAACCCGCAGTTCGACGAAGCCGCGTCTTTTACCAACGCCTTGGCGCAGGTCAAGGTGGGCGGTCGAACCGGTTACATTGACGCCAGCGGAAAATATATTTGGAACCCCGCCAAGTGAGCGGGCGCGATATCCGCCACGTTTCCTAGCGGAGCATTTCCATGCGGGTTGCGGCAGGCAGGGATGACTGGACGGCTGAACTTGCCGGATGGCGCGACGCCGGCCGGCGGTTGAAATTCCGCCACCATCTCAACCAGCGCAACGAGTCGGCCACGGGATGAATGTGGCTGCCGCGACTCCCGCGAATGACACGGACCGGAACGAACTCCACCCGCCGCCCCGCCAGCAGAAAGGCCATCAACATTTCGGATTCAACCTCGAAACGTTCCGTCTTGAGAGGCAGGGCCGCCCAGGTTCGCAGATGAATGAGCCGGAACCCGGATTGGGTGTCGGGAAGCTGCCGCCCCGCGCGGCGCGAAAGTTTGCGGCTCATCCACCGGTTCACCTGCCGCCGCAGCCACGGCATGGCGCGCGCGTTATCCATGCGGTTGCCAATCACCAGCCGCGCACCGGTTTGTCCGGCGCACCGCAACAACGCCGGCAAATCCTCCGGCGCGTGCTGGCCGTCGCCGTCAAGCGTCACGGCCCATTCAAAGCCCTGCTCGAACAAGTGCGACAAGCCGGATCGGAGCGCCGCGCCTTTGCCGCGGTTTCGCTCATGGCGGATCACCGCCGCGCCGGCGCCTCTGGCCAGAAGCGCGGTCCCGTCCATCGAACCGTCATCCACGACCAGCACAAGGGAAACGTGCCGGCGCAGGGCCGAAACCAACGCGGCAATGCCGGCGCCTTCGTTGAGACAGGGAATGACCGCGGCGCATATCATGGGCGTTCTGTTTAGCTTCAATCGCGCCGGCAATCGAGACAAAAAACCGGCGGCGGTTGCATTGTTTTCTTTCGCACGCATTTGATTGGGATATGATTGCCGCCGCCAAATTGTCATGCTTTTTCCGACAACCTCATCGCCGCGAACGCCTGCCCGTGTCGTCGTCACCGGCGCTGGAATCATCACGGCCCTGGGCATCGGCTGGACACCAAACGCGGAAGGCTTCCGCGCCGGCCGCGCGGCGTTCCGCCCGGTGTCGCAATTTGATGTCAGCCGCCAGCGCGTAAAAACCGCGGCGGAAGTTGATTTGCCGTCAATTCTTCCGCCGACCCGGCTCGGCGCGCGTTCCATCGCCCGGCTTGACCGCGCCGGCGCGATGCTCGTGCTGGCCGCGCTCGAAGCGTGGCGGCAGGCCGGCTGGGAACCCGCTGAAAATCTGCCGCTTGTTTTGGGCACGACGGCAGGCGGCATGTTGCTCGGGGAAAGTTATTTTCGACAGGCGTTGCAACAACCGCTGCGACATTGCCAGCAGGCCACGCGGGCCGTTTATTATCAGCCGCAGGTCCAGGCGCGGATGGTTTGTGACGCGCTCGATTTCAGCGGGCCAATCACCATCATCTCGAACGCCTGCGCCTCCGGCGGCAA
>Ga0181520_10003636_pt1 | contig 26832 bp, 30 predicted proteins | sample PEATcosm2014_Bin_29_FD_132451 | JGI IMG/M metagenome (GOLD analysis project Ga0181520, IMG submission 132451) | Peatland microbial communities from MTU Mesocosm Facility, Houghton, MI, USA - PEATcosm2014_Bin02_30_metaG | ecosystem: Environmental > Terrestrial > Soil > Wetlands > Peat | place...
CTGCTCGCCGCCTCGAACCCCGGCGACCTTGTGCTCGACCCGTTCCTCGGCTCCGGCACCACCGCGGCGGCGGCGCGCCGGCTGCGCCGCCATTTTCTCGGCGTCGAGCGCGACGAGGCCTACGCCGCCGCGGCGCGCGCACGCGTCGCCGCGGTCGTCCCCCTCGAGGCCGACGCGGTGGCGGCGGCTCCCACGCGCCGCAGCGAGCCGCGCGTCGCCTTCGCCAGCGTCATCGAGGCGGGGCTGGTCGCGCCCGGCGAGGCGCTCACCGACGAGCGGCGACGCCATCGCGCCGTCGTGCGCGCCGACGGCGCGATCACGCTCGGCCCCGCGGTCGGCTCGATCCACAAGATCGGCGCGCTGGCGCAAGGGCTGCCCGCCTGCAACGGCTGGACCTACTGGCGCGTCGAGCGCGCCGGCGAGCTTGTTGCGATCGATGACTTCCGCACCGTCATCCGCGCGGCGATGCGCCAAGCGGCGGAGTAGGGGCGGCGGTAAGGGTGGGAACCCTATGGGTGACGGCGTGTAATGTCTGTGTGCTTTAAAGCGAATTACGCATTCGCCTCGATATTTTGCGCGCGCTAAGAGTCCGGAATTTCACTGTCGATGCTGACGACCAAAATTCCTGACTTTCGCGCATTCGCGCCTTAGTCAAACTGTCATAGAAGCGCCAACCTCCCTTATCGCGCTCGGATACGCCCTCGATCGCGCGACGGACTGGCGACGCAAAGAAACAGCCCAAGGCGCAAGGCATACCACCCCGGCTAACCCCTTTCGTGCGGACGCCGTGACGGCGACAAAAGTGTCAGAACCGGTCAGAAGCCCAGCATCTAACGGTCAATGTCCTCCGAATAGCACATCTAGAGTGCCTCTAGTGAAACTCCAAACCGGAACGACCAACGGTCCAATTATTGGCAGGCCATTGGACGTTTGCAACTTAGCAATCTGATCCTTCGCTTCCGTGGCATGTGCGCCCGACGGAAACGCCTTTAGATAATCTCTGTAGCCGTCAAGCGTATTTGCCCGTTGCGCCGTCCCCCACGCCGCTTCCTCCTCGATGGCTTGTGCTAACTTGGCGATTTGGCTCTTCGCCTCCGTGGCATGTGCGCCCGACGGAAACGCCTTTAGATAATCTCCGTAGCCGTCAAGCGTATCGGCCTGTTGCGCCGCCGCCCACGCCGCTTCGTCCTCGGCGGCTTGTTGCAGCTTAGTGATCTGGCTCCTCGCGTTCTCCACATGTGCGCCCGAAGGAAACGCCTTTAGATAATTTCCGTAGCCGTCAAGCGTATCGGCCTTTTGTGCCGCCCCCCACGCCGCTTCCTCCTCGGCGGCTTGTTGCAGCTTAGTGATCTGGCTCCTCGCGTTCTCCACATGTGCGCCCGAAGGAAACGCCGTTAGGTAGCCTCTGTACCCGTCAGGCGTATTGGCCTGTTGCGCCGCCGTCCACGCTGCTTCGTCCTGAGCGGCGAGGATCCTTCCCTCGGCAACCTGTTCCCGCATTACGATGTGAATCTGTGCCTCCATGGCATGTGCGCCCGAAGGGAATGCCCGTAGATAACTTCTGTACCCGTCAAGCGTATCGGCCTGTTGCGCCGCCGTCCACGCTGCTTCGTCCCGAGCGGCTAGAGCTTCTTCCAGCTTAACAATCCGGGTCTTCGCCTCCTCAGCGTGTCCGCCCGAAGGAAACGCCTTCAGGTAAGTTCTGTACCCGTCAAACGTATCGGTCTGTTCCGCGGTCGTCCACGCCGCTTTCTCCTGAGCGGCGAGGGTTTTTCCTAGCTCATCAATCCGACTCTTCGCCTCCTCAGCGTGTGAGCCCGAAGGAAATACATCTAAATAATTTCGGTAACCAAGAATCGTATCCGTCTGTTGTGCGCCCCACCACTCTTTCCGTTCTAATTCGTACAACGCAATATACGTCAGCTCAGGATAATTGTTAATAATATGTCTCCACGTATCAGATTGCCCGCTTTCCAGACCTCCGACAACAACTTTCGCCGGGTACAACTGTTGTAACTGTTGCGCACTGAGACTAAGTTCATCATTTACATGGATTGCGTCAACAGACTTGATAAGTTCCTCAGCAACAGCGTCATTACCAGACCGATAAGTTGCGTTAAACCTGTTCCATGCCGTCTTCATCGTATTAAAGCGCTTCTGAGCGAAGCACAAATGTGGAGACCTAAAGGACGTAACGCTTGCAGCTCGACATACATTAGAGATTACAGCTTCTTCATACAAAATCCAGTATGTGCAGAAGAACAATAATATGCATAAAAGTGTTACAATCATCGCATGTATTTTATTATTTGGAAGCAACTTTACTACTTGCACATATAGCGTGCCTGCAAGTATAGATATAAATACGCCGCCAAGAATGCCTGCAATTACACAATCCGCAAGCAGCAGTACCAACAGTATGAACAAAAAAATATATCGCTTTGACCTTATCCAAAATGCGCTCATGGTGGCACCTTGGTTGCTTTATTTAACCTAGCAGCAAAATTACGTAAGTCCCCTATAACGGTCATACATATGCAAGGGACTTAGTGCCACCCCGTCGCGCCACCCAGACAGGTTTGACGGCATACCGATCTGTAGCCTCTTTGCGACCGTTCCGGCTGATCTGTTGGCAAAAGGCAAGCTCATTCTCACTCAGGTTCTATAAAGAATCAACCAGGTTCCGTCTCACTTGGTCGGCGCTTCCCGCAAGTTTGACTTTCTTAAGTTGTTCCAGGTCGCGAATGCCTGCAAAGGATCGATTCGCTAAGGTCAAAACGTCGAATCCGATGATCCCACGGGCGGAAGCCCAGCGTTGGATTTCCTCCCTTAAGACCGCCGCTTGCCCCTGCGACTCGGCGCGGCGAGATCGGCGGCGCGGGCGACGAACACCTCGCCTTCGGCCTCGCTCTCCTCCGCGTCGAGCCACAACAGCGGCAGGTCGGGATAGTCGGCCTCCAGCCGCGCGCGGCCGCGGCCGACCTCGCACACCAGCGCGCCATGGCGCGTCAGATGCGCGGGCGCCTCGGCGAGGATGCGGCGCACGAGGTCGAGCCCGTCCGGCCCGCCGAAATGGGCGAGCCGCGGCTCGGCGGCGTATTCGGGCGGAAAGGCGGCGAGCGAATCAGCGTCGACATAGGGCGGGTTGGCGAGAATCAGGTCGTAGCGATTCGCTCCCAGCGGCGCGAACAGGTCGCCCTGGAAGAGGGCGACGCGCTCGCCGAGCCCGTGCTCTGCGACATTAAGCCGCGCGACCTCGAGCGCGTCGGCCGAGAGCTCGACCGCGTCGACGCGCGCGTTGGGGAACTTCATTGCGGCGAGGATCGCCAGCGAGCCGCCGCCGGCGCAGAGGTCGAGCGCGCGTTCGACTGAAGCGGGGTCGCCGAGCAGCGAATTTTCCGCCGTCAGAACGCCGAACAGCAGCTCGCCGATGAAGCTGCGCGGCACGATCGCGCGCTCATCGACATAGAACGGCACGCCCTGGACGTAGGCGCGACGGAGCAGATAGGCGGCGGGTTTGCGCGTCGCCACGCGCGCGTCGATCAGCGCCAGGAGGCGCGCGCGCTCGTTCTGCGTCAGCCGTGCGTCGAGGAAGGGGTCGAGCGCGTCGATCGGCAGCCGCAAACCTTCGAGGACGATGAAAGCGGCCTCGTCGACCGCGTTGGTCGCGCCGTGCCCGTAGGCGAGCCCCGCGGCGTTGAAGCGGCTCACCGCATAGCGGAAGAGGTCGCGCAGGGTGACGAAGACGACGAGGCGCTCGTCGCCGTCGCCAGGCTCGAAAGGCGCGTTCGCCATGTCCGTTCTCCTTCAAGCGCGGGGCGCCGACAAAAATGGCCGGCGTCGCCGGCCATTCGTTCTCGCCTTTTCGCCAAAATGGAAGAGGCCGTCGGAATTACTTGGCCTTCATGCAATCGCTGTGAAACTTCTTGCGCTCCTTGCCGTGCAGGTCCTTGGCGTCGGCTTGCTTGGAGCATTCCGCCGACTTGACGGTTTTCGCGCCGGGATCGTCGGCGGGCGCGGCGGCGTCGAGCGCGTAAGCCCCGCTCGACAGAAGAACGCCGAAAGCGATCGCGAATACCAATGTCGTGATGCGCATGGTCGTGAGGTCCACTCGCTTGGAGAAGTTCGCCGGCCCCCGCTCGAAGCCCCCACTCGAGTCGACGCGACCTGGCGGCGCTTATAGTTCGGCGCGGCGGGGCTGCACAAGCGCCGCCGCCCGCGCCGACGCGGCGCGGCGTCGGGGCCTTTCCGCCGCGAGCCCGCCCTTTTCGCGGATGAAGGCGGTCGCCGCCTCGACCCCTTCGCCGATCTTCATGTTGGCCATGACGGAGGGGCGATCCTTGCGCATCCGCTGGGCGTCGCGCGCCATCGCCTCGCGCCAGTCGTCCGTCTCAGCGATCGTCATCTCCGTGATCGTGGTCGTGATCGTGGCCGCAGCCGGGGCCGTGGACGGGCGGCGCGGCGCCAAGGCTCTGGTGGTCGCCGTAATGATGGTGGTCGTCGCCGTGATGGACGTGATCGTGGTCGTGGCCGCCGTGATCGTGATCGTGGTCATGGCTCTCGGCCGACGTCGAGCCGCTGAGATAGGCGCCGCCTTCCGGGTTGAACGGCGCCTCGATCGCCGTGACGGTCGCGCCGAGGCCGCGCGCCATGTCCTCGATCACCGGATCGCGGCGGATGCGCAGGCTCTTCTTCGTCAGCTCGGTCGGCACGCAGCGGTTGCCGAGACGCCAGGCGAGGCGGGTCAACGTCGCCGCGTCGGCGGCGCGGAGCTCGGCGAGCGACTCGGGCGCAGCCACCACTTCGACGATGCGTCCGTCCTCCAGCTTCAGCCCGTCGCCGCCGCTGAGCGTCGCCGCCTCCGGCAGGTCGAGCAGGAAGCTCAAGCCCCGCGCTCCGGTCATGGCGACGCGGCGGCGGTAGCGCTCGTCGTAATCGAGCACCACCGCGTCGGCGGGCTCGTCCGACCAACGGCCGGCGGGAATGACGGAGAGGGCGCGCAGCATGAAAGCCTCGGGCGTTACGCGGCAAACGGCGGGACGACGCGCGTCGTCTCCGACCGCCCATCGCCCACCGCCTAATCGCCAGCCGGCCTGTAAGCCGGGTTCTGTATGGCCGGGCGCCTCGCGGCGTCCGACGTGACGGCCATTCCTCTGGGACGCCCGTCGCCGGGCGCCTCAAGCAACCAACCCGAGCGACCGGGCCTGCGGACGGGCCCCGCGCTCCTTGACGGGGCGCGCGTCGCTCCTATTCGGTCTTGCTCCCGGCGGGGCTTGCCATGCCGTCGACGTTGCCGCCGACGCGGTGCGCTCTTACCGCACCCTTTCACCCTTACCGGCCTGACGGCCGGCGGTTTGCTTTCTGTGGCGCTTTCCCTGGGGTCGCCCCCGCCGGACGTTATCCGGCGCCGCGTCCGCATGGAGCCCGGACTTTCCTCCGCCCGAAGGCGACGGCCGTCCGGCCGACTGGCTCGTTGGCAATAGGCGGCGCGGCCGGGTCGGGTCAAGCGCGGCGAGCCGCCGCCTGGTGAAAAGACCCGGTCGGCGACGATCTGTCCCGCGCCGTCGGCCTTCACGCGCGCCTGGCCCAGCCTCGCTCGACGCCGTCGTCGCTCTCTTCGATGGCCGCGACCTGGCGGGTCGCGGCGGCGCGCAAGCCAATGAACCCGTCGATCTCGCTCAGACGCTTCGCCGCCCCTCCCTCTCGTGCGCGCTGGCGCGCGACGGCGCGCACGGCGAGAAAAGCGGTGGGGTCGGCGGCGAGCGGCAGCGCGGTGGCGTCGTTGAGGTCGGCGGGCGTCAGCCCGATGTCGGCGAGCTCGCGCGCGTCCATCGCCGCCAAGGGGCGAAACGCCGCCCGCGCCGCAGCGACGCGCGCCGGCCACGAGACGATCGAGGCGAGGACGGCGGTCAGGCGCGAAAGGCAGGTCATGAGAGGGCTCCCGTCGTCCCTGTGGTCGCGGAAAACGGCTTGCGTCGCCAGAGACATGCGATACCTGACCTACAGGCTCGGTCGGCTTTGAAGTCGACCCGAAAACGACTGGCGTCGCCAGAGACAGTCCGATACAGTTCGGCCGAACTGTACCGAACGAAAGACGATACAGCCGTGGACCAACCGTCGCGTGAGCGCCCGACGACCCGGGTCGACGCCGTCATGGCGTCGCTGAAGGCGCGGATGGAGAGCCGCGCGCTGGCGCCGGGGGCGCGGCTGCCCTCGGTGCGCGCGCTCGCCGCCGCGATGGCGGTGTCGAAATCGACGGTGGTCGAGGCCTACGAGCGCCTGGTGGCGACGGGCGAGGTCTCGGCGCGCCGCGGGGCCGGGTTCTTCGTCGCCGGGCCGACCCGGCCGCTGGCGCTCGCGCTCGCCTCCGAGCCGCGCGAGCCGGTCGCCGAATGGCTGCGCTCGCATTGCGCCTCGCTTGAGGCCGAGCCCGACGCGATCCATCCCGGCTCGGGCTGGCTGCCCGAATCGTGGCTGCCCGAAGTCGGCGTGCAGCGCGCGCTGCGCGAGCTCGCGCGCGACCGCGGCTTCCGTCGCACCCGCTACGACTCGCCGATCGGCTACGCGCCGTTGCGCCGCCAGCTCGCGGTGCGGTTCGCCGAGCGCGGCGTCGTCGCTTCGCCCGACCAGATCGTGCTCACCGACTCGACCACCCAAGCGATCGACCTCGCGCTGCGCTTCCTCGTCCAGCCTGGCGACGCGGTGGCGGTCGACGATCCGAGCTATTTCCGGCTGCTGCCGCTGCTGAAGGCGCATCGGGTCAAGGTCGTCGCCGCGCCGATGACGCCCGACGGCCCGGACGTCGAGGCGCTGGCGCAAGCGTTCGCGACCCACGCGCCGCGCCTCTACCTGACCATCGCCGCGATCCACAATCCCACCGGCGCGGCGTTGTCGCCGACCACGGCGCACCGCGTGCTCAAGCTCGCCGAACGCCATGACGTCATCGTCGTCGAGGACGAGATCTTCGCCGATTTCGAGCCGTCGCCGGCGGGAACGCGGCTGGCGGCCTTCGACGGGCTCGATCGCGTCATCCAGGTCGGCGGCTATTCGAAAACCATCTCGGCGGCGCTGCGCGTCGGTTATCTCGCGCTCAGGCCGGACTGGGTCGATCCCGTCGTCGACCTCAAGCTCGCCACCTCGCTCACCAGCGGCCATTTCGCCGCGGCGTTTCTCCACCGCATGCTCACCGAGGCGGGCTACCGGCGCCATATCAACGCGCTGCGCGCGCGCCTCGCCGACGCCATGGGCCGGACGCTGGCGCGGCTCAAGGCCGCCGGCCTCGCGCCTTGGATCGAGCCGCGCGCCGGCATGTTCGTCTGGGCGCGCCTGCCCGACGGGCTTGACGCCACCGCGGTCGCCAAGCGCGGCCTCGCCGAGGGCGTCATTTTGGCGCCGGGGCCGGTGTTCAGCGCCTCGCCCGAGGCGAGCGCCTATCTGCGCTTCAACGCGGCGACCAGCGTCAACCCGCGCGGCTTCGAGGCGCTCGAGCGGGCGATGGCGGCCGCGCGCCGCGATTCGCCCGCGCCGTGAGCGCCGGGCGGCGGTTCACCTGGAGTTCACCGGTTCTGTGGCAGTCTTCGCCGATGTGCTAGAACGTCGACGGGCGTCAGGGCCGGGGCGGCGGCGCGGGAGAAGATATGATGAAGAGACTGATGTTGCTTTCGTTGGCCGCAGCGGCGGCGCTGTCGCTCGCCGCTTGCGAGACGCCGCAGCAGCAGAACGCGGCGAACGGCGCGATGCTCGGCGGCGTCACCGGCGCGATCATCGGCGGGGCGGCGACCGACCGTCCCGGCGGCGCGCTCGCCGGCGCGGCGATCGGCGCGGCGACCGGCGCGATCATCGGCTCGGCGGCGACGCCGCCTGGCCCCGGCCCCGGCTACGCTCCGCCGCCGCCTCCGCCGCGCTGCGCCGAGTGGTACTACGATTATTACGGTCGGCGCGTCTGCCGCTCTTATTACTGAGCGGCCCGCTCGCGACCGGCCGCCGCCCTCCCTTTCCGGCCGTCGGGAGGGGAGGACGGCGGGCGTCGATCGCCCGCCGAGGCGCCGCCAGGAGCTGATCCGCCGTGACCGACGCGCGCCTCCCGGAGAGCGGGGTCGCCTCGCGCTTCCTGCCGTCGCCCAATTTCGGCGAGCGGCGGGGACGCGCGCGGCCCGACAGCGTCGTCCTCCATTACACCGGCCTGCCGACCGCCGAAGCGGCGCTGGCGTTGCTCTGCGACCCGGCCTCCCAGGTTTCCGCGCATTATTTCGTCTGGGAGGACGGCGCGGTGGCGCAGCTCGTCGCCGAAGACAAACGCGCCTGGCACGCGGGCAAGAGCTTCTGGGCGGGAGAGAGCGACGTCAATTCCGCCTCGATCGGCGTCGAGATCGTCAATTACGGCCACGACGGCGCGCTGCCCCCCTTTCCTAAACCGCAGATCGACGCGGTGATCGCGCTGTGCCGCGACCTCGCGGCGCGGCGGGCGATCGGGCCCGAGCGTTTTCTCGCCCATTCCGACGTCGCCCCGGCGCGCAAGCGCGATCCCGGCGAGCGCTTCCCCTGGGACGCGCTGGCCAGCGCCGGCGTCGGCCATTGGGTTGAGCCGGCGCCGATCGACGGCGGGCCGCTGTTCGGCCCCGGTGAGGAAGGGCCGCCGATCCGCGCGCTGCAGGCGCTGCTGGCGCTCTACGGTTACGGCGTCGCGCTCACCGGCGTCTACGACGCGCAGACGAGAACCGTCGTCGCCGCTTTCCAGCGCCACTTCCGCCCGGCGCGCGTCGACGGCGAGGTCGACGCTTCGACCGCGGCGACGCTGAAGGCGCTGGTGGGGGCGGTTCGCCGCGCCTGAGCGGCGCGGCGAAGGCGGCGTTCGGCGAAGACGCGACCACTGACCTTGCGCGTTTGCAAGGAACCGGCCATGCGCCGGCTTTGAAACCGCCATACTCGCCACTTAAACCGGACCAACCGTGTTATTTGACGAGGGCGACCATGCAGTTTCGCAATTCCCAACAGGCTTACGGCGCGATCGCCATGTTCGCGCATTGGACGACGGCGCTGTGCGTCCTCGCGGCGTGGCTCATCGGCGCCTTCATGGACGTCCTGCCGCGCGGCCCGGCGCGCGGCGCCGGAATCTTCGTCCATATGTCGCTCGGCTTGGCGATCCTCGTTCTGGCCGTCGCGCGCCTCGCCTGGCGGCACGTCGATCCGCCGCCGCCGGCGATCGCCGCGCCCGGCCTCGAGCCTTGGCTCGGCCTCGCCGCCAAGGCGGGGCACTGGCTGCTCTATATCCTGCTGGTCGCGACGCCGATCCTGGGGATCGTCTATCAGTTCGCCAACGGCCGCGCGCTGCCGGTGTTCGGCCTGTTCGACATCGCCTCGCCCTGGGTCCAGGACCGCGAGTTCGCCCGCTCGGTCCGCGAAATCCACGAGCTCTCCGCCGACGCCCTCGGGCTCGTCGCGCTCGGCCATGTCGCGGCGGCGTGCTTCCATCACTGGGGCCTGCGCGACCGCACGCTGACGCGCATGCTGCCGCTGATCGCTCGCTGACGGCGCTTCACCTCGCCGGCGCGGAGCCTTCGGCGGGACGCCCGCCCTTCGCCCTCAGCCCGATCAGATGGCAGATGGCGAAGACGAGGTCGGCGCGGTTCATGGTGTAGAAGTGCAGGTCGGCGACGCCGCGGTCGATCAGGTCGACCACCTGCTCGGCGCACACCGCCGCGGCGACCAGCCGGCGCGTGGCGGGATCGTCGTCGAGGCCGTCGAAACGCTCGGCGAGCCAGGCGGGCACGCTCGCGCCGGCCTTGCGGGCGAAATTCGCCGTCTGCTTGAAGTTCTGCACCGGCGCGATTCCGGGCACGATCGGGATGGCGATTCCCGCCGCGCGGGCGAGATCGACGAAGCGGAAGTAGACGTCGTTGTCGAAGAAGAACTGGGTGATGGCGCGGTCGGCGCCCGCGTCGATCTTGCGCTTCAGAATGTCGATGTCGTGCCGCAGCGTCGGGCTTTGCGGGTGCTTTTCCGGGTAGGTTCCGACCGAGACCTCGAAATCGCCCGCCTGCTTGATCGCCGCCACCAGCTCGCCCGTCGACTGATAGCCGTCGGGATGGGCGAGATAGGGCGCGTCGAGGCCGCCGGGCGGATCGCCGCGCAAGGCGACGATGTGGCGCACGCCGGCCGCCCAGTAGCCGCGGATCACCGCGTCGAGCTCGGCGCGGCGCGCCCCGACGCAGGTCAGATGCGCGGCGGGCTTCAGCAGCGTGTCGCGGGCGATGCGCGCGACGGTGGCGTGGGTGCGCTCGCGCGTCGAGCCGCCGGCGCCGTAAGTCACCGAGACGAAGCTCGGCCCGAGCGGCGCGAGGCGGTCGATCGCCTCCCACAACGCCCGCTCCATCTCCTCGGTCTTGGGCGGGAAGAACTCGAAAGAGACGCCGACGGGCGAGCCCGAGCGGCTGATGCGGACCGGTTCTTGCGCCATCAGGCGTGCTCCATCGCGCTTTTCGGCGGAACGTCCGCGACGACGCGCGGGTCGCGCGCCAGCCACAGGACGACCGTCAGCTTGCCCGGCTCGCCGGGCGCCGGCGGCGCGCGGCGCATCTCCACCAGGCTCAGGCCGGCGTCGACCAGGAAGCCCTCGATCTCCGCGTCGGCGAAGCCGAGGCGGCGGTGGGCGAACTCGTCGCGCAGGTATTCCTCGCCGTGCGCGGCGAAGTCGACGACGATCAGCCGGCCGCCGGGCATCAGCGCGCGCGCCGCCTCACGAAGCGCGCGCGCGGGATCGTCGAGGAAGTGCAGCACCTGGTGGATGACGACGAGATCGTAGCCGCCGCGCTCGATCGGCGGCGCGTAGATGTCGCCCTGGCGCAATTGCGCGTTGCGCAGGCCCGCCTGGTCGAGGCGCGCGCGCGCGACCGCGAGCATCGCCGGATTGAGATCGACGCCGACCGCCCGTTCGGCGAGCGGCGCCACCAGCTCCAGCATCCGCCCGGTCCCGGTGCCGAGGTCGAGCGCGGCGCGAACCGGCCGCTCGCCGATCATCGCCTTGATCGCCGCTTCGACCCGGCTTTCTGGCGCGTGCAGCGCGCGGATCACGTCCCAGTCGGCGGCGCGCTCAGCGAAATAGGCGGCGGCCTGGCGGCGGCGCGCCTCGCGCGTCGCGGCGAGCCGCGCGCGGTCGGCGGCGAGCGTCGGGTCGGCGGGGTCGATGCGCGCGATCAGCCCGCGCGCGAACGACCCGCCCGGCTCGGCAAGCCGATAGAACGCCCAGGCGCCCTCGCGCCGGCGTTCGGCGAGGCCCGCCTCGACCAGCAGCTTCAGGTGGCGCGAGACGCGCGGCTGCGACTGGCCGAGGATGGCGACCAGCTCGCTCACCGTCAGCTCGGCTTCGCCGAGCAGGCCGAGCAGGCGCAGCCGGGTGACCTCGCCCGCGGCTTGAAGCGCGGCGAGCGCCGCCTCGAAGCCGACCGGCGCCGCCGGCGCTTCCCAATGGGCCAGACTGGACATAAAGATATGCTTATATCTGACTTGGAGCGGGCGCAAGCGCGCGCGGGCGGCGGCGAGCCGCGGGGGCCGGGAGCGCGGGTTGAGGGTCGGTCAAGCCGCTTTGGCGAGATCTTGCGCATAAGCGCGCCACCACATCGCCTCGCGACGCAAGAACCCGGCGTCGCGCCGGCGCGGCGACAATTGGATCGAAGGCGGGCTTTGGTCCAAACGCTGGGCGTGGTCCTCCAAGTCTTGCGCCCGAGCGAGATAAGCCTCCGTCAAGCGTTGGTTGCTCATTGCAAAGCCTCCCCTTGCGTCGACAGGCCGCGGGAGCCGTCGACGCGCGTTGGCTCGAACTTTTGGTTGTCGGCGGGCCGGAAGGGCCCGGCTTGCCGGCCGGTCGGCGCGGAAGCGCTCGGCCGGCCTCATGTCGGTTGGTCGCGCCGCCGTGGCCTGCGGTTCACCGTCGGCGCGGATAATCCTCGGCCGTCCGCCTCGACCGCCCTCAGAACGCGACCGTCGGCCGCGTCCGCTCGGCGACGACGACGCGGCAGCGGCCGCCGCATTCGCGCTCGATCAGCGCCGCGACGCGCGCCGCCGCCCGCTCGACCTCGCCGAAGCCGTTCGACTGGACAGTGAGCGCGGCGCGGCGGGTCTTCACGGAGACGCCGCTGCGCGCGTCCTGGCGCCAGTTCCAGCGCCGGCACAGCACATGGCGCGCGTCGGCGAAGACGACCTCGCCGACCTTGGGCGGGTCGTTGGGGTCCTCGCCCGCCTCCGCGCCCATGTCGACGAAGCTGTCGCCGGGGCGCGAGAAGCGGAAGCTGAGGTCGCCGGCGGTCAGATCGAGATCGTCGCAGCCGAGGCACAGTTCGCTGCTCAGCGACGCCAGGTTGTAGAGGTCGACCAGCGCGTTGACCTCGGGCAGCGGGCCGTCGGCGAGCACGCGCTTGATCAGCCGCTCGACCGAGGAGCGGTAGCTCGTCCGCTTGATGCCAAAGCCCTTGTAGGCGACGCGCCACGCCGCCACGCCGGGGATGGCGGAAAGCTCGGTCCCGCGCCAACGCCGCCGGCACTCCGCCTCCGCCGCCTCGATCTCGGAGCGAAGCGCGGCGCTGCGCGTCGGCGCGACGCTCATCTCCTCGGCGACGACCAGCGCGACGCGGAAGTCGGGGAAGCGCTCGGTCAGCTCGGCGATGGAGAGGGTCGGCATGGGCGGGGTCCGCGCGAGGGGAATGGCGCGGACGCTTTCGCCCGCGGCGGCGCGCGGCGTCAAGGGCGAGCGGCCGACCTAAGCCGCGAACCGGACCGGTTGACTCGCCGTCGCGTCTGCAGGCAACATCGGTCGCTCCCCCACGCGGCGCGGGCGACGACGCCTCGCCGAATGAGAAAGGCGGCCGCGACATGGCGAGCATCTTCGAGCGCATTGCGTTTCACGCGACCATCGAGCCGCACCGGCCGGCGATCGTTCTTTCCGACCGCGTCGTCACTTACGCCATGCTCGCCGACGTGGTCGACGCGTTGACCGGGCGGCTGGCCGCGCTCGGCCTGCCGCGCGGCGCGCTCGTCGGCGTGAAGATCGCCAACCCGGCGCGGCAGATGGCGGTGGCGCTGGCGCTGCAAAGGGCCGGCCTCGCCTCGATTTCGTTCGCCGATCGTCTGATCGCCGCGCCGGGGCTGCGGTTCGCGGCGCTGCTGCTCGACGCGCCCGCCGCGTCCTGGCCGGGCGTCCCCGCCATCGTCATCGACGACGGCTGGTTCGCGGACCCCGCCGTCGGCGCCGTCGGCGCGTCGCCTTTGACGGGCGACGAGACGTGCCGCGTCGTCCTGTCGTCGGGAACGACCGGCGTTCCCAAGCCTGTTCGCCTGACGCCCAACGCGATCGGCGCGCGCGTCGGACAACTGCACACGCAGATGTCCGGCGGCGGCTTCGAGCGGTTGATGTGCGCGATGGATCTCGCCGGCGCCTGGGGCTATTGCGTGGCCCTGGCGGCGCTGTGCAACGGCAAGACGCTGCTGTTGTCCGACGTCGCGCAAGAAACGCTCGACATGGCCGCGCTCTATCGCGCCGACCGGCTGATGTGCTCGACCCATCAATTGCGCAATCTGCTCGACCTGCAGGAGAAGCGCTTGACGCCGTGCGACGCGTTGCGCTGGATCGACGTCGGCGGCAGCGTGGTCAGCGTCGCCCTGATGGCGCGCGCGCGCCGTTTCTTCCCCGGCCGGCTGATGATCGTCTACGGCGCGACCGAGACCGGGCTCTCCGCCTACGGCCCGGCGGAAAGCCTGCCGCCGATCGACGGCGCCACCGGCTTCGCGCCGCCATGGGCGGAGATCGAGGCGGTCGACGCCAGCGATCGCGCTTTGCCGCGCGGCGCGGAGGGCCGGCTCAGGGTCCGCATGGAGGGTCAAGGCTACTGGGACGACGCGAGGTCAGGCGGCGAGCTTGCCTGGTTCTACCCCGGCGACCTCGGCGTCGTTCGCCCGGACGGATGCCTGGTGGTGACCGGCCGCGTTTCCGAGATCATCAACATCGGCGGCCTCAAGGTCCCGCCAACTGCGATCGAGGAAGCGCTTCTTTCGCACCCCGACGTCGCCGAAGCCGCGGCGGTGGGCGTCGTCGGCGCCGACGGCGTCGAACAGCCATGGGCGGCGATCGTCACGCGGCGGCCGGTCGACGAGGCGGCGCTGAAGAAATTCTGCGAGACCCGCCTGCCGCACGCCGCTCCGACCCGGATCGTCGCCGTGACGAGCATTCCGCGCGCCGCCGGCGGCAAGGTCGCGCGGGCCGAGCTGCGCGAGACGCTGACGCGCCGCAACGGCGACGTCCGCGCGTCGCCGGGCTCCTGAGAGCCGGCCCGCCCGGAAGATTCGCCGCTCCGCGGGTGAAATGGCCGAGGGCGCCGGACGCGACGCCCTCCGACGATCAAAAGCGGTAGTTGACGCCGACCCGCCCGACCTGCGCCGTATCTTGAAACTTGAACGTGTAATAGCCGTCGTCAAAGTTCTTCTTCACGTCCGGGAACTGCATGTAGAGATATTCGGCCTTGACCGACCAGTGGTTGTCGATGGCGTATTCGAGGCCGGCGCCGATCGTCCATCCGATCGACGTGTCGCCACGGTCCTGCGTATAGCCGTCGAAATCGTAACTATTGCGGATGTTGGCGACGACCGCGCCGCCCGTCACGTAGGGCAGGAAGCGGTCGAAGGCGTAGCCGAAGCGCGCGCGAAGGTCGGCGAAGAATGGCAAGCTCGTCGAGTGGGTGTAATAGTAAGAAAAGATGTCATGCTTGCCCTTGGCGCTTGTCCAATCGACGTCGCCCTCGACGCCAATAACGTAGTTTTGAAACTGGTAGTTGTAGCCCGCCTGCAGGCCGCCGACGACGCCGGAAAGATTGAACTTGTCGGCGTCGAGGGTGTAACCCTCGTACGCAATGCTCGCCTTGTCTTGCGTCCCCACGCCGCCGAGGTTCCCGCCGACATAGAAGCCCGTCCACGAGAACGGCGAGGCGAACGGCGCCGGCGGCGGCCCTTTGGTCGTCGGCAGATCGGCCGCCAAGGCGCTGTGCGCGAGGAACGCGCAGATCGCGGTGGAAGCTAGAAGAGTCCGCTTCATCAAAGCACCCCCGGTTGTGGTTGGCTCGCCGTAATCCCAGCCCAGTCCCACCCAACTTCCCGCTGTCGCCAGCGGGCCGCCGCGCGTCGGGGCTGGCCAGAACCGGCCTCTCCGCCCGTTTCAGTCTACAAATCGTAGACTTAGTCTAAGTACGATTCAAGCATGCGCTGCGCTCTTTTGTCGCATGTGTCACAAAAGTCACATAAGGCGAACGCGGCCGGCGCAAGCGCTGACGGCGCCGACGGCGGGTCGCGCTCAAGTGGCGCACGCCAGCCGAAAGCGGCGTCGGTTGACTCGCCGCCGCCCCAGGGCGACATCCCTCACGCCGGACGCGACGCGCGCAGACGCCTCGCCGGCGAAACCGGGGCGGACGAGAAATCGTGAGCATCCTCGAGCGGACCGCGTTTCACGCGAAAATCGAGCCGCATCGGCCGGCGATCATTCTCGCCGATCGAATCGTCACCTACGCCATGCTCGCCGACGTCGTCGACGCGTTGACCGGGCGGCTGGTCGCGCTCGGCCTTCCGCGCGGCGCGCTCGTCGGCGTGAAGATCGGCAACCCGGCGCGACACATGGCTTTGCTGTTGGCGCTGCAACGGGCCGGCTTGGCGTCAATTTCGTTTAGCGACGATCCGGTCGCCGTCCCCGGGCTGTGGCTCGCCGCCCTGATGCTGGACGCGCCGGCGCCGACCTGGCCGGGCGTCCCCGCTTTTGTCGTCGACGACGACTGGTTCGCGGGATCGGCGGGCGGCGCCGTCGAGGCTTCGCCTTTGGTCGGCGACGAGACCTGCCGCGTCATCCTGTCGTCGGGAACGACGGGCATTCCCAAGCCGATCCGCTTGACGCCCAACGTCCTCGCCATTCGCCTCGGGCAGAAGCTGACGCAGATGTCCGGCGGCGGATTCGAGCGGGTGATGTGCGCGATGAATCTCGCCAGCGCGTGGGGGCTCGACGTGTCCTTGGCGGCGCTGTGCAACGGCAAGGCGGTGATGCTGTCGGACATCGGGCGCGAGACGCTCGACATGGCGGCGCTCTATCGCGCGGACTACCTCGTCTGCTCGACCCACCAGTTGCGAACGCTGCTCGAGCTGCAGGAGGAGCGCTTGACTCCCTGCGACGCCGTGCGGTGGATCGAGGTCAGCGGCAGCGTGATCAGCGTCGCGCTGCTCGAGAGAGCGCGGCGCTTTTTCGCCGCCGCCCGCCTGATGGTTTGCTACAGCGCCACCGAGACCGGACCCACCGCCTACGCCCCCGCCGACAGCCTGCCGCCGGTCGACGGCGCGACGGGTTTCGTGGCGCCGTGGACGACGATCGAGACGATCGACGCGAACGATCGCCCTCTACCACGCGGGGCGGAGGGCCGGATCCGGTTGCGCTGCGAGAGTCAAGCCTTTTGGGGCGACGCGAGGCCGGGCGGCGAAGCGCCGTGGTTCTATCCCGGCGACGTCGGCGTCATCCGGCCCGACGGCTGCGTCGTGGTCACCGGCCGCGCCTCCGAGATCATCAACATCGGCGGGGTCAAGGTCGCGCCGACGACGATCGAGGAAGTCCTGCTTTTGCATCCCGACGTCGCCGAGGCGGCGGCGGTCGGCGTCTTCGGCGCCGACGGCGTCGAGCAGCCCTGGGCGGCGGTGGTCCTGCGCCGTCCCGTCGGCGAGGCGGCGCTCAAGCAGTTCTGCGAGGCGCGCCTGCGGCACGCCGCTCCGAGCCGCATCGTCGCGGTCGCGAGCGTCCCGCGCGTCGGCGGCGGCAAGGTCGCGCGCGCCGAGCTGCGCGAGACGCTGAGCCGCCTCGGGCGCGAGGCGAGCGCGCCGAGGGAGTCCTAGGCGGCCGCGCAGCGCCGGCAGCGGCGGAAAAACGACGGCGGCCCGTTCGGCAGGCCGCCGCGGCTTAAAGCAAAGTCGTCGAAAAAGGTCGAGAGCGCTTCGCGCGACGGCGCCGCGCCCGCCGACGATCAGAACCGGTAATTGATTCCGGCGCGAGCGACCTGGGCCGAGTCCTTCAACTTGAACGCGTAGCCACCCGAGTTCTTCGCCACGTCCGGGAACTGCATATAGAGGTAGTCCGCCTTGACCGACCAGTGCGCGTCGATCGCGTATTCGAGGCCGGCGCCAAGCGTCCAGCCCGTCGACGTGTCGCCACGGTCCAGCGAGCTCGTTGGGGAGTCGACCTTGTCCTGGATGTCGGCGACGACGACGCCGCCCGTCACGTAGGGCAGGAAGCGGTCGAAGGCGTAACCGAAGCGCCCGCGCAGGTCGGCGAAGAACGGCAGATTCGTCGAATGGTGGTCGAAAACGGGCCAGTTGACGTCACGGCTGCTCTTGGCGCTCGACCAATCAAGGTCGCCCTCGACGCCAACGACGAAGCTCTGAATCTGGTAATTATAACCCGCCTGCAAGCCGCCGACGACGCCGGAAGGAGTGAGCTTGTCGCTCAGGGGGGAGCCGAACATACTTACGTTGGCGCTGTCGCTCGATCACAGGCCGCCGAGGTTGGCGCCGACGTAGAAGCCCGTCCACGAGAACGGCGCGGCGACCGGCGCCGGCGCCGGACCCTTCGTGGTCGGCAAATCGGCCGCGAACGCTCCTTGCGCGACGAACGCGCACAGCGCGGTGGAAGCCAAAAGGGCGCGCTTCATCGCATCGCTCCACAGTGCAGTTGGGTCGCCCGAACCATAATTGTGCTTAGCGCTAACTTAGGGCCCCGCGGCTGTCCACGGGCCGCCGCCGCGACGCTCGGTCGCAGGGCGGGAGGAGATCGTTCCCTTCGGCCGCCTCCGCCGGCCCGGCGATGGACATTGCGACGACAATTCAAGCCCTTCTTGCGTCGCCGCCGCCGGTGCCGGAAGAGCACCCCCGCCGTTCGGCGAGCGTGGCGCTGATCTGGCCGCAGGCGACCGGGCTGATCGCCGGCTGCATCGGCCTGTTCACCGTCGCTTACGTCGCCTTCCAGCGCCAGGAGGCGCGGGCGTAGCGCGGCGTCCTGATCCCTGCGACGCGCGGCCGTTCGGTTGCCAGGGGCGGCGCCGTCGACTAGCTTCGTCGCGGCAGACGAAGTCGCCTGGACCTCAGCTCGCGAGCCGAACCTCGACGCGCCGAGCCGGCCGCGCAAGAGGAGGGGTTTGCGCCATGCATATGTCGAACGAAAGCCTGCTTGTCATCATCGTCGTGGGCGTCGTGGCGGGCTGGCTCGCCGGCCAACTGGTTCGCGGCCACGGTTTCGGCCTGATCGGCGACCTCGTCGTCGGCGTCATCGGCGCTTTCGTCGGCTCCTGGCTTCTGCCCGCCGTCCACATCTTTCTCGGCGCGGGAATCATCAACGAGATCATCAACGCGACGGTCGGCGCGATCGTCCTGTTGATCATCCTGCGCCTGTTGAAGGGCGGCGGCGTCTTTAGACGCTGAGGCCGCGCCCGCTCACGGCACCAGCACCGCCGCGCCTTGCAGGCGGCCCTCGCGCAGATCGGAAAGCGCGAGGTTGGCGTCGGCGAGGTCGTAGCGGCGCGTCGTCGTGCGCACCCCCGCCTTCGCGGCGATCTCCAGGAATTCGACGCCGTCGCGGCGGGTGAGGTTGGCGACCGAGACGATCTCGCGCTCCTCCCACAGCCAACGATAGGAGAAGCTCGGGATGTCGCTCATGTGGATGCCGCCGCACACCACGCGGCCGCCCTTGCGCACCGCGCGCAGCGCCGCGGGAATGAGCGCGCCGACGGGAGCGAAGATGATCGCCGCGTCGAGCGGCTCGGGCGGCGCCTGGTCGGAGCCGCCCGCCCACGCCGCGCCGAGGCCGAGCGCGAAGCGTTGCGCCGCCTCGTCGCCCGACCGGCCGAAGGCGTAGAAGGCGGCGCCGCGCCAGCGGCAGACCTGGGCGACGATATGCGCCGCCGCGCCGAAGCCATAGAGGCCGAGGCGTTTCACCGGCCCGGCCTTCTTGAGGCAGCGCCAGCCGATCAGGCCGGCGCAGAGCAGCGGCGCGGTCGCCACCGGCTCGCTCCCGGCGGGGATCTTCAGCACGAAGGCGGCGTCGGCGACCACATGCGAGGCGTAGCCGCCGTCGCGGGTGTAGCCGGTGAACCCGGGCTCGTCGCAGAGGTTCTCGTGGCCTTCCCGGCAATAGAGGCAATGCCCGCAGGCGTGGCCGAGCCAGGGCACGCCGACCCGCTCGCCCACGGCGAAGCCCTCGACGCCGGGGCCGAGCTTCTCCACCACGCCGACGATCTCGTGGCCGGGCACGAGCGGCAGCTTCGGGTCGGGCAGCTCGCCGTCGACGACGTGGAGGTCGGTGCGGCAGACGCCGCACGCCTCGACTCGGATCAGCAGTTGATCGCGCGCCGGCTTCGGCGTCGGCCGCTCCTCGAGCGCGAGCGGCGCGCCGATCCGGCGCAGGGTCATCGCGCGCATCATCGGCGGCGCTCCTAGTGCGACATCAGGATGGGAGTGGTCGGCTGGCGCAGGAGGTCGCGGCTGACGCTGCCGAACAGGCCCTCGAACAGCCGGGAGTGGCCGAAGGCGCCGGAGACGATGAGGTCGGCGTCCTGGGTGTCGAGGCTGGCGAACAGCGCTTCGAGGGCGGAAAGGTCGCGGGTGTCGATCCAGTCGGAAATTCCCGCCGCGACGCCGTGGCGGCCCAGATGGTCGGCGAGCGCGGCCGACGACGAGCGCTTCGCCCCCGTGCGCGGCGCAAAGCTGAACAGCGTCACCTTCTTCGCCTTGAGGAGCAGCGGCATCGCGTCGTGGACGGCGCGGGTCGCCTCGCGGCTGCCGTTCCAGGCGACGACGATGCTCTCGCCGACCGGCGCCGGCGTCCAGTCGTGGGGCAGGAGCAGCATCGGCGCGCCCGAGCCGAGCAGCGGCGCGTCGGGGATCTCCGGGCGAATCAGCGCCCGCGCCTCGCCCTCGCTGCGCGAGGCGACGATCAGGTCGACGCAATGGCTGAGTTCGGCGCCGACGGTCAGCGCCTCGGCGGCGGCGACGAACCGGCTCTCCAGCCTCGCCTCCTTGACCACGGCCTGGAAGTTGAAGCGCACTTGCCGCGCCGTCTCTCCCCACGCGCCGACGAAGCCGGCGTCGGCGGTGGCCTCGACGCCGGTCAGGCGGGCTCCGTGGTCGCGCGCCATCGCGGCGGCGAGCCGCAGCCGCGCCGACGAATCCGCCGTCGGGTCGAGGTAGACCATGATGTCCTTGTACGCCATGCCGCCCTCCCCAGCCGGCCCGTTCCTGCCGCCGGCGCGCCTTTTCCGCGCGCCGGCGATCGCTTGTTCTCAAGCCCGGTCGGGCGCGGCCGCCTGCGTCAGGCGCCCTTGCCGATCGGGATCTCGACCTTCTTGGCGATCATCTCCGGCGGCTTGCCGACTGTCACGTGCAAGATCCCCTTGTCGAACGTAGCCTTGATCTTCGCCGCGTCGGGCGTGAAGTTCAACGGCACGACGCGGCGGAACCCGCCGTAGCTGCGTTCGACGACGCGCCAAGCCTTATCCTTCTTCTCCGATTCGGACTTCTTCTCTCCGGAGATGACGACGCTCTGCCCCTCGATCGAGAGTTTCACGTCGCCATGGTCGACGCCAGGCAGCTCGGTTGAGATTTCAACGGCGTCCTTCGTCTCCGCGACGTCCAGCGCGGCCAGCCCCGCGTAGCGGTCGGCGGTTCCCAAGCCCGCCGGCAGCCGGCGGCCGAAGTCGCGCAGCAGGTCGTCGAAGTCGCGGCGGAACCCGTCGAACAGGTCGAGGTCGCTTCCTCCAGCAAAGATAGGCGCAGGTAAGCGCATTGTCGCCTCCTCTGACAAAACGTCGTCGCCCGGAAGCCGCTCGCTTTTCCTTGACCCCGTTGCTTGCGCGGGAACGGAATTCGCTCGAAGCGGCGAGCGCCCCGGTCCAACGGCTGCACATAAGATGGGCATGGCCGCCTCCCGCCGCAAGATCGCGCAACGGCAGGAGGCGGCTATGCCCAAGAGGGGTCCCGGACGGCGCGCTGCGTCGACGACCGCTGCTTGGCCGAGCTCAGCCCTCGCCCCGGCGCGGCTTACGATTGGCGCTTGATCCGCGCCGTCAAATCGGGCATAGGAGCCGCGCCGATCGCACGCGCCGTGGGTTCTGCCCGCAGCATTCCGTTGGGGTGACCCCATGAAAGTCCGCAACTCGCTGAAATCGCTCCGCACGCGCCACCGCGACAACCGCTTGGTGCGCCGCAAGGGCCGCGTCTACATCATCAACAAGACGCAGAAGCGCTACAAGGCCCGCCAGGGCTGAGCCGCGAACGGCGCTTTCGACCTTCCGCGCGCAAATTTGAACGCCGGGCTGGGCGCGCCGGCGGGCGCGGTCCCTTTGACCCTTGCGGCGAGGCGACCTAAGTTTCGTCTCGCCATGCGCCTGACCCTCCTCGCCTGCGCCGCGCTCGTCGCCCTCGCCGGGGCGGCGCGCGCCGAAAACGCCCTCTCGCTTTCGCCCTCGCCGTCGGCCTCCGCGCCCGCGGCGGCGAACGCCGCGCTCGACGACCTGTTCGCCCGGCTCGCCGTCGCTGAGGACGACGACGAAGCGGCGGGCGTCATCGCGGCGATCGACCGCCTTCACCTGCAATCAGGCTCCGACACCGGCGACCTTTTGATGGCGCGCGCGGTCGCGACCATGGACGCGCGCGATTATCCGGTCGCGCTCGCCGTGCTCGACGCGCTGGTCGGCCTCGAGCCCGGCTGGGCCGAAGCCTGGAGCCGGCGCGCGATGGCGCGCTACCTTTCCGGCGACTCGCCCGGCGCCATGGCCGACCTCGCCCAGGCCCTGGCGCGCGACCCGCGCCATCTGCAGGCGCTCGTCGAAACGGCGACGATCCTCGAGGACGAGGGGCTCAAGCAGCAGGCCCTCGACGTCTATCGGCGCGCGCTGGCGCTCGCGCCGCGTTGGCGTCCGGTCGCCGACGGGGCGGCCAAGCTCAAGGCCGATCTGGCGGGACAGGCGCTGTAAGCTTCGCGCCGCCGTTCAGGCGGCGCCGCCGTCGGCGTCGACCACGGCGATGCGCAGGTTGTTGGTGGTGCCGGAGGCGCCGAACGGCACGCCGGCGACGACGATAACCCGCTCGCCGACGCCGGCGAAGCCGTCGATATAGGCGTGGCGGCAGGCGCGGTCGGCCATGTCGCGCTCGTCGCGCGCGTCGGCGGTGACGATGGCGTGGACGCCCCAGGCGACCGCCAAACGCCGCGCCGTGGCGACGATCGGCGTCAGCGCCAGCACCGAGCAGCTCGGCCGCTCGCGCGCGATGCGCAGGCCGGTCGAGCCCGAGGCGGTCCAGGCGCAGATCACCTTCGACTGCAGCGTCTCGGCGACATCGCGCGTCGCCCTGGCGATCGCGTCGGCGCCGGTGCACTCCGGCGCGGCGCGCTGGGCGTTGATGACGCCGGTGTAGACGCCCTCCGATTCGACCGTTTCGGCGATGCGGTTCATCGTCGCCACCGCCTCGCGCGGATATTGCCCGGCGGCGCTCTCCGCCGACAGCATCACCGCGTCGGCGCCCTCGAACACCGCGGTGGCGACGTCGGAGACCTCGGCGCGGGTCGGCACCGGGGCGGTGATCATCGATTCCAGCATCTGGGTGGCGACGACCACCGGCTTGCCAAGCCGGCGCGCCAGGCGGGTGATGGCCTTCTGCAGGCCCGGCGTCTTCTCCAGCGGCATCTCGACGCCGAGATCGCCGCGCGCCACCATCACCCCGTCGGCGATGGCGAGGATCTCGTCGAGCTTCGTGATCGCCTGCGGCTTTTCGATCTTCGCCATCACCAGGGCGCGGTCGCCGGCGATCTTCTTGACTTCGGCGACGTCTTCGGGACGCTGCACGAACGACAGGGCGATCCAGTCGATGTCCTCGTCGAGCGCGGCGATGAGGTCGGCGCGATCCTTTTCGGTCATCGCCGAGGTGGGAATGGTGGTGTCGGGCAGGTTGACGCCCTTCTTGTTGGAGATGCGCCCGCCGACCTCGACGACGGTGTCGGCGTGCCCGGGAGCAGCCGCGACGACGCGCAGCCTGACCTTGCCGTCGTCGATCAGCAGCCGGTCGCCGGCGCTGAGCGAGCCGAGAATCTCCGGATGGGGGAGAAACACCCGCGACTGGCTCCCCAGCGTCGGGTCGTCGTCGAGCCGGAAGGGGTCGCCCTTGCGCAACTGCGCCTCGCCGTTCTCGAGCTCGCCGATTCTCAGCTTCGGCCCTTGCAGGTCGACCAGGATGCCGATCGGCCGGTCGTACTCCTCCTCGAGCGAGCGGATCAGCGCCACCCGCTCGCGCATGCCGTCGTGCGAGGAATGGCTCATGTTGATGCGGAACACGTCGGCGCCGGCCTCGAACAGCGCGGCGACGGTCGCGCGATCGTTCGAGGCGGGGCCGAGCGTGGCGATGATCTTGATGCGGCGTCGACGACGGATCACAGCGTTCTCTCCAAGGTGAGGGCCGCCGGCGCGGGACGCGCCGCCGGCGTAGGTTCGGCGTTCGTGGCGCCGGGAGGCGACGCCGCGATGAAATTAGGCCGCGCGATGGTCAGCGGGCGCCCGGGTCGGTGAGCTGCACGGTCCAGTTCTTCGCTTCCTTGCCGGTGTCGACCTCAAAGAAGCCGGTGCGGTCGTAGCCGCGCACGAAACAGTCCTGCCGCCCCTCGATCTTGAACGCGCGGTCGCTGGTGCACATGAAGGCCTTGCCCTTCCACTCTCCGCCGCGCTCGTCCATGGCGTAGACGTAATAAAATTGCGCCGCCAGCGCGCCGCGCAGCAGCGTGTCGCAGTCGGAAGGCTTGAGGTTCCACCAGCCCTCGCTCACCCAATTCTGTCCGTCGGTGTAGGCGAGCGAAACGCTGACGCGGTTGGAAGTGAGGTTGCACATGCGGAAGTCGGCGCGAGCGGGCGTCGCCGTCGCTAGCGCCGAACCGATCAGCAGCCAAGGAATCGTTCGAGCCATGAGCCGTCGCGTCGTGCGCACCGGCGTCATATCCGTCGGCGGAGCCGGCGTGTCAACCGGGCGCCCGGCCGGAGGCCGCCCGCCGTCAGGTCGGGCGCGCGACATAAATGCCGGCGAGGATCGCCACGCCGCCGAACGCCTGGACGAGCGACACCGGCTCGCCGAGAAACGCCCAGGCGAAGCCCGCCGCGGCGATCGCCTCGAGGAAGATCACCAGCGAGGAGAAGGCCGCCGGCAGCCGGCCGAGCGCGACGGCGAGCAGCCCCTGTCCGCCGGCGTGGCTGATCCAGGCCATCGCCAGCAGCGCCGCGACGCCGCGCGCGCTGTGCGGCAGCACGCGCGGCTCAAGGCACAGCGCCACCACGAGCAGCAGCGCCGCGGTGATGACCGTCGCCTCGAAGGTGACGCGCGCGGCGGAGCTGACGCGCCGCGCCGCCTTCACGGTGAGGAAATAGAGGCCGAAGAACACGCCGGTGGCGACGCCGTAGACGTCGCCGATTGCGCCGGCCGGTCGAATCTCCAGGCTCTGGGCGAGCAGCGCCGCGCCGCCGACGACGCACAGCGCGAGACCGGCGAGCGTCCTCGCCGACGCCCGCTCGCCGAGCAGCAGCCAGCCGAACGCCACCACCCAGATCGGCGCGCAGGTGGCGAAGAAGGTCGCGTTGGCGACGTTGGTGTTGACGATCGACAGGTGCCAGAAGAACAGATCGCCGGCAAAGGCGAGCCCGGAGAGCAGCGTCGCCGGGGCGAAGCGCCGCGGCGCGACGAGCTTGGCGTCGGCGATGCGCATCCAGGCGTAGAGCGCCGGCAACGCCAGCGCCACGCGCCAGAAGGCGCTGGCGAACGGCCCGACGTCGGCGAGGCGGACGAAGGTCGGCGAGGCCCCCATCGCCAGCGCGCCGAGGACCAGCGCGGCGACGGGCGCCCCCGCGCCGCCGCGCCGCCTTGTCGCCGAAGTCGTTTGCGTCATCCCGTCGGCGGCCCGCGCGCTTCAAGCGAGCCGCGGCTCGCAGGTTTCGGAGCGGCCGTCCTTATTCTCGCCGCAAGATTCCAGCAAGGGGGCTCAATGGACGCCGCCCCGATCCGCGAACCCGCCGCCGCGCGCGACGCCGCGCCGCTCCGCGACGCCGCAGGGCGGGACGCCTTCCGCCCGGTCGAGCGCGTCGAAGGGGCGCTGAGCCGCGGCGCGCTGGTCATCTGCGACCACGCCGGCAATGCGCTGCCGCCGGGCTACGGGACGCTTGGCCTGCCGCCCGAAGCGCTCGATCGCCACATCGCCTACGATATCGGCGCGGCGCGCATGGCGCGCCGGCTGGCGGCGCGGCTCGGCGCGCCGGCGGTTCTGTCGACCTTCTCGCGCCTGCTGATCGACCCCAACCGCGGCGCCGACGATCCGACGCTGGTGATGCGCATCTCCGATCGCGCGATCGTGCCCGGCAACGCGCGCATCGGCGCGGACGAGATCGAGAACCGCCGCCGCCTCTACTGGGCCCCCTATCGCGACGCCATCGAGACGATGGTCGCGGCGATGCTGGCGACCGGCGAGCCGCCGGCGATCCTCTCCATCCACTCGTTCACGCCGATCTGGCGCGGCGCGCCGCGGCGTTGGAAGGTCGCCGTGCTGTGGGACCGGGACCCGCGCCTGGCGCGGCCGCTGATGCAGGCGCTCGCCGCCGAGGACGACCTCGACGCGACCGAGATCGGCGACAACGAGCCCTACGCCGGCGGGATGCCCGGCGACACGGTCAACGCCATCGCGACGGCGCGCGGGCTCGCCAACGCGCTCGTCGAGGTGCGCCAGGATCTCATCGCCGATCCGCAAAGCGCCGAGGCGTGGGGCGACCGGCTGGCGCGAATCTTCGCGCCGCTGATCGCGCCGATCGAGGCGCGGAGGCCGCAGAACTGGGGAAGCCGCGCCGCCGACGCCGGGCGGCTGCGCCGAGGCGCTTGACGCGGCGCGCGCGCGCCGCCATGGCTGGTCGCCTCGATTCCGATCATTTCACATCAGGGATTGCGATTATGAGCGATAGCGACGTCGCCAAGAATACGCCGGAGGTCAACGCGGCGCATTTGCGCGCCTTCATCGAGCGCATCGAGCGGCTCGAAGAGGAGAAAAAGGCGCTCAGCGACGATATTCGCGACGTCTACGCCGAGGCCAAGGGCAACGGCTTCGACGCCAAGGTGCTCCGCAAGATCGTGTCGATCCGCAAGCAGGATCGCGACAAACGGCGCGAGGAAGAGGAGATCCTCGACCTCTACCTGTCGGCGCTCGGCATGAGCTGAGCGCCGTCGCAACCCGCGCAAACCTCAACGGGAGAGGCGAACGCCATGTCAGTCCAGAACGTCGGCGGCCTCGCGGCCGAGAGCCTGAGCGCGCCGGCGGCGCGCGTCGTCGAAGCCTTCGCCGCCGCGGTCGCCCGCCGCGCGAGCTTCGACGAACCCTATCGCCATCATTTGCTGGAGAACGTCTTCCCGGCCGACGTCGCCGACGCGCTCGCCACGTTGCCGTTCGCCGCGCCGACGCTCGACGGCGTGTCCGGCCGGCGCGAGCTGCACAACGACACGCGCAGCTATTTCGACGCCGCGGCGTCGGCGCGCTTTCCCGTCATGGCGGCGGTCGCCGAGGCGCTGCAATCGTCGCGGGTCGCGCGCGTGGTCCGCGACGCCTTCGCCGCGCCGATCGAGGGAACCTTCCTGCGCCTCGAATACGCGCAGGACGTCGACGGCTTCTGGCTCGAGCCGCACACCGACCTCGGGGTGAAGAAGTTCACCTGCCTGATCTATCTCTCCGACGGCCCCGGCCACGACAAGCTCGGCACCGACATCTAC
>Ga0181520_10003637_pt1 | contig 26825 bp, 20 predicted proteins | sample PEATcosm2014_Bin_29_FD_132451 | JGI IMG/M metagenome (GOLD analysis project Ga0181520, IMG submission 132451) | Peatland microbial communities from MTU Mesocosm Facility, Houghton, MI, USA - PEATcosm2014_Bin02_30_metaG | ecosystem: Environmental > Terrestrial > Soil > Wetlands > Peat | place...
CGCGTCCTGGCGCGGCGCCAGATCGGCTCCCTGGATCTCGATCCACGTATTGGGCGCGAACACCGGGCTCTCGCCTTCGGCATTGGCCACTGGGGAAATCGAGGGCGTCAGGCTACTGGAGGTCGATAGCGTATTTCCCGAAGCGCCACTCTCCAGATTGGCGAAAAGAGACGCGTCGCCAAGCACTCCCGCCACCAAATTATCCACCACGCTCACCTGCACCTGGTTTCCACTCGATTCAAGCGCTCCAAATCCTGCCGCCACGGTGATGCCCTTGATTCCAGAGGAGGGCGTTACGCCATACGAGGGCGCCTGCTCCACAAGGTTGCAATCGACCTGCGCGGCGGACACGACGTTATTATCCGCTGGGGATGGAGGCTCATTCGGCTCTGTTGGGATAGCCAGCCCTCCGATCACGTCAATTCCGATGAACGGCGTATTCACGTAGTTATTGGCAATCGAGACGCCGTTGACGCTGTTTCCCGGCTCCTCCAATCCTGCCCAGACCTGAATTCCCGCGCTGAAGACCGCATTGTCCAGGCTGAAGTTTCCGGGAGGCATTGAGACCTGGATGCTGTTCGCCTGGACAAGCACGTTGGATAGCGAATTCCCGGTGGAGGGTCTGCTGAAGTAACCGCCGCTGGCGGCGCCATTGATCTGCACGTTGCTCGTCATCGAATTACCCAGTATGGAGAGATTGCCGATCGTATTGTTGCTGTTCCCGCAACATGCCGCTTGAATGTCAACTGCAATACCGTTGATCACGTTGATGGTGTTCGAGAGAATGCCGATATTCCGGGCGATGTCGTTCTCCGAATACTGAATCGGCCGCAGGGAGGGGTATTGGTCGTCGCTGGCGGCATCTCCGCTCACCAAGTTGATGCCGAGCAGCCGCGGGTCCGATCCCCCGGGCTGGCTGGTGATGAGAATCTGATTGCCAATCATCTGCACGCCGTCAATCAAGTTCCCCGACGCGCTGCCCACTCCCGTCGCCAGGCGAATCCCAAACTGGGGAAGGGGGCCGGAGATGGCATTGTTCGCGATCAACGTATCGAGCGTCTGGTTGCCGGTCGACCCAAGCCCGGTTCCCAAGTTCATCGCGATGCCTCCCGCGCCTGGCATCGGAAGCACAATATTGTTGTTGGCGATGGTGGTGTGCTGCAACGTGTCACCGGCCGCGCCGAGTTCCAAATCGATGCCCAGGGCAGGACCGGAGGCGCCGCCGGTGATGGTGTTGCCGGTGATTTGAATATGGTCCCAGGTATTCCGCGTGACCGGGGGGGAGTGGCGTCGATCTCGCCATCGACTGGAGCCACCGAGATTCCGGCATATTGGATGTCCGTCATCGTCAGGTTGCCGACGGTGATGCCGGAAAAAGTCGTGCCGGTAGCCGGCGGCAACTGGAATTTCGCCGAGGGACGCTGGATCTCGACGCAGACCCCACAGCCCTGGAGAGCCAGCCCGTAGAGGGTGTTGCCCCCGGACAGAACGAAAAACCCCGTGTTCGTGCCCGACAGGCTGGTGAGCGTGATATCGGGCTTTCCATCGCCATCGATGTCACCGTTGATCGTGACGTTGCCTCCGGATAAGTAGGATAATCCCGGAATGTTGGGTCCGGAATCGACGACGATGGTGGATCCCTTCATGGCAGGGGCGAACTGGATGACCCATGTGCCAGGGTCGTTGTTCGTGGCGATGACCGCTTCCTGGAGAGAAATTCCGTCCGGGCCGGGATTGGCCACCAGCGCTTTCACCGAGGACGTGTCGCCATTAATCAGCATCGTGGCATTCGTGACCGTGATCACCGTGCCGCGATTGAGAATCACCGGGGGAATGGTGACCGCGCGAGGGGTATAGCTGCTCGCGCCAACCCCGCCGCAATAGCCTGGCAGCGTAGCCGCCAATGCCGGCAGTGCGCCGATTGCAAATAAAAAGGGGATGGCCCCCATCGCGTGTCGCATTTTCAAAAGGCTCCTGGACTGCACTAATGCTGCACCGCGAGCAACGCGCCAGCCTGCGTGGTGACGCCGTTGTAGGTCGCCGCGATCGGCTGGTCGCCATCCGTCAGGTTCACGGGCACATCGACGTTGAACTGAAATTCGCCAGGCGTGATGTTCAACCCGGCGAATCGAACGTTGGCCTGGATTCCGCCGATCGTAATCACGGGGAGGGGCGACAAACTCCCGGATTGCGACACCGCTCCGCTGACGACTGGCGTCGATGTTGTCCCGAACCCGTTGGCGTAGATCACGATGGTTTCCGCGGGCTTCGCCGGTGTTGTCAAGCCAGGGTAAAGCGTCGCCGAGCCGATGTCCGTGCCGTCAGCGTGCGTGGCCACTACGTGCGTTCCATCGAAAACGAAGAAGGAGGGCGAGAGCGCTTGCGCCTGCGCTGCATACGTCTGGCTCGACGCTCCGTTGCTGGTTACCACCACGCTCACCGGTCCCGACAGGGCGTCGGGCGGGGTGAGCACGTTCACCTGCGACGGGCTGACGTAATACACATAGGCGTTCTTGCCGTTCACGGTCACGCTGGTGCCGTCGAGTTGCACCGGCATTTGATCGTTCACGAAATCGGCCGCGCCCCAGATCCGCAGAGTCAGCGCGTCCTGGCGCGGCGCCAGATTGACTCCCTTGATCTCGAGCCAGGTATTGGGCGCGATCACCGGGCTCTCGCCTTCGGCATTGGCGACCAAGGAAATTGCGGGTGTCGGAGTACTGGAGGTCGTTAATGTATTTCCCGATCCGCCGCTGCCGAGATAAGCGGGGGTGGACGCAGGGCTGAGAACTCCCGCGATCAGGTTGTCCGCGACATACAACTGCGAAACCTGGTTGTCCGAGACAGGCAACTGCGAAACCTGGTTGTCGCTGAGGCCATCGACTCCGGCCGTCACGTTGATGCCCATGGTGGTGCCGGGGTAGGGTTCGAGAGACGGCGTGGGGGCCTGCTCCACTTGATTGCAGAAGATCTGCGGCGCGGACATGACGTTATTGTCGGCGGAAAAGGGTCCTTGTCCGCCACCCAATCCGGCGATCAGGCTGATTCCAATGAGCGGCCCATCCAACTCGTTATTCGCAATCGAAAGACCATTGACGCTATTTCCCGGCTCCGAAAAACCCGCCGTCACCTGGATACCCCCGAGAGTCCAGCAGTCGCAGCCGGCGACGAAGGGTGGCGTCGTCTGAATGGTATTGGCTTGGATCAGCACGTTTGAGAGCGCATTCCCGCTGGTGGTTCTGCTGAAGTAACCGCCTCCGGCGCCACCCACGAGCAAGACCCCCGCAACACCGGCCAGCGTATTGCCCTGGATGGAGAGATCGCTGAGTACGTTGTTTTGGTTGCCGCAGCACGCTTCCTGCACCCAGATTGCGTTGACCGGGGTTCCGGTGATCGTGTTCGAGAGAATGCTGATGTTGCGGGCGATGTTGCCTTCCGAATACTGGATGGGGAGCACGGGCGGCTGCAAATCGTCGCTGGCGGCATCGGCGTTCACGATGTCGATTCCATCTTGCTCGCCCAGGTGAATCTGGTTGGGGACGATTCGCAGGCCGTCAATCAAGTTCGCCGATCCGCTGCCCAGGCCAGCTGAAATGCGAATCGCCGAGTTGGCCGCGTCGGTGGCGCCGATAACGTTGTTTGCGATCAAAGTATCGAGCGCCTGGTTGCCCGTCGCCCCAGGCCCATAACCGATAGCCATGGAAATGCCGATCGCGGCTTGCGTCGAAACGGCAATGTTGTTGTTGGCGATCGTGGTGTGCTGCAGCGTATCGCCGGCCGTGCCGCCGAGATTGAGCCAGATAGCCACCAGTTGGCCGGACGCGGTGCTGGAGATGGTGTTGCCAACGATCAGCAGATGGTCCCAGGTGTTCCCTGTTGCCACGGCGGGGCTGGTACCTGTGATCCCGGGTTCGCCATTGACAGGAGCAAGCATAATGCCGGCATTCGTGAAGTCCGTGATAGTCATGTTGCTGATGGTGATATCGGAAAAGGTCGTCCCGGTCGCGGGTGGCAACTGAAATTTCGCCGATGGGCGCTGGATCAGCGCACACTGTAAAGCACAATTCTGGAGAGCGAGCCCGTTGAGGGTAATGCCCCCGGAAAGGATAAACAGTGTCAGGGGCGAGCCGGACGAGCCGGCGAGCGTGATATCAGGCTGTCCGTCGCCATCGATGTCGCCATTGATGGTGACGTTGCCCCCCATCAAGGGCGGCGGTTGCCCGATGGTGGAGCCCTTCAGGGCGGGGGCGAACTGGATGTTCCATGTGCCCAGGTCGTTGTTAGTGGCCGTAACGGCTTCATAGAGAGAGATTCCGTCCGGCCCGGGGTTGGCCATCAGCGCCTTCACCGAGGATACGTCGCCATTCACGGCACTGGTGGCATTCGTGACCGTGATCACCGTGCCACGGTTGAGAATCACAGGGGGAATAGTCAGTGTGGGAGGGGTATAGCTTTTCGCGCCGACCGCTCCGCAATAGGCCGGCAACTGGTCCGCCGACGCGGGGAATACCCCGATTGTTAATAAGAATAAGAAGGGGATAGCCCCCATCGCGTTTCGCATCTGGAGGCTCCAAGTTGGCAGGTTCCGACCGGAAGGTCCATTCCGGACCCCCGAGTCGGATTAAGTATACACCCTAGTCGGGTGTACAAGTCAAAAAACTCAAGCCCTAAAAATCGAAAGCCCGGTCAGCGGAAGCCGGCCGGGCTGGAGTGCCTGCTGATGCGCGCACCTGACGTTAAGCGAGTTGCTGAGACCGGAATTGGTTCACAATCGCTTCCATCTGATCTTTCAATCGCAGCTTCAACTTCTTGAGGCGCGTTTCCTCGATCTGCTCCTCGTAGGTCAAGTGAGGAAGCGCTTCCAAAGCGTCCAGTTTTCTGGCGTACTCCGAGTGCTGACTGACGAGCTTCCGAAACTCGTCATTCCGTTCCATCAGATGCGCCTTCAGCTCTTCGTTCCGTTCCATAGTGGGCAATTCCTCCCCAGGCTAAGGTTTCCGCGCCGAGCGGCTAAACCTTGGACAACGCTCTCGACCGGCAATCTCGTTTCGATCTTTGACAGGGACGGCATCACCGTCTACTCGCCACCTTAACATGAATGAAACTTCATGACAATACCCGCTTCATCGGGTGAACTGTAATATTCGTTGCGCCGGCCGGCCTCTTGGAAACCCATGATTCCATATAAGTTGCGCGCCGTTGCATTGGACTCGCGCACTTCCAGCCAGACCGTCTTCGAGGGTCCGGCGAGCAGCGTTTCGAGCAGCCGGCGGCCGATTCCCTTCCGCCGGAAGGAGGGTTCCACCGCCAGGTTCAGCAGCTCGCACTCGCCCTCGCCCAGCGCCCGCGCCACCCGGAATCCGGCTACATTCGCGCCGCACACAGCCACCTCGAAATCATAGTTCAGATAATCCGCGACATTCCAGCGGCCAGCCTCCGGGCTGGCCTCTTGGATGGCCGCCACTGCCGGCAGGTCGCATGGCTCACCGCGCCGTATCGTCATGGCCGCACGGCTACATCTTGGGCGCGTAATAGCCGCGGCGGCAACGCACCACCAGGTCGCGGCGTCCTTTGACCCGCAAATCCACGTTATGAAAGAGGCCATCGGTGAGCAGCGGCTCGGGCCGGTAGAAGATATTGTACTGGTGGCGCAACTCGTTGGCGATGTTCTCGAAAGACTGCTCGAGGTCTTCCACTTTGAACGGGAAGAAGGCCCGGCCGCCCGTCTCCTGGGCGTAGTACCGCAGGACCTGATCGCCCTCGGTATCCTGGCGCGACATATTTGTGGAAATGGCGTACATGACCACATCGGCCTTTTGGGCCATTTCTAGAGCCTGGTCGCGCGTGTAGCGGCTCTGGTTATCGTCACCGTCGCTCACAATCACGATGGCGCGGCGGAACTTGTGGCGCGGCTGGTCCTGCGCCAGCTTATCGCGGCAGGCGTAGAAGATGGCGTCGTAGAGCGCGGTGCCGCCGCCCGGATGCAGGCTCTGGATGGCGCTCTCCAACTGGTCGGTGTCGTCGACCAGGTCCGAAACCAGCTCCGCCGAGGTGTCGAAACTGACCACCAGAGCTTTATCCACGCGCGAACGCATGACGCTGCGGATGAATTCGGTGGCCGCCTCCTGCTCGAAGCGAAACCGGTCGCGGATGCTGTTGCTGGTATCGATGAGGATTCCCAGGCGCAACGGCAGGTCGCTCTCCGCGGTGAATTCCTGAATGACTTGATTTCGTTTGCCTTCAACGATTTCGAAATCGGATTTATCCAGGTCGGTGATGAAGCGGCCCTTCTTGTCGGTGACCGTGAACAACATGTTCACGCGGGTCACATCCACCTGAATGCGCGTGGGCTCGTCGGCCTGGGCGGCGGTCTCGGGAGCGGGCGAGGGCCGCTGCCCGGCAGCCGTAATGGCCAAGCCAAGCGCACCCACAGCCGCTAGGGCAACCCACAGTTTCATACCTGAATTATATCGTGGGTTCGAGTCCATCCATCCACTCCCGCAGCGCCTCGGGCAGAGGGGAAACCACCACGATCTCCTCCCCCGTGGAGGGCTGCCGGAAACGGATGCGGTGGGAATGCAGGAAGTAGCGGCCCAGCGGCGGACGGCCCTCCACGTGTGCCGGCGCGCCGTAGAGCGTGTCGCCCGCCACCGGATGGCCGATGCTGGAAAGGTGCACGCGGATCTGGTGGGTGCGTCCCGTCCCGATGCGTATTTCGACGAGCGTGAAGCGCTCGAAGCGCCGCAGCACGCGATATTCCGACCACGCCGCGCGCCCCGTGGCCAGCCGCGCCGTCATGCGCGTGCGATGCACCGGGTCGCGGGCGATGGGCCGCTCGATGCGTCCGGTTTCCTGGAGCAGCCGCCCGTGTACCAGCGCCAGGTAGGTCTTCTCCACCTGTCTTCCGGAGAATTGCGCAGCCAGGTTGCGATGCGCCGCGTCGTTCTTGGCCACCAGCAGCACGCCGCTGGTGTAGCGGTCCAGGCGATGGACTATACCTGGGCGGAACGCGCCGCCGACCTCCGAGAGCGCCCCGAAGCGCGCCAGCAGCGCGTTCACCAGGGTCCCGGCATGGATTCCGGCGCCGGCGTGCACCGCCATGCCAGCGGGCTTATCGATGGCCGCGACGTCGACATCGTCATAGAGCACCGTGAGCGGAATGTCCTCCGGCACGGCGTGCAAGGGCGGCGGCGGAGCGGGCGACACGGCGATGCGTTGCCCTTCCCGCACCAGATGCGCAGGGCGGCTGGCCGTGCCATCCACGAGTACCATTCCCCCGCGGATCCACTCCTGGATACGCGCGCGGCTGAACTGCGGAAGCGACTTTTGGATTACCTGGTCGAGGCGCTTGGCGGCATCCGCGGGCCCGGCTACGAGGTGTATGGCTGGAAGGGTGCCCGGGGTGGGATCCGTCTCATCAGGCATCCGTCTTGACGGCATTCGGCTCGGCCGGCAAGCCGCGTCCAGCCTCGGCCAATAGCGGCCGCCGGTCGTAGAATTGGATGCGGCAATAGCAGCAATGGTACAGCCGGCCCCCGGCCAGCCGCTCGAAAAGATTCAAAGGCCCCGCGAACATCGGGTCGATGCGATCGCGCGACCCCAGCCGCGTCAGGCGATACGTACCGCATTGCGGACAGCGGCTGTGCGGGCCGAAATGATAGCGAAAACGGCGTGGGACAGGCTGCTCCTGATGGCAGTCCCGGCACTGGTAAACGGCTTGTGCGGAAAAGCGTTCCAGAAAAGTGCGGTGTATTTGTCTTACCTGCCCCCCGCAGTAGCCGCAACGTCGCATCTCCCCGTAATATATCATCCATTTGCGGATGAGGTCTAATCCGCGTGAGAATGGTTGTTCCGTCCTACCGTCTAGTACCCTCTATGATCGACCGGATCACCGTGCGTGGCGCGCGCCAGCACAACTTGAAGAACATCGATGTCACCATACCCCGCAATAGCCTTACGGTGATCACCGGTCTGAGCGGCTCCGGAAAATCCTCGCTGGCGTTCGACACTATCTACGCCGAAGGGCAGCGGCGCTATGTGGAGACGCTTTCCACTTACGCGCGCCAGTTCCTGGACCAGATGGAGCGGCCCGACGTGGATTCCATCGACGGCCTCAGTCCGGCCATTTCCATCGAGCAGAAAACCACCAGCCGCAGCCCGCGCTCCACGGTCGGCACCATCACCGAAATCTACGATTACCTGCGCCTGCTGTACTCTTCCATCGGCGTGCCGCACTGCCCGGTATGCGGAAACGAAATCTCGCGCCAGACCACCGAGCAGATCCTGCAGCACGTGCTGGCGCTCAAGCCGGAAGACCGCATCATGGTGCTGGCGCCGGTGGTGCGCGGGCGCAAGGGCGAGTATAAGAAAGATCTCGAGAAGCTGGCGCGCCAGGGCTTCGTGCGGGCCCGCGTCGATGGCATCCTGCGCTCGCTCGATGACGACATCCCGCTCGACAAGCGCCGCAATCATACCATCGAAGTGGTAGTGGACCGGCTGCTGGTGCGGCCGGGGATCGAGAAACGCCTGGAAGCTTCCATCGAGACGGCCACCAAGCTGGCCAACGGGCTGGTGCTGGTGGCGGTGGTAAACGGCGAAGAGCGCCTGTACTCGCGCAAGCTGGCCTGCATGGAATGCGGCACCAGCATCCCGCAGCTCGAGCCGCGCTCGTTTTCCTTCAACAGCCCGTACGGCGCCTGCGAAGAGTGCAACGGCCTGGGAAACACATGGAGCTTCGATCCGGTCAAGGTGATCGTGGATTCCTCGAAGCCGCTCTTCGATGGCGCCCTCGGAACGGTGGCAAACTCCTGGGAAGTGCAGCACGCCGTCGAGGAGTTCGCCCGCAAGGCGCGCATCGATCTGAAGACGCCCTTCGAGGAACTGCCCGCCAAGACGCAGGAGCAGTTGCTGGCCGGCTCCGGCGGATTTCCGGGCATTCTGGGAGCGCTGCAGGATCTGTACCAGGATTCCGGCGAAACCTACCGCGAGTGGCTCACCGAGTACATGGCTCCGGTCCAGTGTGCCGCCTGCCATGGAAAACGGCTGCGCCCGGCCAGCCTGGCGGTGCGCGTGAAGAACTTCTCGATCGCCGAGTTCACCGCCCTGCCCATCTCGCGCGCGCTGATGACCGTGCGCAACTGGGAGTTCGGCGAGCGCGAAATGCAGATCGCTGGGCGCGTGCTCGACGAGATCCGCCGGCGGCTGGAATTTCTCTCCGCCGTGGGCCTGGATTACATCGGCCTGGACCGTTCCGCCGCCACGCTCTCGGGCGGCGAATCGCAGCGCATCCGCCTGGCCACGCAGATCGGCTCGAAGCTGCGCGGGGTGCTGTATGTGCTCGACGAGCCTTCGATCGGCCTGCATCCGCGCGACAACGGGCGTCTGCTCGAGACCCTGGCGCATCTGCGCGACATGGGCAACACCGTGCTCGTGGTGGAGCACGATGCCGAAACCATCGAGCGCGCGGATTACGTGATCGACCTGGGACCCGGCGCCGGGCGTCTGGGCGGCGAGCTGGTCTCGTCCGGCGAGCCGGCCGATATCGCGCGCGATCCCGCCTCGCTCACCGGCCAATACCTCTCCGGCGCGCGGGAAATTCCGGTCCCCGCCGAGCGGCGCGAGCCCAACGGAAAAAAGCTGGTGATCCGCGGAGCCAGCGAGCACAACCTGAAGAACCTCGACGTGGAGATTCCGCTGGGCCTGCTCACCGTGGTGACGGGCGTTTCAGGCAGCGGCAAGTCCACGCTGGTGAACGAGATCCTGTATCGCTCGCTGGCCCGCGAGATCTACGGATCGCACGAGGAGCCGGGCGCGCACGTTTCCATCGAGGGCATCGAGCTGCTCGACAAGGTCATTCGCATCGACCAGGCGCCTATCGGCCGCACACCGCGCTCCAACCCCGCCACGTATACGGGCCTGTTCACGCCCATACGCGATCTCTATGCCATGCTGCCGGAATCGCGCGAGCGCGGCTACAAGCCGGGACGCTTCAGCTTCAACGTGAAGGGCGGGCGCTGCGAGGCCTGCCAGGGCGACGGCCTCAAACGCATCGAGATGAACTTCCTGCCGGATGTTTACGTCACCTGCGATGTGTGCCGCGGCCGCCGCTACAACCGCGAGACCTTGCAGGTGAAGTTCAAAGGCTATTCCATAGCCGACATGCTGGGCGCTACCGTGGAAGAAGCCCTGCCGCTGATGGAAAACCTGCCGCAGATCCACGCCAAGCTGCAAACGCTCTTCGATGTGGGATTGGGCTACGTCCACCTGGGGCAATCCTCCGCCACGCTCTCCGGGGGTGAGGCGCAGCGCATCAAGCTGGCGCGCGAGCTCAGCAAGCGCCAGACCGGGCGCACCTTCTATCTTCTCGACGAGCCCACCACGGGCCTGCATTTCGACGACGTGCGCAAGCTGCTGGACGTCCTGCAGCGGCTGGTATCGCTGGGCAACACGGTGGTGGTGATCGAGCACAATATGGATGTTGTCAAGACCGCCGACTGGATCATCGACCTGGGACCCGATGGCGGCGAATACGGCGGCCGCCTGGTGGCCTGCGGTACGCCCGAGCAGGTGATGCGCTCGAAGAAGAGCTATACCGCCGAGGCCCTGCGCAAAGTGCTCGGCAAAGGAGAAGCGGCATGAGCCGTTACACTCAGCACCCGCTCGATTTCACCGGCCTGCACACGGTGGATCTGAAGGCGCGTGGCGGCAAGGTCAAGACCGCCGATTTCGCCTCCGCATACCGCCCCGGCGCGGGCTTGTCCGGATGGCTGGATTCGCTGCCGCGCATTCTGGCCGGCAAGGATTTTCGGGCCGTGGTGGAGGCTATCGCGCAGGCTCGCGCGAAGCGCCGCGCCATCGTCTGGGGCTTGGGCGGCCATGTCGTCAAATGCGGCCTCGCGCCGGTGCTGATCGACCTGATGCGCCGCGGTTTTGCGACGGTCTTCGCCATGAACGGCGCGGCCTCCATCCACGATTTCGAGATCGCCCTGGCCGGCCACACCAGCGAGGACGTGGAAGCCGTGCTGCCCGATGGGCGTTTCGGAGCCGCCGAAGAGACCGGCCGCGAGATGAACCGCGCCATAGCGGAAGGCGATCGCGACGGGCTCGGCATGGGCGAAGCCCTGGGCAGATTGCTTGACAGCATGGGCAAGCTAAAGCATGCCCCACAACCGCTTGCTAACGCGCGCGGCTCCGAACAGAGCCGCGACCGTGAGGGAGCGGGTGCGCAATCATCCACGAAGCTCTGTTTAGCTTGCCCAGAGGAGACTTGTCCCAGCTTGCTGCTTCAGGCCTACCGCAACCGCACTCCCGTGACCGTGCACGTGGCCCTCGGCACGGACACGCCGCACACCCATCCGGCGGCCGATCCGGCGGCTATCGGAAGTGCTTCGCATCGCGATTTCCGCTTGCTGGCGTCCTGCGTCGCAGATCTGGACCAGGGTGGCGTCTACCTCAATGTGGGCTCCGCCGTGATCCTGCCCGAAGTTTTCCTGAAAGCCGTTTCGACGGTGCGCAACCTGGGCCATCCGCTGGCCGGTTTCACCACCGTCAATCTCGATTTTCTCCAGCACTACCGCCCGCGCGTCAACGTGGTGGAGCGCCCGCACGCGCGCTCCGGCGGCGCCGGCTACGCCCTCACCGGCCACCATGAGCTGATGCTCCCGCTGCTGGCGGCGGCGCTCATCGAGAAGGACGCATGATGGCCGACGACCAGCCGCCGTTTACCTGGCCGGATTCGTCATCCGAGCCGCGCCGCGGCGCGCCCTTCTGGGGCTACCACGATCTGTTTCTGTTCGTGGGCCTGGCGATCGCCGGCATCCTGGCCAGCAGCCTGTTAGCCCGCGTAGTGGTGGCCGTGCTGCATCTCAGGCGCCCGGTGGGAGCGCTCGAGCCGCTGATCGCGCAACTGCTGCTCGATCTGTTCGTCTTCCTGGCGCTCGGGGCCATCTTCCGCCTCCAATACGACGAGCCTTTCTGGCGCTCGCTGGGGTGGGCGCCCCTACGCATTTCGCCCGTGCGGATCGTCGTGCTCGGTTTTGCCACGGCCCTCGGCGTGGCGTTCGCGGCCGTGGCGATTCATCTTCCGGCCGGCGAAAATCCCATGACCCGGCTGCTCGAGGACCGCACTTCGGTGCTCCTGATGGCCGGCTTCGGCGTGACCCTGGGGCCGCTCTTCGAGGAGCTGGTCTTCCGCGGATTCCTGCAGCCCCTGGTGGTGCGCAGCCTGGGCGCCGTGCCGGGCATCCTGGTGGCGGCCGTGCCGTTCGGCGTGCTGCATTTCTGGGAATATGGAAAATCCTGGCGCCACGCCTTGCTGATCTCGGCGGCCGGCGCGGCGTTCGGCTGGATGCGCCAGGCCACCGGTTCCACGCGCGCCTCCACGCTCATGCACGCTTCTTACAACGCCCTGAACTTTATCGCCTTATTCGCGCAAAAGGAGAACCTGCCTCAAACATGGTAGAGACCATTCAATGGGTGGATGACGCGGTGGTCATGATCGACCAGACGCGCCTGCCGCGAGAAGAGAAATACGTAACCTGCCGGACCTGCGAGGAGGTTGCGGCAGCCATCCGCGGTATGGTCATCCGCGGGGCGCCGGCCATCGGGGTGGCTGCGGCCATGGGCGTGGCGCTGGGCATGCTCCATGCGCCCGAAAACGGTCTGGACGGCCATTTCGAGACCATCTGCGCCATGCTCGCCGCCACGCGTCCCACGGCCGTGAACCTGTTCTGGGCGCTCGAGCGCATGAAGCGCCTTTACGTCTCGCTGCGCGGCCGGCCCATCGGCGAGATTCGCCGCCGCCTGGTCGAAGAGGCCCTGCGGGTCCGCGAGGAAGATATCGCCATCTGCCGCGCCATCGGCCGCCACGGCGAGCCTCTGGTGCCCGATGGCAAGACCCTGCTGACGCACTGCAACGCCGGCGCGCTGGCTACCGCCGGATACGGCACCGCACTGGGAGTGGTTCGCGCGGCCGTGGAAAGCGGCAAGCGCGTGGATGTTTTCGCCGATGAAACCCGTCCCTTCCTGCAAGGCGCGCGACTCACGGTTTGGGAGTTGCAGCGCGACGGCATCCCCGCGACCCTCATCACCGACAACATGGCGGGCCATTTCCTGAAATCCGGACGCATCGGCTGCGTGGTGGTGGGCGCCGACCGCATCGCCTCGAACGGCGACGTGGCCAACAAGATCGGAACGTATTCGGTGGCCGTGCTGGCGCGCGAAAACGGCGTCCCGTTCTACGTGGCCGCGCCCATTTCCACGCTCGATCTGACGCTGGCCTCTGGTGCCCAGATCCCCATCGAACAGCGCTCCGCCGAGGAAGTCACGCACGTGTTCGGGATACGCATCGCGCCGGAGGGCATCGCAGTCGAGAACCCGGCCTTCGATGTAACTCCCGCCCGCTATGTGGACGCCATCGTCACGGAACGCGGCGTGGCCCGCCCACCTTACGAAGAATCTCTGCGAGAATTAGTGAAATAGATCATGCGTACTCTTTCGCCTCTCCTGCTCTGTGCCGCCGCGCTCCTCGCGGCCGACGGCCCGCGCCGGGCTCCCGGCTTCGCCCTGATGGATATGAAGGGCCAACTGCACGATTTGGCCGATTATCGCGGCAAAATCGTAGTTCTGGAATTCATGCAGAGCACCTGCCCGCATTGCGCCGCGTTTGTCGAAATCCTGCAAAAAGCGCAGCAGAAGTACAGCGACAAAGTGGCCATTCTGGCAATCGGAAACCCGCCCGTGGACAGCCCCGATACGATCAACCAGTACGTCGCCGGCCACCACATCACCTATCCGGTGATGCTCGATTGCGGCCAGGTAGCCTTTTCGTACGTGCGGAAGGGCAGAATCGATCTGCCCACGGCCTACATCATCGACGCTAAAGGCATGATCGCGGGCGAATACTCATACAGCGTACTTACCCACAGTTTCTTCGAGGGCGACGACCTGTTCAGCGAAATCGACCGTCTGCTAAAGGTTCGTTGACCGATAGTTACTGCACGGTCAGGGTCGCCGCGGGGCTGGCCACCCCGCCCACCGAAACCACCACGGCTTGCGCGCCTGTCGCGGCCGTCGTAGGTATGGCGAAGTTAATCTGCAACACTCCCACCGACCAGGCGGGAATGCCGATATAGACCGGCGTAACCAGCGTGCCTCCCACCGTTACCACCGTCTTCCCGACAGGCACGGGCGTGCTGCCGGACGGGGTTGCGCCCGTCGCGACGGTGGGCTGAACCGCGCCGGCGCCGGTGACATAGATAGCGATACTCTGGCCTGGCCCCGCGGTGGCCGTGGGAACGAGCGCGCCTCCGGAACCGGCAATGGCGGGCGCCGCCGCGGACATCTGGATGGTGGTGGACATGGTTTGCCCGTTATCGCTCACCACCACCGCGACCGTCCCGGTAGCCGGCGTCTCGTACGGTACTTGCACGTTCAATTGCGTGGGCGAAATATAGTAGAGCGGCGCCGCGACCCCGTTGATCTTAACCGATACATTATCCATCGTTACGGGCAGCGGCGCGCTTGTGGCCGTGTTAGTCGTGAGCGCTAACTGCGTGCCGAAGATGGCCATTGCCATGCCGGGAGCATACGACTGGCGGAAGGAAAACGCATTGGTGAGATTAGAGATCGACGGAACCGCGGATGACGAACCCACGATCGTGAGGGTGGCGGACGCCGTGGCCGTGTTATCCGAGCCATCGCCGCTGTAAGCCGCGCCGATGGCGTCGGTGCCGGAAGTAAGTCCCGCGGCGCTTCCTTGGATCGTCAGGCTGGCCGTGGCTGTGGCGCCCGAACCGGAGAGCGTGCCGGTTCCCAGGGTCGTGCCGTCCACCGTGAAAGTCACCGTTCCGCTGGGCGTGTTGCCACCGCTGGAGGTGACGGCCGCGGTTAGCGTGACGCTTCCGCCGGCCGAAATGGTCGCGGTACTTGCGGCCAGGGTCATGGATGGCGTGCCCTTGGTCAACAGAGATCCGGCGTGCCAGGCAGTCACAAAGTTATACACGTCTACCGAGCCGAGACCGGTAACTTGATCGTAACCGGGGCCGGCGTCATAGCCGATGGTCGTCCCGCCTCCCGGGCAGCGACGGCTGGAGCAGGTACTCTCGGTAACGATATTACTGCCTGTAGTAATATCGTGGAACGCGCTGGGAGTGGAGGTTGCGAAGCTGTATAAGTGCGAGTTGACGTTTCCCAATCCGCTGCTCGATTGGTACCCATTTTTCACCAGGTATTGGTTCAGGAGCGTCAGGATCCCCGAGAAGGTGGGGGCGCCGAAAGACGTGCCGCCAGCGGGTAGCCAGCCGGCCGTAGACTGCCGGCCGGTGCCGGAACTCGTCCATACCAGGTAAGCATCATGGTTCGGCGAAGCCGGCAGCGCCACATCGGGAACGTCCCTGGCGCCGTCGGCCGGAACGCCCAGGCCGGTCTGCCAGGAGGGCTTGGCGAAATATATGCTGGCGCCCCCTCCGCTCGCGGCCGGGCTGTTGGCGGTGCTGTCGTTCCAGGATGTCTCGGGGATATACGAAAGTGCGGAAGCCATGGTTGTGGGAGCGTTACTGCCGCTCCAGTAACTGCCGCTGCCTTCGTTGAATTCAGTGCCGCCGACGCCGGTAACTTCCGGGATAGAGGCCGGAAGATCCACCGACTCGACAAAATCGCCGCTGCTACCGCCCTGATTGCCCGTAGAGCTACCGTAACAATCCGCCGCGCCCGAGTCGCCCGAGGCCGCCACCCAGGTGATCCCTTGCGTGTTTCCCTGCTGCGCCCAGCCCTGCCAGGTCAACGCATCTGCCTGGGTGGCCGAGGGCTCGCATCCGCCGTAACTCGAACTCACCACGGGGGCCAGCTTGTTATCGATGGCGTATTGGACGGCATCCATAACGTCGTACGAGTACACGAAAATCAAATTCACATCGCGCGCCACGGCGGAGGACCATTCCAGATCGAGATCGGATTCCTGCTCGTCGCTCTCGCTGACTCCGGGATCCGTCCCGACTAACTGGAGCGTGAGGTTCGTGGCGGGCAGCCCGAAGTAATTCCGGAAGTACGCCAGGTGCGAGGTCTCGATATCGGTTTGCCCCACCACGGCGATGGTCTGGCCCGCCCCCGTGATCCCGGCGTTGTAAAGCGGCTGAATGTCGAAGATGGTGACGAAGTCGCCGGGAACAACATAGTTAGCTCCGCCGAGATTGTACTTCGGAGTGATTCCGCCGGCCGGGGTCGCCAGACCGCTCATTTTGCGGATCCTGGGCTGAAGACGGAAGTTATGCAGTCCGCGGACGGCTTGTACCACGCCCTGCAAGGCCACCGGCAGCGAAGGGTTGGTGGCGTTGGCGTAGTGCGTCTCGCCGTTCACGACGTAAGCGTGGATCTCGGTCTGAAGCGCGCTCTCCACCTGCCCAGCGGTCCCGCTAACCGTGATTGCATTGCGCCCACGAGCCACTCGGCCGACCGTCAAATTCTGGCTTTCGAGCCACGCGACGATCTTAGCTACATCGTCCGAGCTGGCACCGAAACGGTCCGCGTAGGCCTCCGGAGTAAGCCACTTGTGGTAATTCGCCGACGAGGGATCCTGCTGCTGGGCGAGCAATTGCTCCAGATCGGCCTTCTGGGCGGCCGATGGCTGGAGCTCAAACGTCACCTGGTTCATCGCCATGGCCGAATCCGCACGGCCCTGGTCATACTCGCTTCGCGCCAAAGCGTGCAGGTGACCGGTCAGGGTGAACCGCTGGTTCCCAGAGATTCGTCCGGCAATCCGGTTCTGTTGAGCCGACGCAACACCCATGACCGAGACAAGGGCGGCTATGACATATTTGGCGCGCATCATATTCGTACGTTCATACGATCCGACGTCTTCAATTGCACCCCGGTTTCCGCAACCGCCGGGCTGCGGTTTTCTACCACTGGTTTTAACACCAGTCGAGCCGATTTCGGCGCCAACTAACTTTAGTTAGTAAACGGATGTGGCCCCGGCTTCACAGCACCACGCGATCGTGACCCTCGCGCCGTGTGATGTGCTCGCGATCGAGATATTCCAGAAGGGGAATGGCATACTTCCGTGAGATCCCCGTCCACTCCTTGAACGCTCCAACCTCAAAGCGTTGCGACCGGCGCGCGGCGAACATGCGGCGCAATTCCTCGATAGCCGAACGGTGAAACACCAGTTCTTCGCTCACGCGCACGAGGCGCTTCTCGCGCAGGAGCATTTCAAGCAGGGTGCGCGCGCGTTTCGGCTCGACCCCCGATCGTGCCAGCACGTCCTTCCAGGCCGGGGTCGCCAGGCCGGCCGTTTCGAAAGCGCTCTCGATGGCGGCGCGCGCCTCGACCTCATCCTGCTGGAGCACCAGACGGTGGCCGCGCTCCCGCACCAGCTCGCCTTCGGCCACGATCTCGCCGCCGCCCTCGAGCAGCGCGTCCAGCAGGAAGGCGGGGCAGCCCGGCAGCTCGGCATTGCGCAGATCCTGCCGCGGCATCCCCGCGAGCAGCGGATTCCCGGCGTGAAATTCGCGCACGGCCTTCGCCAGCCGTTGGCGCGCGGCCTCGAACCAGGCCCGATCCACGTACCACGCGTGGGGCTGGGGAATCGCCACCAGGTTGGCCCGGCCAGCCGCCGCGGCGATCTCGCCCGCCCTCATCCCCGTGCGCGCCACCAGCCCGGCGGTTCCCGCGCCGTAATCTGCCTCGCGCACCAGCAGCGCGATGCGCGCGGCGGCATCGCCCAGGGTCAGCACGTCCAGGCGCGCCGCGGGATCCTCGCCGCGGGTGTGGGCGTGCTCGCCCAAGTCCACTACCCGGCCGCCGCCGATGGTCACCACCGGCGAGAACCTGCGGATGATGAAGCGGTCGCCGGGCAGCAGCAGGGCCGGCTCGCGAAGCACCAGCCGGGCATACGCCGTGCCGCCGGGCTGCAACAGCGTGGCGCCGCCCAGCAATCGCACCTCCGCCTCGATCTCGGCCGTCCCCGAGTGGAAATGGACCGGTGCGCGGTGCTTGAGCGGCCTGGCCGAGCGCAACAGGTCCAGGCGGCAATCCACCCGCTTCACCGCGCCGAAAATTCCGGGCTCGGAAAGCACGTCGCCGCGCGCCAGCTCGGCCGACTCCACGTCCGCCAGGTTCAAGGCGGTGCGCTGCCCGGCCACGGCGCGCTCCGTGGCGGCGCCGTGCACCTCCACGCCGCGCACGCGCAGACGGCGGCCGCCGGGATACACCTCGACCTCCTGTTCGCGCGCCACCGCGCCCGAAATCAGCGTCCCGGTGACCACCGTGCCAAAGCCTCGCACCGAGAAAACGCGGTCGATGGGCAAGCGGAAATGGCCCGCCGTCTGGCGCTCCGGAACCGCCGCCGCGGCGCGCTCGAGCTCGTTGCGCAGCCCCTCCAGGCCCGCGCCCGTGATCGAATCCACCGCCACCATGGGCGCGCCTTCCAGGAACGAGCCGGCCACCAATTCCTCCACTTCCAGGCGCACCAGCCCCAGCAGAGTCTCGTCCACCAGCCCGGCCTTGGTCAGCGCGATGATGCCGCGCGGGATCTCGAGCAGCCGGCAAATATCGAAATGCTCGCGCGTCTGGGGCTTCACGGATTCGTCGGCGGCCACCACCAGCAGCACCAGGTCGATGCCGCCCACGCCCGCCAGCATGTTCTTGACGAAGCGCTCGTGGCCCGGCACGTCGATGAAGCTCACCCGCACCGACGGCGTCAAATCCAGGTGCGCGAAGCCCAGGTCGATGGTGATGCCGCGCCGTTTCTCTTCCGCCAGGCGATCCGCGTCAATCCCCGTAAGCGCTTTCACCAGTGCGGTTTTGCCGTGATCGATGTGGCCGGCCGTGCCGGCGACGACGTGCTTCATGCCGCTCGTTATATCCTACTCCGCTGTACGCCGCGTTACATTGGAAGAGGTGCTCGCCTACGCGTTGTTGGCCCTGGTAACGGGCTCCTTGGTCTATTGCTTCTTGACGGTTGTGGCGGCCCGGCGGTACCGCGCGGTGCGCCCGCCGAGCCTGGGGACCCCCGTGCCCATCAGCGTGCTCAAGCCGCTGGCCGGCCTGGACGACGGCCTGGAGGAGAACCTGCGCAGCTTCTTCGAGCAGGATTATCCCTATTTTGAGATCCTCTTCGCCGTGCGCAGCCCGCAGGACCCGGCGCTGGCGGTCGTTCAGAAGCTGCGGGCGGCCTACCCCACGGTTCCCGCGCAGACCATCGTCACCGGCGAGCCGCCTTCTCCCAACGCCAAGGTTTACAGCCTGGACCATATGCTGGCGGCCTCGCGCTACGATCTACTGGTGATGGCCGACAGCGACGTGCGTGCCACGCCCGCCATGCTCTCGATCCTCGCCGCCGAGTTCCAGGATGCCGGCTTGGGCATGGCCACCTGCCCCTACCGCGCATCGCCGGGGAATAGCTTCTGGTCCACGCTGGAAGCCGTAGGCCTGAACACCGAGTTCCTGGGCGGCGTGCTGGTGGCGCGCATGCTGGATGGCGTCAAATTCGCGCTCGGCCCCGCCATTGCCGCGCGCCGCTCCACCCTGGCGCACATCGGCGGACTCGACGCCCTCCAGAACTACCTAGCCGAAGATTTCGTGATGGGCAAGCGGGCGGCCGAACGCGGCGAGGGCGTCATTCTCTCCTCTTATATAATCGAGCATCGCATCGGCGCGCAGCCCCTCTTCGCCAATCTGAAGCACCGGCTGAGGTGGAATCGCAGCACGCGCCGTTCTCGCCCGTGGGGCTACCTGGGGCAGGTCTTCACCAATCCCCTGCCGCTGGCGCTGGCGCTCTGGATCGCCGCGCCCGTGTGGTGGCCGGTGGCCGTCCTGGCCATGATCGGCCGTGCCGTGGCCGCCTGGGCCACCGCCCAACAGGTGCTCGCCGATCCGCTCACGCGGCGTCTGTGGTTCCTGGTGCCGTTCGCGGACTTCGTCGGATTTGTGATGTGGATCGCCGGTTTTTTCGGCAATACCGTCCTGTGGCGCGGGCACCGCTATTATCTGCTCTCCGACGGCCGCTTCCGGCTAGTGAAGTAGGCCCGCGCCCGCTACAATGATCCCGATGAACCGTCTGGAAGAATTGCGCCGGCGGCAGGCGGCCTCCGAGCAGGGCGGCGGTCCCGAGCGCCGCGCCCGCCAGCACCGTGAAGGCAAGCTCTCCGCGCGCGAGCGCATCGAACTGTTGCTCGACGAGAACTCCTTCGAGGAGCTCGACAAGCTGGTGACCCATCGCGCCCGCGATTTCGGCATGGAGGAGCAGAAAGTGCCCGGCGATGGCTTCGTCACCGGCTACGGCCGCGTGGATGGCCGCCAGGTCTTCGTCTTCGCGCAGGATTTCACCGTCCTGGGCGGCTCGCTCTCCGAAGCCAACGCGCAGAAGATTTGCAAGATCATGGACCTGGCCCTGAAGACCGGCTCCCCCGTGATCGGCCTCAACGATTCCGGAGGCGACCGCATCCAGGAGGGCGTGCTCTCTCTGGCCGGCTACGCCGATATCTTCCTGCGCAATACCCTCTCGAGCGGCGTGGTGCCGCAGATCTCCGCTATCATGGGCCCCTGCGCGGGCGGCGCGGTCTACTCGCCCGCCATCACCGATTTCACCTTCATGGTGGAGGGCACCAGCTACATGTTCGTCACCGGCCCCGAGGTGATCAAAACCGTCACTCACGAAGACGTCACCATGGAGAAACTGGGCGGCGCTACCACCCACAACTCCGTCAGCGGCGTGGGCCATTTCACGGCCGCCGACGATGCCGAGTGCCTGCGCATGATCCGCGAGCTGCTGGGCTACCTGCCGCGCAACAATCGCGAAGACCCGCCCCGCCGCTCGACCTCCGATCCCGAAGACCGCATGGACGCCGCTCTGGACACGCTGGTGCCCCAGGATTCCAGCCTGCCCTACGACGTCAAGGAGGTGATTCACCGCGTGGTGGACGAGGGCGATTTCTTCGAGGTTCATGAGCACTGGGCGCGCAATATCGTGGTCGGCTTCGCGCGCATGGCCGGACGCCCCGTGGGGATCGTAGCCAATCAGCCCGCCTACCTGGCCGGCTGCCTGGATATCAATTCGTCCGTGAAGGGCGCGCGCTTCGTGCGCTTCTGCGATGCATTCAACATCCCGCTGGTGACTTTCGAGGACGTACCCGGTTTCCTGCCCGGCACCGAGCAGGAATTCGGCGGCATCATCCGCCACGGCGCCAAGCTGCTCTACGCCTTCGCCGAAGCTACCGTCCCGAAGATCACCGTCATCACGCGCAAAGCTTACGGAGGCGCTTATTGCGTGATGGGCTCCAAGCACATCCGCACCGATATCAACCTGGCCTGGCCCTCCGCCGAGATCGCCGTCATGGGCCCCGAAGGCGCGGTCAACATCGTCTACCGCCGCGAACTGGCCGCCGCCGAAGATCAAGCCGCCGCGCGTGCGCGCAAGATCGAGGAGTTTCGCGAGCGCTTCGCCAACCCGTTCATAGCCGCCGAGCGCGGCTATGTGGACGACATCATCGAGCCGCGCCAGACTCGCCCGCGCGTGATCCGCGCCCTCGGTATGCTCGAGAACAAAGTCGACACCATGCCTCGCAAGAAGCATGGCAACATACCGCTATGAGACGTCTCGCGGCGCTTCTGCTGCTGGCGGCGGCCTGCCGCGGGGGGCAGGCGCGCTACTCGGTGGATTGGAAGAAAGCCGAGGCCGAGCTGCTCGAGAATTTCACCACCCTGGTGAAAATCGATACCAGCAACCCGCCCGGCAACGAGACTGCCGCGGCCAAAGCCATCCAGGCGGTCCTGGAGCGCGAGGGCATTCCGGTGAAGCTGTTCGCGCTCGATCCGAACCGCGCCAACCTGGTAGCGCGCATCCCGGGCAACGGCTCGAAGCGGCCCCTGCTGCTGATGGGGCATACCGACGTGGTGGGAGTGGAGCGCGAGCGCTGGACCTTCGATCCTTTCGCCGCCATCCGCCGGAACGGCGTCATCTACGGCCGCGGCACTTCCGACGACAAGAGCCACGTGGCCGCCGCGATGACGATCCTGACGCTGCTCCATCGCATGCACGTGAAGCTCGACCGCGACGTCATCTTCCTGGCCGAGGCCGGCGAGGAGGGCACCACCGCCGTGGGCATCGATTTCATGGTGCGAGACCACTGGCCGGAGATCGAGGCTGAGTACGCGCTGGCCGAGGGCGGCTCCATCATCGAGGACGACGGCAAGGTGCACCACGTGCTCGTCACCACCACCGAAAAGGTGCCGCACATCGTTCGCTTGGTGGCGCACGGTCCGGCGGGCCACGGCTCGCGGCCGGTTCCCGATAACGCCGTGGTGATGCTGGCCCGCGCGGTGGCGCGCGCCGGAACGTGGCAAACACCCATAAAGCTCAACGCCACCACGCGCGCCTATTTTGAGCGCCTGGCGGCCATCAGCCCGGTCGCCGAAGCGGCGCGTTATGTCGCCATCCTGGACCCGGCCCGCGCGCCCGAAATCGACCGCTACTTCCAGGCGCACGATCCGGGGCACTATTCGATCCTGCGCACTTCGGTGGTCCCCACCATTCTGAAAGCCGGCTTCCGCAGCAACGTGATTCCCTCGCAAGCCGAAGCGTACCTGGATGTGCGTCTGCTTCCCGACGACAATCTGCCCGCTTTTTTGGTCGAGCTGCGCCGGGTAATCGGCGATGCCAGCATCGAGACGATTCCGCTCCCCGATCCCAGCCGCCCCGCCGCGCCGGCCTCGCGACTGGACACGGACATGTACCGCGCGCTGGAAGCCGTGGGCCGCCGCATGTTCGCCGCTCCGACGATCCCGGCCATGCTGACCGGCGCCACGGACAGCGCGCAGCTCCGCGCCAAGGGAGTGCAGGCTTACGGCGTGGGCGAGATCGTCTCCTCGGCGGAAGGGGTGACAGGCGGCGCGCATTCCGACGACGAGCGCATCTCCATCCGCTCGCTCGAGACCATGACCCAGTTCATCTGGAACGCCGTGCTGGAAGTGGCCGCGCGGTAGGGACGCGGGGCTCGCTCAATTCGGCTTGTACCTTCTTGGGCAACCTGGCGCGGACGAGGTCATAGGCCTGCCGCAACAGCCGCTTGACCTCGGCGGGCGGCAGCGCGTCTTCCCGTTCGAGGGCGATGAACACCACAAGCGCCGCCTACCAAGCTCTTGGCCGCCCGCTGAGCGCTTTATTCGAGCTTCGCAACTGTAATCGCTATGGTGTTGGATTCTACGAGGAGCTTGGTGTACGGGTCAGCGCGCTCCAGCCGGACCGTGTATTGATTTGGTTGGCTCAGGTCAACATAGTAGGACAGGACGAACACGTCATGCAGTTTTTCGCCGGGAGCGACCCGATTCAACGAGATGTTGCTACCAGCCAAGCAGCGCATCTCCCCATTCCTCGCCTTCCAACAGTTCTTTCCGCTTGCCAGGGCCTCCCCTGCTGGCGTCAGCGGAGCCGGTTTTCCATCTCGGTCTAGAACCCTAAATGTGTACTGCGGAGGACCCGATCCGACGCGGAGGATCTGAATTTCCCTACTGGACACATTGATCAGGTCGACGGCAATCGTAACTTCAGCGCCGGGACTGACCTTGCTCTGCTCGGGCGTGATGCTCATTGTGAACGCGGGACGCTGGCCTTGCTCAGAAACGGGCACTTGAGCGTTCGCCAGTGCGGCGCAGGTCCAGATCAAGGCAAGCAGCATCTGGTAGCCTCGCGGCCGTGATCGGCTTTGCCGCCACGCCCGCCGATTGAGGGGCCTCCTTGGTATCCTGAAGACCGTATGGCTGATCAAACCGAACCCGCCCGTCAAATGGGCTTCTCCACGCGCTGCCTGCACGCCGGCCACACTCCCGATAAGTCCAGTCTGGCTCGCGCCGTGCCGATCTACCAAACCACGTCGTTCGTTTTTGAGGACTCCTCGCACGCGGCCGCCCTGTTCGCGCTCGAGAAGTTCGGCAACATCTATACCCGCATCATGAACCCCACCACGGCGGTTTTCGAGGAGCGCGTGGCGGCGCTTGAGGGAGGCATCGCCGGGCTCGCCACTGCTAGCGGGCAGGCCGCGCAATTCCTGGCCATCGCCAGCCTGATGGGCGCCGGAGATCACGTGGTCTCCGCCAGCACCTTATATGGCGGCACCTACACCCAGTTCGACGTCAGCTTCCGCAGGATCGGCATCGACGTCACCTTCGTGGAACCGGACGATCCGGAAAACTTCCGCAAGGCCATCACGCCCAAGACGCGCGCCGTATACGGCGAGACCATCGCCAATCCGCGCATGAACGTGCTCGATATCGAAAAGGTCGCGGCCATCGCGCACGAAGCCGGGCTGCCGCTGGTGGTCGACAACACCATGGCGTCTCCGTACCTGTGCCGCCCCATCGAGCATGGGGCCGACATCGTGGTGAACTCGGCAACCAAGTTCCTGGGCGGCCATGGGACCTCGATCGGCGGCATCATCGTCGATAGCGGCCGGTTCAAGTGGGACGGGAAATTCCCCGCGCTTACCGAGCCCAGCCCGGGATACCACGGCATGAAGTTCACGGAGGTCTTCGGCGACCTGGCGTTCATCATCAAGGCGCGCGTGGAAGGCCTGCGGGATTTCGGCCCGTGCATCAGCCCTTTCAATTCCTTCCTGTTCATACAGGGCATCGAGACGCTCAAGTTCCGCATGGAGCAGCACAGCCGCAACGCCCTCGAAGTGGCCACTTGGCTCGAGAAGCATCCCGCGGTGAGCTGGGTGAAATTCCCCGGCCTGAAGTCCAGCCCCTATTACAGCCTGGCTCAGAAGTATCTGCCGAAGGGGCAGGGTTCCGTCTTGACCTTTGGCATCAAGGGCGGCCTGGAAGCCGGGCGCAAGCTCATCGACTCGGTGAAGCTCTTCTCGCACCTGGCGAATCTGGGGGATGCGCGCAGCCTTATCATTCACCCGGCTTCCACCACGCACCAGCAATTGTCCGACGAGCAGCAGCTCGAGGCCGGCGTCCCCAAGGACCTGGTACGCCTCTCGGTGGGCATCGAAGATATCGAAGATATCCTCTGGGACCTCGATCAGGCCATCGCCGCGTCACAGGCCTGATCTCTAGCCGGCGGCCTCCCGTACCGCGGAGGCCACGGTATCGAGCTGGGCGGAAGTCAGCTCCGGGTAGACCGGCAGGCTGAGGGCCTCGCGCGCGATCCGCTCGGAGACCGGAAAATCGCCGATTTTGTAGCCCAGCTCTTTCCACGCTGCCTGAAGGTGGATCGGCAAGGGGTAGTGCACGCCGTGGCCGATCTGGCGGGCGTTCAAAACCTCTTGCAAGCGGTCGCGGGCGGTAGTTCGAATGGCATAAACACAGAAGACGTGCGTGCTGTACGGCGCGATGGCCGGCACGCACACACCCGTTTCCGCCAGCCGCTCCCCGTAAGCCCGCGCGTGCGCCTGGCGCAGTTCGGTCCAGCGGTCCAGGTGAGGCAGCTTTACACGCAGGATGGCGCCCTGAATTCCCTCCATCCGGTAGTTATAACCCTTGAGCAAGTGGTGATAGCCCTTTTCCTGGCCCCAGTTGCGCAGCATACGAATGGTGCGGGCATATTCGGGATTGGAGGTGGTGACCGCGCCGCCCTCGCCATAAGCGCCCAGATTCTTGCCGGGGTAAAAGCTGAAGCAGCCCAGGTCGCCGAGGCCGCCCACGCGCCGCCCCTTGTACCGTGCGCCGTGAGCCTGGGCGGCGTCTTCGATGACGATCAGCCCGTGGCGCCGTGCGATCTCGAGAATCGGGTCCATATCGGCCGCCTGCCCGAACAGGTGCACCGGCACGATCGCCTTCGTGCGGGGTGTGATCGCCGCCTCGATGCCGGCCGGGTCCATCGTGTAGGTGAGCGGGTCGATATCGACCAGCACCGGCGTGGCGCCCGTGTAGCCGATCGCGGCCACCGTGGCCACGAAGGTGAACGGAACCGTGATGACCTCGTCGCCTGGCCCGATCCCGGCAGCCAGGAGCGCCAGGTGCAGGGCGCTCGTGCCGCTATTCACGCCGATGGCCTGCCCAGCCTCACAATAGGCGGCGAACTGCTCCTCGAAAGCCGCCACCTCCCGGCCCAGAATAAACGAACTGTTTTCAAGAACATTGAGGACGGCGGCGTCAATTTCGGCGCGCATCCCGTGGTACTGCGCCTTCAGATCGACAAATGGAATCATGCCACGCTCGCGAAATTCTACTGTAACGAATCGGGCCGCGCTATGCCGGTCCACGCGGCGCTGCCGCGCAGCCGGATGTCGCGCGAAGACGATCCGGCGAGCACCGGCCGCCGGCCTTCCGCCACCACCCACTTGCCACTGCCGGCCGACCAGTACGAGAACGCGCGGACGCCGATGCGCATCCTGATCCGCGCGCTGCCGCCGGGCGCCAGTTCGACGCGCTCGAAACCGGCCAGTGAGAGAGGCGCCATCGGAACCGGCGGCCGGTCTGGACTTCCCAAGTACACCTGCGCCACTTCCGTTCCTCGCCGCGAGCCGACGTTGCTTACCGTGAAGGCAACTTCCACGCCTTCGCGGCCGGGCGTCACGAACAAATCCGAGTACTCGAAGCGGGTGAAGGAGAGACCGTGCCCGAAGGGAAACAGCGGTTGGATATTCGCGCGGTCATACCACCGGTAGCCCGCGAAAACGCCCTCGGAAAAGTCCACGGCGGCATCGGCGGATGGCTGAGGCGCCGGGCTTTGGGGCTGGCCCGCGGCGTGCGCCGGGGAATCCTCGAGCCGCGCGGGAAACGTAACCGGCAGCTTTCCACCAGGATTGGCGCGCCCCAGCAGCAGGTCCGCCATCGTCCAGCCGCCCTGATGGCGGGGGTACCACATCTCGAGAATGGCGCGCACCTGC
>Ga0181520_10003639_pt1 | contig 26820 bp, 27 predicted proteins | sample PEATcosm2014_Bin_29_FD_132451 | JGI IMG/M metagenome (GOLD analysis project Ga0181520, IMG submission 132451) | Peatland microbial communities from MTU Mesocosm Facility, Houghton, MI, USA - PEATcosm2014_Bin02_30_metaG | ecosystem: Environmental > Terrestrial > Soil > Wetlands > Peat | place...
CGCCGCCTCACCGCCTCCGCGCCCGCCAGAAGGAACTCACGCCCAGGTAAAGAAAGACGGCCATCACCGCCGAGGTGACCAGAAACCTCTGGTGATCCGGGCCACGCTCCCAACTGGCTCGAACGGCCCACAATCTGGGGGCAAAGGCTACCACCGGCAGCAGGAAGAAGACGCCCGTGATCTCCAGCCACAGGATGCCGCCCACACGACGAAAGGGGCGCAGAAAGCCGCCCACGCCGCGCTTGATGCTTCCGCTCGTCCGCTGAACCGTCTGGCTGGCCGCACGTCGGCCGGCGTCCGGTTGCGCTCCTCTGCTGCTGGCTGTTGCAGGGGCTGCCGAGGCGTTCTGCGCGCCGCCGGCAAGGCGCTCACCAGCAATCCGCCCGGCAACCCGAACTCCGATACCCAGCGCGCGTCCTATATTTTGTGCTCTCATCTTCGATATGATGGTAGCAGCGAGAGGGTCTGAACCGCATTTTGACGATTTTTATCGATTCGCACTTGCCAGCGAGCGGTAACGGAAGTAAGGTAAAGAAAACCTGCGCAGCCCAGCGCAATCAGCCCGCGCCGGTCGCAGACCCTGGAGGTGCTTATGACATCCCGTTTGCGTGAACTGATCCAGCAACTGGGCGAAGCCATCCACGAGTCGGTCATCGAGAGCGAACAGATTGCCGGCGTGGTGCAGGATATTCGCCAGCACGGCTTTGATGTGCTGCTGATGCTGGAGGCCACCATCGGCTTGAATGATGTTGCCGCCAAAGAGGCTGCGGAAGGCGCGGGACAGGGCGAAAAAGAGGCTCTGCAAACGGCCATGAGCGCCAAAGCCAACTTGCTCAAGTTTGGCGTGCCCTTTACGCAGAACGATCTCAGCTTCCTCCGCTCGCTGCGCATCTCGGTTGCCGGAGAGCAAGAGAGTTCCAGCCAGCCTGAAGGTCAATAGGCAAACCGTGTGGGGATGGCTCGACCTCTCGATGGAGGAGATGTCGAGCCATAACCGTTGATCCGCCTCTGCCGGAGTCATGCGGAATGGAAGCCGCAAAGGAACCTCCGGATAAAACTACCTTATTCCACCCGCTCAATGACCACGGATTGCAGCACGACTGGCGTCTTGGGCTTGTCCTGCCCGCCGCGCGGAACCAGCGAAATCTTGGTCACGATCTCTTGGCCCTCTACCACCTCGCCGAAGATGGTGTGGTTGCCGGTGAGCCACATCGTCGGCGCAACGGTGATGAAGAACTGGCAGCCGTTGGTTCCGGGGCCGCTGTTGGCCATGGCCAGCTTGCCGGGCTTGTCAAACTTGTGTGGCGAGCCTTTGGTCTCGTCGCCGAAGCGATAGCCAGGTCCGCCCATGCCAGTGCCGGTCGGGTCGCCGCCTTGGATCATGAAGTCGGGAATGACGCGATGGAAGATGGTGCCGTCAAAAAGCTTGTCCGTAGACTTCTTGCGGGTCGTGGGATGGGTCCACTCTTTGCCGCCCTCGGCCAGTTCGATGAAGTTCTTGACGGTGATGGGCGCGTCGGACTCAAAGAGCCGGACGGTAATCTTGCCTTCGGTGGTCGAGAATACGGCGTAGGTACCTGCGGAAAGTGACATGATTTTCCTCGTTTGGATGGGTTAGATAGTCCGGTTAATTGGCCAAAGCAAAGCCGATATTAACAGCTGCGCGGACCTCGACGGGCTGACCATTGAGTTGATACGGCCGGAAACGCCATTCTTTGACGGCTTCGATGGCGGCCTGTTGCAAAAGATCCGGGCCATGAATAACCTGAACCTCCTTTACCACACCGTCGATACCGATGATTACAGATAACATAACCGTGCCTTGGACATGCGCCTGCTTGGCATCATTCGGGTATACCGGCTGTGTTTTAGAGACGAGTTGTTCTATTGCTTCTTTATCGGAGATAGTCATCATTTTTGGCGCGGCTCCCGGCATCGATGTACTTGTCGTACCGGGCGCGGCGTTTGGATCAGGCGGCATCGGCTGGCCTTCGCGGACGATGGTCACCTTCTTCAGCACCACCGGCGTCGTTGGCTTATCGCCGCTGGTAGGCACACGGGCGATGGCCTTGACCACCTCAACGCTGGCCGCGTCGCACTGGCCGAAGAGCGTGTAGTGCTGATTGAGCGATTCGTAGCCCTGTTCGGTGATGAAGAACTGGCTGGCGTTGGTGTTGGGGCCGCTGTTAGCCATCGCCAGACGGCCGGGCTGATCGAAGTTCAGATTGGGATCGAACTCGTCATTGAAGGCGTAGCCGGGACCACCCATTCCGGTTCCGGTCGGGTCGCCGCCCTGAATCATGAACTCCGGAATCACGCGATGGAAGGTGGTGCCATCGTAGTACGGTTTGTTGTGCTGCTTCTTGTTGGTGGTTGGGTCGGTCCAGTCCTTCGTTCCCTCGGCCAGGCCAATAAAGTTGGCCACGGCCAGCGGCGCCTGCTTCTGATAGAACTGGCAGGTGATGCGGCCCATCGAGGTATCCATCACCACCGTCGGACCGTTGGGGCGGGTCAGCGCGGCCGGTGTCGCGGTGGGTGAGTCGGGCAGATCGTCCGCCGGCTTGGAGGAGGTTTGGGCAAGCGCCGCAGCGGCAAAGGCCACGGCCAGAGCAGGGAGGAGAAGTGTGCGATGAACTTTCATAGCAACTCTGAGGGTAAATCATTCGCCGTACACGGCGAAAGTGAAGAAAGATTTCCCGGTGAGATCGCCCCCTCGGCCGTTTCTCTGCTTATAGCGGCGTGCGCGCAGCATAAAAGCTCAACGCCGCGTCGCCCTGTTCCAGCAGCCGGGTGCTTTCGAGCGCGCCATAACGGTCTTCGAGATGCTCTTTGCGGCGATGCTCGGCGATCACCAAAGCGTTGTCGGCCAGCAAAGCTTTCGCCGACCCACCCAGCGCTCTCAGCGTGGCCGCGTACTCTGCCTCCGCATCCCATGGCGGATCTAGAAAGACCAGATCGAAGCGCTGATTCTCTTTGCCCAAATGCTTCAATGCCGCGGCCACGCTGCTGCAATCAATGCGGAAACCGCTGGAGATTCCCAACTTGTCCAGATTCCCGCGCAACACCTTCAGCGCCGCCGGAGCGCGCTCCGCAAAGGCCACCAGCGCCGCGCCCCTGCTGATCGCCTCGATGCCCACCGCGCCGGAGCCGGCATACAGATCCAGAAAGGCCGCGCCCTCGATTCTTGGCGCCAGTACATTAAAGAGCGTCTCGCGCAGGCGGTCGCTGGAAGGCCGCGTGGCCATGCCTTGCGGCGCTTCCAGAGAGCGGGAACGGTACTGTCCGGCAATAATGCGCATCACAATCCAGCATACGGGAAGCGCCCCAGAGACTCGGAGGCCCGACAATCTACAATCAGTCTTATGCGTGGCTGGTCAATTCCGTTGGGCAGTTGGATGGGCGTGGAGGTGCGCGTTCATCTCTTCTTTCCGTTGATGCTGGTGGCTTGCATTGGGTTGAGCGGCGCCGACAATGCGGGGAGCGGCTTTGGCCTTTTCATGGTGCTGGTGGCTGCGGTTGCGGTGCGCGAGACGGCGCGGCTGCTGGTGGCTGCCTGGTTGGGATTGCGCCTGCGCGCCATTCTGCTGCTGCCCATCGGCGCGCTTTTTGCTTATGCCGATCCAGACAGCCAGGAGGGCGCAACCAATGGCAGCGGGCAGTTTGCCCTGGCGATGGCCGGCCCCCTGGCCAACCTGGCTACAGCGCTCATGCTCACCGCGGTTTTTCTGGGTGCCAGCGGAAATCTTGATCTGCTGAGCCGTCCGTGGATCTCCGCTGCATTCCTGATGCGCAGCATGGTATGGATGCAGGCAGGTTTGGGCCTGTTGCATTTTTTACCTGCCTATCCGCTGGACGGCGGTCGCTTGCTGCGCAGTTACTTTGCTCGCAAGCGTGGCGTGGCGCTCTCCGCGCGGGTTGCCGCCGGACTGGGTCAGGTGCTGGCGCTCGGTGCCGTGGTCGCCGGAATGTTTCTGCATGACTACTGGTTGAGCTTCGCCGGCTTCTTTATCATGATCGGCGCGCAGATTGAGGATCAGGGCGTTTTCTTTCAGTCGGTGGTGGATACCGTGCATATGCGCGAAGTGATGCTCACCGATTTCGCCACTCTCTCGTCCTCAGACACGCTGGCTGACGCGCTGACGCGCTGCGTTCATTCGTTGCAAGAGGAGTTTCCCGTAGTACGCGGCCCGCAACTGGTGGGCATCATCAGCCGCCAACGCATTGTGGAAGCTCTGCGCAACGAGGGCAACGGCTACGTGCAAGCCGCCATGTCCAAGGCCTTCCAGGTGGCGCGCCCGGATGACACGCTGGGAACCACCATTCGCCGCCTCCAGACCGGGCGCGGCCTCTCGCTGATTCCGGTCGCCGACAGCGGGCGCGTGGTGGGCATTGTGAGCGTGCAGAACCTGATGGGCGCCATGTCGCTTTTAGCCGAGCAGCGCCGCATGGAGCGCGAAGAAGCCCGCGAACGGGAGAGCTAAAGTCGGAGATTGACAGTTTGCACAAGAAATGGCCGTAATATGGTTAATATGCGTCGCACAATCGCCATTCTCTATCTTGCCTGCCTTTCTGGCGCCTGCTTAGCCCAGAATTCTACATGGAGTCCACTCGGCGTATTGGTTCATCCTGCCGAAGAGATCAAAGTTTCCGAGGAAATCCGCAAGGCAATTCCTGCGAAGATGATAGTCCGCTGGATGCAACAAACCAATTTGTCGAGTCAGGGAGAAATCTCTCTTATATACGAAACCGGAGACCAGTTTGAACCTAAACCACATATCGCTTTTATTAGAGATAATGAGAAGATTTGTGATTTTAGCATTGCCGATGCCTTTCACAATCAAGTTGGCTTTATAGACGATTTTTTCGGTAATATCAGCCTCACACAAGCTGCAATAATCCCCTTGGATGCAGATCGCAAGGGTTTTCTAGCTTCATTCCAGAATATCGGTGACGGCGCTGCGACAATCTTCGTTCTTATTACAGAAATGAATGGGAAATACTCCTTTGTTTGGAATACTTGGACCACACAAGCTCAGTTTCGGATTCGTTCCAGCGGCTCTTTTCAAGTTTGGAACTCCAATGACGGAGATAACTGTGTTTGGTGTACCCACCACTATGAGGTCACAAACTATCTTTGGAAAAACGATAAACTTGTAAAATTATCCCACTACACCACAAAGCATACATTTTCTCCTTATCAGTTGTCCGAGAGTCCTATTGTTGTCAAACATTGATTTTCTTTTGTTCTGCCTGTCTATTGGGATGAGAAGGTAATGATTATGGATACAATCAGCCCCATCGAAAGCCAAACTTCGCTAGCTCCCGGTCTTTATCTCGTCGCCACGCCCATCGGCAACCTGGGCGACATCACGCTGCGCGCCCTGGACGTACTGAAGCGCGTGGACCGCATCGCCTGTGAAGACACCCGCCAAACGCAAAAACTGCTCAACCATTTTGAAATCGCCACGCCCACCGTAAGCTGCCACCAGCACAACGAGCATCAGCGCGCTGCAGAAATGATGGAAGCGCTCAAGGCTGGCCAGCGCATCGCCGTGGTCTCCGACGCCGGAATGCCCGGCATCAGCGACCCCGGTAGCCAACTCGTCGTCGCCGCTATCGCTGCAGGCATCGCCGTTATTCCCATCCCTGGAGCCAACGCCGCGCTCAGCGCCCTCGTCGCCTCCGGGCTGCCCACGGAGGAGTTCCATTTCATCGGCTTTTTGCCGGAGAAGGCCGGCGCGCGCCGCACCCGCCTGGAGGCCTTGGCCGCTGAAGTCCAGCGCAATCAGGCCCCGCGCACGCTGGTCCTTTACGAAGCACCGCACCGCATCCTGGAAACCCTGGCCGATCTTGAGTCCGTCTTTGGTCCCGCTGTGCGCGTAGTCGTCGCCCGCGAGTTGACCAAGATGCACGAGGAGTTTCTACGCGGAACCGCCGCGGAAGTCCGTCTGGATCTAGCCAGCCGAGATCGCGTTCGGGGCGAGATCACTTTGCTGGTGGAGGCGCGGCCACAAGCGCCGGCCGAATCAGGCAGCGCTCCCATCCGCATTGCCGACCGAGTGGCGCTTCTTCAGTCGGAGGCCGGCATCGATGAAAAGGAAGCTCTCAAGCGCATCGCCCGCGAACTGGGCCAATCCAAAAGCGATGTCTATCGCGAACTGCAACGCGAGCGCGCCCGCAAGCGCTGATCGATTCACTGTTGCTTGCTATACGCTTTCACCTCGGCCAGCACCTCGGCCAGCTCCGCGCGGCGGCGTGCTGTCAGGTTTACAAACCGGATACCGACCTTTTGCCGTCCGTCAATCCATTGAATTTGCCCGTTGAAGCGCAAGGAAATTCCGCGTAGCTTGAAGGAGACCTCGACGAGATCCCACGCGCTACCGGGAAAGCGCAGACTGGTGTGCAGCCTGCAACCCGATAGACTCAAGTCAAGAACGCTGCACCGAAAGCCGACGCCCTGCTCCAGAATCACGATGGCTGCCGGTCCCTCCACCGCGTAGCGTGGATCCGCACGCCGCTCTTCGTGCACTATCGGAATCCCATCCAACTCTTCTTCCACTTCCATGGCTCACCTGAAATCCTTGAAATCAATGGCCTTCAGCCTGCTCCCATGGACTTCGAGCAGCGGGCGGCGCGGCATCCCGGCCCTTCAAACGGTCATACTCGTACAGATCGCTGGTCGTTCCCAAGGCCTGATTGAACCAATCGGCAATGCCCGTCAAAATCTTCAACTCTTCACTGAAGAGATGAATCGCTCGTAACTGACTGGCCGTGGCGGGAATCTCAAAGGAATCCGTCTGCAAGAACTTCTGGTAGCCGCGGTCCAGCAATCGCGCCACCCGCCCCCCGATCAGCGCTCCCGGAGCTACGCCAAAGGCCACGGGCGCATCCGCGCTCGCCGAGGCCAGCAGAACAGCCCCCGCTCCGTATTTGCTCACCAGAACGCCGCCCGCAACTTCTTCCTGCGCCGCCACATCAAAGGAGTGGGCGCGCAAAGTTTCAATTGCCTGTTCAAAGTTTGGATTCCGCAATTTTCGATTCAATTTGGCCTTCCAGTCTGCGAGGACAGTAGAAGGATGGATAGTTTTTGCCAGCATTTTTGCATCCCCGCACACTCAATCTCGCACACTGGGAGCGCATCCCGCAATTCTGGAGGAATGAATGTCCAACGAAATCCCGCAGTGGTCCGCCAAAGAACTCAAGCTTCGCATCGACGCCGGCGAGCCGGCGTACATCCTCGATGTGCGTGAGCCTTGGGAGTACGAAATAGCCCAGATTGGCGGCAAACTGATTCCCATGAATGAGATCCCGCAACGGCTCGCGGAGATCGACCGCGACCGCGAAATCATCGTCCAGTGCCACCATGGCGTGCGCAGCCAGCGCGTCGCCGAGTTCCTGAAGCAATCCGGCTTTCCGCGCGTCGTGAATCTGGTCGGCGGAATCGACGCATGGAGCCGCGAGGTCGATCCCGCCGTGCCGAAATACTGAACTCTTTTTGGAAGAGTATCTTCCGAAAATCAATGGGCGGCAGGCTTTTTCACGGCCGGTTTGGCAGCTGATTTGGCCGGCGCCGTATCCGCCAGCGCTTGGTCAATGTCCAGATAAAGATCCGTATCGATGCTGGAAACCTCGCGGTAGGGCGCGCCTTTGCCGTTGGCGGTAACGATGAAGATCGTTGGAGTTTGGTGAATGCCTGTGCGCACGCCCATCTCGCTGTCGGCCTTGACCTCGGCCAGCAACTTGCCCTGCGGGTCAAGAGCAAAGGGTAGTTGGACGCCGTGGCTCTGGGCAAACTTCTGTGTGAAATCGCGCAGCGCTTGCAGGCTGTAAATCGAAGGCTGATTGGCAAAGACCTGATTGCGGTACTCTTCTCCAACGGCCTTGCTCTTGTTCAGGTCAAACCAGCGGGCATTCACCGCCGCTTGCGCACTCCAGGCGTGACCGGGAATCAAAAAGTCGTGGCGCACCCAGGGAATCTTGTAAGTGGCCGCGGCCGCCATCACGGTTGGATTGGCGTGCGCGCAGGCCGGGCACTCGAAATCCGCGAACTCGACAATCGCCACGCGTGCGCCGGCCGGAGGATGCAGCGCGGAACTGTCATTCACATGGGTTCCCGACGATCCATACTGGCCGAATGCGTTGGAGGCAACCAGCAACACTGCGGCAAGGCTCAGCAGGAAGTTGCGGCACAGGTTGAATGCGGAGATGCGATGGGCAAGGGCAACAGATTCAGACATAGCGGTTGGACGGCTCCCTACACAATATTGTAACCATCCGCGCTGGGGCCAAACCACTTGCGGTCAGGACCAAGCGTAAAAGCCATTTGGCAAGAGGCGCATCATTTGGATATTTGCGCGCAGTAGATGGACAATAGAAGCGGAGAGCAGGCATGAGCCAACAGCGCATTGAAAGAGATTCCCTCGGCGAACGAACGCTAGCCGCGCAGGCCCTCCATGGCATTCACACGGCGCGGGCGCTGGAGAATTTTCCGCTTGCAGGGCGGCCCGTGCATCCTGCCCTGGTGCGCGCCTTTGGCGACGTAAAGCTGGCCTGCGCGCTGACCAATCGCTCACTGGGTGTGTGGGCCAACGACGCGGCCAAGGCCGACGCCATTGAGCGCGCCTGCCGCGAGCTGAGCGAAGGGCTGCTCGATGCCGAGATCGTGGTGGACGCGCTGCAAGGCGGCGCCGGAACCAGCACCAACATGAACGTGAACGAGGTGCTGGCCAATCGCGCTTTGCAGTTGCTCGGCGAGCCATTGGGCAACTACGCGCGAATCTCCCCGCTGGACGACATCAATCTGCATCAATCCACCAACGACACTTATCCGACGGCGCTGCGGCTGGCGGCGATCCGTCTGCTGCACGCGCTGGAGCAGAAAGTCGTTGCGCTGCAAGAGTCCTTTCAGCGCGCAGAAAAGAAATTTGCGCACGTAGTGAAGGTGGGGCGCACGCAGTATCAGGACGCGGTGTTGACCACGCTGGGCCGCACGATGAGCGCCTACGCCGAGGCGGTGAATCGGGACAGGTGGCGCATTTACAAATGCGAAGAGCGGCTGCGCGTGGTGAACCTGGGCGGGACGGCGATCGGCACCGGCCTGGCCGCGCCGCGCGCCTTCATCTTCCAGGCCGTCGAGCAGTTGCGCGCGCTCACCGGCATTGGCTTTGCGCGGGCGGAAAATCTGGTTGAGGCAACACAGAACACAGATGTATTTGTCGAAGTTTCAGGAATTCTAAAGGCGCACGCCGTTTCTCTGATTAAAATTTCAACGGACCTGCGGCTGCTTTCCTCCGGTCCTGACGCGGGTTTTGGTGAGATTCGACTTCCGGCGCGGCAGGCGGGTTCGTCGATCATGCCGGGCAAAGTGAATCCAGTGATTCCCGAAGCCGCCACGCAGGCCGCGATGCTCGTGATGGGCAACGACAGCGTGATTGCGTCGGCCTGCGCGGCGGGCAGTTTGGAACTAAATGCCTTTCTGCCGCTCGTTGCCCATTGCCTGCTGGAGAATCTAGAGCTTTTGGCCCGCGCCGACGATCTGCTCTGCCGTTTTTGTATCGATGGCATCGAGGCCGACGAAGCCCGCTGCCGCGCGCACGTGGAGAATTCCACCGCCGCGGCCACGGCGCTGGTTCCTTCGTTGGGTTATGAGCGTGCTGGAGAAGCCGCGCGACTGGCGAAGCAACAGAGCAAAGCACTCCGTGCCGTGGTGGTTGAAAACAATTGGATGAGCGAAAAAGAATTTGACGAAGCGATCAGCCCGGAGGCGGTTTGCCGGTTGGGTTCTCCACGCCTTGAACGAGACTGAGTTTGAAATTTCTTCGATTGAATTGAACACATTGGAAACTCTGCTATCGTGAATCGGAAGGAGATTGATGTGCCAGAAGACATGAAGAAAAGCGGAATCAAGCCACGAGATAGTAACCGAGGCAAGCGCAGCCAGTTGTATTTCAAAATCTTTTGGGGATGTTACGTTCTTTATTTTGGCGTCATATCATTATGGAATTCGCACTCATCGACCCATAGATTCGATCTTATCTTTTCTGTGTTTTTATTAATTACGGCGCCGATCATATTGTTTCCATTCCATTGGTTTCTAGGTAAAATTGAGCATATACAGATTGATTCCCCGGATTTTAAGATGCGAATTCAACAGAGGTATCAATCTGAGATCGACCAATTGAAAAAGTTGGGATTCGACCAATTATTCTTTGTTGGTGATTCCAGATCCTTGTTTAGTTTTGCTTTTATACTTCCCGTTATTACTACGATTCTGATGTGGCGTGACCGGGTACCTATGACGATTCAATCTGGAAGGAGGATTACTGGAAATCCTGTTTTTGTTTCCAAAGAGATGAATGCATTTGCAAGTCAAACAGGAATGGGATGTACATTCCGCACTGTATTTCAAAATGGAAATATTCTTATTACTAGAAATTTTGGTGAAAGCGATGATTTCAATGACTCTTCAGTCATTGTTCATGCGTATAAAGGAGCTAGCATTTTCGATACCTGGAGCAGGCATCAATATTGGGTAGGAATGTTAGTGTCTGAGAGTAATCCTGTGAATCGTCAGAACAGCTACCGGTTTTATTCTGAGATGGTGAAAAAGGAATCGAGAACGATAGGCTTGGATATTTATAAGCGTGAGGAGACTACCCCATGATTACTGCACCCAAAGGATTGCGCCTGCACATTGGCTTTTTCGGCCGCCGCAATGTGGGCAAATCGAGTTTGCTGAATGCCATCACGCGGCAGCAGGTTTCCATCGTCTCCGAGGTTGCCGGAACCACGACCGATCCCGTGGAAAAGCCGATGGAACTTTTGCCGCTCGGTCCAGTGCTTTTTATCGATACGGCAGGCATCGACGAAGAAGGCAGCCTCGGTTTGTTGAGAGTGGAAAAGACTCGCCAGGCGCTGGAGCGGACCGAGATCGCCGTGCTGGTGGCGGAAGCCAGTATCTGGGGCGAATTTGAAGAGGGCCTGCTCACTGACTTTGCCGAGCAGAAGACTCCCACTCTTGTTGTCTTCAACAAGTGCGATGTTGCCGTGCCGAATGAAGCGCTGACCGAGCGCCTGCAAGCAGCCAAACTGCGCGTGGTGCAGGCCTCCGCGGTGACCGGAACTGGCCTCACAGAAATGCGCGCGGCGCTGCTTGATCTTGCACCGCCCGATTTCATTGACTCGCCCGCGATAGTCGGCGACTTGGTGGGCGCGGGTGAGCTGGCCATTCTCGTCGTGCCTATTGATAAAGAAGCGCCCAAAGGCCGTCTGATTCTGCCGCAGGTGCAGACCATCCGCGACCTGCTCGATTCCGATGCGCTCTGCATGGTGGTCAAAGAGCGTGAGCTGCGTTCGGCGCTCGACCGTCTGAAGACGCCGCCCAAACTGGTGGTCACCGATTCGCAGGCCTTTTTGAAAGTGGCCGCCGATACGCCGCTGGAGGTTTCGCTGACCAGCTTCTCGATTCTGATGGCGCGCTTCAAAGGCGATCTTGCCGCGCAGGTCGAGGGCACTCTGGCCGTTGAAAAACTGCGCTCCGGCGACCGCGTGCTGATTGCCGAAGCCTGCACGCATCATCCCATTGGTGAAGACATTGGCCGCGTCAAAATTCCTCGCTGGCTGACGCAGTACACCGGCGTCAAGCTCGACTTTGTGCCGATGCAGGGGCGCGACTTTCCCGATGATCTTTCGAGCTACAAACTGGTGATTCACTGCGGCGCGTGTATGTGGAATCGCCGCCAGATGCTAAGCCGCATCATGGAGTGCCAGCAGGCAGGCGTGCCCATCACCAACTATGGGTTGACCATCGCCTATAGTCTGGGAATTTTTCAGCGCGCTCTGCAACCATTTCCATCTGCGATGGCGCGTTACCAATCCTTGACTGGCGTACGCTAGAACCTCGCTTACCATAATGTGGTTTGTCTCGCATTGCGAACTATCGGGCTTGCTAACCCCTTTAGATATTAGGGATTTCTCATATAGTTTCAATTTTCCCCGCGATCTCCGCGCACTATCGTGATACTTGTCACTGCCAGTTGTATCTTTCCGCCAGTAGAGTCTAAGCCAGAGGGAGTTTTCTCCTAAAGCAGATTTCGGCTGCTTATGTATGTGGCATTCGAAATGGATGCGTGGCGCGCACTCTCTCCAGGGCAAAGATTTTCAAGCCCGGAAACATTGGCGGACAGGAAAAAATGAGCACAGCGATCGATGTAACGACGACAGTGAAGGTGGCGGCGCCCAAGGCCGCGCCAGCGCCCAAAGACGAGATACTCGTCATCGCGCAGAAGTGGAAAAAGAAGCGTGGCAGCCTGATCATGGCGCTGCACGATCTGCAAGGCCGGCTTGGTTTTGTGCCGCGTGAATCGGCGATGAAGTTGGGCCGCGCGATGGATGTGCCGCTGGCGCGCATCTATGAAGTGGTGACCTTCTACAACTACTTCAAGCTGGAGGCGCCGGGCAAGTACATCATCTCGGTCTGCACCGGAACCGCCTGCCACATCAAAGGTTCGGGTGAGCTGCTCAAGGGTCTGGAGAAGGAACTGCAAGTTTCTGAAGGCCAGAGCACTCCGGACAGGGAATATCACTTGCAGGGTGTTCGCTGCCTTGGCTGCTGCGGCTTGGCGCCATTGGCTGCCGTCAACGGCAAAGTCTATGGCAAGCTCAACACCAGCGAAAGCCATTATTTGATCGAGCGCATCCAGGAAGACAAGCCGATGGTGGTCGCTCATGAAGAAGCTGCGGCTGAATAGTTTTCTCCCACTGCACCTCAACCAAGACACAGGATTGTTATGAAACCCGAAGAACTTGAAATCAAGGCTGCCGCGGAAAAAGCCAAGCAGCAGGCCTTCGATGTGCGTCTAACTTGTTGCTCGAGTACGGGCTGCCAATCGTCCGGCGCCGCTCAGATCATCACCAATCTCAAGGCCGAGCTCAAGGCCAAGCAGCTTGACACCAAAGTGCAAGTGACCGGAACCGGATGCATGGGTCTGTGCAGCAAGGGACCGCTGATCCGCATGACCGCCAAGAACCAGAAGGACGTTCTCTTCAGCGACATCAAGCCGGAGACAGCGGTCACGGTTGTCGACGAAGTGGTTGCTCCCATTGTTGGCGGGGCCACCATTGAGCGTCCGACCGGCGCATTGGAGACGCACTTCCTTGATCTTGACGAGCCATTCTTCGCCATGCAGGACCGCGTGGTGCTGGAGAACAACGGTCGCAGCGACCCGGAGAAGCTGGAAGAGTATCTGGCGCATGGCGGTTATCAGGGCCTGCGCCGGGCGCTGACGATGAGCGCCGAGGAGATTTGCAAGGAACTGCTCGACTCCGGCCTGCGCGGCCGTGGCGGAGCGGGCTTCCCGACCGGCCTGAAGTGGGATCTGACGCGCAAGGTGCAGTCGGATGTGAAGTACGTCATCTGCAACGGCGACGAAGGCGATCCCGGCGCCTTCATGGATCGCTCGGTGCTGGAGGGCGACCCGCACGCTGTCATTGAAGGTATGTTGATTGCCGCCCGCGCCATGAACGCAACCAACGGCATCTTCTATATCCGCGCCGAGTATCCGCTGGCCGTCGAGCGCATTGAGAAAGCTCTTCGTCAGGCGCGCACTGCTGGCCTCGTCGGCAAGAACGTGCTCGACTCCGGATGGGGATTCGATTTTGAAGTCCGCCTGGGCGCCGGCGCTTTTGTCTGCGGCGAAGAGACGGCGCTGATCGCTTCCGTTGAGGGCAAGCGCGGCACACCGCGTCCGCGTCCGCCGTTTCCTGCCGTCAAGGGATTGTGGAATCAACCAACCTGTGTCAACAACGTGGAGACGCTGGCCAATGTTTCGCGCATCCTGTTGCGCGGCGCGGCGTGGTTTGCCTCTAAGGGCACGGAAAAATCCAAAGGAACCAAGGTCTTTGCCCTTACCGGCAAAATCAAGAACAACGGCCTGGTCGAGGTTCCCATGGGCATCACCCTGCGCCAGATTGTCGAGACCATCGGCGGCGGCACCGGAACCGAACGCAAGATCAAGGCGATTCAAACCGGCGGTCCCTCCGGCGGCATGATTCCCGAACATCAGTTCGACACGCCGGTCAGTTACGAGCATCTGCAGCAGTTGGGCTCCATGATGGGCTCCGGCGGCCTGATCGTCATCGATGACAAGGACAGCGTCATCGAACTGGCCCGCTTCTATCTGGATTTCTGCGTGGATGAATCCTGCGGAAAGTGCGCCCCTTGCCGTATCGGCGGCACGCAGATTCTGAAGATGCTGGATCGCATTGAGGACGGCACGGGAACACTCGAGGATGTTCGCAAGATTCGCAAGGTGGCCAAGGCCATGCAGAAGGCTTCGCTCTGCGCCCTGGGCCAAACCGCGCCGAATCCCATCCTCTCCGCCCTCAAGCACTTTGAATCGGAGTTCACTGAGAGGTTGCAGCCCGTCGCAACTGCCAAAGCCTGATCTTTGACTTGTTCGCCGCGTCTGTTCGCCGTATCCGATTGACTAACTCATCCATCGCAGGATGGATCGACAGGGCCCGATCACCAGGCCCAATGTACAGGAATTGAGAAGAAGCTGCCATGACCGAGAAAATACACGCCAAGATTAACGGATTGTCCGTTGAAGTCGAGCCCGGCGTCACAATTTTGGAAGCCGCCAGCAAGGTTCACGTGAAGATCCCCACGCTCTGCAAGCATCCCGATCTGGACGCCACGGCGGCGTGCGGCATTTGCGTCGTCCAGAACAAGAGCAACGGCAGAATGATGCGCGCCTGTTGCACTCCTGTCGAAGACAACATGGAAGTGCTGACGGAGACGGCGGAGATCATTCAGGTGCGCCGTTCGGTGCTCAAGCTGACCCTCTCCCGCCATCCGAATGAGTGCCTGACCTGCCTGCGCAACCAGAACTGCGAGTTGCAGAGCCTGGCGGCCGACTTCGGCCTCACCGGCAGCGGGCTCGATAACATCGTTCCCGATCTTCCGCTGGACGATTCCACCCACAGCATTGTGCTTGATCCGCGCAAGTGCATCCTCTGCGGCCGCTGCATTCAGGTCTGCCAGCAGGATCAGGATGTCTGGGCACTCAGCTTCCTCAATCGCGGCTTCGATACGCGCATTGCCGCAGCCGGCGATATTCCACTGGCCGACTCACCCTGCGTTCGTTGCGGCCAATGCTCCGCGCACTGCCCCACCGGCGCCATCACCGAATACGACGAATCCGTCGCCGTTTGGGACAAGCTGGCCGACCCCGATGTCTTCTGCGTTGCGCAGATCGCTCCGGCCGTCCGCGTGGCCATCGGCGAAGCCTTTGGCTTCCCCATCGGCGAGAACCTTACCGGCAAGATCTATGCTGCGTTGCGCCGCATGGGCTTCCAGGCCGTCTTCGACACCAACTTCGGAGCCGATCTGACCATCATCGAAGAGGCCACTGAGTTCAAAGCGCGCTTCCTGGAAGGCAAGGGCGAACTGCCGCTGATCACCAGTTGCTGCCCCGGCTGGGTCTCCTTCATGGAGAAATTCCATGGCGACATGATTCAGCACTTCTCAAGTTGCAAGTCTCCGCACGCCATGATCGGCGCGCTTTCCAAGACTTACTACGCGGAAAAACAGGGAATCGATCCGGCCAAAATCTACATGGTCTCGATCATGCCCTGCACCGCCAAGAAGTCCGAGATTATCCGCAGCAAGGAAATGCGCTCCTCCGGCTATCAGGATGTGGATGTCTCACTGACCACACGTGAGTTTGCGCGCATGATCAAGCAGTCCGGCATCGATTTTGTTACCGTTCCCGATGAACAGCCCGATTGCATCCTGGGCGCGTACACCGGCGCGGGAACCATCTTCGGCGCCACGGGCGGCGTCATGGAAGCTGCCCTGCGCACGGCTTACTACTACGTTACCGGCAAGGATTCTCCCCGTGTCGAATTCCAAGTCACGCGCGGCTTGAAGGGCGTCAAGGAAGGCTCCATTGAAATCGCCGGCAAAACGGTGCGCATCGCCGTGGCGCACGGTTTGGCCAATGTCGAACAGGTGCTTGAAAAGGTGCGCGCGGCCAAGGCGGCTGGCGAGGAGACTCCCTATCACTTCGTTGAAGTGATGGCCTGCCCGGGCGGATGCGTGGGCGGCGGCGGACAGCCTTACGGCGCCACCAACGAACTGCGCACCAAGCGCGCCGCCGGTCTCTACAACGACGATCAGACAGGCCTGTGGCGCTGCTCTCATCACAACCCCTATATCAAGCAGCTCTACGATGAGTTCCTGGGCGAGCCAGCCGGTCACAAGTCAGAAGAACTGCTGCACACCACTTACCAGGTCTTGCCGGAGTACAAGCGCTAAATCTACTCGGGCATTGAACCTTCCAGGCACTCTCTAACCTTCGGTTAGAGAGTGCCTGATTTTTGCGGACAAATCCGCCAAGCTTGTTGGGATGGGGCCTGCAATTTCAAATCTTGGCTTTGGTTTCGGCGCGAGTTGGATCTGATTAGTTGATTTTTTAACCCGGCTCGGTTGTATTGAAGCTTTGGAATTGGTCGATGACCTTGGCATTTACAATGAGAACCAAAGTGGCACTCTGCACTGAGATGCGCCAGCAAGGACGCAAGAGGGAATTTTCTTGAAGAATCCAGCAGCAAAATACAATCCGACGCCCACTGTTTCATTGACGGACCGCCGGTGGCCCAGCAAGACCATAGGCAAAGCGCCTGTCTGGTGCAGCGTGGACTTGCGCGATGGGAATCAGGCGCTGATTGATCCGATGGATTCGGAGCGCAAGAACCGGATGTTCGATCTGCTGGTCCGGCTGGGCTTCAAGGAGATCGAGATCGGCTTTCCCGCCGCCTCGCAGACGGACTTTGATTTTTGCCGTGAGCTGATTGAGTCGGGGCGCATCCCGGCGGACGTGACTGTGCAGGTGCTGACCCAGGCGCGTGAGCACCTGATCGAGCGCACCTTTGAGGCGCTGCGCGGCGTGCCGCGGGCGATTGTTCACGTCTACAATTCGACCTCCACACTGCAACGCGAGGTGGTCTTCAAGATGGATCGCGCGGGCATCCGGCAGATCGCCGTCGAGGGCGCGCGTCTGCTGCGGGATTGCGCGGCCAAATTCCCAGGTCCGGAGTGGGTCTTCGAGTATTCGCCGGAGAGCTTCACCGGCACCGAGCTGGATTACGCGCTGGAGGTTTGCGAGGCGGTGCTCGATGTTTGGCAGCCGACGCCGGAGCGGAAGGCGATTATCAATCTGCCTTCGACGGTGGAGAACTCTACGCCCAACGTCTACGCCGATCAGATCGAATGGATGGGGCGCAACTTCAAGCATCGGGATTCAATCATTCTAAGCGTGCATCCGCACAACGATCGCGGCACGGCGGTTGCCTCGGCCGAGCTGGCGCTGCTGGCCGGAGCGGACCGCGTCGAGGGAACACTCTTCGGCAACGGCGAGCGGACCGGCAATGTGGATCTGGTGACGATGGCGCTGAATATGTTCACCCAAGGCGTCGAGCCGGGGCTCGATTTCTCTGACATTCCAGAGGTGATTGAGAGCGCCGAGTTCTGCAACCAGTTGCCGGTGCATCAGAGGCATCCGTATGCGGGCGAGCTTGTGTTTACCGCCTTTTCCGGCTCGCATCAGGACGCGATCAAGAAGGGCTTTGCGCTGCAAGGGGGCAAGGAGCAGTGGGCTGTTCCTTATCTGCCGCTTGACCCGAACGATATTGGCCGCAGTTATCAGGAGATTATCCGCGTCAACAGCCAGTCCGGCAAGGGCGGCGTGGCCTATCTGCTGGAGCGGGATTACAGCGTGCGGCTGCCGCGCAAACTGCAAGTGGAATTCAGCCGTGTGATTCAGAAGATCAGCGACGAGACAGGCCGCGAGGTGCGTCCGGCAGAGATTTGGAGCGCCTTTGAGGCTGAGTATCTACAGCAGAAAGCGCCGTTCTCTTGCGCGCAATACTCAGAGAGTTCGAGCGACGAAGCCGTGACAATCTACGCAAACGTCAAGAGGGATGGCGTGGGAGAGCTGATTACCGGCCGCGGCAATGGTCCGATCGATGCCTTTGTGGATGCGATGAACAGTCGCTTCGGCCTCGCCATGGGAATCGCCGACTACCAGGAGCAGTCGATCAGCAAGGGCGCATCCGGCAAGGCAATGGCCTTTGTCGAGATTCAGTTTGGCGAAGCGGAGTCGGTCTTTGGCGTGGGTACGAATGCAAACATCGTCACGGCTTCGCTCGACGCCATTCTGAGTGCCGTCAATCGCGCGGTGCGGCTGGGTCAGGTGGCTCTAATCGCACCATTGCCAAACGAAAGATGATACATTGTATCTATAGGAGAAGTGATGCATGCTCAAGTGCTGAAATGGGGAAACAGTCTAGCTGTCAGGATTCCAAGGCTGATTGCGGAGGATGCGCGCTTGCGAGTTGGCGATTCGCTGGAGATTGCGGTAGCTTCCGATGGGGCTGTGGAGCTACACCGGATGGGAGAGATTCCATCATTGGCTCAATTGGTAGCTCAGATTACTCCTGAAAACCGCTATTCTGAGATTTCAATCGGGCCGGAGATCGGTAAGGAAGCCGTCGAATGGTAGGCCCGTACGTTCCGGATACCGGCGATATTGTCTTCCTAAACTTTGATCCTCAGGTTGGCCGTGAACAGGCTAAGCGCAGGCCAGCTATTGTTCTCACCGATCTGCGCTACAACCGTGCCAGCGGTTTGGCTTTGGTTTGTCCCTTGACCAGTAAAGTCAAGCCGTACCCCTTCACATTGCCGATCACGGTTGGGAACGTGGAAGGTGCGGTGCTTGTCGATCAATTGAAGAGCATGGATTGGGCGGGGCGCGGGGCGGAGTTCCACTCCAAAGCGCCGCCAAGCATGATTGCCAAAGTGCGCCAGTATATCGCGGTTCTGCTGCAGATTCCAATCAAGTAATGGCATGAGGTTCATGGCATCCCACCCTAGCCGCAAAAACAAAGACGCGGTGAGGGTGGGGCACCCATGACCTTTGCGAACACTGAAAATTCTCCAGCCTGCCAAGGCAGGATGCACCCATTTATAATCGGGAACGAAAGGGAGCGCGCGGCTGTGCGCGTTTGGAGGTTCAAGGAGACGATGGCAGATATACAGGGAAGAATTGCGCTGGTAACCGGAGCGGCGCAAGGGATTGGGCGCATGATTGCGCTGGAACTGGCCAAGGCGGGCGCAACACTGGCGCTGGCTGACATTAACGAGGTCAAACTGGCGGCAGTGGCGGCTGAGATTGAAGCGCTGGGCGGCACGGCGGCGGCCTTCAAACTCGATGTGTCGAACGGCGAGTCGATTGAAGCAGGCGCCAAGGCCGTGCTGGACAAGTTTGGCAAGGTGGAGATTCTAGTGAACAACGCCGGCATCACCCGCGACAATCTGATGATGAGCATGAAGCGGTCGGAGTGGGATCTGGTCATCGCCATCAACTTGACCGGACCGTTTCTGCTGACGCAGGCGTTGCTGCGGCCGATGATCAAGAATCGCTGGGGACGGATTGTGAATATGGCGAGCGTAGTGGGCCGGGCCGGACAGGCGGGTCAGGTGAACTACGGAGCCTCCAAGGCCGGGTTGATCGGGCTGACCAAGTCGCTGGCGCGCGAGGTTGCTTCGCGGGGCATCACCGTGAACGCCGTGGCTCCGGGCTATATTGAGACGCCGATGACGGCGGTGCTGGATGAGAAGGTGAGCGCGGCCATGCTGGCCAACATCCCCCTGGCGCGGCGCGGAACGGATCTGGATGTGGCGCGGGCGGTCAAGTTCCTGGCCTCGGAGGAGGCGGCCTACATCACCGGCGCGGTGCTGGACGTGAACGGCGGAATGTTCATGGGATAGGCTGGGGCCTGTCTTCCATTCTTGTCAGGGCGTGGACCGGGAGGTCCACGCTACTGCCGACCAGGAGGTCGGCGCTACCTATTTTCTCGTTGGACTCAATTCAATACCCTATAGTTACGTCTCAATTTGAAACTACCTCAAGTTGCTTGAACCACCCGCCGATAACCAAATCGGGATGGCAGGCATGGCGACGCTCACAGAACGGGTTACAACTGAACAACCCGCATCGCCGGCGGAATGTGCGCTGGCGGATCTTCCGGGCGTTATGCGTTACGTGGCGCGCCAGCCGATTCTGGATCTGCGCGGACGGGTCCACGGATATGAATTGCTCTTCCGCGCGGGCCCGGAAGCGGCTTTTCGCGGCGACGGCGATATGGCCACCCGCACCATGCTGGATAACTCGGTTATCTTTGGCCTGGAAAAGCTGACTGGCGGTCTGCCTGCTTTTGTGAACTGCACGCGCGAGTCGCTGGTGGGAGAGATGGTTCATGTGCTTCCCTCCGGAATGACAGTGCTGGAGATTCTTGAAGATCTGGAACCGACCCAAGAATTGATCGCCGCCTGCCGCAAATTGAAGTCTGAGGGTTTCCGGCTGGCGCTGGACGACTTCACCTGGAAGCCGGGGCTTGAGCCGCTGGTTCATCTTGCCGACTACATCAAAGTCGATTTCCTACAGACCGGCTATGTGGAGCGGCAGGCTCTGCTCAGGAATTTGCAGAACGTAACCGTGGCCCTGGTTGCCGAGAAGATTGAGACGCAAGAGGAGTACGCGGAGGCTTGCCGGGAGGGTTTCACTCTCTTCCAAGGATATTATTTCTGCCGTCCTACGCTGATCGAAAGCCACAAAATCCCGGAAAACAGCCTCTCGCATATAGAGATCTTGCAGCATCTGCGCGGCAAGGTCATCGACGTCCGCAAGCTGACCACTTTGCTGAAGCGCGATCCCTCGCTGACCTACCGGCTGTTGCGCCTGGTAAACTCGCCGATGTGCGCCATGCGGCAGGAGGTGCGGTCCATTCAGGCAGCGCTGCTGGCGGTGGGAGAGGAATCCTTCCGGCGCATTGCCATGCTGGCCATCGCCAGTGAACTGAACGCCGGCCAGCCCGCTGAAATTCTCCGCATGGCCTTTGTGCGCGGGCGATTCTGTGAACTGGCGGCCGTGTTATGCACCCTGGATTCGACCGAGCAGTACCTTCTGGGGTTGCTCAGTATGCTGCCGGCCATGCTGCGTCTCCCCATGGCGCAACTTGTGCCTGCGCTGCCCCTGCGCGAAGAGATCCGCAAATCGCTACTGGGCACGGAAAACGGTGAGCGAATCTTGCTTCACTGGTTGGAATGTCACGAGTACGGCGATTGGGACACCTGCGATACACTGGCGGCCGCCAACGGCCTTGACCGGGAGTTTTTGGTCGCTTGCTATGCGGAAGCGGTTCTGTGGGCCGAGGCAGGCCTTCATTCCACCGATTAGAGAACTTGTACCTGCGGCTGTCTAAATGACTTGAATCCCGCGTTACCCAAAAAAAGTATTTGGCAGTGGGAATTGCACTATCTCGGCTGCGGCATGGGTACAGGCGCGCCCTCGCGCGGCAGAGACGGCCCTCCCGCCGGCGGCATCTCCCGGACCGTGACAGAGCTGGCGACAAAGACACCATCTTTCACCGCGCCCTCCACTCGAACCATATCGCCCACCTGCACATCGGCCAGTGTGATCGGTTCACGGCGCTTGCGGAAGGTGGTGTTCTCATCGGCAACAAAGGCATGAGCCGCGTTGTCCACTGAACTTTGCAGCGCAACCTTGGCATCGTTGATCGCCGTCACCTTGCCCATCAACCATGTCTTGCCAAAGCTGGCCTGCAGCTCCCGCATCTCCTTGGCGCGCTCCGGATCGATCTGCACAATCACAGCCGCGCCCACGGATTTGGCTGCCGCATCCACTTCGCCCATCGCCGCAACTGCGTCGCCGACTTTGATGTCAGTGGCTTTGAGCGGCTGCGGAGGATTGCCGCCCATGCCTTCAGGGCCGCCCCGGTCACGGCCTCCGGGGTTGGGTGCATTGCCGCCCGCGCCGCGCTCATGCTGAATCGACTGCTTCAGGATGCGTGTGTTGACACTGAAGTGGATCGTATAACTCTCGCCCGCATCAGTCTTGATGGTGTAATGATCGGCAGCCACCGCAGTCACCGTCCCAGCGATTCCATTGCCGCCAAAGCCGCCGCCCCAACCGCCGCGCCCGCCGCGCTGACCGCCTCCACCGTAAGCTGACGGCGAAGCTGAAGGAGGTGCCGCAGGCGCTACTTGCGCTGAGAGCACAGCCGTACACAATGAAGCAAACAAAACGGCGGCAACAAAACGAAGTTTCATCTCTACTCCTAACTTCTTAGACGCAAGAATGCGGAATCGAGACGATAGTTGGAGCCCCAGATCCCGCTTTGGGGATCTGGGAGGCCACCAACTTTCATTTACTTGGCCAGCACCTTCGGCGCATCGATCCGCACCAGCAGAATGTCGTGGCTGGCCAGCTCAAGCGGCTCGTTCTGCGTCAGCGTAACCGCCTTGCCGGTCCACAGATCCTTGCCGGTTTGCGTGTCGCCTAGACCAAGCTTGTGCAGGTTCAAATGGAAGGGATGCGTTGAGTAGCGGTCGCTGCCCACATTGATGACGGCCACGGCCAGCGCGCCGCCGGAGAGATGCCGACTCCAAACCTCAACCTCGCCGTCCGAGTAGATGCGCGCGGCCTGCTTGCCAAGCCGGTCTTGGTCAATGGCAATCACGTCCTTGTTGGTGAGGATGGCCTTGATCTCCGGCTTCATGTGGGGCAGATCGTTGCCGGCCAGCAGAGGCGCGGCCAGCATCGCCCACATCGAAAAGTGTACGCGGTTCTCCGAAAGCGAGAGCTTGCCGTTGCCCACTTCAAGCATATCGGGATCATTCCAGTGGCCTGGGCCGGCGTACTTCTCCAGGCCCTCCTGCTGGCTGAGGATGGCGTACATCCGATCCCAATCCGGGGTGATGTCGCCGGTGGTGCGCCAGAGGTTGCCGCCCACAGAGGGCCCCCACTCCCAAACCGAGTCCCAGCCGTACTGGCAAAACGAAAAAACGATAGGCCGCCCGGTGGCCTTGAGCGCTTTGTTCATCTTGTCGTAGGCGGCAATCATGATGCGCATCTGCGCGGCCTGGTCATTGGGCGCTTGCTTCTGCATCACGTCGCCGATAAAGCTGCACAGGTCGTACTTGAGGTAGTCGATGCCCCACGCGGCGTACATTTTGGCGTCCTGCTCCTCGTGGCCCAAAGAGCCCTCGTAGCCGCCGCAGGTCTTCGGGCCCGGCGAAGAGTAGATGCCGATCTTCAAGCCCTTGGAGTGAACGTAGTCGGCCAGCGCCTTCATGTCAGGGAACTTGGAGTTGGTGTGCAGCACGCCGCTCGCGTCGCGCTCGCCCTCCCAGGTGTCGTCAATGTTCACATAAATGTAGCCGGCATCCTTCATGCCGGTGGAGACGATTTGATCGGCGGAGTCGCGGATGTTCTGATCGGTGACCTTATCGGCAAAGTAATTCCAGGAGTTCCAGCCGATGGGCGGGGTGAGAGCGACCTGCGGTGCGGCCAGCTTTTTAACGGGCGTTTGTGTGGATGCAGTGAGAGAAGCCAGGGCTAGAACGGCGAGAGAGACTGAAGCAAAAACGCGCATGATAGATTCCTCGTGAAAACAATTTCAGAGGAGATTCTATGCCGCAGAGATGATCTTCGGCAATGATTGATCCGGTCTTCTAGAAATGCGCCGCTCTTTCCCACCCTAGCCGCAAAGACAAAGATGCGGCCAGGGTGGGGCTCCCAGTCATCGATTGGGCTTCCGTGGCTATCCCAGCGAACTCATATCGATCACGAAGCGGTATTTCACATCCTGCTTGAGCATCCGCTCGAAGGCTTCGTTGATCTTCTGGATGGGAATCACCTCGACCTCGGAGACGATGTTGTGTTCTCCGCAGTAGTCAAGCATCTCTTGCGTCTCCGGCATTCCGCCGATCATGGAGCCCGCCACTGAGATGCGGCGGCCAATCAGATTGAAGATGCTGACGGCTGGCGGCTTGTCAGGCAGGCCGACCAGACACATGGTGGCGTCTTGCTTGAGCAGCGCGGTGTAAGCGTCAACCGAGTGCGGCGCAGAGACGGCGTCCAGAATGAAGTCGAAGGAGTTCGTGTGGGCCTTCATCGCGGCCTCGTCGGTGGAAAGGACAACTTCGTCCGCGCCGAGTTTGAGGGCGTCTTCCTTCTTGCGCAAGTTGGTGGTGAACTGGACGGTGTGCGCGCCGAAGGAGTGAGCGAATTTGAGCGCCATGTGGCCGAGTCCGCCCAGGCCAACAATGCCCACCTTCATGCCGGGTCCAACCTTCCAGTGGCGCAGCGGCGAATAGGTGGTGATGCCGGCGCAGAGCAGCGGGGCGACGGCGGCCAAATCGAGGTTGGCGGGAACGGTGTGGGCAAAGCGCTCGTCCACCACGTAATTGTTGGAGTAGCCGCCCATGGTGATGGAGCCATCCACGCGGTCGGTGGCGGCGTAAGTGAGCGTGGGGCCCTCGTCGCAGTAATTTTCCTGGTCACGTTTGCAGGGCCCGCACTTGCGGCATGAGTCAACAATCACGCCGATGGCGGCAATCTGCCCAGCCTTGAATTTGGTCACCTTGCCGCCGATTGCTGAGACCCGTCCGACGATTTCATGACCGGGGACCAGCGGATAGATGGACTGGCCCCACTCATTGCGGGCCATGTGCAGGTCACTGTGGCAGACGCCGCAGTAGAGAATCTCGACGGCGATCTCAGTTGGGCCGGGTTCGCGACGAGTAAAGTTGATTGGCGCCAGAGGAGAGTGTGCATTGGGTGTACCGTAACCGTGGGATGCAGGCATGGAAAGGTTCCTTTCAGTGGTTGAGTCTACAACATTTCTGGATGAGTTGAATGTGTATTTCAGGATAGACGCTGAGCGCAGGCGACGCGCGGAATGCCCTGCAAGTCAGGGACAAATTCAATCTGCTGGAAGCCTGAGCTTGTGAGTAGTTGGGTGATGGCGGGCGATTGGCCGTAGCCGATTTCGAGCAGCAAGTAGCCGCCGGGGACGAGCGCGTCAAAGGCGGCGGGAATCAAGCGCCGATAAACTTCAAGACCGTCCTCGCCGGCAAAGAGCGCCTGCGCCGGTTCGTACTCGCGGACTTCAACGGAGAGCGTATCGCGGTCCGCAGTAGGCACATAAGGCGGGTTGGAGACGATGATCTCGAAGTGCTCTCCGGCGACTGGGGCAAGCAGGTCGCCTTCGAGCAGCCGGATTCGAGGTGAGAGGTGGTTGAGAGCGGCGTTCTCACTCGCGCGAATCAGGGCCTCGGACGAGAGATCGATCGCCGTGATCTTGGCATCGGGTAGATGATGCGCCAAGGCAATGGCGATGCAGCCTGAGCCGGTTCCCACGTCCACAATGCGTGGCGCTTCAAAGACGAATGAATGAGGTGGTTCTGTGACAGGGCACGACTTTAGTCGTGCCGCAAATGTTGAATGTCCGTCATGGGCTTTAGCCCCTGCGCCTTGCACTTGCGCGGCCAATTCCAGCACCTTTTCAACCAGATGCTCCGTCTCAGGCCGCGGAATCAGCACATCCGGCGTTACGCGAAAGGGCAGTCCGAAAAACTCCGTTTCGCCGAGGATGTATTGGAGGGGTTCGCCGGTTGCACGACGCGCCAAAAGCGCATCATAGCGCTCGCCTTGTTCCGCTTCGATTCCATGGTTCAAATGTGTCAGCAACCAAGCTCTGTCACATCCAAGCACATGGCATAAAAGAAGTTCCGCATCCCGCCGTGCCCGCTCAGGATGCAGACCGGCAGCGAGCTGTGCTTCGGCTTTTTTAAGCCATTCTTTCAGGATCATTGTTGGCCTCTTGCAGACAAGTGCGGGCGAGGACGCCCACACGACAGCCGGTCTGGAGACCGGCGCTACATTCCGGCTTTCAACTGCTCGGCCTGGTAGTGCGTAATCAGCGCATCAACGATCGGCTGCAAACGGCCTTCCATCACCAAGTCGAGCTGATGCAGCGTAAGTCCAATGCGGTGGTCAGTGAGCCGGTTCTGCGGGAAGTTATAGGTGCGAATCTTCTCGCTGCGGTCGCCGGTGCCCACCTGCGACTTGCGCGCCTGAGCCAGCTCCGCATTCTGTTTGTCCATCTCCTGTTCGTAGAGCCGCGAACGCAGCACGCGCATTCCTTTTTCACGGTTCTTGATCTGCGACTTTTCGTCCTGGCAACTGACCACCGTGCCGGTCGGTATATGCGTGATGCGCACGGCGGAGTATGTCGTATTCACCGATTGCCCGCCGGGACCGGAGGAGCAGAAGGTGTCAATGCGAATATCCTTGGCTTCAATCTTCACGTCCACCTCTTCTGCTTCAGGCAGTACGGCGACCGTAATCGCCGAAGTGTGCACGCGGCCCTGCGTCTCGGTCTCCGGCACGCGCTGCACGCGATGGACGCCAGACTCCCACTTCATCTGCGAGTAGACCCGCTCGCCTTCGATGATGGCGATAACCTCTTTGTAGCCGCCGACGCCGGACTCGGACATGGAAAGCAATTCGATCTTCCATTTGTGCTGCTCTGCAAAGCGCTGATACATACGGAAGACCTCGGCGGCAAAGAGCGAAGCCTCGTCGCCGCCGGTTCCGGCGCGTATTTCCAGGATGACGTTTTTATCGTCGTTGGGATCCTTGGGCAGCAGCAGAATTTTGATCTCTTCTTCAAGCGCCGGCTCGCGGGGCGCAAGCTGGGCGATCTCTTCCTCGGCCATCTCTTTCATGTCCGGGTCGGCAAGCATGGCGCGCGCTTCGGCCAATCCGAGGCGCACAATCTTCAGCTCGCGGAACTTCATCACCGGCGTCTCCAGGTCGCTGAGCGCCTTGCCGGCCTTCTGGTATTTCTCGCGGTCGTTGACGATTTCAGGTTGCGAGAGCTGCGCGGAGA
>Ga0181520_10003640_pt1 | contig 26819 bp, 21 predicted proteins | sample PEATcosm2014_Bin_29_FD_132451 | JGI IMG/M metagenome (GOLD analysis project Ga0181520, IMG submission 132451) | Peatland microbial communities from MTU Mesocosm Facility, Houghton, MI, USA - PEATcosm2014_Bin02_30_metaG | ecosystem: Environmental > Terrestrial > Soil > Wetlands > Peat | place...
AATTTTATCCGCAATTCGTTCTTTAAGCGTTCATATTGATTTATTTCCTTTCCTAAAAATATTTTACTTTTAAATATTCTCGATTCTCAATGAATTATTATTCGTTTAAATGTCTTTTCTTTTTACCTTTCATTGTACTTTCCCGCATAATAATTTTAATTATCAAAGTTTCTGTTTTAATTGAAATTAAGATTATTTGGTCAATAATTACTTACCTTGACATTAAAGAGTCATAAGTTTAATTTTACACGCTTTATCATTTTTGAGGATAAATTTGGGTAAGAAGCAATCGGAATCGGATGCAAAAATACAAGAAGAATTAAGAAATTCGGGTGAAATTCCTAATCATATTGCTATTATTATGGATGGGAATGGTAGATGGGCAAGGAAAAGAGGGCTGCCGAGGGTTGCAGGTCATAAAAAAGGAGTTGACTCAGTTAGAGAAATTACTCAGGCTTGTTCGGATATAGGAGTAAAATACCTTACTTTATTCACATTTTCAACTGAAAATTGGAAAAGGCCCAAAGACGAAGTTTCAACCTTGATGCGCCTGCTTTTAAAGAGTGTAAAAGATAAATGTGATGAACTAATGCAGAATGATGTCCGCCTAACGACAATTGGTGATGTGAAATCTTTGCCTAAGGAGGTCCAAAAAGAACTCTACGACGCAGTTGAAAGAACTAAAAATAATAAAAAAATGACTCTTAATTTAGCGCTTAGCTATGGGGGTAGATGGGAATTATTGGAAGCGGTTAAGAGTATTACCCGTGAAGTTTGTGAAGGAAAGCTTTCAATTGAAAATATAAACGAAAAAATAATTTCAGAAAATTTAACTACAAAAAATTTTCCTGATCCTGATCTATTAATAAGAACTAGCGGTGAATTTAGGATTAGCAATTTTATGCTTTGGCAGATTGCTTATACTGAGTTTTATATTTCCGATGTACACTGGCCTGGTTTTAACCGCAAACATCTTTATGAAGCGATAAGGAATTTCCAAAAAAGGGAACGCCGATTTGGAAGAGTCAGCGAACAACTAAATAAGAAAGACAAAGGTTTAAAGAATGTTTCAAGCCTTCCTAAAGAAGCAAACTAAATATTTATTTCTATTATTATTATGTGCTTCTTTCCCTTCATTGGCGCAGAATGTTCCTGTCAGCTATAAAATACTCGGTATTACTGTAGAAGGCAACAAAACGGCCGATGCTTCTACTATTATTTCAAACAGCGGACTTAAACTGGGCGATGAAATTCAATTAACCGCCGATCAGAACATAATGAATGCAATAAAACAATTGTGGACTTTAAATCTCTTTTCCGATATAAATGTTTATGTTGATAAACAGGTCTCTGACGGTGTCTTCCTGCTTATTAAAGTTAAAGAATATCCCAGGTATGAAAAAAGTCTCTTTTTAGGAAATGATGCGGAAAGCACAAGTGATTTGCAGGCTAAAGTTGATCTTCAGCGCGGTCAAATCCTGAAACCGCAGGAAGAAAACAAAATTAAAAACGACATACTAAAATTGTACGAAAAAGACGGCTATTTAAATGCCCAAATTAATTTTGAGAATTTTGTCTATTATACTGCCGATACATCAAAAGAAGATATCACTGTAAAATGGAGAAATGAAAAAGATTCTACAAATTATCAATCTGTTAAGTACGACCTGAAAGAAAATTCATATTTAAATCTCATTGATAAAATTAAAGACAGAATTTTATTGGTCATAAAAATCAATGAAAATCAAAAAGTTAAAGTACGGCATATCGTATTTAAAGGTAATAAATCTTTTTCAGATAGCGATCTGAAAAGTGCACTGGATAATACTGAAGAAGCTAAATGGTGGAAATTCTGGAGTAGTGCGGACTTTGATCCTCAAAAATTTGAGGATGATAAAAAATCTCTTACAACTTTCTATCAGAAAAACGGTTATAGGGATGCCCAGGTTATTTCAGATTCGCTGATTTATTCAAATGATAAAAAGGACCTTACTATTTTAATCCAGGTATATGAAGGAACTCAATACTTTATTAGAAATATTACCTGGGAAGGCGGCAGTGATATCCCTGAAAAAGTATTGGTTGAACGGTTGAATTTTAAAACAGGGGACGTCTACGATTATCCTAAATTCGAACAAAATCTGCACGGCAATAAAGACCAGAATGATGTTGCCTCACTTTATCTGGACAATGGCTACCTGATGTTTAACCTGAAAACTACAGAAAATAAAGTTGGCTCTGATTCAATGGATGTAAATATCCATATTGATGAACACAACCAGTTTAGAGTTGGAAAAGTTATAATTGCCGGAAATGATAAAACTAAAGACAAAGTTATCCGCCGTGAACTTTATACTATCCCCGGAGAATTCTTCAACAGGGCCCTCCTTTTAAGAAGCATTCAGCAGTTGGCTAATTTAAAATATTTTAATTCGGAAAAATTATATGGCGCTGACGGAATAAATACTTCACTTAAAAACGATAGTACCGTAATTGTTACATTCAATGTTGAAGAAAAATCAAGCGATTACTTAAATGCTTCTGTAGGTTATAGCGGAAGTTACGGATTCAGCGGTTCAATGGGTATTACACTATCAAATTTCTCACTGGATCAACCTTTTTCGTTGGGCGGTGGACAAATATTAAGCTTTAACTGGCAATTTGGTGTAAGTAATATTTATAGAACTTTTACTCTTGGATTTACGGAACCCTGGTTTATGGATTCTCCTACTATGGTCGGGGTTGAAGTTTTTGATACCAGGCAGGAATATGTTTATGATATGAGCGAAGCCGGGGCGGATGCAAAAGTGGGTCGCAGATTAAGGTGGCCGGATGATTATTTTTATATCCAGGGTATGCTCAGGTATCAGTATAATGATATTCTTGACGGTGCGGGTGTGTACTCTACCGGTGTCACTCATCAGTATACAGCCGGTGTAACAATTAGCAGGAAAAATATCGATAATCCGGTTTTCCCTTCTACCGGCTCCAATGTTTCCCTTGATGGACAACTATCGGGTGGCTGGATATTGCCCGGAAATCTTAACTATTATAAAATCAGTTTTCTTACGGAGTGGTACAAACAGTTGCTTAATACCAATAGGGTAACCTGGTATACTGCTACGGAAATGGATTATATACATGAGTTGGATGCATTTACTTCAACACATATAAATCCCTTTGAACGGTTTATGATGGGCGGTAATGGACTTGAAATTGCTACTGTTCCTCTAAGAGGATATGACGACAGGTCAATCGGACCAACAAGCGGCGGCGATGTTGCAATAAGATATACAACTGAAATTCGTGTTGCTGTCACTATGGAACCTGTACCCTTGTATCTTCTAACTTTTGCTGAAGCCGGTAATGTATTCCTTAATATTGAGCATACTGATCCGTTTGAGTTGAGGCGTGCTGCAGGTGTCGGTGCCAGAATTATGATAAATCCGATCGGACTAATCGGATTCGATTTGGGCTATGGTTTTGATAGACAAGCGGTTAATGGTAAAACCCCGGCATGGTTATTTGCATTCCAATTTGGTAAAGGATTTTAATAGATATTTAATTGAAAGGTGATTAAAAAGTGAAAAAATACATTTTAATAATTGCAATCCTGTGTGCCGGTTCTGCTTTTCTTTCAGCTCAAACACAGAAACTGGGTTATGTTGATTCGCAGGTTATTCTTGCACAGTTTCCTGAAGCTATTAAAGCGCAGGGAGATTTGGATGCAATTTCCAAATCCTGGTCTAACCATCTCGACAGCATGCGTGCAGATTATCAACAAGCCCTTGCAAACTATCAAAAAAAAGCAGCCCTTATGCCCGATAATCAAAAACAGACGGCGCAGCAAAAATTAGTGAACCAGGAAAATGAAGTTGTAAATTACAACAGAGAAAAATTTGCCCAGGGAACCGGTGAAATATATAAAAAGCAGGACGAAATATTCGGACCTGTAAAAAGCAAAATATATAAAGCCATTAAAGTGGTTGCCATAAAAGAAGATGTAAAATTTGTTTTTGATAAGGCCGGTGATGTTGTATTACTTTATGCGGATTCTTCATCCGACCTGACTTACAAGGTACTTGACTATTTGAAAACCGGCGGCAATTAATTTTTTTTTCCACTCTTTAAGGCTATATGGTATCTGCTTTTGTCAATACCGTTTGTATACTTGCTCTTTAGGTTGAATGCAAAAGAGGTTTGTAAATACTGAATTTTTGCTAAGGTTGGTTTGGTTTTAGAATAATTTATAAATATGATGGCAACAATAGTCGAGGATAAAATTATTATTTCTACATTCTTTTAAAATAATCTATAAAGTAACAAAATCATATTAAGGAGTTAATATGAAAAAAATAATTTTATCAATTATACTATACATCTTTATTTGCACGGGTTTTTCATATAGTCAGCTTAAAATTGGTTATATCGACTCTAAAACTATCTTAAGCAAACTTCCGGACGCCCAGGATGCACGTCAAAAGCTTGACGCAATTATCAAAGATTGGCAGACAGCGCTTAAAAAATTGGTTGATCAAAAAAAAGAAAAACAAGATGATTATGATAAACGTAAATTAATACTAACCGAACAAACCCGCACCGAACTTGAAGATCAGATAAAGAATTTGGATCAACAGATAACAGAATACCGCGATCAAAAATTCGGAGCCAACGGCGAATTGTTTAAACAACAGGAAGAATTAATGAAACCGGTTCAGAATAAAATATTTACCGCAATTCAGGCTGTAGCAAATGATGAAAGCCTTGACTTTGTTTTTGACAGAAGTAATGCTGCTGTCTTACTTTATGCAAAAGATAAGTACGACGTAACTTCGTTAGTTATGGATAAATTAAAACTTCAACAATAAATTTATGATAATTAGCCTTACCGAAATTGCCGGTCTCATCGACGGAAAGATAACCGGAGACCATAATATAAAAATTTCGAATCTCGCAAAAATTGAAGAAGCCGGTCCCGGTGATCTGACTTTTTTATATCTTAAGCATTATGAAAAATTTTTTGCAAGTACTAAAGCTTCTGCAATATTAGTAAAACCCGGCTTTAATAAATCACGTAATGATATTGCATATATCGAAGTTAACGATCCGAATAAAGCCTTTTCAAAAATTCTTATCCGGTATTTTTCTCCGGAATTTCCTTTAACCGGTATTGATATTTCGGCATCTGTTCACCCTTTGGCTGTTATCGGCAAAAATGTTGCAATTGGTAAAAATGTAGTTGTTTCCGCAGGTTGTAGAATAAATGATAACGTTAAAATATTTCACAATACTGTCCTTCTTGAAGATGTAATTGTTGACAGCGGTACTCTTATTTTCCAAAATGTTAGTATAAGAGAGAAGGTTAAAATAGGGAAAAGGGTTATAATACATCCGGGGGCTGTGTTGGGTTCTGATGGTTTTGGGTTCTTTACAGATGAAAAAGGGATTTACAACAAAATACCTCAAATAGGTAATGTTGTATTGGAAGATGATGTCGAGATTGGTGCAAATGTTACAATAGATCGGGCTGCCTTTGGCTCAACCGTAATAAAAAGAGGTACTAAACTTGATAACCTTGTCCAGATCGCTCATAACGTTGTGGTTGGCGAAGATACCGTAATTTCTGCGCAAACGGGAATTTCCGGCAGCGCCAAAATAGGCAATCATTGTATTCTTGCCGGTCAGGTTGGCCTTATAGGGCATATAGAAATTGGTGATAATGTTATCCTTATGGCTCAATCCGGTATTTCAAAATCTTTAACCAGGCCGGGCCAGTATTTTGGATCGCCTGCAAGGGAGGCTAGAATAGCTATGAAACAGGAGGCTTATATTAGAAATCTTCCGGAGTATCTTGAAAGAATAAAACAATTAGAACAACAGGTTAAAACCTTAACTGAAGAATTTAAAAAATCAAATAATTCTCTGCCAGAAAAGCCGGATAAATAATATTTTGTGATATTTGCTGAAAGTAGCACTTTATTTTTCGGCTCATTTAATTGTATTTAAAAACTCATCTTGCTATTTTGACACGCTAATTCCGGCAAATTTAAATTTTTATTTCAGAATAATGGATAAATAATAGATGTTAGAATTACAAAGAACGATCGCACAACCTGTTTCTATGTCCGGAATTGGACTGCATACCGGCACATCATGTACAATGACATTCAAACCCGCACCAGAAAATTACGGTATTAGATTTGTCAGAATAGATTTAGGAGGAAACCCGGAAATACCGGCCACGGCCGATAATGTAGTTGATGTATCGCGGGGAACAACTTTAGGTATAGGTGGTGCAAAAGTTTATACTGTTGAGCATGTCCTTGCTGCCGTTGTTGGGTTACAAATTGATAATATTATAATTGAATTGGACGGAATTGAACCTCCTGTTGGTGATGGCAGTTCCGCGCTTTTTGTGGAACAACTTCTGAAAGCAGGTTTTATTCAACAGGATGCACCAAAAGATTATTTAATTATTGACCAAACTGTAACCTACCATAATGAAGAAAATCAAATTGATATTGTTGCACTCCCCCTGGATAATTATAGGGCAACGGTTATGGTTGATTATCAAAATCCGGCGCTCGGAAGCCAGCATACCGGGCTGTTTGATCTCGAAAAAGAATTTATTTCGGAATTTGCTCCGGCAAGAACCTTCTGTTTCCTCAGCGAAGTTGAAGAACTTGCTGATTTAGGATTAATAAAGGGCGGTGATATTGATAATGCGGTTGTTATTATTGATAGAAATCCTGACGAAAATGAACTGGATAAACTAGGGAAAAAACTGGGTATAAAAGATAAAGTTATTCTCGGTACCAACGGTATTTTGAACAATAAAGAGCTAAGATTTAAAAATGAACCCGCCAGGCATAAATTACTTGACCTTTTGGGTGATTTGGCTTTGATCGGTGCCCCTATAAAGGCGCAGATTTTAGCTGCCAGGCCGGGCCATAGGGCAAATGTTGAATTTGCCAAACAAATTAGAAAATTATATCAACAAAAAAAGCTTGTAAAGAAATTCCAGTTTGTGAAAAAAGAAGGAATTGTCTTTGATACAAGTGCAATTGAACGAATTCTTCCACACCGATTCCCTTTTCTGCTCGTTGATAAAATTATTCATCTTGAACTGGATAAAAAAGTGATAGGAGTAAAGTCTGTAACTATTAATGAACCTTTTTTCCAGGGGCATTTCCCCGGACAGCCCATTATGCCCGGAGTGCTTATTCTGGAAGCTTTAGCTCAAACCGGCGGAATTCTTCTTTTAAATTCTTTCCCTGATCCGGAAGAAAAACTTGTTTTATTTATGCAGATAAACAATGCAAAATTTAGAAAACAGGTAATGCCGGGCGATCAACTTTTTCTTGAAGTAGAATTGACAAATAAAAAAAGCAAGGTCGTCAAAATGTACGGCAGAGCTTTTGTTAATGATAACCTTGTGGCAGAAGCGGAATTTACGGCTGCTATTGTAGATAGAGAAAATAAAACCGGGTATAATAAGGAATAAATGAATACTATTCATCCTACTGCTATTGTTAGCAGTAAAGCTGAACTTGGTAACAATGTTACCATTCTTCCCTATTCAATAATTGAAGACAATGTTGTAATAGGAGATAACTGTATAATTGGCCCGGGTGCAGTAATTTATAACGGCGCAAGAATAGGCAACCGTGTCCGTATTCACCAGTCTGCTTCTGTTGCTAATGTACCGCAGGACTTGAAATTCGCAAACGAAGAATCGGTTTTTATAATTGGTGACGATACTGTTATCAGAGAATTCGTTGCACTTCACCGCGGAACTAAAGATACGGGATTTTCACAGATCGGTAGTAACTGCCTTCTTATGGCCTATTCACATGTTGCACACGATTGTAAAATCGGTAATAATTGTATCCTCGCAAATGGTGTTCAAATTGCCGGCCACGTTACAATTGAAGATTATGTTATTATCGGCGGCATGTCGCCGGTTCACCAGTTTTGCATTGTCGGTCAGCATGCTATGATCGGCGGAGGATTTAGAGCTGTACAGGATGTACCGCCATATATTCTTGCTGCGAATGAACCTTTGGAATTTAAAGGACTTAATCTTGTCGGCCTTCGCCGGCGTGGTTTCGCACATGATGATATTGAAGCTTTGAAAAAAGCGTATGGCTATATTTATAGTAAGTCATTGAATGTTACCCAGGCAAAAGAGAAAATTGTAAATGAATTAGGGGATAATTTATTAGTAAAAAATGTTTTGGATTTTCTAAGCAGAAGCAAAAGAGGTCTCATAGGTAAATGAATTGGCGGTTTATAAATACCGGCTTCAATTCGGGAAAATTTAACATGGCTTTTGATGTTTTGCTTGCGGATAACCATAAACCTGGTGAAGCTGTGCTCAGGTTATACCGGTGGAAACCTTATTGTATTTCTCTTGGTGCCAATCAAAATTTTGATTCAATCAACATAAAAAAAGCTGCAGAAGACAAAATTGATGTTGTTAAAAGGCCTACAGGTGGAAGAGCTGTTCTTCATTCTGAAGAATTAACGTATTCAGTAGTTATGCCCATTGAACATGATTCTTCTTCAAAAATGATTTTTTCCGATATTAACAAGGCTATTTCAGAAGGGCTTGCCCTTTATAATAATATGCTCTCATCTGTTGATCTTGAGCAATCCCAGCCGGATTTTAGAAAATATTATCAAGAAGAATATAGCGCTGCATGTTTTGCCGCCCCGGCAAAAAACGAATTGAAATTTAACGGCAGAAAACTGGCAGGAAGCGCACAAAGAAAACTGGGCAATGTTTTGTTGCAACATGGGTCAATTTTGTGCGGGGAATTTCATAAAAATATTGTAGATTATCTGGTTGTTAATTCAGAAAATTTTGACAAAGTAAAATCACTGCTTGATTATACTGCCGACTTATTTTCCATAACGGGCCGGGAGGTTAATTATGACTTTTTGGCGCAATGTGTTGCACGCGGTTTCGAATCTTATTTTAACTCGAATCTTATTGAATTAAAGGATGATGAACTCTTTGAACATGTTGATATAAATAGTATAAAATAATTTTAAATAAATGAAATTGAAATAATATGAGCACTGAACAAATAATTAAAAGAGTAACTACAAAAACACTTGAACTCCTGAAGAAGAAGGGTATAAAAATATCAGTTCTGACTGCTTACGATTTTATAACTGCTAAAATTCTTGATGAAGCCGGTATTGATATAATATTAGTGGGTGATTCACTGGCAAATGTATTCCAGGGAATTGAGACTACACTGCCCGTTACTATGGATGAAATGATCTATCATGCAAAAGCGGTTGCCCGGGCAATAAACAGGGCCATGCTTGTCGTAGATTTACCATTTATGTCTTACCAGTTGAGCCCTGATGAAGGTTTCAGAAATGCAGGCAGAATTATGAAAGAAACTTCTGCAGGAGCAGTTAAACTTGAAGGCGGTGTCAGAGTTGCTGAAACAATTAAAAAGATTACTGACGCCGGTATTCCTGTCATGGGACATATCGGCTTAACTCCTCAGAGTATCAGGCAATTTGGAAGTTACAGGGAGCGTGGAAAAAATGAAAAAGAAGCAAACGATATTTTGATGGATGCAAAAGCGGTTGAAGAAGCAGGCGCTTATGCAGTTGTTATTGAAAAAATTCCTGCATTATTAGCAAAAAAAATTACTGAACAGATTAAAATTCCTACTATCGGGATTGGTGCCGGCGTACACTGTGATGGTCAGGTCCTTGTTACTCCGGATATGTTGGGCCTTAATGTGGATTTTCATCCAAGGTTTGTAAGGTATTATTCTAATCAGGCTGAATTAATTTCCGAAGCAGTGAAAAAATATATCGGGGATGTTAAATCTGCTAATTTCCCTTCTGAAGAAGAAAGCTACTAATGGATATTTTATCTGTCCGTTTATGAAATCCTGAATATCTATGAAAAAATCACTTCTGCTTATTCCAATATTATTTTTTCTTTATTTCCCATATACATTACCGCAAATAAACTCAACAAAATATTTAGACGGGGTATCTATAACTGAAATAATTAATGAGGGTGGAAATATTTGGGTATCTACTTATGGAAAAGGTATTTTTAAGTATTCGGTAAACGATGATCAGTGGACCGAATACTCAACAAAAAAAGGCAATATAGAAAACGATTTTTTTTACTCATTAGCCGTAAGTAAAGATTATGTCTGGGCCGGCGCTGTGGATGGCCTTTATACTCTGGAAATTAAAAAAGACCAATGGCGTAAAAGAAAATTCGCTATGGGCGGCGAAATGGGAAATTGGATTCGTTCCCTTTGTTATGACCCTGCACAAAATATATTATGGATTGGCAGATTCCAGAATTTAACCTTGTTGGATGTTCAAAAGCAAAGATATTCTGACCGGATGCTTACTCAGAACAATGATGCTAAAACAAATACTATTAAAGTTATTAAACTTGACGGTGACAGCCTCATATGGTTTGGTACGGAATCCGGCGTATTTAAATACCGTAAAAAAATGAGCATGGAAGATAGAAATGCCTGGCAGTTTATCAATAATAAGGACGGGGGATTTCTTAATGAGGGTGATGCCGTTTCACTCACAGATATTCTATTTGAACCGGAAAATATATGGTTCGGCACGGATGAATTTATTACATTAAAAGATCCGAATTTTAATGTCGGCGGAATATATTGCTACGATAGACATAAAAGGTGGGGAAAAATATCACATATAGACGGCCTTCCGGCTGATGGGATTTATTGCATGGCCAGAACCGGAAATAAAATATGGGTCGGGGTCTATTCTTTCGATAAACAAGAAAAAAAAGATTATGGACGGGGTCTGGTCCTGGTTGACAGAATTACAAGAAAAGTTACAACTGTCGACCTTAATGAAATAAATCTTAATTCTTCAAAAATTGTTTGTAATTGTTTTGACGGCTCAAATATGTGGCTTGGAACGGACAATGGGCTAAGTAAGATTGTAATTGAAAATCCATTGGCTAAATGGACTCTTGTAAAAAAGGAACAGCCAAAACCGGAAATGCCTAAAGTAAAAAAGAAAATCAGGAAGTAGATTTATCGAAGAATTTAGTATTATTCTGTACTATTAACTAAAACAAATCACTCCGCTATTGAAAAGTTAAATGAAAGAATACAAAATAGCTGTTTAGCAGCTTTTATTAACCTTCGAAAATATTCTACGTGTCAATAACCTTTCTCCCGATTAATTTTATAATTATCTTTGCATTGTTTTTTTACAAGGAATAATAATGGTAACTCTTTCAGCTAAAAGACTTAATACTCTTAAATCACGTTTTAAAGGACTGAAAATTGCGGTAATTGGTGATATGATGCTTGACTGCTATTTCCGTGGTGATGTAAAAAGAATTTCTCCCGAAGCTCCTGTGCCGGTTGTTGAAGTGGAAAATGAATTTTACAGGTTTGGCGGTGCTGCTAATGTCATATTTAATATTTCTACTCTTGGAGGCATCCCGTTTCCCGTTGGAATTATTGGGCATGATGTTTTCGGTACAATATTTTCATCACTTCTTAATGAAGCGGGAATAAAAATTGACGGAATTATTGTTGATGAGTCGAGACCTACAACGGCCAAAACAAGAGTGATAGCGGATCATCAGCATCTGGTTAGAATAGACAGGGAGAGCAAGAGCTATATCAACCGCGAAATCCAAAATAAATTAATTGCCTATGTTGAGGAAAATATAAAATCTCTTGATGGGATTATCTTACAGGATTATAACAAAGGCGTTCTTACTCCTTCTTTAATCGGAAAAGTGATATCTCTTGCTAAAAAATATAAAGTGCTTGTAACCGTTGATCCCAAGTTTAATAATTTCTTTTTATTTAAATATGTTGATGTTTTCAAGCCGAACAGGAAGGAGGCCGAAGATATCCTGGGTGTTAAAATTAAAAGTGATGAAGATATTTCTAAAGCCGGAAAAAAACTTCTCGAAAAGCTGAAAGCTAAAAATGTACTTTTAACATTAGGCGAAGGCGGTATTGCGGTGTTTAAAAGCGGACAAAAAGAAAAGCGGATGCCGACAAAAGCACGTAAAGTTGCAGACGTCTCCGGCGCCGGAGATACTGTAATTTCAACCCTTACTATGGCAATCGCCGCCGGCGCTGATATTTATGAAGCCTGCTACCTTGCTAATTATGCGGGTGGTTTAGTGTGTGAGGAAATGGGTATCGTTCCTATTGCACTTGACAAACTTTTTAATGCCGTCTCGAAGGAAATCAAATGAGTGAAGTTAAATCTCTTGATGAATTAAAAGCAATTCGTCAGAACTACAAAAAAGAAAAAAAGAAAGTTGTTTTCACTAACGGCTGTTTCGACCTTATTCACGCGGGCCATGTTGATTATCTTTCTAAAGCTAAAGAACTGGGGGATGTACTAATAGTCGGGTTAAATAGTGATGCCTCGGTAAAAAGATTAAAAGGGGATAAGAGACCAATACTTCTCGAAGCTGAAAGGGCATTTTTGATTTCAAATTTAAAACCTGTGGATTATGTGACTATATTTGAGGAGGATACTCCCGCTAATTTGATCGGGCAGCTCATTCCTGATATCCTGGTAAAAGGTGCTGACTGGACAATTGATAATATTGTCGGAAGAGATGTGGTTGAAGCTAACGGAGGGGTTGTGAAAACAATCAAATTCGTCAATAATCAGTCCACATCAAAGATTATTGATTCTATCTTGATTAAATTCGGGAAATAAAATTATTAATCTAATTTATGGCCTTTGATATGGTGTCTCTTTGCCCTTGTACTATAGAATGCATTATAAAGTATTTCAAGTCTCAGGATTATCAATTTTCAACTAAACATTGCTTGGTGCCGGCATTATAATTTATAATCATAGTTTAATAATATTCCGTTAAAAAACTTCTTGTCAATAAATAAAGATAAAATAATAAAGAAACGCACTCTGCTTCAAAAGATTGTTAATGTATTCTTATACACCGGTATTGTATTATTAATTATTTTCCTTGTTTTTCTTGGATTTAGTCAAACCTCAACATTTAGAAATTTCCTTCGCGATGAGGTAGTAACAATCGCAAACAAGGAATTGAACGGGCATGTTGACATCGGCAAAATTGACGGCACTATATTTACTTCAATTGTTTTAAGGAACACAATAGTTAATATGGGCAGCGATACATTATTAAATGCCGGTATTATTGAAGTTAAAACAAGTCCTCTTCAAATGTTTTTAAAAAGAATATATATAAGGAAATTTGAAATAGCAGATGCTAAAATTGCATTTGTCGCAGATAGTACCGGCTCATTAAATATATCAAGGTTGTTCCCTTCCACTCCTAAAGATTCCGTGCACTCAAAGTTCCCATTTAAAATCATCGCTCCGGATGTAAAACTGACTAATGTTAGTTTTGCTATGAGAAAATATAATAATGTTAATAGTAGCGTAATTTATGACAATTTTAACTTACACGATCTTTCTGTTAAAGATTTAAACCTTTCATTAACTGCTTCTGCAGATATTGGTAATAATGAGTATGAAGTTCAAATAAATAGTTTTTCATTTGCTCCAAATATGAAAAATTTTAAGCTTAAAGATTTATCGGGCGGGTTTTATATTGATACGGCCGGGGTTTATATTAACAACCTTGAAATCCTTACCGGGAGTTCTGATTTAATTCTTAAAGCAAAGGTTAATAAATTTAATCTTTTCGACAGTACGGCATTTGCACAAATAGAGAAAACAGATTTTAATGTTAACCTTAAAGCATCCAAATTTAATTTTAATGATCTTTCTTCTTTTATTAAGGATGTTGATTTCCTGAAAGGAACAGCTTCGGTAGAATTGGAAGCTGCCGGGACGTTAAAAAATTTAACCTATAATCGCATAGAGTTGAATTATCTGGATACACACCTCGCATTAAAAGGAAGAATACAGGATGTTCTGCATTCGGATAAAATGTTTATCTCCGCAGACTTTATAAATAGCAGAATAAGAGAATCCGATGCTGATAAACTTATGCCTTCTTTTGGATTGCCGGTCTATCATGATTATGGCATTGTTAAATTTGATACATTGCAATATTCCGGTAACCCGCTTAATTTTAAAACTACTGCTATATTCAGAACGCAGCGGGGTAGTGCCGGCGTAAAAGGGACTCTTGATTTAAGAAAAGAAGACATGCAGTATGATGTAGATTTTTTTTCTAAAAACCTGGATATCTCTCCGCTTACGGGGATTACTTCAAATCTTAATGCCAGGGGTATGATAAAAGGAAGCGGTGTTTCTGCTGACAGGCTGAATGCAATTTTAAGAATAACAGGCAACGGTTCAATTGGCGGAAGTAATATTGTAGATTCTTTAAAATTTAATGCCGAGGCTAATAACAGTAATATAACTTGCAAACTGTTGCTGAAATCAGATTCCACCTCTGCAGTAATTGGCGGCTTATTTAGTTTTTTAGACAAGGAAAAACCTGCATTTCATCTGACAGGCGATGTTAAATGCTTAAACCTTTCAGCTTTTACAAATGATACTTCTCTGAATAGTGATTTGAATTTTAATTTTAAAGGGAGCGGAGATCATTTTAATCCTGAAAATCTGAATTTGTACCTTACTTTTAAACTAAATAATTCAGTAGTTCATAATGTACCTATAGATAGTATGGGCGTTATTGTCGATATACACAATGCCGGGGAGGGGGAAAGAGTTATAAACTTTATTTCAAATCCCGCCGATATTTCTATTTCCGGCAAATTTTCGATTAATAAAGCCATAAACCTGGTAAGTAAAGAGGCCGGTTTAATTTCAAATGAGGTACAGGATAAAATGGATAACATTCTTTATCCGGATTCTGTTTTCAACAAACAGGTGAATACCGGGATTGCAGTACAAACTTCAAAAAAGAAAATATCAGAGCCTCATTTCCCGCAGTCTATGGATATAAAATATAATTTAAAGTTTAAAAACTTTAATCTTCTTTCGCTTTTTCTGGGTAAAACTCAATTTAATATTGACGGGGATTTGGGCGGCGAGTTTAAGAATGATGGAGATAATATTTCCGTTGCATTTAAAACTAATTTAAATTATTTAAAGTATTGGAATGCAAATGATGTATTCTTTTTATCCAATTTTGGGCTGGATCTCAAGCTTAATAATAATGTTGATTCAACTTCACTGAAAAATGTTCTGGCAAATCTTTATTTAAGATCGGATAGGATATTTGTTGGCAGCGATATTAAAAATGTAATTCTTAAGTTAAAATTACAAAACGAATCGGCGGATATTTACCTGTCGGGTATTTTGGAAGATCATTCAACTGTAAAAATCCTGGGTAAAGCAGACCTTTTCGACGGCAGTATTAATCTGAATTTAGATACACTTGTGTATGCATATAACAAATTTAACCTGGTTAATAAAGGCAATATCAGGCTGAATTATTCCAAAGATAAAATAAATATAGACAATGTTGATTTTATAAGGAACGGCGGAGAAATAGAAATAAAAGGTAACTTGTCACGTTACGGCAGCCAGGACTTAAAACTCAATATGAAAAATATTAGCGGGAATGATTTAGTAGTAAAATTATTTAATCTTTCATCCGACACTTCTTTAAGTGCAAATATTAACATTAATGCTGAAATAACAGGAAATTATTCAGATCCCGTTTTTGTTATTAATACCCGCCTGGACAATCTCTCGTTTAAAAACAGAACGTTTGGTAACATGATTGGAAAATTAAATTATTCAGATCAAAACTTATCCGTTAATGTCCGGCTCGTGGATTCAACATTGAACGATAATGCCCCGTCTCTTTTGTTAAATGGGACTATCCCGGTTGATCTGGCATTAACCGGTGTGGAAGAAAGATTAATAAAGTCTAAACAAATTAAATTGGCGTTAACATCTGCAAAAATTGATGTAAGCCCTTTGGAAAACTCTTTGCCGGAGATCAGGAAAATTAAAGGGGTCTTAACCAGTAGTTTAATTCTTACCGGCACTTTCGATAATCCTGATCTTTCGGGCATAATAGTATTTAATAGTGGCGATTTTATTCTGGAAGCAAATAATCTTGAATATAAAGCCGGGGTTAAGCTTTCAGTTAATGATAATGTTATAAATGTTGATAGTCTTCTTATATCTAACCCTGCCGGGACTATCGGCGGCGGTTCAATGACGGGAAGCGGAAGTGCTTTGCTGAATAAATTTTCACCGGCTTCGGCTAAAATTAATTTAACAGGGACTCTGAAAGTTTTAAGTAATGATTCAAAAGCAGCAACTCCATCCGTCTATGGAGATCTTGTAATTCAATCGGACAGTAGTATTCGGATCAGCACAGATTTTAAAAAATATTCTATAATCGCCCCGGTTATTATCAAACAAGCAAATCTCATTTTTCCGTTGGAACAAACAGGTTATCAGGATAATGCGGAAAATATTATATATAGATTCGCTGAAGATACTTCAAAAGCTTCTGTTAAGGAGCAGGACATTGAGCAATTTATCAGTATGATTAAGGAAAATAGTACAAAAGATAATAACGGGCAGGAAAACTCAAAATTAGCGATAGATTACAGTATAAGTGCACGTTTCCAAAATGAAGCAGTACTAAAGTTCGCATTAAACAGTGAATTAAATCAAAACCTGACCGCAAGAATAAAAGGAAATATTGAATACGATAACATTGGCGGTAAAACCTCTGCAAAAGGAGAGTTAAATCTCTTAGAAGGCTCAACTTTAGTTTTTTTAAAGACATTGGGAGCTGCAGGTACAATCCGGTTTGAAAATGAATTAAATAATCCCTATTTAAATGTTGTCGCAACATATAAGAATTATTATCAGCCCCCTGAAGGTGATATTAAAGAAGAAATGGTCGCTGTGAAAATAAAATTAATCGGTCCGCTAAAAAATCTATTTCAGAATTTCATGAAGGATAAAAATAATATAGGTGTTTATATAGGTTCGGATAATATCGAAAATAATAAACAGGATGACTCCAAAAATTTAAATGATGCCATGGGATTTATCTTGTTTGGGAACTTTGCTTCAGATCTTTCGCAACAGCAGAAGTCACAGGTTGTTGGCGCAAGCACTGCTGCCAGTACTGCAACTTCTTTTGCAGGCTCCCTTCTCAGCGGGTTTGCTAACCAATATTTAGGCGATGCTGTAAGAGGTGTTGAGTTAAGAAACGTCGGGCAGACTACTAAATTCAATTTAATAGGGAAAGTGAATAATTTTGAATATTCTATTGGCGGTCCTACCGATGTTTTCCAGGATTTAAGCCAGGCGAATGTTAAGATTCAGTATCCTGTCTTTAAGAATTTTTTAATCAGGGTTGAAAGAAAAGAGGCTTTGGAGCAAACTTCAAATTCGAATGAAATGTTAGACGAACTCGGATTAAAATATAGGTTTGAATTTTAATGAAAAAAAAGATAATAGCGTTTTTTAAGAAGAATCCCGGCAGGGATTTCAAAAGTAAAGAAATTGCCAAAAAAATAAATTTAAATAATGATCACGAATATAGCTCGCTTAAATCTGTCCTCTTTGACCTGTACGAAGAAAAATTTTTAAGTAAATCAGGAAAAAATTACAGGCTTAATCAATTACCTCTTACCAATAAAATAACCGGTACTCTCCAAATTGTTAACGGCGGCTATGGTTTTGTTGTGCATAAAAATCCCCGCATGAAGGACATCTTTATTGCCGCCCGTAATATGGGCACCGCTTTTAACGGGGATACTGTTGAAGTTGTGCTTGCCGCAAAACAAAAAGGTAAAAATATTGAAGGACAGATTATCGGCATAATAAAAAGAAAAAGGGAAGAAATTGTTGGCACAGTTAAAAAATCTAAATCATTTTATATCGTTGAACCTGATGATAAAGGTATTCACCGCGACATCTATATTGATAAAGAAAATCTAAACAGCGCAAAAGAAGGCGACAAAGTTGTTATAGGTAACATTGAATGGGATAACCCTGTATTAAATCCTGAAGGAAAAGTAATTGAAGTACTTGGTAAAAAAGGTTCCTATAACCCCGAAGTAGAATCTATTGTCAGGGAATTAAATCTTCCTTATAAATTTCCTGCCGCTGTTTTGGAGGAAGCTGAACAAATTGAACTAAAAATATCACCAAATGATTTAAAGGGTAGAAAAGATTATAGAAATAATATAGTCTTTACAATAGACCCCGAAGATGCGAAAGATTTTGACGACGCTTTATCTATTGAGGAACTTGAAAACGGTAATTATTCTGTCGGGATTCATATAGCTGATGTTGGTCACTATATAAAAGCCGATTCCGAAATTGATAAACAGGCTTTAAAACGGGGGAATAGTATTTACCTTGTTGGAAAAGTGATTCCTATGCTGCCCGAAAAATTATCCAATAATATTTGCTCATTAGTTCCCGGCGAAGACAGGCTTACTTATTCTGTAATAGTTGAATTGACGCCGCGCTGCAAAATTACAGGCTTCGAAATAAAAAAGACCGTAATTAACAGTAAACACCGCTTTAATTATGATGAAGTTCAGGAAATAATAGAGGGTGGTGAGAACGGATTTAAAAAAGAAATATTATTGCTGAATAAATTAGCCGGGACACTTAGAAAAAAACGGCTCAAAGAAGGGGGCATTGAATTTTTCACGTCTGAAGTAAAATTTGAGTTAGATTCAAATGATAAACCGGTCAGAATAATTAAAAAGGAGATAAAAGAAAGCAATATGCTGGTTGAGGAGTTTATGCTCCTGGCTAATAAATTGACTGCAAAACATATTGGCGCACCGGAGAGCGGCGTTGTGAAGCCATTTGTCTACCGTATCCATGATTTACCTGATCCTGAGAAAATTAGTGAATTTGCTAAATTTGTTAAATCTCTTGGTTATTCAATTGACCCTTACTCACTAACCGGGGGTACATCTCAGAAAAGTAAATTAAATAATGTCCAGAGTATAATTCAAAAAGCAAAAGGAACTGATGAGGAATCTTTAATAAATGAACTTGCAATCCGTTCTATGGCCAAAGCAGTCTATTCAGTAAATAACATCGGGCATTACGGCCTTGGTTTTAAATATTATACACATTTTACATCACCAATCAGAAGGTATTCCGACCTGATTGTTCACAGGCTACTAAGTAATTATTTGCATTATGAAAAACAAAGAAATTATGCAGCGCCGGAATTAAATTCTATATGCGATCATATCTCCGAAACCGAACGGACTGCTACTGATGCTGAAAGGCTTTCGGTTAAGCAAAAACAAACTGAATATTTAAAAAATCATTTGGGTGAAGAATTTGACGCTATTATTTCGGGATTAGCTCATTTCGGAATTTTTGTTAAAATTCTTGATATTTTAGCTGAAGGTCTGATAAAATTACGCGACCTTGAAGGCGATTATTATTATTACGATGAAAAAAAACACGCTTTTATTGGCAGGGCTACCAGGAAACAATTCCGCCTGGGGGACAAGATCAGAGTTAAACTTGTAAGAGTAGATCTTGAAAAAACAGAAATGGATTTTATTATTCCGGACTAAAGTATAATTTTTAGTTACTAATTTTATTCTTTAATGTGTACATAATAATAACACGGTATGCATTTCTACCCTGTTATAATCCCATCGAAACCGAATTCATCCGCGGAATTGATTAAATGATCTTTTCCGACGTGTGCTCTGATTACCTTACTAATAAACTAATGTGTGAATAATGTACAACTAACCAAATCTTTAAAAAAGGAACAATATTGTGACATTTTAATCTTGTACTATATATTACTACGTAAAAACACGTAGGTATTTCTACGTGTTTTTACCGATTCATTTATGTTAAATGGTTTATATATTCAATTTAATCTTAGTCTGATGTAGGAATATTAAGAATTGCCGTATTATCCCAACGATTATACATACTTCAAACTGACTTTTTAAGTCTTGGTTTTTATTATAATTTCAACTTGCCGGCTTTATAAGTTTCCGGGTTAAATAGACATAAAAATTAATCTATAATCATTTTGCAAATGTTGGGAATCATTTTGTACTGTGCATTGTCAAAAAAAAAAGTTTGTACCTTATCCGAATAAAATAATTATTCATAATTTAATTGAAATCAATCAAAGCTGTGTATATAAAATAATAGCTTCATAAATAAGAGGAAACAAGATGAATTATTCAAATAGTAGTTTTGTTAAAAATATTTCAACTTTTATAATTATGATATTGTTCAGTCCAACATTACTGTTTTCCCAAACAAAGGATACAACGGCGCCTTCTAATCCAATTTCTATTTCAGGGCTTGTGGATGTTAATTTCAATGAAAACTTTAACAACCCTTTAAGCCGCACGAATGGTTACAGGGCATTCGATGTTAATGAGAACCAGTTTAACCTTAATGAAGCTAAGGTTGTTATTCAAAAAGCTGCAAGCCCGGTCGGTTTCCGTATTGACCTGGCTTACGGAGAAACCATGGACGTTGTTAACAGCTCTGCAAATATAACTGCTGAACAATCCCTGAAGAATGTTGAGCAGGCATACCTTACTGCCGTAATACCTATTGGAAGCGGGCTAACAATAAATGCCGGTAAAATGGTAACCCATATGGGCGGTGAAACTATTGAGTCAATCTCGAATATTAATTACAGCCGTTCATTCTTATTTACCTATGCCATTCCGCTTTGGCATATGGGGGCTTCGGCAGCATATACATTCAGCCCGGAATTCAGTTCCACACTTTATATTTATAACGGCTGGAATAATGCAATTGATAATAACACTGATAAAACTCTGGGGGCGCAAATAGTATGGACGCCTTCATCGGTATTTTCATTTACGGAGAATTTTATTGGAGGCGCAGAAGAGCCTGATGCCATTTATAAAAGATATGTATTTGATTCTATTTTCAATCTCCAGGCAACGGATGCTTTATTTATAACTCTGAATGCAGACTATGGACAGGAATCCAATAGCCCGGTTGGTTATGCAAGCTGGAATGGCGCTGCATTAACAGCTAAATATAATATTAATAACATTTCAGCGATCGGGGCAAGAGGCGAATATTATTATGACCAGGATGGTTTTACTACAGGAACAGCACAAGCTCTTAAAGAAATTACGCTTACATATGAATATAAATTCGGGGGCAGTTTAGTTACACGCCTCGAGTACAGAATGGATTGGTCCAACCTTAATTATGCTTTTGAAGACAATTTGGGAAATTATACAAAAAACAATCAGAATACTATTCTGATAGGATCTGTTTATTCATTTTAATAAGGTGCTGAGAAATGAAATATTATTCCAAAAAAATATAGTATTAATCAGTCTAAATTAATAAAGCCATTATATAGTTTGATAAATTCTTTAATTAAAATCATATGCAGGCAATCTAATAGAAAAATATACCGGAATTCCATTCAAATTATTATTATGATGTTTTTGTTTTCTCAATTTGGCTGTAAAGAAAACTCTCTATCGCCACTTGCATTCAGTGATACAACCTGGATAAATCTTGGATTGAATAATGTTGGTGTAACAAGTATAGTGGTTAAAGGTGACAATATTATCGCGGGGGGTGGTTCTTTCGGGGCTTACATTTTTGTCTCCACTGATAAAGGTCAAAGTTGGAGATTACAATACAATCCCCCAAGCAACACTATTAATCTGCATTCTTACTCTTATCCAATCCCTTCAGTTACATTTTTTATTGAAGGAATAAATCTTTATGCGGGTGTAGGACATGCATTTGGCGGAAGTATTTCCGTTTCTACAGATAATGGAATAACATGGAAGCAAAAAGACCCTGATTTTACACAAAATATAAATTGTTTTGCGGCTATAGGTACAACAATTTATGTAGGAACCGATAATGGGGTTTTCATTTCGTATGACAATGGTTCAAGTTGGAATGTTTCTAATCCAAAGCTGTCCCAACCTATTAATTATTTATGCGTACTTGGGACAACGCTATTCGCTGCAACAGGAGAAAATGGAATCTTTAGTCTGGCTAATAATGGCAATAGTTGGATCCCAACAAACTTTGGATTGCCAAATACTTTTATTAATGGTCTTGTAGTTGCCGGGAAAGATATCTTTGCAGGGGTTTATCAACCTCCTGGAAATTCTTCAGGTGGAGTATACGTTTCAACAAACAATGGGAATAGTTGGACCGCTTGCAATAATGGTTTGACAAATCACGAAATTGGAGTCCTATCCGCTAATGGATCGAATCTTTTTGCGGGTACACTCAATGGCCTCTACTTTTCTGACAATAGAGGTAAATTATGGACAGATATTTCATATGGTACAAAAATTGATTCACTGGGAGTATATGCAATTACAACATACGGTTCATACCTTTTAGTGGCGTCGAATGGTATCTGGCTTTATCCGCTTTCATCTAATTAAATTATTGTGAATTAATTTCAGTAAAAATAAAAAGGGAATAATTTTACGAAAATTAAAAACAAATTTGCAGCATTTCTAAATTTTATTGTTGTTGTTTGGAATATTCGGAATTGTAAGAGGACAACAAATAATACGAGGCAGTGTTCCTTCAATTATTAATATATTTTTAATTTTTTAAACTTGATATTAAGATTTTAATTTTGCACCATTGATCTGTTAAATTATCGCAACTATGGGAAGTCAGAAATGGAACAACTAATCTTTTCATCATCTCTTCGTTTTATTTCAGAATTATCCAAATACTTTTAATCCGTCAACTGTAATTAGCTGGCAATTACCAGTTAGCAGTAAAGTCACATTAAAGGTACTTGACTTATTAGGAAGGGAAATTGCAACTTTAATAAATGAAGATGAAACGCAGGGCAATCATAACTTAGATTTTAATGCAAATAAATATCACTTAACCAGTGGGGTCTACTTTGTAGAAATTAATATCTTAGGCAATAATTCAAATTTAACTCAATATCATAAAGTGGTAAAAATGTTATTCTTAAAGTGAGTGCCCAGCGAAGCTTGAACTATTCTAATCGGGACCACCGCCTTTGGCGGGCCAGGCAGGCTCTAAATGTCGGATCTACTTTAAATATCATTTGAGTAACTTCAGTTACTAATTTTAATTTAAGCATACAGATAATTTGAATCGGCAGAAAGGATTAAAATACAACCGCTTTATTTTTTTTCGGCAGTATCTTTTGAGGCCTTTTTAGGAGTTGGTGCGTTTTCTTTGTTTTTATAATCCGTTTGATAAAATCCTGATCCTTTAAAAATTGGACCCGATCCGGGGCCAATAAGTCTTTTAACAGGGCCCTTGCACTTAGGACAGATTTTTATTGGTTCAGCGCTCATAGAATGAAAAACTTCAAACAAATTACCACATTTTTTACATTTATATTGATACGTTGGCATAATTATTACAATAAATTTTCAAGCTAAATTTACTGATTTTTTACAATAATTTCTATTATTTAATCTAAAATGTTATCTTTATTACACTTAAATTTAATAACTTAATTATGAACATTTTTAAAAACATTTTTCAGTCAATCCGGTGAAAAAAATAATTTTAGGTATTCTGTTCTCTTTTCTATTTAGCGGATGTATAAATTATATCCAGGATGTACAACTCTATTCGGATGGATCGGGATCTATGCGGATTACGTTTTGGACCAAGATGCCTGATAATGAGAGCAATAAACTTCTTGATAAAGTCGGTATCTTTAATGCCGATTCCTTAAAAAGCGAATTCTCGTCAAATTATGTAACAATTAAAAATATAAGTGTTTATGTAGATTCAACTGACAGTACGAATCATGCAATTATTAATCTTACATTTAATAACATTGACTCCCTGAACCGGACTAAACCTTTTATATCCTCGGATTTTTCATTAAAAGATGGAGCTGAAGGACAAAAGATATTCTCACAGTTTATTGCTCCGATTACTACCGGATTTGGAATCAACAGTAATACATTTCATGTTACCTACAAATACACCTTCGGCGGGGATATAATAACTGATAATTGTACCGCTAAAAAAGGTAGAATATTAATCTGGGATTATTCGCTGGCCGATATCGGCAGCGGTAAAACAATCTCTGTAACTTTCAGGCCTTTTAAGTTAAAAGAAACTCCTCCCTGGATTTATGTTCTTTCCGGCCTGGTATTGTTAATTGTTATTATCTTCCTTTTAAAGAAAAAGAAGGACTAAGTCTTTAATTTTGTCAATTTGTCAATAATTTGAACTATTTTAGATTTTAATTTTATTGACTTGCCATATCCTTTTATTTATATTTATTGTCTATTTTTGAAAAAAGTTGATAGAATTGATACCCGATGGTAAAAGGTGACTATAAGATCTTTGCAGGGAGCTCTAACATTGAATTAGCTCAAAAAATCGCTAAGAAATTGGATATGCGTTTAGGCGCAATAGAATTAAAAAGGTTTAGCGATAGTGAAATTTGGGCTAAGTATGGTGAGAATATACGCGGTTCGGATGTATTTATTATCCAGCCCACGAATCCACCTGCTGAAAATTTGTTGGAGCTTTTGATAATGGTAGATGCGGCTAAAAGAGCATCGGCAAAGAGGATTACTGCTGTCATTCCTTATTTCGGCTATTCAAGACAGGATAGAAAAGATCAACCGAGAGTTTCCATTACAGCTAAACTTGTCGCAAACCTGATAACTGTTGCAGGTGCGGATCGCGTTATGACAATGGACCTCCACGCTTCGCAAATTCAAGGTTTCTTTGACATTCCTTTCGATCATTTATACGGGTCAACTGTTTTCAGCGGACTTTTTGATGATCTCAAAAATAATCTTGTTGTTGTATCCCCGGATGTCGGTGGTATTAAATTGGCAAGGTCCTATGCTAAAAGGCTTCATGCCGATCTTGTAGTTATAGATAAAAGACGACCAAAACAAAATCTTGCCGAGGTGGTTCACATTATAGGTAATGTGGAGAATAAAGACGTCTTATTGGTGGACGATCTTATAGATACTGCCGGTACTTTTGTAGGTGCGATTGAAGCTTTAAAGAAAAATGGCGCACGCAATATTTATGGTGCTATTACGCACCCGATACTTTCAGGCAAGGCTATTGAACGTATCAATAATTCTGAATTAACAAAATTATACGTGTCTGATACAATTCCTATTAAAAAAGACGCTGATTTAAATAAAATTTCGGTTATTTCTGCTTCAGGTATTTTTGCCGAAGCTATTCGTAGAACATATAATAATGAATCAATTAGTTCCTTGTTTGATATAGATAAAAGTTAAAATTAGTTCCGGAGATAAAATGGAAAAAGTAGTACTAAAAGCAAATGTTAGAAAAATTATTTCAAAATCCTCACGCAGCGACTTGCGTAAAGCAGGAAAAATTCCGGGAGTTTATTACTCTAAACACGGCAGCCCTATCCCTATTGGTGTTGTGGAAAAAGAGATTAACCCCCTTGTTTATACTACAGAAACACATCTTATCTCTCTTCAACTGGATAGTAATGAAGAACTGGATTGCGTTATTAAGGATATACAATTTGATCCCATTACCGATAGAGTAGTTCATTTTGATTTACTTGGTTTAACAAGCGGAGAAACTTTCCAGCTTGAAGTACCGGTGCAGTTCCATGGCAGCCCTGTCGGCGTTAAAGAAGGCGGCGTTCTTCAGACACTGCTGCATAAGTTGGAAGTTGAGTGTCTGCCGAAAGATATTCCTCAGCGCATCGATATAAATATACAAGGATTGAAGTTAGGCGATGCAATCCATGTAAAAGATTTGGTATTGGAAAATCTTACTATTCTTAACCCTGAAGAAGCAGTAATTGTTACAGTCACTCATCCTAAAGCTGAAAAAGAGGCCGTAGCTGAAACCACTGAAGAAGCTCCTGCTGAACCTGAAGTAATTGGTAAGGATAAGGCTGAAAAGGACGAGGATTAATTTAATATTAAAGTGCGTGTTATTATCGGGCTGGGTAATCCGGGGAATAAATATAAGAATAACAGGCATAATTCGGGGTTCATGTTATTAGATTATTTTGCATCTGAACATTCTCTTTCATTTTCACCCTCAAAAGGGAACTATTATTACAGCAGGGGTATTTTAAATAGTTCTGAGTTTTATCTTGTAAAACCTGCCACTTTTATGAATAATTCCGGTATTGCTGCTAAAGAATTAATTGAAAACTTTAAAATAAATATACCGGATTTGCTGGTTATTCATGATGATATCAATTTAGATTTAGGTAAAATACGCGTCAAGTTATCAGGCGGCGATGGCGGACATAACGGAATTACCTCAATTATATATAATCTTGTATCCAATGAGTTTACACGGTTAAGAATTGGTGTCGGAAATAATTTTGAAAAGGGTGAAATGGCTGATTATGTGCTGTCGGATTTTAATTCTGAAGAAAAAAAAATACTCGGGAAAGTGTTTTTAACCGGAAATTATCTAATAGAAGAATTTATAAAGGGGGGAGTAAAAAATATTCTGGATGCAAGCAGTTTAATCCCGGGAACTAATAAAAATTCGGAAAATACTGAACAGAATAATACCAGGTAATTTCAAAATATCCTTATACTTTTACGTGAAATTTATTATGATTTAGGTTGATTTTTAAACTTTTTATAAATAAATGTAGTACTAAAATTAGCAAATATTTAGCTGAATATGCTTGTAATTACAATTCTAATTAAATAAATTAGTACTTCGTTCTTAAATCAAATATATATAAACCCCTGCTCTCATAGAAAAATGAGGGCCAATTAGCCCAAAGGAGGTGAAACGACTTAATGAGAATAAATGTATACGAAAGTGCAGTTATGATAAATGCTGCATTGGATGATGAACTAATC